>ENA-ORPK01001914-ORPK01001914.1-human-gut-metagenome-genome-assembly--contig:-NODE-1914-length-15354-cov-6.101575_pt1 | contig 15354 bp, 12 predicted proteins | sample MGYA00242139_ERZ509068 | MGnify/ENA primary metagenome ERZ509068 (study PRJEB26280, sample SAMEA2338687) | human gut metagenome | biome: human gut; feature: human-associated habitat; material: faeces... | reverse complement strand
GGGTCCAGCACAGTGCCGGTGGCAGGCAGTACAACCTTGCCGCCGTCGTAGTTGGGGTGGATCTGCGGGTTGACGTTTTCGCCGCTGGCATCCGGGGCAGTGTCCATGTGGGCAATCAGGCCAATAGTGGGCAGGCTGGGATCGCCGGGGACCGTGCCATAGACATAACCGTTTTCATCCATGCGGGCATCCGCAATGCCCATGGCGTTCATATCCGCCACCAGCTGCTGCCCCAATGCTTTCTGCTTTTCGGTGGAGGGGCAGGTTTCCGACAGTTCATCGGACTGGGTATCAAAGGAGCAGTAATCAAGCAGACGTTCGAGAACGGTTTTCATAGGAGACCTTTCGTTTTTGCATCTAATATAACTTCGCTTCCGGATGAAGCAAGTCTTTTTTTTTCAGAAAATAAAAAACGGACCGTGCAATTCCGCCAAATGCGTGTATATTATCTTTAAAATACAATTGTAATTTAAAAAGATACAGGAGGCAGTATGGCCAGTCAGGAAATGCCGAAAGCTTACGAATCGGCGGAAATCGAACAGAAATGGTATGCCTGGTGGGAGAACAACGGACTCTTCCGCGGGAAACCGAATCCGGATAAGAAACCCTATTCCATCGTCATTCCCCCGCCGAACGTAACCGGCGCGCTGCATATCGGACATGCGCTGAACCATACGCTCCAGGATGTCCTCTGTCGTCATGCCCGCCAGAAGGGCAAAAAAGTGCTGTGGATTCCCGGTACGGATCACGCCGGAATCGCCACCCAGAACGTGGTGGAGCGCGCTCTGGCCAAGGAAGGCAAGACCCGTCAGGACCTGGGCCGCGAAGCCTTCATCGAGCGCGTGTGGCAGTGGCGCGAAGACTACGGTCACCGCATCCTCAACCAGATCCGCGCCCTGGGCGCTTCCGTGGACTGGACGCGCCTGCGCTTCACCATGGACGAAGGCCTGTCCGCCGCCGTGCGCAAGGTCTTCGTCGAAAAGCCCGCCGAATTCGACCCACGTAAATACCTCGGCCCGGCTCGCGACGAAATGGAGCGCCTCTACAAGCACAAAATCGAGAATGTGCTCGGTAGCGCAGGCAAAGCCGAATAATAAGCAATGACACCACCGCTCGGCCGCCTCGTGTGACGAGCGTCATTAAGCGACCACGCATCCCGTTGAAGGGAAGTGTGGTCGCTTTGTTTTTTTATAAAAATTGTGCGCTACAAATTTGGTGGTTTCAAAAATAGTTGCTATTTTTGCAGTAAACAAATATCGCAGCAGGAGTATAGCTGCGCGATTTATCAATTACCAACTTTATCCACTCAAACACACACAACCATGAACACAAAACAAGACATGCAAAACGCACAACTCGCACAAGACACACCGCAAGTACTGACCGAGCAAGTCCTGACACCGCAAGACCGGACTCAGCAGCCGCTGCAAGACACGGGCGCCAACGCCTGCGTCCCCGGATGCGGATGGCTCAAGCTGTTCCGATGCTTCACCGAATGGGAATGGTACAGCGACACCAATACCGTGCGCCTGTTCCTGCACCTGCTGCTGAGAGTCAATTACCGCGAACGCCGCTGGAAAGGCATCATCATCCCGCGCGGCTCTATGGTCACGTCGCTGGCCGCGCTGGCCGCCGAGACGACACTGTCCGTGCAGAACGTCCGCACCTGCCTGGCACATCTCAAATCCACGGGCGAAATCAGAGTAGAAACAACACCCTGCTACACGCTCATAACTGTCAATAACTATGCGCGTTACCAAGACGGCGGGACGTGCTCCAACACCTCGGAACAACAACCCGTCAACAACCCCTCAACACACTCTCAACAGACCTGCAACAAGCCGCTAACAACAACTAAAGAAATAAAGAAAGAAATAAATAAAGAAAATATAAGAGAGAATAGCGGCTTCGCCAAGGCTCAGCCCGCGCTCGCGCCACAGGCCGAGCAGTCGTTTTGTGAAGTACCATGTTCGGAATGCAAGTCATTCGCGACAGACGGTTGCGTCAAGCGCCGAAACGCAGCTACGCCCGGTACAAATACTGTGGAAAAAAAGGGGGCCGGCGCCGCGGCAAGCAAACCGGCTGCAAGTACACCCATGGCTGCAAGTACACCCATGGCGAGCAAACCGGCTGCAAGAATATCGGCAGTAAGCACATCCGATGGTCGTCGCGGCGCTTTCGTAGCTCCGGATGTCGAACAGGTGCGCCAATACGCCGTTGTCAAGGGTTTGGAAGGCTTTGACGCCGAAGCATTTACCGATTATTACAGCTCCAACGGCTGGCACGTCGGCAAGTCTCCTATGCGCGACTGGCAGGCAGCGGTACGCAACTGGGCGCGTCGCCAAGATCTGATGGACGCTTGCGCCCTGCGCCGCAGCGATACGGCACGCACCACCCGCGCCGCCGGCACCACCCGCACCACCCGCGCCACCCTCAACGTCAACGACCAGTGGAAAGGCTTCGTCCTGCCACAGAGATAAAGCCACGATAATGTGGAATGTCGAATGTCGAATGTGGAATGCATGATAAAGTGGAACGTCGAAGGAATAAATAACAACATCACATAATATTTCGAAAATTCTGTCCACGCAGTTCAAGGCTATACGTTTGTATGAAGTGAATTTATGGATTTACGTATTTTGCGAATAATTGTTTTAGGGTCAATTCTTTTGCCTCAACAACACCTCCACTATCTATAATATAGAAAGAAGGCAAGTGGTGGGCGTTATACGCTCCGGCATCAAGAATGCGCCGCTTTGTGTCGACGCCAACAATCCAATCTGAGGGAAAGGATAAATCTTGTGGCATTTTGCCGTCTATGTATATTGTAACGATCTGTAACTTAGAGCTGCGTATAAAATCATTGAAAGGCTTGTCTTCGGGTAAGGATTTGAGCAACCTATGACAATCAGGGCAAGTCGAGGAGGCAAAGACGAGTAGCAGTCTTTTGTCGGCGTAGCCATACAAGTCGATTTTATCTCCGGATGTGGTTGTTATTTCGATGTTTGCGCATTTTGAACCGATTCGATTTCGTTTGACTTCCTGTAATTTGGCTCTTGGCCAAATCTTGTAGTCGTCCGGCAAAGTGCTTTCAATGACGTCCTCAAGTAATGTCTCCATAAGTAGGTCATTTCGATACTCTGATGCAGGGTCACCCATGATATAGTCAAGATGATACATCAAGGAAGAGTAGTAATCCGGATTACTGAAAGATAAATGGAGCAACCTCCGATATTCAATCTTAGCCACCGAATCTCGACAATAGGACGCAGTATGGACAAAAACTTGCATCATTTCCGGGTCAGTAAACAGTGCTGAATCATTCGGGATACTGTCCCTAAAATGATGCAATAAGTATTCGGCACGCTGTTGTGCACTCGTCAGGCTGTCGGGTACGTTTGGTAATTTGATTGCCGCATCGGTGGCAGGTCGGGTAAAAAAACCTGCCACCAATGCAACAAATATAAAAATACGTAACATCAGAAAGGAATTGTGTATCCGATATTTACGCCCCAATGGCTTGTTTTGCCATATTTAACGGCAAAATCGATAGAGCCCTTACTTAGATACCAGTTGGCACCTACGGAAAACTGCGGCTCGAAGGACGAATCCGGCGAGATGATGTAGCCGACGCCTACTCCCACAAACGGAGACAATCGTCTTGAGGAGAACAGACGGGTAAAGTAAAACCTTGAGGTGAGGTCTATGCTGAAGTTGAAGTCGTTTACAGACGTTGATTCTTCGGAGTCGTCGGATACTTCGCCAGCACCTTCAAGATATGAATAACCTATAGTAGTGCCGAGAGATAAATCGACCACTCGTTTGTATAGAAAAGTACCGATGCGGCCGTTTGCGCCTACAGTTATAGATGAGAAGTGGCTGTCAGCATTGAAATCTCCACCAAAAGAGAAGTACCACTTGTCTGTTCCGTGACGCTGAACTTCGACATACGCATACTTGTCCGTAGGTAGATTGGATAGCGACCACGATGAAGGAATCCAGGCGTTATTCATTTTCAACCAACAGGTTTCAGCGTCTTTTGAATGGACAAGGACACGAGCGGCTTGTGTTTGGTCAGCGATAGGTCTTATCATATTGAGCTGCTTCATTTGATCAAGAGCTTCAAACGCCGGAAGAGAGTACAATATCAGGCAATCATCAACCATTTCGGCTGAAGAAAAGTAGGATTCTATGTCGGGCGCGGAATACGTGGTTGTCGTCTCGTCCTGCGCTTGCGATGCCATTGCCGGCACCAGCAAAATCAGAATTATCAATAAATGTTTCATATTCGGTGTTTTGAATGTTAGAAGTAGAACGTTTTACCAACCGATATTCCCATTGATGCGTTTGCTCCGCTGGAGAAAGGTCGTATGTATGTGATACTGATATCGAATGAGGACGTCCGTGCTTTATTAATAAACGATAGTCCGACAGTAGGAGTCATTGAGAATTGGTCATTCATCAATCCCAGACCAATTCCGAAGAATAATGTCCGCCATCTGTAATTCATACTTGCACCGAAGTACGTTGACACGTCTCCCTCTTTGGGAATGGTGATATTAAGGTCTGCCGAAAAGCTTACGGGTCCGCTATATATGCCGTAACGGCCTGATATTGTTGTCCCGAAGTTGTTGTAACCGATGCCGCCGTATATGAGGCTGCTCATGATGGCGTTCACATAATCGTTGCCTTTCTTATTCGATTTTTTCTTAAGAGCTGCTTCTTTTTTGCCGAATGTCTCATCGGTCATATTGTCACCTAAGTTCTTAGCCTGTATAAAAGCATCATAAGCGTTGGTGTAGCATCTCAGTTTTTCCCAAATGGAGGAAAGTATGAGATGTCCGGCCTGTCTTTCGGGGTACGCCTGTGTATATTCGTATGCATACACAAGGGCTTCGATGGTTCGATTCTCGTTTAGACGCTCGGTGATGAGCTTCATGGTCTCAGCCGGGCTGCTTAGCGAGATTGTGCTTGGCATCCCGTGCCTGTCGTTGATTGTGGAAGCAAAAGATTTGAGCCAAGTCGGTTCTTTCCACTCTTTGTGCATAAACCCTTTTGCAAGGTTCGGATAGCCTATTGCCGAGAGTACCTGGGCTATATAATAGGCTTGCGAGCGATTGTCATTCCAGGCGAGAGACAACGCAAGGTCGATTTCCTGAAGCGCTTTTTCTTGGAGATGCCCCAAAGCGAGGGCGTATGCGTATTCGCAGACGAGTATCGAATTGACTTGGTAGCCTTGCGAACGGTTTATGCGCTGATACGCTATAGCGTCGCTATAATCGGCTATAGCTTGGTTGATATTGCCGCTGATGACGTTTTGCCGAGCGCTGCCAATTCGCACTTCCATGTCGTTATTATTGTAGATACCGTCACCATACAAACGGAGGTCATCTTGGCTGAATGCGCCTAAGTAGCAGACAGCCATCAATATGACTGATATGATTGTCCTTTTCATTTTTTGGATCGATATGAAATTTTTAAACCTTGTAATTCAGAGGGCACTTTTATCAAGTTCAGGGAAGACGCCTTAAAGGATAATTCTCCGGATGCCCGCATATTCGACATAAACTTATAGGCGTCCCGATTTTCCATCCATTTTTTAGATGAATCTTTAGTTCGAATGGCTGAATACATTGGAGTCATAGAATGAGCAAAACGAGAATCCTCTCCTGTCTCAATAGCTTCTTGACTGCCAAGATTTAGATAGGCGGTATTCGTGCCACTTGCGATAATGACAGACTCCAGTTTTTCCTTTGCAAGACCGCATTCTTTAGCCACTCTTGCGACGAAAGCTATGTTGGCCGCTGTTGAACTTGCAGCGGTTTCAAGTCCTCTAACTAATTCTTTTGGTGCTGCTGTATAGGTGTGGATATTGTCTTGCCGAGATAGATCAAGCTTATAGTGTTCCGCGGCTCCGAGAGATACATGTGCCGGATTATATACATAAGTCTCACACCCGGTAATCAAGCCGACAATGGAAGCCAAACCTCCGCCAAGAGAGTGGCCGGTTATCTTGATTTTGTCTAACGGAATGCCGGATTCTTTGATCGTTTGAGCTAATTTGTAGGCTATGTCGTGCTGTGGACTTTTCGTAAGCAATGCAAAGGCTAAGTCAACGCCCACGTCTTTAATTGCTTCTTTCGACCATCCTAATTCTGTACCCCGTATAGCAATGACATATTTATCCTGGGTTTTATCGTAGTATATCTCGGAATTAAAGCCGCTTTTGCCCTCGTTTTCGTTTATGAAGTTGACTATTTTCTCAGCTCCGCTGCGCTCTTGTGGATTACGGATTAGACTCATATCCCGTAGTGGGCTTAGCTTAAAGTAATCCGTAAAAAGCTTTGTGTCGTCATCTTTTTTGTACACAGCGATAGAATATGCCGCCATTTCGAGTTCCGGGACTCGCTCTTCCTCATCGGATAATTTGTCCTGTGCTGATTTGCAGACCATGTCCACATATTCGTTGTAGCTGTTGAGTATCTCCTGCTCCTCAGGCGTTGGTTTTATCTTGTTGTTTAGCTCATATATATCGAAGCCGGTAAGCGCTTTAAATTGGTCGCTTAGCATTCGAGAAAAGAGGTCTGTGGAGCGTTTCCCTTGCTTGTAGAGATCGAGCAAAAGATTTGCGGTTTCGGAGATACGGTCGTTGAGGTTGGGAATCATGCGCTTCAACACGACTTGGGCGTTGTTGCCGGACGATATATCGTTGGCAATGATTTTATTGACGCTTGCGTTGTAGTCCGAAGTGCCCGGGACGATGACGCTGTTTGCGGCGTTAATGCCGTTTTGGATAGATTGCTGGTAGGCGTAGTCCTGCATCTCGTTGCGTATCGCAACCCCGGCATTCTGAGACGGCATCCCGGAAATTTTGGATGTACTATTGCTGCCAAAGCTGCTTATCTCCGTTCCAGTGCAAGGTGAGGTAGTGAAAGAAAACGTACACCATCCGGTACCTATGCGAATTGAAGGTAGCATCGATCGTGCTTGTTCACATTGAGCCTTAGTCGGGAAAGACGCGCTGTTGTATTTTTCCATTATCGAATTGGCCATAGCCGCTGCGTCAGCGCATTCCTTTGAACCTCTGCCGTGCATTGTTACAGTGAAGGTGTACTGCGCGTTTAGCTGTATGGCCCCGAGCAGGAAGGCCCATAGCAGCAGTAATCTTGTTTTTCTCATAGCAAAAAACAGGCATTGTCGAAAAGCCCTCCTATTTCGCTATGCTATATGGTTTTTAGGTAAATAAAAAAAGCGTGAGGGCTTGTACCGTTGCTCGCTCCACGCCTTGAGGCTCTGGTAAGCCCATCACTGTCGAACGAGCAACATCGTAGAACCTCACGCCGATATGGTATACCACAAGGCACAGAACGCGAATGCGTCAACCTTGCATGGCATATACATACCCATAAGGCGTCGTACCTGTTGCTTCAGTCTTGACAGTGATAGAAATTTACCAGATTTCAAGGCGTCAAGAAAGAGCGTTAAGTAAACGCTTTTCAAAATGTCAGTTACAAGCCCTCGATTACTCGTCTTTTGCAAGACGAGAGCGAATGGCTTGATGCACAAAAGTAGTGAATATATTTGAATTAATGCAAAATTGTAAGTGTAATTTCAAAGTTTTTAACCAATCCCATCGAAATCCGAAGAATCCAAGGGCAAATGCGATATTAAGAAAATTCGGGAAGGGCTGTGTCCGGGATGTCGTAGCATCGGTATGAGGTAGGGGTCGGAAATCGGTTTTGTGGATTAAACGATATATTTCATACAATATCGAGGGAAATGTTTGGGGGCGAAGGGAGATGGCCCGTAACTTTGTGTCGTCAGAAGCGTCAAGGCGACCATCTTATTACTCATTCTCCCCCTCCCCGCCTTACGCCTTGACATCTATTACAGGCCATAGGCCGCTAATCGTTAAACATTACAGGCCATAGGCCGCTCATCAACCAATACTAATCGTTAGACAATGGGCATGTATTCAGACAACCGTTTTAATAATGAACTTTCAGAAGACGGCAACGGACTTACCGAAGACGGCAACGGACTTTCAGAAGAAGAAATGGCTCGGGCTACGGAGGTGATTGTCCCGGCGCCGGATGCGACGCCGACACCGGGCAATCAGGCGCCCGGCAATCAGGAGGCTGGCAATCAGGAAGCTGGCAATCAGGAAGCTGCGGATGTTTCGCAGGAGGATTTTCCGTCGGCGGCGTTGCTGCCTGATGCCGGGCAGCGTATGTCGCTCGGCCGTGCCATTGGTGTGAGCGCCGCCGTGGGTGTCGCCGGGGTTTGTGTCGCGTCCGTATTGACCAAGGAGGATGCCTCGCTGAGCCGCGCCGCCACGCCTGACAATGAGAAATCGGCAGACGATATTGCCGCCAATGCAGGCGCGGGCGATGACACGGAGCGCGTCGAAGTGCCTGCCGCGCCGCATGTTACGATTAGTTACGAGGACACGCCTATGAACAGCGGTATGGGGACATGCGATGCCGGGGATATCGCCGATGCAGGCGCGAACCATGTAGGCGGCGCCGAGGCCCCGGATCCGCTATTCGGCGGATTCGGCAGCTTGTGCGCAGACATATAGCGACTGTGTGCACGCAGCCTCCCCGTATGATTATGGAACAGGGACTGTTATGAAACAGAGACTGTTATGAAATCGGGACGACTACGGCTGTAGCCAGAGCTGCTATGCCCTCTTCGCGGCCTACAAATCCCAAGCGCTCGGTGGTAGTGGCCTTTACGCTCACCATATCGACATCTATACCGAGGTCGGCGGCCATATTGGCACGCATGGCCGTGATGTGCGGCGCCATCTTAGGCGCTTGTGCCATAATGGTAATATCCATATTATAAGGCATATATCCGTGGTCGCGTATCAGCGCAACCACGTGACGCAGTAGCCGGCGCGAGTCTATGCCCGCATATCGCGCGTCCGTATCCGGGAAATGACGTCCTATGTCGCCCAGCGCCATTGCGCCAAGCAGTGCATCGCACAGGGCGTGTATGGCCACATCGGCATCGCTGTGCCCCAGCAGGCCGCGGTCGTGGTCAATGGTGACACCGCATAAAATCAAACGGCGTCCCTCGGTGAGGACGTGCACGTCATAGCCGTTGCCGATACGTGGATATTGCATATCTTCAAGTGTTTATGGAATATGGAATGCGGAATGCGGTATTTCGCTCAGGTTGCGCCCTATGACGCCACCTGCCTCGAATGCAAGTGGCATCAAAGCCGAAGGCGACAGCCGGTGTCAACGTTTGCGCTTGCCCAAGAGGTCGCGCAGCCCGTCCATATCGAAAGTCAGGGTGAAGCGCAGTGTCTGATCCAGAGGCGAAGTCTGCGCCGTGGCCAGCATATATGATGCATCCAGACGCACGACGTTGAGCGAGAAGCCGGCACCTATGCCGAAGTACTGGCGGTTGCCCTTGAACTTATTCTCGTAGAAATAGCCTGCGCGCAGGAAGAACTGCTGGTTGTAGCTGTATTCGGCACCCAGCGACCAGGTGATTTCGCGTAACTCCTCCTTAAATCCACCCGGGGCATCACTGACGCTCTTAAATATGCCGGTGATTGGCGACATATTCTCCCAGTCTTCGAGTGCATCAAGATATGCCTGCTGTCCCTCGGTGGTCTGAGTATCGTAATCGCTTTCGCGCGGCTTGGCCGGCACAAGCAACTTATTGGCATCGAGGTTGATAGACAAGTTATGATAATCGGCCAACGGGAAGGTGAACGATGTACCCAGACGCAGGTTGGTGGGAAGAAACGCCGGATAATTACCATTGTCATAAGACACCTTGGTGCCTATGTTCGAGATATTCCAACCCCAGGACCATTGACATTCGCTGCGTCCGATGATGGGATAGGTGGTGTAGTATCCCGAGATGTCGGCCGAGAAAGCACTGGCACCCGAAGTTTGATCGCCGGCATAACTGTCGCTGAAACCCAGGTCACTGTAGATGTAGCGGAAAACAACGCCCATGGAGAATTTCTCGGAGAGTTTGCGCGAATAGCCGACATCTACGGACATTTCGTAGGGATTGAGGCTCTGTCCGGCATCCCCGGAAGGCCCGGCTGTATTGACTTCGCCCAGCGAGAAATAGCGCAGCGAGGCACTGATGGCCTGATTGTCGCCCGAGCCGATTTTGTAGTATGCCGACAGGTTGGCCAGGAAGATATCGTTGACCAATTTGCGCAGCCACGGCGTGTAGCTCAGGCTCACGGCGGCGCTTGAGTAGGCAAAAGCATATTTTGACGGGTTCCAATACTGCGAATTGACGTCCGGATCTGAAGCGACACCCAAGTCACCCATGGATGCGCCGCGTGCGTCCGGGGCTATACCCAGCGAGGTCACACCGGTGGTGATGGGGTTGAATTCGTCGTTCTTAATATCGTTGGCGGCCATGACGCCGAAAGCCGTCGCCAAGGCCAGGGCCACGGCGGCACAGCGTCCGCAATTGTATTTCTGTCTCATGGACATTGTGTGATGTGTTTGCTTTGGTGATACGGATGACGGCCTGCACGCGTGAGCGAAGACCGGTCTATTAGTAAACGCAATTTTGCGCTTAATATTGTGGAGCACCGCCATATCATTGCGCACCGCCATATCATTGCGCGTCGGCGAGGGTACGGTTGGCCTGCATGGCCAGGAACTCCTTGCGCGTGTACGGATAGGTGGAAGTGCCTTGGCGCACCCAGTACTTGCCACCGTACTCGGTGCCGAACTGGTTGGGACGAATCTCGATGACAAAAACGTTCTTGCCGCCGGATTCGGCCGGGTCGAGCCACAACGTGGATATGCAGTCGTTGGCGGCTCCGCCGAGATTGATGCGGATGTCGTTGCGCACACGTAGTTCGTACTTGTCGCGGTCTCCACCGAAGAGATGGTGATATAAGTCGTCATTGCCCACCACGTACCCATATCGGTTGACACCGATATACAACTTGCCGCCTTGGGCGCTGTTGAGAAATCCGCAAATACGTTGCAATATATGGTCACGCTGACGCGGCATGTCGATGTGCAGTCCGTCTTCGGGGCAGATGTAGCTGCTCTTGAACTCGAGCGTCTGTGTTTCTTCGCCCAAGAATATGGGCTGCTGTATTTTGACCTCGATGTTCAGCAACTGCGATATGCGCCCGGTGATGGCGCCTTGAGCTTCGTCCACGTCCATTTCCATGGACAGGTTGGCCGTCAGAGCCAATTTGGCCAGGCCGACGGAGGTCTCGTCGTAGTCACCGGCGATGATGTCCCATAGAAAATCGTTTTTGGACGAATCGTAGATGTAACTGAGTATGCGCAACTGACGGCTGCGCATTTCCAGTACCGGATAGTCACCCGAATTTTCTTCGTCGGCACGAATATCATCCACGTTGATGTATCCCGAGCTGACGAAGGTGCGCAGGCGTCGGACAAAAGACATACGCCGCGCATAGTATTGCACCAGACCGTTGTTGTCTATGAGTCGCGCCAGCATACGCGCAAAGGCCATATAATTAAATCGGCGCAAATAGCTTGACTCAAGCGACCCCACGCGGTCTATGATGTGTATCAGCTCGACCACGTGCTCGGGCTCGATGGTCGATTCGGGCAGGTCGTCATCGGTATTTTCCGATGCAAGGTCCATAGTTTCGGGAATATGGAACACCGAAGACTTGAGCAGGAACAGCATCGTGCGTATGGCATCGTGCGGCGAGAATGTATTAAAATCCTCGTCTACCGGCCTGTTGTATCGGCAGAGCAGTCGCCCGGTGGGCTCCATAGACATGTACGTAGCCACTACGTAGTCGCCTTTGGAAAGTTTGGTACTCTCAGTGACGATATTGACCGGGTCGCCCTGCGCCGATATACCCAGATAGGTTTCGCGGCCCTTGTACTTGGTCCATCCCATGACCAGACACTCGAGGGGAGTGTCTTCGTCGAGGTCGTTGCGCACCATATCCTTGATGGCCGGCAGCAGCGTATATCGCGGCTCATCGCCCGAACCCAACGACAGGACTTTGGCATCGAATACCAGCGCGTTGTTAAAGTCGTCCCTAAAATCATCTATGGCCATGCCGTACACATCATATTTCACTATCTCGGAAAGGCTCAGCGTACCCTCGCCGTTAGAAATGCTTTCGTCCACAGGTTTGACCCTGAACAGGCGTCCGTCGCCTTCGATTTCGGAGACATATACGCGTACCGTGTCCCCGGCATCGACGACACGCAGATTTGCACGAGAGGGACGTGTCAGACTACCGGGTTCGTATAGCGCATGCTCCACATCGGCCCAGAAGCACGACAGAGCATCCAAGTCATCACAGCCCTCGGGAAGAGCGGCTATGCGTTCGGATGTGTATATCTGGATGTTTTGCCATGGCAGCATATCGACGGGCAGGATGGCGCGATTGACACCGCCGCGACTTTGCGAAACAAGGTGCAGGCTTTCGCGCGTGGCCACGAGGCCGGCGCCCTTGCCCATGTAGTATTGGGCGGAGGACGGAGAGGTCGGGGAGGACAAGTCGGCAGAGGCGGCTTCCAAGGCCAATTGCTTAAGATTGTCAAGGCTCTTCCAGCCAAAGCGCAGGGGCGACTCGGATGTCCCGGCTGCGGCCTCGAAGGCCTTGCGCAGCAAGTCGGGAGCCAAAGCCTCGTTCTCAAACACAAGATAACGCACCAGTGCGGCGCGATATTCCTGTATATCGAAATCATCGTCCTTGGACGACAGCAGCAACCGCAGGGCCAGTACGCGTATCATGCGCTGCAACATATCGCGGCCGGCGCGGTCATCGTATGTCAGGCCGTCGGCTCGGGTCTTGTTGAGACGCACGTAAGAGTCGAGCACGCGTATGAAAGCCGAGCGAAACGGATCTTGACTCCAGTTGCTGTGATTGCCGTCGGAGATGATAGAAAGGATGTCATCCATGCGCTGCTCGATGATGTCCGGGCACAGTGCAAATATGGCGTTCATCACCTCGAGCTTGTCTCCGGGATTGTAGAGGTATCCGCTTTGGCGCATCTTGGCTATGATGTCGTCCAAGTAGGCGGTATGCTTACCCGAATCTATCATCTCGAGGGCGCGTATCGAAGTGCTGGCATGGCGCACATAGCCTTCGAGGCGTCGACGCCAGCGCGTGCGCCACGTATCGTCGAGGCTCGAAATCAGTCGGCTTTCTTCGAGTAGGAACAGACATACGGACACGTATGCCCGGAGGACGCGGATGTGGCGGCGCAATGTTCGGTAATGCATCGTCTCGATGGTGTCGCGCACCTTGGACAGGAACATCAGCACCCATTCGCCACGGTGGCTGCGGTAGGCCGCAGCGATGTCGGCATACGATGCATCGGCAAGCAGCAGGCTCTCGGCCAGGCGTGCTTCGGCTCCTATGCACAATTCGGCTCCTATGGCCGGAAGGCTGTAAAATTTGACCTTACGTTGTACTTGCTCATCATCTATCAATTGGAGGCGCAGTCTGTAACGGTCAATCTTGGTCACCCGGCAGCGTATATCCTGATAAGGCATCAATTTGGCTTTACCGAAATTGGCGAGGTTGAAAATAAGGCCATGATTATCGCGCACAGTGTAATAAGGCAATTCGTACCCCTTAAGTCCGGACACTACCGTAAAGGGATATTCTTCGCCTACCTTGTAAAATTGGTCCAAAAATGCCGAATAATCCTGCACCAACGCAATAGTGCCGTCTTGCACCTGTCTGGCGAGGCACAGCAGCGTTGCCGGGTCTTTTTGCTCTTTTTGAAAATCATACAGACGGATACGATACTCCACTCCGTCATGTTCTACAATAAAATACTGCGAATTGCCCTGTACAATGCGTTCCTTTACCGGAAGCTCGTACGAATTTCCTGCTTTGAATTTCATAATTTGTTTACTTTTAAGATGTTATGTGTATCTAAAAACTGTATGTATCAGAATCCGTATGTGTATGTGCGTAATCGCACACGCCTTGTCTCGCTTCGGAAGACACAGTGTACATCGCAACTGCGAAATGCGGCATCACGACCGTCCGGGAAATGTCGGGGGCAACATGTCTCCCTAAGATAGTCTCCCTAAGATAAATGTGTGTATACAAATCATACGTCGCTTTACGACAGCACAAAGATACACCAAAATGCCGCATTATAGCATCGGCGCAGCATTAAAAAACTTAAAAGGCGCAATGTTTTTCGTAGGACCGTGGATGCATGGTTGCGCAAATATTACGATGGATTTGGCCGTCACGACACAAAAGGCTAAATTTGTAACACGATAAGCCGTTCGTCGGCCAAAAGCACAACAGACGATAGTACACAGTGAAATACTTCATGATAGCCGGAGAGGCATCCGGCGACCTGCATGCCTCGCAAGTGATGGCGGCTCTGCGACGCCGCATACTCGGCTCGGCCTATGCCGCCGACGACGCCGCACGCGCCATCATCGACCTCGCCTCCAAACCGCATAAACAAAAATCCAAATACTAAACCGATATGAATATGTCCAAAGAACCGACCATCGCCACAACAGGCAAATGCAAAAGGCTAATAGTGACGCTACTGACACTTCTGCTTATCATCCCCGGTGTAGCCATGGCAAAAGGCAAGTACAAGCCCGGCAAATATGACGAACGATACGAAATCCCGTTTTCACGACTATCCTGGCGTGGCAAGACATACAAGAAAGGCACCTGCGAAATATGGGTAGACCTTACCGATATCGCACGCAACGAGCCGCCGAAATTGCAGCTGCAGTTTAATAACACATCAGGCAAAACAATCGGCCGGTATACGTTCTGTCCCATCGATGGAGTTAACGCCGAACTTATATACAAGCCCGATTCCCTTACTTACGAAACATCTATACCCGGCCCCATTCTATGGGAAAAACGCACAGAAACAGACTATCATATCTTGATGTGGAACACATCCACGCTCGTTTTCAAAACCGTTATACCGGAAGGTCGTACAGCAAACTATCACATTACATTAATGGTTGAAGACGGTGATGATGTCGAAGAAGACGATAACGGCATAGACTGTGTCTTCGCAGACTCGGACGTACACCATATCTTCGAAAGCGTATTTGAGTGCGCACGACGTCGCGGCGCAGTCACCTACAGGGAAGAACCTTTCATTCCAGACTTCGTCCTTTGATCAATAATCCTGCCTCGGCAACGAAACGAGTCCGACAGCCGTTGCGCTTCTTATCTGAATCTTTCCCGTGCCGTTACAAGCAAAAAACGGGCGTCGGATTTGGCCGTCACCGCACAAAGGACTAAATTTGTGACACAATAAGCCGCTCGGCGGCTTCCCAAAGCGACAGATAACAGTACACAGTGAAATACTTCATGATAGCCGGAGAGGCATCCGGCGACCTGCATGC
>ENA-ORPK01001913-ORPK01001913.1-human-gut-metagenome-genome-assembly--contig:-NODE-1913-length-15366-cov-4.550193_pt1 | contig 15366 bp, 10 predicted proteins | sample MGYA00242139_ERZ509068 | MGnify/ENA primary metagenome ERZ509068 (study PRJEB26280, sample SAMEA2338687) | human gut metagenome | biome: human gut; feature: human-associated habitat; material: faeces... | reverse complement strand
TCCGCAAGCCCCAGCTCCAAGGCATTTCGGCTCTCGCCGTTTATCATGCCGCAGGGATTCACATTGCCGAGGCGGTCGACCCACAACGCCGACCTGCCCGCACGGCAGCGCACTCCCCGCTCGGCCTCGATATCGTCGACGCATTCGCTTTCACTGTCAAAAAACGCATTCAGATTATCCGCACGGCGCAGGAATTCCTCCTCGCCGAGGGTCAACAGCGAATACTTCACTCTGTAGTAAGCCGCCTGCTCGGGAGTGAATCTCGCGGGATTTGAGCCGACGCTGCCCGCATCACGCCGCACAGGCGGATACATATAGGTCGTCAGCTTCATATTCAGCCCCATGTCGGCGGTCAGGCGGCAAAGCCGCTCGATATCGCCGCAGTTATCGGGCGTCACGCTGCAGTTTATCTTAACATCGACACCGATATCCTGCATTCTCCTGATGTTGGCGATGACCTTTTCAAACGCGGGCACTCCGCAAAGGCTGCCGTATGCTCCGTTATCCGCACCGTAGAGCGAAATATTAAGCCTCGTCGGCGGCAGCTCCTCAAAAAGGCGGGTGATCCTGTCGCCGAGAAGCGAGCCGTTGGTATTTATCGAGATAACGAAGCCCATGCGCTTCAGGGCGGTGTATATCTCGGGGAAATCCGGCCTTGAGAGCGGCTCTCCGCCCGTTATCAGCAGGAATATCACGCCAAGCTCCTGCGCCTGCCTGCCGAGGGATATCCATTGCTCGGTGCTGAGCTCGCCGCAGCGGGAGGCACCTGCGGAGTGAATGTAGCACATCTTGCAGTTGAAATTGCAGGCCGAGGTAAGCTCAAAGGTCGCCGAAGCTGGTATGCCGAAGCTCGCACAGCGGGCGTTTAAATATCTCGATATCATCGGCTCGGTCGATGGGCGTTCAGCCCTTATTTTCTCCATAAAGCAGCCTCCAGCGCTTCAACGCTTCTCTCATCGGGTGTGCAGACCAGCCGCACCACGGGCACCCGCGCGACAGCCTCGGCAGCTATCGCCGCCGCAGCCTCAACGCTGCTCTGCACGCTCGTATCATAGGTCATTTTGCCGAGCAACTCTCTGAAAGCCTCGGGTGCGGGCACGGGCGTGACGGTATTCTCACTCGCCTGCCCGAGCAGTACTATCGCCTTGACGGGGGCGCTCTCATCAAGAGCAATGCCCGACGAGCCGCAGAATGCCGAGCCGTAGGCACGCACCCCGCCGCCCTCAAGTCTTATCACGGCTCTGTCGCCGTTGACGGTGAGCGCGCCGCGGTATTTGCTCCAAAGCGCCGCCTGAGTGGATTTGCCCGCCTGCTTGTTGCCCGCAAAGAGTATCCCCTCCCCGCCGACGGTTATAAACGACGAATGGAGAAAAGCGGCTTTCACCTCGAGCAGCCTGTCGGGAATATCGAGGGCGTCTATTATCATTGAATCCCAAAGCCCGCCGCAGTGATCAATATAAAGCTCCTCCGTCTCGCCGCGAGCAAGGCAGGCATAATCCCTGTAGCCGCCCTCGGCGGGGTCAAAGAACGCCGTGTAGTAATACTCCCTGCCGCCGCGCTTCATGCGACGGTATCTGCCGTTTCGCTTTCCTTCGCCGACCTGCGGCAGCGGCGAGCGGCGCACCGTGATATGACCGTGTGCCTCGGCTTCATCGGTCAGGAAGCGTTCAAAATTCGCATTGCCCGATATTCGCTCCTCGCTCTCGACGCAAAGAGCAAGCCCGGGGAATTTATAAGTTCTCTTATACATAGGTGATATACAGTATCTTAGATCCGCCGTCAAAATGCGGCGGGGCGGTTTTGGCAAGCTTGCCTGACGGCATATCGCCGAGCTTTATGCGGTAGGTTATGCCGCCGAAAAGTCCGTTTGAATCGGTCGATTTATAATAGACATAGACGTTGCCGACCTGCTTGCCCGAGATATTCTTAACGCCGAGCACTCCACCCGAAGCGGACAGCTCAAAGATATCCGAATGAAGAGAAGGGGTATCGGTGAATTCGAGGCTTTTGATCGCGGTGACATTTGAAATGAGCAGATCGGCGTTATACGGAATGGCCTCCTTTGAGAGCACGGTCATCTCCGCGCCGGGCAGGAGCGCAGTCACGTCAAAGACAATGTCGCCGCCGTCTGTCGCAAAGCCGAGGCTGAGCAGCTGATATGCCCTTGAGGAATTATTTCTGACTCTCACGGCAGCAATGCCGCTGACCTGCCTGCCGCTGCCGTCCTCAACGAAACTGCCCGAATATGAGAACATATCGCTGACCTCAACGCCGCCGACAATATGGGGGAAATCGCTTCTTGCCGTGTATTCGCCGCTCATCTCCGCCTTGGTCGGAGCAGTGCCTGCCTCGGAGGGGTCGACCTCGGTCAGCTCGGCGCTCAGACCCTCACGCAGATTCAGCGTGGTGCCCTCGGGGATATACACTGTCTTTTTCGGCTTGAAAACGCCCGTTTTGAAGAGAATCACCGTCAAAACAGCCGCTGCTGCGACCGCCGCCGCGGCGATCGCTATGATTTTTTTCTTCATAAGCATCCTGAACTTTCATTAAAGCTCGTGCCGAAAGCCGCCGATATGTGGCAGCCTTCGGCACAATATCATTATGAGCTGAAAACGTTATTGTCCTCAATAGGAACATGGTAGCAGAGCTGCTCCGCCGGCTCCATATCACAGGCGTCGGTCAGCAGAGTTGTCTCGCCCCACTCCTTGACCACGACGGGGCAAATATTCTCGGCGCTCTTGGCGAGCATCTCACAGCTTGAAGCGATTCCCGTGGAGATGGCTAAGCTCTGAAAGCTGATAACGGGTTTTGAATACAACTTACTCATAATACAATCCTCCATCCCATCAGTTTCTTAATGACAGAGACTGCCTTACGGATTATCATTCTGAAGAATGAAATAACTGCGCTCTGAGGGGCTGCCGCCACGGTTATCTCCGCAGTAGCTACAGGCTCGCTCGCCCTGCCCTTGGAATCGGTAACGACTATCTCGTGGCTGCCCGAATCCGTCTCGTCAACTACATAGGCATAGACCCATGTCTTGCTGCCGTCCTCATTGACGGTGCAGTTTGTGACCGCTTTGCCGTCAACGGTGAGCGAAACGATATCCGCAGGGGTATTTATAGTGAGCCTTGCGGTGTCGCCCGCCTTTAGAGCGGTGCGCTCCCATTCGGAGGTGACTCCCGCGGAATCCGCGGTAGTCATGACCCTGCTTATCGCCTTGACTGCCGCCGCATACGCTCTGTTATCGACCGTCACATAGTCCGCCGACTTGGTCGAGGACGCAGTCTTTGAGGTGAATTTATAATTTGTAAGCGAAAGCACGGTATCGGAATCGTTTACGATAACTATCGCGCCGTTTGCCGAGTATTCGCCGTTGGTGGTATCAAGCACAAGGAGCGAAGAAATATCATAGTATTTCTCTGCCGCGCCTGAGACGGTGAACGTCTTGATGCTGCCGCTTGCATTGAGCACCTTGACCGTCGCCGTGCTGCTCGAGGCGCCCGGCTTTGCGACCTTCATGCCTATCTGGAACGAAGCCGCAGAAACGGTCGGGATAAAGGCAACCGCCTGATTCTCATAGAGATAAAGCTCGTTATTGGGGCCTGCCTTGCTGAATTTTGCAACGGAGTCGGCGTAGCTTGCGCCGCTGAGAGCAGAGATGCCGTCGATGAACATCGTGCCCGCAACGGCATTGCCGTCCACGGTGGCGGTGCCGAAGTCATTCGCCGAGATAACGGTATCCCTGACTTCGATGAAGCGGGCGTTATTCTCGCGGTCGGCGTTGTAAGCCCTCTCGATAACGCCGCTGACGGTCTTGCCCGCCGGGTCGTAAATACGAACGCCGTCGATATAGATCTTGTAGCTGTCATCGCCTGTCTTATCGAATACCTTGGCGTATTTCGGGGTCACGGTGACCTTATAAGTGCCGTAATCGAGGGTGGAATTGCCGACGGGGACGCTGACAACGGGGATCTGATAGAGCCCGCTCTCCTCGCCGTCGGAAACAAGCCAGCCGTAGGCAAGCGCCGCACCGTTCTTCTGCTTATCGGAGTAAACTATGCCGTTGACAACGACTATGGTCTCATCCTCGTCAATATCTACCGTGGAGCCCGCCTTATATTCGCTCTCATAGAGCGGGGCGTTGTTGACGGCAGCGCCGTTAACGGTGCTCGTCGGGCTGATGGTGGCGGTCGGGGTCACGGCCGCGGCGTCAAGATAGAGCTGACCGTAGGAATAGCCGTAATAGGTATTGACTATGTAGGTCTTGTTGAAGGAATTATCAAGCCCCTCGACCTTGACAAGGACTGCGCCGGTTTTGTTGCTCGTGACGCTGAAGAGATCGAAGCCGCTGCCGCAGAAGGTGAAGCTCGCGGTCGGCTCCTTGCCTATCGAGCCTGCGTCAAGAGTTGTGACCCTTGCTCTGTCGAGCGAATAGGTCTCGCTGCTGTCGTTATAAGCGGGATCGTAGCCGTAGACATTGTCTGCGTCGAAGCCCGCAACAGATGAAATTCCGGGACGATCCTCCGACTGATAAGCCTCCCTGCCGCTGCCGACGGTCTGCCAAGCATAGCCGTCGCCGTCGACGAAGTCGATGAAGCTCTCCTCATAGAAGATGTTCGCCGCGGGGATAACGGTTATCCTGCTGTAGTAGCGGAAGCCGTCGAGAATGACCTCGTAGTAGAATACCTCCTCCGCCGACATCTGCATATCGGTCGGGGTGTAGATGACCGCCCTGCCGTCCTGCGGGTCAATGGCAGCCGTGCCGTGGGCAAGGGTTATCGTCTGTTCCTCGGAGGCGAACTGAGACTTCTCATAGGCGGTGCTGTTGAGAGCGCCGCCGAAGGTCGCCGAGATCGCATTGACAGGGGTACCGTTAAGGATAATCTTGTCATTTGCGATCGGGTGGATCTTGACGGGCAGACCGTAGTCGACAACGACCGTGTCGGGCGAAAGCCCCTCGGTGGTGTAAACACCGAACGCGAAGTGAGTGTTGTAATAGTCGCTTACATTGGGGGCGGTGCCGTTCTGATTGAAGCGGTAGTCGCTCTCGTAATAATAGGTGGTAACTGCGCTTGCGGTATCGGAGATAACGACCGCATTCGTGCCCGTCGTGCCGCTCGAGACCGTAACGGTTGCCGAGGCGGCGGGGTTAAAGAGCGTGTAGTTGTCGGGCACGTCGCTCAGCGGGGCGAGGGTGTAGCTCTCGTTATACTCCGAGGTGTTCAGGTGAATAAGGTAGCTGAGCCTCTCGCCTATCATCACTCTGTTCTCAAACGGAACGACCGTGCCGGCTCTGTTGACCGGCTGACCTGCGGCGTTGACGAGGTAGAATTCATAGTTGACCACGGCACCCTGCCACGGGAGCACGGGCGAAACGGTCTCTTTGTATGCGTCGTTGCCGAGGTAGTTCTTATAATAAAGTATTGCACTGGTGTTGGTCGGGTATGCGCCCGGATTCCTCTTGCCCTCCATAGTGCCGGTAAGGTAGACATAATAGCTCAAGGCAAATTCCTTCTCGGCAATGATGCCTATCTTCCAATAGAAGGTCTCGGGGGCGAGCGAACGCTCCGCCGCACCGTCGCCGTCGGCGTCTATCATGACCGCCGCGGAGTTGGTGTTATAGAAGAAAGTCCTGGCGTTTATAACGCCGTCAACAAGGATATTCGTTGCGCCCGAATCTATGAGATCGGAGAAAGCCTGAGTGCCATCGGCGCTGAAGGTGACGGTCTCGAGGGTCTCGGCTACGCCCGTGCGGGTGCCGACATCGTTGATATCGGTGATAACGCCGTTCGTGAGGTCGGCATTGGTGTAGAGCGTGTAGCTCTTGACCTCAATCTTCGGAGCCTCCGCAAGGGTGAAGGTCTGGCCGTTCTTGACATAGGTCGAGGCTCTTTGCAGATTGTATTCGCTGCCCATACGGTCAACGAAATACGCCTCGGTCGCCGCCTGCTTGATATCGTCTCTTATCGCTGCAAATGCAGAATCGAGCTGGGCTGCGTCATCGGCGAAATAGCAGTATTTCTCATCGCTTGCGATATTCCTGATAACATACTGCATGGATTCGACGGTTACGGCGCTGTCGACCGCAAGGCAGAAGCCTATCGAATACATCTTTGCGCCGAGGCCGGGCACCTGAGCCATATACTGCTGGCCGTTGTAGGAGGCGCTTGAGTCATTCTTGATAACGGTGAAGGTCTGTGTCGGGTCGCCCTTGATGGCGTCCGCCATTCTGTGGCTGTTGCCCGGGCCGTTATAGAAGTATGCGTGCGAGCTGGTCGTGGGCACGTCGTTTACGGTGGCGTAGGTGCCCTGCAGCCAGTTATTCCAATTCGCGCTCGTTGACTGCGAGCTGAAGTAGTTGTAGGAGAACGGCGCACCGTCGGACATGAAGATGACATATATGTCTCTGTCCTCCTGATTCGCCTTGTTTGCCGCCTGTTTCGCTTCGACAAGCGAATAGACCGTGTCAAACGCATAGTCATAATTCGTGCCGCTCGCCGTGGCGATGGTCGAGGTGTCAAACGAAGCTATCGACTCGATGGGCACAAAAGCATTTGCATTTATTGCGCCCGAGCCGGTGTAGACCTGAGCGTTGTTGCTGTTGGTCCTGATGGTCGCATCGGTGAGGTGGTCGTTGCTGTCAAGCAGCGGCTTGCCGGAGATAACATAGCCGTTGAAATCCGCAATGGCAATGTCGATATCCTGAACTATGCCCGCCTCATTCGGCTGATTGAAGCTCGTTATAAGGTTGCCGACCGAGTCGCGCAGCACCCCTATCCTTGTCTTGGTAACGCTGTTGCCGCTTGAGTCGGTGGTGGTGACCTCGTCATTCATTGACGAGGAGGTATCAAGCATGAGCACCACGTCGATACCCTGGTTCATCGGAACGCCCGTTGCGGTAAGCTCTATCTTGGCAACGCCGCTGTTTTGGAATTCGGGTGCGGAAGCGGATTTGCCGACTCTGACAGAGCCCGCCTCGGGATAGTCGGGATAATCGTCCTTGGGTATTACATGAAGCGTGAAATCGGGGAGCCAATTGTCTCTGTAATATACCGCAAGACCTGCATAATCGCCCTGAGCAGAGGTATACTGCACGGCATTGAAGTGACCGGTGAGATCGAGGAGCATACCGACGGTTACGGGAATGGTTTCGGTCGTCGCGTCCTCATAGGTAACAAGGAGGTTTGCGCCGGTTTTGACCGATTTGCCCGCGCCGATATACACGGTACCCTCATTGGTGTCAAGGGTTATAGAGGTTATCTTCTTGTTGGTGACGGGTGTTTCGCCGCCGGAGGAGGAAACCGTCTTTTTGTAGAAATAAACCGTTGAGCCGCCATTGTAGCCGCTGTAGGTGTAGTTGCTTCTGAGGTTGAGGCCGTATGTAGAGCCGCTGAGCAGAAGCTGATTATTGGTGTAGGTGTAGGCAACGCCCGAGCTTGAGAAGGTCACGGCCGAGCTGCTGCTTTCAGGAACCTTGAGATATTTGCCGGCGTTTGCGCCGCTCGTCGCCTTAAAGGACGAGGTGGCTGCGTCATAGACCCATTCGCAGGCCGTTACTTCGGTCGAGCCCTCGATAACGTCGCCGTTCGCGGTGACCGCAACGCCCGCAAGCCTTGTTGAAGTATAGCCCGAAACAGTAGTATACTCATTGGAGCAGGCGTACATAGTGTTGTCACGGGTGGAGACTATCACATAGGTCTCGCCGTCCTCAAGGTCGGCAAGCGACGAGGCATTGACCTTGGTGTAGCTGACAGTGCCTGCGCCGCCCTCGGGCGCACGGTAGAGGTAGAACGAAGCGGGGTTATTTTTATAGCCGTTGATAAGGCTGCGGCTTTCGTTCTTATTGAAGTAAACGGTGGTGCCGCTTACGGTGGTGGAGAATGTATAAGCATTTGCCGAGCCGCCGACGGTGAACACATTGCCGCTCGCGCCGAGCTTTGCGTCATAGCTGCTGGAGGAGCTTGCGTTGCGGCTCATTGTGATATAGCCGTCGTCCGTGCCTATCTTCCAGCCCGAGCCGGAGGCGGTGAAGGTCCATTCGTTCGCCGCATAGTCGCCCGTGATGGTATCATCCATCGAGATGCCGCCCGTGCTCGTAGCCTTGAAGCCAACACGGTCGGTGGTGCCTGCGTCAACGGGCTGCATGAATTCGCTGCCGTTATAGATGAGTAGGTATTTTTTGCCGTCCACGATATCGTCGGCCGAAGTAACTCTCGTATAAGCCGTGGAAGAGGAGGAGCCGCCGCCCGTGCTGCCGGTGCTCTCGGGTATGACGTGCTCTATCTCGTGAGTCTTTGTCACGTCGCCCGTAACTGCCCATGACTGCGGGCTTGCGGTGACGGAGGTGTCGGGCGAATAGCCGCTCTCATTCTTATAGCTGTTGGTGACGCCCTTGCTCTTTAGGTTATGGATGCCGCTCTGTGAAACTCTTTTGATCTCGATATTTTCGTTATCGAATTGGAATACGGTCATTGTGAGAGTATCATCCGCACCGTTGTGGTTATCGTAGTAGCCGACAAAGCCGGCGTTCATATAGGTAAACGCAAGAGTTTCCGTCCTAAATACGGTTCTGCTGTTTTGTGCAATGTTGATGCTGTCACCCTTGGTCAGGTAGACCGAAGCGCCTCCGAGATAATCATCCCAGCCGTTTGAATGGTCGTGACCGTAGAGGAAGACGATATTGAGGCCGTTGCCGCCTGCGTCGTTGAGCACGTTGAATATGTAATTTGCGTGCTGCTTGTCGCCGTCGTTCCTTGTCCTCATCGAGTAATGAAGCGGCAGATGGGAGATAACGAAAATCGGGGCCTTGAAGCCGACAGCCAGCTTGTGGTTGAGGTAGTTGCGCAGATTCTCGGCCGTGCGCTTAATGGTGGCTTCGTCGTTGTTATACCACATATAGTCGTCCTCGTTGATAACGAAAACGCCGTATTTGCCGCTCGAAGGGTCATTGTCTCCGCTCTTGGCAAGGCCCGCTGCGCCCGCCTCGTCGTGGTTGCCCTGGCAGAACGCCGAATTATCGTCATTGCAGTCGATAATGCCGGTGACCGCGCTTTTGAGCGAGGCAATGCCTGCCGCCGCCTGATTATAGCCGTAGCTGTAGTCGCCGCAGCAAAGGAATCCGTCCGCCGCAGTGACACCCGCAGCAGCCTTGAGCTGAGCAACGACGCTCTGCACGAAGGTCTTGCCGGCATCATTGCCGCTCGGGTTCTGATAGTCCGAGCACGCAACGACCGTGGTAAGCTCCCCTGCGGCCGAGGCTTTTAGTTTGGCTGCGCCGACAGACCCCAAGAGTGCAAATGTTGACACTATCATCAACAGACTAAGGAGAACTGCGACGAAGCGCTGTGAATTTTTCACTGCTTTTTTCATAAGGACTCCCCTCTCATGCAGTTGAATTAGACTTCCTCGTCATAAGACAATGCCAAAAAAGGCAAAAATTGTTTATGCCGATTAAACAATTTCTCATTTTCATTAATAGCATAATTCATCGGTCATGTCAATGCTTTTTTAGAGGTTTTTAGACAATTGAGCCAAATTGCGTAAAAAATTGCACGAAATTCGGCAGTGTCATCGTTTCGATTACGAATTTCATTAGAGAATTCTTTAAAATACTATTCAAAAAAGCGCCGAAAAAATCCCGCCTCCGTTAGGAAGCGGGTTTGCTGCTTTACGGCATATACGGATCGTCGACGCATTCATAATCATCGGGCATGATGAACTGCGAGATGAACTTGATGGTGTAGTCAACGCCCCACTGGCCTTTTTTGCCGCTCCAGCGCCGCGAATGCGGCTCGATGGAGAGCGCACCGTTGTAGTCGGCGCAATAGAGCAGAGCCATGGCGGATCTCCAGTCTATCTGGTCGAGACCTGCGGGCGGGTCGTCGAAGTGGTCGTTTGATATATAGAGTGCGCCCTTGATATGGACATGATAGAATCTGCCGCCCCAATCCCTCATCTCCCTGAGATAGTCGCCGCTGCGACTCAGGCAGTGGGAGATGTCGTATTTGATGCCAAGCTCGGGCAGGGCACCGAGCACGACCGCCCACGCCTTATCCTCATATATGAAGTTCTCCCAGTCGCAATTATAGACGGCTATTTTAACGCCTTTATCTCTGCCGAATTCGATAAGCTCGGCAAGATACCTGATCGCCGCCTGACAGTTGTCATAATAGGAGAGAGCCTCAACGCGGTTAACGCCGACGTTAAAAACGGGGCAGCCGACTATGGAAGCGAGGGTAATGAGATTCTTATCGTGAGCCTGAGCCTCGGGGATAATATTGCCGCTCTCGTCAAGGCGGGTCATGCCCCACCTGCCTATCGAGACGACTTTGACATCGTATTTCTCGGAATTCGCCTTTATCTCATCGGCCTTTGCGAGTATCTCGGCGGAGTCGTAGCGGTCGTTGGCGCAGAATTCAATGCCGTGCAGCCCCTTTGACGCCACCGCCTTGAAGTGACCCTCTTCCCAGCCGTTTATGATTGAAAGTGTCATTGCTTTTCCTCCGTTACGGGCAGCGAAGCCGCCCTTTATTATAATGTAATAGTACCATATATCGAAATCGCCGTCAACGGTAATTTTCGATATCCGACCTTCTTCAGCTCATCACGCCGACAATGAGCGAGCCGTCCTCGGCGCAGCCTTTATTTGAAAATCGCACGGGTTTGCCGCCCTCGGCGGGGCTGCCGATACGGATATGCACTTCATCGCCACTCCGAATTTCAAGCGAAGCGGTGTAGACCTCGGTCTCGCCCGGCATAAGCTCCGAGAGAGCGCAGCCCTCCGCCCGCACCTCGCCGTCGGCCGCGCCGATAAACACGGCGGGGTCGGCATATATCGGGGCAACCCCCGTGTTTTTGACGGCGACATATACTTTAGTCTCGCCGCACGCTCTCTTGACCGCCGCACGGCTGACAAAGAAATCGTAGCCGAGGCTTGCGGAGGCTTCGTTCGCAGCCTTGACCTGCTCGGCGGTAAGCCCCGTATCAAACGCCCGCTGCATCATCAGCCAGGAGCAGTGGGTCTGCTTTACGCATTCATCATAGGGCTGCATACCGTCGTATTCGCCGCCCGTCAGGAACGGCAGCTGGCACTCGGGGCGGAATTCGCCGCCGATGGGCTGAGTTTTCCAGAGCCTCGACTGATGCGCGCTTCGCAGCCTCGGTACGAATTCCCAATCGTGCTCCGGATTTATCGTCTCATAGGCAAAGGAATCGTCATGGTAACCGAGTTTGCCGCTCTCGGTGCCCGGTGTGCCGGGGTAGCGGGTAAGCACATGGGTTTTTGTAAAACTCTCGGCAAAGGCGGCTATCACCCTCGCCTGCTGCTCCTTTGAGGGCGCAGCCTTTGGGCAGGCGGAGAAATGCCACTCGCCCCAATGGCCTATAAGACCCGTAGTTATGTATGCAATGCGGCTGTCGCCGTCGCACGCCTTGCCGAATTCATGCACGAAATCAACAAGGAAATCTATCAGTCTGTCGTCGGAATAATCGGGGCTTACACCGCCGCCGTAACCGTCATAGGGCAGCTTCTTGACGCCCATATCCCATATGAATTGCGGCACGGCCTTGTCACCGAGCTTGTCCGCGGGGTAGTCGAGGTAAACACGGAACACCGCCTGATTACCTCTTGAGGATATATCGTCGAGATAAGGCTCAAGCCCCTCGGCGATGCGGTATTCGCCGTCATCGGTCACAAGCGCCGACAGCGGGATATAAAACCACTCCATGCTGTGCTCAACGGCGGAGTCAACGCCGCCCTCGCTGTAAAACGGCATGAAGCCCTTCATCGGGTTGCCGTAAGCCCGCTCATATATGAATTCACTCGGCGTGAAGCCCTGCACGCTGCCGAGGAGCATATAAAGGCTCAGCAGCAGAGCGCCTATTCTTGAAAAAAAGTGTATAAATGCTCTCATATTATCCCTCCAACTCGGATTATATCACGCCGCCGACCGAAAAACAAGCCATAGCATAAAAAATATCCCCGATGAATTGTGCAAATTATACAACTTTGTATTCCACTGCGGGCTTCTGCGATGCAGTCACGCCGAAATTACGGTTTTTAGCGAAAAGTTATTGCATAATTATACGCAATGTGGTAGTATATATGCAAATAATCTCGATATTATACACTTTGCGAGCCTGTTTATTCTATATTTTGTGGCTTGCAGGTGTTCCGTCAAAGGCGGTGTATCCAATATGAAAAAAGTATTTATCGACGGCAGCGCAGGCACAACGGGGCTGCGTATCCGAGACCGTCTGGCTCAGAGAGACGATATAAAGCTCATAGAATTACCCGAGGAGAAGCGAAAGGATACTCAGGCGAGGCGCAAGGCGCTGAACTCTGCGGATATCTCCTTCCTCTGCCTGCCCGACGCCGCGGCGATAGAAGCGGCGGAGCTGGTGGAGAATGAAAATACGGTGATCCTCGACACTTCGACCGCCCACCGCACTGCACCCGGCTGGGCATACGGCTTCCCCGAGCTGTCGGCGGAGTTTGAGGCAAAAATAATCTCGTCAAAGCGCATAGCCGTGCCCGGCTGCCACGCGAGCGGCTTCATCGCCCTCGTTTATCCGCTGATCGAGGCGGGGCTGCTCGGCAAGGGCGCTCTTTTGAGCTGCACCTCGCTGACGGGCTACAGCGGCGGCGGCAAAAAGATGATAGCCGAATACGAGGGCTACGAAAAGGGCGCACCGCTCTTCGCCCCGAGGCAATACGGCACCTCGCAGCAGCACAAGCATCTGAAGGAGATGAAGTCCGTCTGCGGCATTGATGAATTCCCTATATTCTGCCCCATAGTCGACGATTATTACAGCGGCATGGAGGTCACAGTGCCGATATTCGCCCGTCAGCTAAAAAGCGGCGGCATTGAGGATATCAAAGCGGTCTACGCCGAGAAATACAACGGCCCCGTCGTGACCTGCGGCGACGAATCGCAGGGCGGCTTTCTCTCGGCTTCGGCGCTCTCCGGCACGGACGGCATGAAGATATGCGTTTACGGCAACGAGGAGCGGATATTGCTCACGGCGATATACGACAACCTCGGCAAGGGCGCTTCGGGCGCGGCTCTCGAATGCATGAATCTGGTGCTCGGCAAAGAGAAAAACTACGGATTGAGTATTAAACGGAGGTAAACATAGATGAAAACGGTTTCGGGCGGCGTTTGCGCCGCTAAAGGCTTCACCGCGGCGGGAGTCCACTGCGGCATACGCAAGAATAAAAGCAAAAAGGATCTCTCGCTGATATTCAGCGAAGTGCCCGCATCGGCGGCGGCGGTCTACACGACCAACCTTGTCAAGGGCGCCCCCCTGCTCGTCACAAAGAGCCACCTCTCAAACGGCAAGGCTCAGGCGGTCATCTGCAACAGCGGCAACGCCAACACCTGCAACGCAAACGGAGTTGAGATAGCGGAGCAGACCTGCGCCCTGCTCGCGGATGAGCTGGGCATTGACAAAAATGACGTCGTCGTTGCTTCAACGGGCGTTATCGGTCAGCCGCTCGACTTTGCGCCGATAGCCTCGGGAATCCCGCAACTCCACGCCACATTGGGCGACTGCTCGCTCGACGCAGCCGAGGGCATCATGACGACCGACACCAAGGTCAAGGAGATCGCCGTCAGCTTCGAGATAGGCGGCGTTGAATGCAAGATAGGCGGCATCGCCAAGGTCGGCACTTTCACCGGCTACTACTACACCGCAACCTTCTCGGCTCAGATAGCCACCCCCATCATCTACGGTATCGTGCGTATGTTCACCGGCACTTATATGTCGCTGTTCTACTACTGCCCGATCGCGTTCATTCTCTCGGCGCTCTGCATTCTCGTCGTTAAGCACGGCGAGGCTATCCCCGACGAAATAGTCGAGGCAGTCAGAGAAGAGAACGAGGACTGATATCAATTCCACGACATCTTCTGCCGACGGCTTTGAGTGAGAATCCGCAGCTCGCCCGAAGCCCAAGGCGATCATACATCCTTCTATAGAGCTGAAAGCATCGGTTTTCCGGTGCTTTTGGCTTTTTAAAAAGAAAAAAGATCGGCCGAAACCGATCTCAATCCTTGCTTAATTTAACTAAGTATTCCGTTGTGCCGTCCTCGTATTTTCGCTCGCCCGTATCGGTGAAGCCATGGCGTTCATAGAAGCGGAGCGCGCGCTCGTTTTTCTCAAGCGCCCAGAGGAAGCGGCAGCCCCTTGCGGCGGCAAACTCTATCAGCTCGGCGCCTATCCCCCGCCCTTGAAACAGCGGCTCAACATACAGGCGCTTTAGCTCCTCGCCGTCGATCTCGACGAAGCCACGCACGATCCCGTCGTCATAGACAAAGATATTGCGGAGCCTGTCCTCGGTGAGGTCACGGGCGACTCTCAGCACCTGCATCTCGCCGAAGGAATAGCTCTCATCACCGAATATCGGCAAAAAGTTAATGCGATTGTTAAACACAAGTATCTCCGCAATGCGGGATATATCGCCGTTATCGGCTACACGAATCATCATTTGCTCCCGAGACGCTCAATGAAGCTCTCGGCCTCCTCCCGTGAATGAAATACGATTATTTCTCTGCCGTCCCTGTATTTTTCGAGCAGCTCATATATCCGCGGGCGGCAGTCTGCGGCGAAATCCTCTATCCATTGAAGGAATTCACCGTCCAAATCCTCCTCGACCCACGGCATATCCTCCCGCTTCTTGCCCACTCGGCTTCTTGCGCCCTCAAGGCAAAGCTCGGTAGACAAATCGAGCATAAACACCGTGTCGCATTCACGAAGCCTCATCTCAAGGGTGCGGATATAATTGCCGTCGATTATCCAGCCGTCTCCGCTCATTATTCGGGCGAGGGCAGAGTCGAATTCCTCGCGGGTTATGTTCGTTTTGTCGGGCTTGTGCCACAGCATGTCGAGATAGTGCAGCTCAAGCCCCGTTGCGGCGGCAAGCGTCCGGGCAAAGGGGCTTTTCCCCGCGCCCGGGCAGCCGATAACGATCACTTTATTCATTGTCAATGTTTACCACCTCATAGCTCTAAGCGCCGATACCGAGGGCTTCGGCGGCGTCGATGGTATATGGGTGCCGTGGCGGCTGTTGACCCTCTCCATGAAGTGCTCACGGCTGCGGTCGGTCGAATTATCAATAAGGTCGAGGCAGACTCTATCATCGGGCGCATGAATTCCGGGCGCAGATAATTCTGATTGCCGTCCTCGCCGGAATGCACCTTGACAGCCGCCTTGCCCGGCAGCTCAACTCCGAGGCGCTTATACAGCTTGACAACAGTCTCTGGCGTCAGTTCCTTTGTGAAGAAAGCCCTTGCCTTATCCATACTTAAACCTTTTTCGCGTTATTTCAATATATCCTCGCAGCGGTATCTCGGCTTGCCGACGCTG
>ENA-ORPK01001911-ORPK01001911.1-human-gut-metagenome-genome-assembly--contig:-NODE-1911-length-15390-cov-42.203978_pt1 | contig 15390 bp, 9 predicted proteins | sample MGYA00242139_ERZ509068 | MGnify/ENA primary metagenome ERZ509068 (study PRJEB26280, sample SAMEA2338687) | human gut metagenome | biome: human gut; feature: human-associated habitat; material: faeces... | reverse complement strand
AGTAAAGGCACAAATGTCCGCCAGATTGCAAAAGCAACTGGTATCAGTGCCACAACACTTTATTCTATTATTCAAAAGGATTCTAATATCCGATTTGACTTTGCACTTAGACTGGCAAATGAATTAGAAATTGACGTGAATGAGATATGCTCTGCCAGCCCCTTTTCCGGTGCGATTACTGAAGAAGAAATATATCCTACACTACCCAATGGATTAAACGGTGCTCTTGACGGAAATCGGGTAAAAACGTATCTAAAGAATTCCATGTATCCGCTTATGTATCTTTTCGGGAAAAACAGTATACCGGATGTGGATAATTTGCTGACTTCCTTTTACCAGTTGGATGATGAAGCCAGAAAAGAAGTGGTGGCAACGATACAATTCAAGCTGCAGTATCACAGAAATCCCGAACGGGCAGAACAGATAAAACAGATTAAAGGGTGGTAAAAAATAACTCCGGTGAAATTAATTATTCATCGGAGTTCTCAATTGTCTATAAATTTTGTTGAAGCAACAACATACTCTTTTAAGGTTGCAGGTAATTTATGACGTTTAATCACATCCTCACAATACCTTTTATAAATTGATTTCAATGCCTTATTATTACTTGCGTCTCCCTTAGATGCGTAATATATATATGCAAGTAAAAGAATTACATCAAACGTAAGAATTTCAACATCATTCAATTCTTCTAAATCTTCTGCAATTAAATCAACCATTACTTCCTTCGAACTAAAGTAATTGATTTTATTATGAGCTGCATAGGCCAAGCTATACACTTCACCTCTATCCTTAGAATTTCCTCTTGTATACATTACCCTTTCATGGTTAGCAATTTCGTTAAAAATTGTTGTATATTGTGGATCTTTTCCATATAAATCACCCTCATCAACAATCGTAACATTCTTTTCCCTATATGAGTCAACTAATCTTTTTGTATCATCATCTAATTCATTATATACCATCTCATGAATAATAATTTGTTGAAAACTCTCAAATAAAGGTTTCAAATATACAGTATACATATTTTTGAAAGAGCAATTCGAATCTGATGACCTATTTTCAATTCCAACCATAAAAATGTTTGCGTCAAACATTACTGGTTGTTTTATTAGCAGTTTTAGCGGTATCTTTTGTAACACGCTTTTCATACATCAACCCTCCCATATATCAGAGAGGCATCTAGCTAATTCAATATCATCATCCTCATCAATATCTTCTTCATTTATGTCATCGAAAAAACCTTCAACAAGTGTTTTATCAAGTTCTAATATTTCGGCATCTTTTACTAGTTCATCTCTAGAAGCATACCCATTATCATATACCAATTTCATTTGTCTATATATTAGGCTGTTATTTTCGATATACGGATTTTTGCAATTATATAAGTAATCCACTTGTTCGTGAAATACCTTTACTTCTTGCAACACTCCCTTTATAAATTGATAATTCTGTATATATTCATCAATTTTATCAATATAATGTTCTTCATACAGTCTATAAATAACTGCTTTTAATGGCAACTGATACTTTAAAGTCAAATAAATACTGAAAATAGCATAATCTTCAAAAAACATTTCCTGGTTTCTTTTCCCAGGCATTCTTTTTTTAAAGACTTTTTTTTCTGCTCTTAACGCTTCCTCCGGTAATAAAAACTCTGCAGCAAATCTACTTGCACGTTTTTCATTCACACTACTTAATGCAGAGAAATTACAAATATATGGTTCTTTCTTAATAATCGCGTAATCTTTCACATAATGATAATATTCATGTGCCGTAGTAAAAATCTGATTAATCAAAGGCTTTTTAGAATTTAAAACTATATATGCCTTATCATATCCAGATTGTGGTATATACAATAAGCCGTCAATTTTATCACTATCAAAATCAACAGCTTCAAAATGTATATTTGTATCTTGTTCAGTTATCCACCCAAAAATCTTTTCTCCGATTGGAGCCAGAGCATAATCAACTCGTTTCTCTTTTACAAGAGCTTTAATTGAATCAACTTCGTCTTCGCATAAAGAATTTGTATTAAAGTCATATTCTCTTTGATAATACTGTTCAAATAGTTCTTGATTATTTACTGATATCATCCAAACACCTTCTTGCAAGAACACTATACTTTTCCCTAGTGTGAATTTTTTCAATCATAAATTCAATCTTTTTTCGATCAATTTCATCCATTTTACCCATTAGATAAATAAGACCATCTCTTTCATTATCAAAAAAAAACTCATCAATTTTTGTCTTCGAAAAGTCACATATCTTATTTAATATTTCCAATGTTGGTAATTGCTTTCCTGTTTCAAGCAGTGATAATGTGCTTCTGTTTATCCCTATTTCGTCAGCAAATATTTGTTGCGTTTTATCAGCTCGTAAACTTACTAATAGATGACAAAACTTCTCTGTATTAAATGTTTTCATTGCTTTACCTCCAAACATACGTTACGCATTTTAACACACAACAAAGTATATGTCAATTTCCTGTTAGATATTCCAACAATATTATATCTCTTCTTCTTTCACATAGCAATCTTTTTTTTATTTTCTCCTGGCACCGTCTTGGCACCGCTGACCACACTTTCACTGTTATTCAGACGTAAAAAAGCTCCCAGAGGAAAACCTCTGGAAGCCTTGATTTTATTGCATATTTAAATAATCAGTCATGATTATTCGATAATTGTTGCAACTCTTCCTGAACCTACTGTTCTACCACCTTCACGGATAGCGAATGTAAGACCCTGTTCCATAGCGATTGGATGGATGAGTTCGATTGTCATTTCTACGTTATCACCAGGCATGCACATTTCTGTTCCGGCTGGAAGTTCGCAAACACCTGTTACGTCTGTTGTTCTGAAGTAGAACTGTGGACGATAGTTGTTGAAGAATGGAGTATGACGTCCACCTTCATCTTTTGTTAAAACGTAAACCTGAGCAGTAAATTTTCTATGACATGTAACTGTACCTGGTTTTGCAAGTACCTGTCCACGAACGATCTGATCACGGTTAACACCACGGAGAAGAGCTCCGATGTTATCACCAGCCATAGCTTCATCAAGCTGTTTTCTGAACATTTCGATACCAGTAACAACTGTCTTAAGAACATCTTCCTTAACACCAAGGATTTCAAGTTCGTCGTTAAGGTGAAGTGTTCCTCTTTCTACTCTACCTGTAGCAACAGTACCACGACCTGTGATTGTGAATACGTCTTCTACTGGCATAAGGAATGGCTTATCTGTATCTCTTACAGGATCTGGGATATATTCATCAACTGTGTGCATAAGTTCAAGAATCTTATCACCCCATTCACTGAAAGGATCTTCAAGTGCTTTAAGAGCTGAACCCTTAATGATTGGACAACCTGTGAATCCATATTCTTCAAGCTGTTCTGTAACTTCCATTTCAACTAATTCGATAAGTTCTTCATCATCAACCATATCGCACTTGTTAAGGAATACAACGATATATGGAACACCAACCTGACGAGCAAGAAGGATATGTTCCTTTGTCTGTGCCATAACACCATCAGTAGCAGCAACAACGAGGATAGCGCCATCCATCTGAGCAGCACCGGTGATCATGTTCTTTACATAGTCAGCATGGCCTGGGCAGTCAACGTGTGCATAATGTCTTCTCTCTGTCTCATATTCAACGTGAGCAGTAGAAATTGTGATTCCTCTTTCTCTTTCTTCTGGAGCCTTATCGATATTTTCGAATGCAACAGCTTCACCTGTACCAAGTCTAGCATTAAGAGTCTTAGTGATAGCAGCTGTTAAAGTTGTTTTACCATGGTCAACGTGTCCGATTGTACCAATGTTACAATGTGGTTTAGTTCTTTCAAATTTAGCTTTAGCCATTTTAAAAAAATCCTCCTTAAATTTTCCCTCTTCCGGGTTGTCTTTTTTTATAAGCTTTTTTAATTATATTTCATAAAAGAAATTTTTTCAATATTTATTTTGCTCTTGCAGCGATTACTTTATCCTGTACATTCTTAGGTACCTGCTCATATTTCTGGAAGAACATTGAGTAGTTACCACGACCCTGTGTAGATGAACGGAGTTCTGTTGAATATCCGAACATTTCAGCAAGTGGAACTAATGCTGTTACCATCTTACCGCCACCGATGTCATCCATGCTCTGGATCTGTCCACGCTTAGCATTTAAGCTTCCGATTACATCGCCCATATATTCTTCAGGCATTGTAACTTCAACTTTCATGATAGGCTCAAGGAGAACAGGATTAGCCTTCTGCATAGCTTCCTTGAATGCCATAGATCCGGCAATGTGGAATGCCATTTCTGATGAATCGACTTCATGGTAAGAACCATCGTATACGTTAGCTGATACACCAAGTACAGGGAAACCTGCAAGGATACCTGCTTTAGTAGCTTCTTCAATACCTTCTCCAACAGATGGAATGTATTCCTTAGGAATAGCACCACCTACTACAGTAGATACGAACTTGAATGTTTCTTCACCGTTTGGATCCATAGGCTCAAATTTAACTTTACAGTGTCCGTACTGTCCACGACCACCTGACTGTTTAGCATACTTGCTATCAACATCAACAGGTTTTGTGATTGTTTCCTTATATGCTACCTGTGGGGCACCTACGTTAGCTTCAACCTTAAATTCACGAAGAAGACGGTCTACGATAACTTCAAGATGTAACTCACCCATTCCGGCAATAATTGTCTGACCTGTTTCCTGATCTGTATGAGCTTTGAATGTTGGATCTTCTTCAGCAAGTTTTGCTAAAGCTTCACCCATCTTACCCTGATCGTTCTTTGTCTTAGGCTCGATTGCGAGCTCGATAACAGGTTCTGGGAATTCCATAGATTCAAGGATTACAGGATGCTGTTCATCACAGATTGTATCACCGGTTGTTGTAAATTTGAAACCTACAGCAGCAGCAATATCTCCTGAATACACTTTATCTATTTCTGTACGCTTATTGGCATGCATCTGTACGATACGTCCAATACGTTCTTTTTTATCTTTTGATGCATTTAATACATATGAACCTGAGTTACATGTACCAGAGTATACTCTGAAGAATGCAAGCTTACCAACGAATGGGTCAGCCATAATCTTAAATGCTAAAGCAGCAAATGGAGCGTCATCTGAAGATGGTCTTGTTACTTCATTGCCTTCCATATCTGTACCTGTGATATCGGGAACGTCTGTTGGAGCTGGCATGTATTCAATAACACCGTCTAATAACTTCTGAACACCCTTGTTCTTGTATGCTGAACCACAGAATACAGGAACTGCTTCACTGGCAATTGTTCCCCTACGGAGAACTGCCTTTAACTGCTCTTTAGAAGGAGTCTCTCCCTCAAGATACATCATCATTAAATCATCATCTAATTCGCAGATTTTCTCAACGAGGTTATCTCTCCATTTATTTGCAAGGTCTTTTAAGTCATCAGGAATTGCTGTAATCTCGATGTCTTCACCCTTGTCATCTTTGTAATAATAAGCTTCCATCTCAAATAAGTCGATTAAGCCCTTAAAATCATCTTCCTGTCCAATTGGAATCTGTACAGGAATTGCATTCTTTCCAAGACGATCAATGATTGTCTGAACAGAATAGAAAAAGTCTGCACCCATTTTATCCATCTTATTGATGAATGCCATACGAGGTACATTGTAGGTATCAGCCTGTCTCCAAACGTTCTCAGACTGAGGTTCTACACCTGCCTTAGCATCGAATACACCTACTGCGCCATCAAGAACTCTGAGTGAACGTTCAACTTCAACTGTAAAGTCTACGTGGCCCGGAGTATCAATGATGTTGATACGATGTTCTAACGCACCTGGCATTGGTTTATGATGATCCTCTAAAGTCCAATGGCATGTTGTAGCAGCAGATGTGATTGTAATACCACGTTCCTGTTCCTGTTCCATCCAGTCCATTGTAGCTGTTCCTTCATGAGTATCACCAATCTTATAGTTAACACCGGTATAATATAAGATACGCTCTGTTAATGTTGTCTTACCAGCATCAATATGAGCCATAATACCGATATTTCTGGTTCTCTCTAATGGATATTCTCTTCCAGCCAAGGTATTTTCCTCCTTATTTTGGTTAGTAATTCCGCAGCGGAAAGTTACGCTGCAGAATATGTTTCATAAAAATTAGAATCTGTAATGTGCGAAAGCCTTGTTTGCTTCTGCCATTTTGTGCATATCTTCTTTTCTCTTTACTGATGCACCTGTATTGTTAGATGCATCCATAATTTCGCCGGCAAGTCTTTCTTCCATAGTCTTCTCGCCTCTTGCGCGTGAGAAAGTTGTCAACCAACGAAGTCCGAGAGCCTGTCTTCTCTCTGCTCTTACTTCGATAGGTACCTGGTAAGTAGCACCACCAATACGTCTTGCTTTAACTTCAAGTACTGGCATTACATTGTTCATAGCTTCTTCAAATACCTCGAGAGCTGGCTTACCTGATTTTTCTTCAACTTTATTGAATGCTCCATATACAATCTTCTGAGCTGTAGATTTCTTACCGTCTAACATAATATTGTTGATAAGTTTTGTTACAACCTTGCTGTTGTACATTGGATCTGCTAATACATCTCTATGCTGAGTATGTCCTTTACGTGGCACGGTTCTTCCCTCCTTAACATAATTTAATTAATTCATAGGTACTCACATGTGTCTATGTGTTCGCGCTCGGTATATCTTATGTCCTGCAACCTACAGGAAATATATCTATCCGGCACTTAAACCAATCTGACAATTAAGTGAATATTATTTTGCGTCTTTAGGTCTCTTAGCGCCGTATTTTGAACGCGCCTGTCTTCTCTTAGCAACACCTGCTGTATCGAGTGTTCCTCTTACGATATGATATCTTGTACCTGGTAAGTCTTTTACCCTACCACCTCTTACAAGAACAACACTATGTTCCTGAAGGTTATGTCCTTCACCTGGAATGTAGCTTGTTACTTCAATACCGTTAGAAAGACGAACTCTGGCAATTTTTCTAAGAGCTGAGTTAGGTTTCTTAGGGGTCTTAGTCTTAACTGCTGTACAAACACCTCTCTTCTGTGGAGAAGCTGTATCGATAGCTTTCTTCTGAAGTGAGTTGTAACTCTTTAAAAGAGCTGGAGCTGTTGACTTCTTAACAGATGTCTGTCTTCCCTTTCTTACTAACTGGTTAAATGTAGGCATTCTTTTTCACCTCCTGATAAATAAATTTCCTTGGTTGCGAATCTGATTATTCAAATTCTCTCATTTGCGCACAAAAATAAGCCATGCTACATTGCACGCACGGCTTATTATAAATGTTAATTTATCTGTTGTCAACAGGTAAATTTATATGATTTAAAGTTTTATTCTTCTGTATTAACTTCTTCTGTGGTTTCTTCTGCTACATTATCTGTGCTTTCTGAAGTTTCTGCTGTTTCTTCAGGTGAATTGTCTGTATTTTCAGCAATGTCTTCACCTTCAAAATCTTCCTCAAAAGAAAGTTCTTCTTCACTGCTCTCATCAGAGTCAAGTCTTACATCCCTGTATCTCTTCATACCTGTACCTGCAGGAATAAGTTTACCGATAAGAACGTTTTCTTTAAGACCGATAAGTGGGTCTACCTTGCCGTTAATTGCTGCTTCGGTAAGAACCTTTGTTGTTTCCTGGAAAGATGCAGCTGAAAGGAATGAGTTGGTAGCAAGAGCTGCCTTTGTAATACCTAACATAATCTGTGTTCCTTCTGCAGGTTCAAGCTTCTGTTCAGCAAGCTTTTCGTTCATTTCATTGAAGTCAAGTACGTCAACTGTTACTCCTGAAAGATATTCAGAATCACCAGGATTTTCGATTTTAATCTTCTTGAGCATCTGTCTTACAATTACTTCAATATGCTTATCGTTAATTTCAACACCCTGAAGTCTGTATACACGCTGTACTTCACGAAGCATATAATCCTGAACCGCTCTTACACCCTTAATCTTAAGGATATCATGTGGGTTAACGCTACCTTCTGTAAGCTCATCACCGGCTTCAAGTACCTGTCCATCAACAATCTTAATTCTTGAACCATAAGGTATAAGATAATTCTTAACATTACCTGTCATTGGATCTGTGACAACAACTTCACGTTTCTTCTTAGTATCAACAATCTTGGCAACGCCACCGAATTCTGCAATAATTGCAAGTCCCTTTGGCTTTCTTGCTTCAAAAAGTTCTTCTACTCTAGGAAGACCCTGTGTGATATCATCACCGGCAACACCACCGGCATGGAATGTTCTCATGGTAAGCTGTGTACCAGGTTCACCGATTGACTGGGCAGCAATGATACCGACTGCTTCACCGACCTGTACCTGTTGTCCTGTTGCCATATTGGCACCATAACATTTAGCACAAACACCAAGGTGTGACTTACATGAAAGAACTGTTCTTATCTTAACTTCTTTAAGTCCGAGCTTTTCAATAATTTCTGCTCTCTTAGGAGTAATCATATGATTCTTCTTAATGAGGATTTCCCCGGTTTCAGGGTCTACGATATCTTCAGCAAGATATCTTCCTGTGATTCTATCCTTCAATCCTTCAATTACTTCCTGGCCTTCCATAAATGCTTTAACTACCATTCCCGGAATTTCTTTGCCTTCTGAGCAGTCAACTTCTCTGATAATAAGCTCCTGGGATACATCAACAAGACGTCTTGTGAGGTATCCTGAATCGGCTGTTCTTAATGCGGTATCTGAAAGACCCTTTCTGGCACCATGGGCAGAAATGAAATATTCCAGAACATCAAGACCTTCACGGAAGTTTGACTTGATTGGAAGTTCGATAGTTCTACCTGATGTATCTGCCATAAGTCCACGCATACCTGCTAACTGCTTGATCTGCTGGTTAGAACCACGGGCACCTGAGTCAGCCATCATAAAGATGTTGTTATACTTGTCAAGTCCGGAAATAAGTGCATCAGTAAGTTTCGCATCGGTATCAAACCATGTTGCTACTACTTCTTTATATCTTTCTTCTTCAGTAATAAGACCTCTTCTGAAGTTCTTCATAATCTTATCAACTGTTGCCTCAGCTTCTGCAAGCATATCTTTCTTCTGTGCAGGAACTGTCATATCTGAAATTGATACTGTCATGGATGCCCTTGTAGAATACTTGTAACCTGTTGACTTAATAAGGTCAAGTACTTCAGCTGTCTTTGTGGCACCATGTGTATTAATTACTTTTTCAAGTATCTTCTTTAATTCTTTCTTTCTTACAAGGAAATCAACTTCAAGCTTACATTCATTTTCAGGAATACTTCTGTCTACAAATCCAAGATCCTGAGGAATGATTTCATTAAAGAGGAATCTTCCTAATGTAGAGTTAATAACATCACTCTTAACTGTTCCGTCTTCCAATGTCTTAGTTACTCTTACATTGATTTTTGAATGTAATGTAATAATTCCGTTCTCATAAGCAAGAATTGCTTCATTAACACTCTTGAATGATTTGCCTTCTCCAAGTGCTCCCGGTCTTTCCTGTGTAAGGTAATAGATACCGAGAACCATATCCTGTGAAGGAACGGCTACAGGACCACCATCTGATGGTTTTAAGAGGTTATTAGGCGAGAGAAGAAGGAATCTGCACTCTGCCTGTGCTTCTACTGACAATGGAAGATGTACCGCCATCTGGTCACCGTCGAAATCGGCGTTGAACGCTGTACATACAAGTGGATGAAGCTTAATAGCCTTACCCTCTACAAGTATTGGTTCAAATGCCTGAATACCAAGTCTATGGAGTGTAGGAGCACGGTTAAGCATAACCGGATGTTCTTTAATTACATCCTCTAATACATCCCATACTTCTGTCTCTAACTTTTCAACTTTTTTCTTAGCACCCTTTACATTTGGGCAATAACCGCTTGATACAAGTTCTTTCATAACGAATGGTTTGAAAAGTTCGATTGCCATTTCTTTTGGAAGACCACACTGGTAAATCTTAAGTTCCGGTCCTACTACGATAACCGAACGTCCAGAGTAGTCAACACGCTTACCAAGAAGATTCTGACGGAAACGGCCCTGTTTACCTTTTAACATATCTGATAAAGACTTAAGTGCTCTGTTACCCGGTCCTGTTACGGGACGTCCTCTTCTACCGTTATCAATCAATGCATCAACTGCTTCCTGAAGCATTCTTTTTTCATTACGGATAATGATTTCAGGTGCTCCAAGTTCCATAAGTCTTGCAAGACGGTTATTTCTGTTGATAATTCTTCTATATAAATCATTTAAGTCTGATGTTGCGAATCTGCCGCCATCCAGCTGAACCATAGGTCTTAAATCCGGTGGTATTACCGGAATGACATCAAGTATCATCCATTCAGGCTTATTTCCTGATTCCCTGAATGCCTCAACAACTTCAAGTCTCTTAACGATTCTTGCTTTTTTCTGTCCTGAAGCATCCTTCAGTTCAGCTTTTAATTCAGCTGAATCTTTATCAAGGTCGATATTGTGGAGTAATTCCTTAATTGATTCCGCACCCATACCTACTCTGAATGCAGAACCCCATTTTTCGTATGCTGCCGCATATTCCTGCTCTGACAATATCTGTTTAAAAGATAAATCCGTATCACCTGCATCAAGAACTATATATGATGCAAAATATAATACTTTTTCAAGTACTCTTGGTGAAAGGTCAAGAATAAGTCCCATACGGCTTGGTATTCCTTTAAAATACCATATATGTGATACAGGAGCTGCAAGGCTTATATGTCCCATACGCTCTCTACGAACGCTTGCCTTTGTAACTTCTACGCCACAACGGTCACAGACAATTCCTTTATATCTGATTTTTTTGTACTTACCGCAGTAACATTCCCAGTCTTTACTTGGTCCAAATATCTTCTCACAGAACAGTCCGTCCCTTTCAGGTTTTAATGTTCTGTAGTTGATTGTTTCCGGCTTAATAACCTCTCCGTGAGACCACTCCAGAATTTTTTCAGGGGATGCAAGACCAATCTTAATTGAATCGAATGTTATCGGCTGATATGTTTCGTTATTAGTATTTTCTGGCATAACTAATCTCCCTTCTATTCTTCACTGTCGAATGCTGAATCATCGAAATCTGCTATATCTGATGTGTCTTCTTCAACATCAGAAAGTTCTCCGTCAACGAATTCCTGTTTCTGATATCCGAAGTCACCGAATGCTTCTTCATATCCATATGCTTTATTATCACTCATAAGGTCTTCATGTGAAGTATCAGATTCTGCGTAGCCGATATTTTCTTTAATATCAACTTCGTCGCCGTTCTCATCAAGAACCTTAACATCAAGTGCAAGTGATCTTAATTCTTCAAGAAGTACCTTGAAGGATTCAGGAATACCCGGTTCAGGAATATTATCACCTTTGATAATTGCTTCGTATGTCTTAACACGTCCTACAACGTCATCTGACTTAACTGTAAGGATTTCCTGAAGCGTATATGAAGCACCATATGCTTCAAGAGCCCAAACTTCCATTTCACCGAAACGCTGTCCACCAAATTGTGCTTTACCACCAAGTGGCTGCTGTGTAACAAGTGAGTAAGGACCGGTCGAACGTGCATGAATCTTATCATCAACAAGATGATGAAGCTTAAGGTAATGCATGTGTCCGATTGTAACAGGGCTGTCAAAATATTCTCCTGTTCTACCATCTCTCAATCTTACTTTACCATCTCTTGAAATAGGAACGCCTTTCCATTCTGCTCTATGGTCAAGGTGTTCACCAAGATATTCCATAAGTTCTTCATTTATCTTGCCGTCCCATTTTTCTTTGAATTCATCCCATTCAAGATTTACATAATCGTTGGCAAGATCAAGTGTATCCATAATATCTTTTTCGTTAGCACCGTCAAATACAGGTGTTGATATCTTAAATCCAAGTGCTCTCGCTGCAAGGCTTAAGTGAATCTCAAGAACCTGACCGATATTCATACGTGATGGTACACCAAGAGGATTAAGAACGATGTCAAGAGGTCGTCCATTTGGAAGATATGGCATATCTTCTACAGGTAAAATTCTTGAAACGACACCCTTGTTACCATGACGTCCGGCCATCTTATCACCTACAGAAATCTTTCTCTTCTGTGCGATGTAGATACGAACCGACTGATTAACGCCCGGATTGAGGTCATCCCCGTTCTCTCTTGTAAATACCTTAGCATCAACTATAACACCATACTCTCCGTGAGGAACTCTGAGTGAAGTATCTCTTACCTCTCTTGCCTTCTCACCAAAAATGGCTCTTAAAAGTCTCTCTTCGGCTGTAAGCTCTGTCTCACCCTTAGGTGTAACTTTACCTACAAGAATATCTCCGGCACGGACTTCTGCACCAATTCTTATAATACCTCTTTCATCAAGGTCTTTAAGTGCATCTTCACCAACGCCCGGAACTTCTCTTGTTATCTCTTCAGGTCCAAGCTTGGTATCTCTTGCTTCTGCTTCGTATTCTTCTATATGAACTGATGTATAAACATCATCTCTTACAAGTCTTTCACTTAATAAAACAGCATCCTCGTAGTTGTAACCTTCCCATGTCATGAATCCGATGAGAGGGTTCTTACCTAATGCGATTTCACCATTAGAAGTTGATGGACCATCCGCAATTACATCGCCTGCTTCAACTCTGTCTCCCTTTGTAACGATTGGCTTCTGGTTATAACAGTTGCTCTGGTTACTTCTTGCGAATTTGGTAAGCTGGTATGAATGTCTGTTTCCGTCATCCTCAAGAATAACAATTTCTGTTGATGTGGCTCTGTCAACAAGACCGCCTTTTTCCGCTACTACACAGGCACCTGAGTCAACGGCTGTCTTATATTCCATACCTGTTCCTACTACTGCTGAATCAGTTGTAAGAAGAGGTACCGCCTGACGCTGCATGTTAGATCCCATAAGTGCTCGGTTAGCATCGTCGTTCTGGAGGAAAGGAATCATTGAAGTAGCAACTGAGAATACCATCTTAGGAGATACATCCATAAGGTCTATCTTGCTCTTTTCAAATTCCGAGGTTTCCTCTCTGTAACGGCCTGATACGCTGTTCTTAACGAAATATCCGTTCTCGTCAAGTTCTGCATTAGCCTGTGCTACATAATAATTATCTTCTTCATCGGCAGTAAGGTATCTTACTTCCTCTGTTACTCTTGGGTTCTTAGGATCTGTCTTATCTACGACACGATATGGGGCTTCTACAAATCCGTACTCATTAATTCTTGCGTATGTAGCAAGTGAGTTGATAAGACCAATGTTAGGTCCTTCAGGTGTCTCAATAGGACACATTCTGCCATAATGTGTATAATGAACATCTCGAACCTCAAATCCGGCACGATCTCTTGAAAGTCCGCCAGGTCCGAGTGCTGAAAGACGTCTCTTATGTGTAATTTCACTAAGAGGGTTATTCTGATCCATAAACTGTGACAACTGCGAACTTCCAAAAAATTCCTTAACTGCAGCTGTTACAGGCTTGATATTAATTAAAGTCTGTGGTGATGCTCCTTCAACGTCCTGAGTTGTCATTCTTTCCCTAACAACTCTTTCCATTCTTGAAAGACCGATTCTGTACTGGTTCTGTAACAATTCACCTACAGCCCTGATACGTCTGTTTCCAAGATGATCGATATCATCCTTTGTTCCAACGCCATATTCAAGATGTATATTGTAATTAATAGAAGCAATAATATCATCAACGGTAATATGCTTTGGTACAAGATCACTTGCGTTCTTCTTAATAGCTTCCTTGATATCATCAATTGATGTATTTTCTTCAAGGATTGTCTTTAATACAGGATAGTATACTGCTTCATGGATACCAAGAGACTTAGCCTCTTCCTCTGTGATATCTACATGTTTTGTAATATCAACCATCATATTAGAAAGCACTTTTACTTTTCTGTCTTCAACGGCAAGCCATATATAAGGTACTGCCGCATTCTGGATAGCAAGGGCAGAATCCTTTGTAAGTGTATCTCCGGCTGATGCAATAATTTCTCCTGTAGTAACATCCACAACATCCTCTGCGAGCTTGTGTCCCCAGATTCTGTTTCTGAAATTAAGTTTCTTGTTAAATTTATAGCGGCCTACCTTAGCAAGGTCGTATCTTCTTGGGTCAAAAAACATTGCATTGATAAGGCTCTCTGCACTATCAACCGAAAGAGGTTCACCCGGACGGATTTTTTTATATAACTCTAAGAGACCCTCTTCATAACCGCCATTAGGGCTCTTCTCTGTTACTGAAGGATCTTTTGCTATACTTGCTTCAATTTTAGGTTCATCCCCGAAAAGTTCACGAATCTGTGCATTGGTTCCGAAACCAAGTGCTCTTATAAGAACTGTAACAGGTACCTTTCTTGTTCTATCTACACGCACGGAAAATACATCATTGGAGTCTGTTTCATACTCTAACCATGCACCTCTGTTAGGTATAACGGTACATGAATATAATGTTTTACCAATCTTATCATGACCTATTTCATAATAGATTCCCGGAGAACGGACTAACTGGCTTACAATTACTCGCTCTGCACCATTAATAACGAAGGTTCCTGTTGCTGTCATTAATGGAAGATCTCCCATGAAAATGTCATGTTCTTTAATCTCGTCTGTTTCTTTGTTATAAAGTCTTACTTTAACTTTGAGAGGAGCTGCGTATGTTGCATCTCTTTCTTTACATTCTTCAATAGAATACTTCTTATCGTCTTCACATAACATAAAGTCTACAAATTCAAGGCTAAGGTGACCACTGTAATCTGTAATAGGCGATATATCTTCAAAAACTTCTTTGAGTCCATCCTCTAAGAACCACTTATATGAATTCTTCTGAACTTCAATAAGATTAGGCATATCAAGAACTTCTTTCTGTCTTGAGTAACTCATTCTGACGTTCTTGCCAAATTTCTTAGGACGTAATCTGTTTTTTTCCATTGACGTTTACCCCTGCGCTTTCTATAATTTTCTTTTGCCTATGTGTTGAGCATAAGTCTACACAATAAAGCATTGTCCATAATAGCATATATGTAAATCCCTGTCAACAACTTTTTTAATAATATCTCCGGTCGTTGGCATTAAAAAAGAGTGCCACTTTCGTGACACTCTTTTGTCTACAAGTATAAATTACATTATTTGATTGTAGCTTTAGCGCCTGCTTCTTCAAGTTTCTTCTTGATGTCTTCAGCTTCTTCTTTGCTAACGCCTTCTTTAACAACCTTAGGAGCTGCTGTAACAAGATCCTTAGCTTCTTTAAGTCCAAGACCTGTGATTTCACGAACAACTTTGATTACTGGAACACCAGAACCTTCTGTAAGTTCAACGTCAAATTCTGTCTTTTCTTCTTCAGCTGCTGCACCTGCGCCTGCTGCTGCAACTACAACGCCTGCTGCTGCAGATACGCCGAATTCTTCTTCACA
>ENA-ORPK01001908-ORPK01001908.1-human-gut-metagenome-genome-assembly--contig:-NODE-1908-length-15397-cov-2.938339_pt1 | contig 15397 bp, 13 predicted proteins | sample MGYA00242139_ERZ509068 | MGnify/ENA primary metagenome ERZ509068 (study PRJEB26280, sample SAMEA2338687) | human gut metagenome | biome: human gut; feature: human-associated habitat; material: faeces... | reverse complement strand
TGTACCCGCTGCCGCTGCAATAGCTGTGGCCGGGCAGCGGGATGTTCGTGTCCTCGGCATTGAGAAGATGCGCAGCGGGATCGATCTGCACATTTTCGAACACGGCGCTCACCGCATCCGGCGCGATCGCCCGGAAGGCCTGCTGCCCCGCCTGTTCTCTGGTTTTTCTCTGTATCGTCTGCCCCAGCGTAAGGATCACACCGCCCAAAATGACCGGCACGATGTTGCCGCCCAGGACCATGCCCGCCACAGCGATGACCACTCCCACCAGGGAGAGGAGTCTGCCGGTCAGTTTGCCGCTCCTGTGCCTGCGCAGCTGCTGCGAGAGCGCCTCGTCTGTCATGCTTCTGTTCTTTTCTTCCATACCCTTCTCCTTATTCCGCCACGCCGGTCAAAGCCGGGCTCGCCTTGAGCTGATCCAGCACACAGCACATCTCCTGCAGCGAACGGACGTAGCTCCGGCGCACCGCGTCAAGCTCGCGCAGATCCACGCTGCCCGCAACTGCAGCAAAGGCGTAGTCCGTCTCCAGCGCCAGCGAAAAGGTGTTTTCCCGCCAGCAAAGGCTCAGCAGCTGCCCTTCGACGCTGCGGCCGAGACATGCGCCGCACAGCGCAGGACAAGCCCGCGGAAAACCATGCTGCTGCAAGTCTCGAAGCCCTCATGGGGCGTCCCTCTCTGATACACATGATCCAGCCGCACATTTGCGGCGGAAAAACGCACACCGCCATACTCCCCCTCGTGGAAGTTTTCCACGCTGCATGTCTCCCATTCGCCGTCGAGCAGATGCAGTGCCTTCATGAACGGCTCGTCAATGCGCATTTCCGGCGTGTGGATATCCGGGCCAAAAGTTTTCTCCCATTCCGAGCGGAAAAAGTCTCCCATCTGCTCGTGCATCAGCGCTTTCAGCTTTTTTTGTGCCCCGCCGCCGAAAACGACCGCACAGCAGACCCCGCCGAAAAACAGCACCGTCACAAGGATTGCCCTGAGCAATGCAGCCTGCACCGTAAAAAAGCAAACGGTACCGCTCACTGCGCCGGCCAGCCCCACCAGAAGCCAGGCAGCAGACCGCCTCTGGAGGCCGCCGAGCCGCTTTGACAGCTCCGCATCCGCCATGCGTCCGGCATCCGGCGCGGCAAAAGCGCTGCGTTTTTGTCCATCGCCGCACCGCCCTCAGTCGCAGAGATCGAAAAACAGGCAGCTGTAGGGATCTAAGGTATCGATATCCATAATGGCCGCCTCCGGACAAATGCTGTCGAGCTGCATGCGTTTGGCACTCTCCTTGTAGGTCAGCGGCTGTGCCTCGGCGGCAAAGATCAGCCCGTTATAATCCTCCGGGATATAGACCACATAGCTCTTGGTCAGAACCTGCGCCCAGTCGCTGACGTTATACTCCCACTCGGTCGAATAGGCGAATTCAATGAGATAGCTGCTGCCCTGCCAGCTGATGGTGTAGAGATAGTAGTTTTCCCCGCGCTGGCTGTTTCCGTAGGCCGTTGAGGCGGTGAGCCACGTGCCGGTATAATAGTCATAGAGCTCGCTGCTCGTGACGGTGATGTACTGCTGGTCGAAATACGGAATGGCGCCCTCCGGAATGTAGCAGATGGCATCAAAGTGCAGCTCGCGGATGCCGTCGTGGGTGTAGTCACCGTTTTTGACGATCTCCCAATAGCAGTCGTCGGTGTTGTAGCCATCACCGAGGCCGGAATAGCTGCAGACCCCGTCCTCGAGCAGGAACGTGCCCATCTCCACGGCGGCATTGATCTGAAGGCCGTTTCTTGTGAAATACGGCTGGCCGCTCAGCGCGCCGCCGACCGCGACCGTGGACAGATTCTCCCGGAAGACATAGCGCTCGACCGGGTCCCAGATCCAGATCATCTCGGTCGTGTCGCCGCTCTTGTGCAGGAAGTGCACCAGCACGTCGCTCTCGCCGTCGCCGTCGATATCGTCAAAGGAGATAGCGTGAAACGCCTCCTCCGCATCGGGGATGCTCACGGGAAAAGACACGCTGTCGAACAGCACCTGCTCCGGCATGTCCCGGTAGAACGCCGCGCTGCTCTCACTCACCGTGACCAGCACGTCCACGCTCTCGCCGTCATGGGTGATGGTACCGCTGTCGACCACCGCGCCGCTGGCGCGCCAGTCGTCTCCTGCAGTGTCGTCGGATTTGCCGCAGGCGGCGGCGCTCAGGCACAGCGCCAGCACCAGCGCAGAGGCAATCAGATGTCTCCATCGTTGTTTCATGATCCTGTCCTTCCTTTCTGTCTCTTTGTCCGATGGCAAATGCCCTTGCCGTCACGCCATTTTCTGATAATAATCGTACTCGCCGCCCCAATACATCGTACTGCTGTCGATGAGGGTGAAGTCATAGGTAACATCTGCAAATCTCGTGGAAACGGCGTAATACAGCGTCTCCTCGCCGCTGCGCTCCACCTGAATCGTGCCGCAGTCCACCATGGTGGGGTCGCCGTCGCCGCCGGGGCGCTCCATCAGCTCCCATCCGCCGGCCTGATCGATCACGAGGATGCTGGGCGCGTCGGCCTCGGCATCCAGATACCATGTGCCCGCCAGCGTCTCAAAGCCGGTGTCGCCGATCGTCTCCCCCGGTAGATCGCCGCTCACCTTCGCGAACGTACCGAGGCTCACCACGTCCAGCGCGCCGGCCTCGTCGAGCCGGCTGCGGTAGGCAGCGCCGTCGTGCTCGTTGTAAAAATAATCACAGCCGTAGTCCGGAACGAACTGGATAAAGCCGCTGGCGGTCACCTCGTCGCCGGCGTCATAGAGTGCAAAGCGCACCTCATCGCCGTCGCCGCCGGCCTCAACGAGCATCGCGCTGCCGTCGTCGCCCGCCCACGTGCCGCCGTAGTCAGACAGGCTCACCATCCGCTCGCTGTCCTTGACCATGCCCTCAAAGGAATCGGGCGCGGCATCCGTGTCGGTGTCGGTATCGCCGCCATCATCATCGACCTCATTTTGACGAAAAACACGAAATCCCTGGCTCTGCCGCCACTGGCTGTCGGCATGGGCATTTACCTGCCGCCGACCTTGGAAATCCCTCTGGTCATCGGTTCGGTCATGGGTTACTTCATCCATAAGTCCTTGAAGGCCCGCGCTGCCCGTCGCAGCCCTGGCCACGAAGAAGAAGACGTAGAAGCCTGCAACCATCGCGGCGTCCTCTTTGCTTCGGGCCTCATCGTCGGCGAAAGCCTCATGGGCGTCATCATCGCCTTGCTCATCGTCGTCTCCGTCACCTCTGGCGGCAGCGAAAATCCGCTGGCCCTGGTCGGCAAAGACTTCCAGTCTACGGCAGACATCCTCGGCCTGCTCTGCTTCATCGCTATGATCGTCATCTTCGTCCGCCACATCTTCATCACCAAGTTCAGCCCGGAAGATGCTGAAAGCAAGTAGGAAATCTACCGCTTAGATTAGAATTTCATTAAAATTTCGACAAAATCCTCAAAAAAAGTCCTCGTACACAATACATTTTGTGGCACGAGGGCTTTTTTTGCATATTTCTTCTTTTGCCATATCAGCGTATAATAGGGGTATCTCGTAGATTAATCCTATGATTACACGTTAAAAGGAGGTCTTTTCTTTGTTCTTTCCCAAACTCGACAAACAATCCCTGACCGATGGCATCGTCATCCCGCAGATGGTCAAAGTCCATCAATCATTCCCCCATACAGATCTGGCCGATCCCGTCGGCGTCCTGAAAAAACAGCTCCTGGCCTTGGATACGGCAACGACAGAAGCCCTCAAAGGCAAGCGCATCGGCATCACTGCCGGCAGCCGTGGGCTCCCGCATTATAAGGAAATCATGAAAGCTCTTTGCGACCAGCTCAAAGCCTGGAGTGCCAAACCCTTTGTCTTCCCGGCTATGGGTAGTCATGCCGGGGCCACGGCCGAAGGCCAAAAAGAGCACTTAGCCCAGTTCGGCATCAACGAAGACTATTTAGGCGTCCCCGTCCTGTCGACGATGGACGTCGTCGAAGTGGCCACACTGGAAGACGGCTTCCCCGTATACTGTGACAAGAATGCCTATGAAGCCGACGGCATCATCCTGTTCAACAAGATTAAACCGCATACGCACTTTAAATATAAACACGAATCGGGTTTGCTGAAGATGATCTGCATCGGCTGCGGCAAGCACAAAGGCGCTTCGACCTTCCACGGCCGGGGCTACGATTCCTTCGGCCCCAACCTGGAACGCGTGTCGAAAGCCTTCTTGCAGCATGTAAACGTCGTTTTCTCGGTCGGCATGGTCCAGAGCCCCAGTGACGACATCGCCGCCCTGGAAGTCATCCCGACCGATAAATTCTTTGAACGCGATGCGGCCTTACAGACCATGGCCAAAGCGGAAATGCCGCGCCTGAAGCTGCCCCACATCGACGTCCTCATCGTCGACGAAATCGGCAAGGAAATCAGCGGTACCGGCATGGACCCAAACATCACGGGCCGGACAGAACGATTCAGCCAGGAAACGGCTTTCCGCGCCTTGGCTCCGGATATCGAACGCATCGTCATCCTGGACATTACCGAAGCTTCCCATGGCAACGGCGCCGGCTGCGGCATGGCCGACATTGTCAGCTACCGCTTCGTAAACAAGATGGACTTCTCCTCGGCATACACCAACTGCATTACAGCCAAGTCCTTCCGCATGGCTCTACTGCCCCTGTATGGCAACAGCGATAAGGACGCCATCGAAATGGCCATGGCCCACGCCTTCCTGACAGACCCGAACCAGGCAAAAGTCGTACGCATAAAGAATACGCTGAAACTAGAAGACATTGAATGTTCCGTCTCGTGTTTAGAAGATATAAAAAACGATCCGGATATGACAGTCACATCCGAACCGTTTACATGGAAGTTTAACGAAGAAGATAATCTGTGGTAAATTAGTTTTTATGACCGATGGCATCCATCCAGGCGAAAAGCTCATCTAAGTCGTAATCGCCAACATGACCGCGGGCCCAAGGAGATGCAAAATCGACATCATATCCGGCCTGCTGCAGGCGCAGAGCAAGGACTGCCGGTACGGCAATCGCCGTATATAGTAAAATGCTGCTTATCGACAGTCGCCGTACCGAATTCTTCCGTTTCAGCACTGCTCATATCAAATGCATCAAAAGCAGGGGCTACCTTCAACCGGGTCACATCGACAGCATAGCCGGCTAAATCCATATCGGTCACTTGGCCGTCTTTAATGGTCAGCCATGTCTTGGAAGACAAATCAGTGCCATTGTCGAGGGCTTTCTGCGCCGAAGCCATGTAAATCGATTTAATGTAATCAGCAAAGGAACCTTTGCCATTTTCATCAAGGGTCAAGGCTTTCCCATTCTCGTCAACAAGATGTAAACTATTGATATAAGTCGGATACATCGCTTTTAAATCTTTCGATGCCTGCTTCTGAACAGCGGTCATTTCTGTCTCAGCTGCCGCTTCGACCGGTGCATTGTCAGGCCGATTGTTGACGACCCCAGCCGGTTCAGCCTGACTATTACCTGCTGGTGGTTTCATAGCGCCTATATGTCCCTGATGATACGTGTTTACACCGTTAAACATCCATTCATAAGCCATGTCAGCATGGTCCAGGTCAGTAATCGGGCAGTATACACTGGAAGCATAAATATCATCCCGTTCGTCAGCTGCGCCAAGGGCTTTCAAATACGATTCATAATCCTTGCTGTCGCCTGTCGCCCCGATGAGCGTCGATAAAGCACCGCCAGCACTGGTACCATTAGAAATGATTTTTTCCGTATCACCAGGCAATTTTCCTGCATTATGGCGCAAATAGCGGACAGCTGCTTTCATATCGACGATGAGGCCCGGAGCCTTGCCAGTATACGTGCCGTCAGCCGCCTGGGTTGTCCTTCCACGAGTCCCCGGAGCTGCGACGACATAGCCTTTGGAGAGGGCGATGAGAATGGCATTGGCGCCTCCAGTCATCCGATCCTTTTCAGACGGCTGGCTCGGTGCCCCTGGCATATAACCGCCGACCGTATTGGGCAGGAAAATCGGGGCTGTCTTCGCCATATAGCCATTAATCGTCTTTCCTTTAAAGTATCCTTCAGGGACATATATATTTATAGACTGGTATGTCGTATCGACAGGATGAGCCACATACACCCGATTTTCATAGGCTCGAAAAGCCACCTTTTTGCCATCGACAGTCATCGTTTTCTTTTCATACTTTGTCGTATCCAAATCGAGACTATACGTCTGCTGCGCCGGGGTGGTCTGAGCCATTTTAGCCTTGGTCTGCGTAGCAGCCGCTACGGCTTGTACTGGTTCTGCTTTGGTCGTATCCGCTGCCAATACCAAGCCGCCAGTCATCATAAAAAACAGCGCTGTACAATGAAGACAGCGCCTTTTCAAACTGCACGCACTTGCCCGTCAGCATCTCCGCCACCAGGTCTGTGCTACCGAAGCCCCGACGTGCCAATAGTAAAGGATATGGTCAGCTAATTGTGAACAGCGTTTACTATGGTAAACAACATGGCTAGCCACAGCCCCTATAAAAAAGCCGCCGCCGACGTCACTGACGTAATGGAGCCCGCTGAGTACCCGTGACGACGCTAAGATACCAGTCCAGACCAAGGCCGGCAACCCCCAGAGGTTGTGCCGAGCCAGGAGCATCAGGGAAATAGCCAGGCTGTTCATCGAATGGTTGCTAGGGAAAGACGCATTGGCCTTATGTGGCACCAACGGCGCCGCGTCACCACAGGCAAAAGGCCTGGGGCGATGCCAGATTTTACCGATGATCCAGGAAAGAGAAGACCCCATGATGACAGAAAAGAGACAGTAAACCAATGTCTTCCGACGTTTAATCTGGGCTAGAACCGGCCGCGGCCGGAACCATTCCACAAGGCCATAAAGAATGAACAGCCAGTAGCCAAACCGGGTAATCCAGGTAAGAATCCGGAGCCAAGTCCTGCGCCGGGCAATAAACCATTGAGCGAATAAAAAGATAGACCGTGCCATAATAGCTTCTCCTTCAGTCGGACTCAGCCTGTTTCTCAAAGACGCCCCGCATCGTTCCCGCCACATCGGCCAAAGAAATACTGCGCATCTTATCTTCCATGGCATCTTGTACCTGGTGTAGCCGATCATCTAAACCAGCGTGAATCGTTTTGCCCACCGGACACTGTGGGCAGGGATGCTCATGGAAATGGAAGAGCGAATCGCCACCGACGCAGTCTACAGCATGATAAACGTCGTATAAACTAATATCAGCAATCGGTTTTTCCAACGCTGTCCCACCAGTCCCGCGCTTGACTTGAATCAACCCAGCCGCTTTGAGCTGAATAAGCAATTTACGGATAATGACAGGGTTTGTCCCTACGCTGGCAGCAATAAAATCACTCGTCACCTTTTGCGTCTTGCCAAAGTAATCGATACACAACAATGTGTGAACGGCCATAGTGAACCGACTGGAAATCTGCATACGAAAAGTCTCCTTAAATGGCTTTTAATTCACGAAGGATAGCCAAATCTGCCGTACAAGCCGGGCAGTCACAGAATTTAGCCCCTTTGGCCTGAATATCTTTGGCATGGGCCAAAAGCTGTTTAGCACCATCAGCCCCCATAATCTGGACGGCATGTTCCGAACCGGCAAAGGCCAATAGTTCGTCGATTGTCGATATCCCCTGCTTCAAAGCTTCTATATAAGCCGGCGTAGCTGCTTCTTTATCAGCGGCATCGAGCCAAGCCTGAGCAGCCGTTTTCAGCGTCGCATTACAGCTGGGAGCTGCCATCAAATCATGTGTTTTGGCCGTAACGAAATCTACTGTTTTTGCATCCATTTAAAAAAACCTCCTATAAAAACGAAGTAAAACATCCAGGATAGAACTATCCTTATTACATCTCTATCATACGACATTTTAATTGTAAAGTCAATGGTTACAAATGCTGGTGTTTCGTTGAACTACTTTAAACTGGTTTATTTTAATTTAAACTCTGGTTTTTAGCTTGGTTGTCACATTTTCATGCTGGACATCTCCTTCATTTAAACGTTTTCATTTGTGAGTAAACAGAAGAAATCTATACAAATACAAAAGGAACAATCTACAATCAATGTAAAAAGAGCCGTCACGATGTGACAGCTCCTTTTTTTCTATAAATGGCAAACTCTGTAACTATACACTTTTATTTTCGGGCAGCCTGGACGGCGGCGATGAATTTCTTAGCTGTAGCCGTAATTTCATCGGCTGTCTTGCCGCCACCAGTGAGGGCACCGCCGGCACCGACGGCAACGCAGCCGGCTTTAATCCAATCACCGGCATTTTCGACGTTGACGCCGCCTGTCGGCATGAGCGGAGCCTGCGGCAGGGGACCGTGGATGGCCTTGATGGCTTTCATGCCTAGGATTTCCCCGGGGAAGATTTTGACGACGTCAGCACCGTATTCCAGGGCCGTAATGACGCCATTAAGGGTCGTCGTACCCGGCATGACGGCGACGCGGTAGCGGTTGCAGAGCTTAATGGTTTCTACATCCAGCGCTGGCGACACGATGAACTGGGCACCGGCGAGGATAGCAATGCGGGCCGTAATAGCATCGAGGACCGTGCCGGCACCAATGATAACATCCGGGTTGTCGGCGTACTTCTTGGAAAGGGCTTCGATGACTTCATGAGCCCGCGGCGTCGTGAAAGCCAGTTCAATGGCCGTGACACCGCCTTTAATGCAGGCTTCGGACATCATCATCGCTTCTTCCGGGCTGTTGCCGCGGACGACAGAAACGACGCCCATATCCTGAATTTTCTTAACAACATCTAATTTATCCATAATTTATCTCCTTTGGAATTCTTCTAACTGGGTTCTTGTCGGCAATCCTTCGTTATCGCCGGCGACCTGAATGGCCATAGCCCCGATAGCAGCACCGCGGCGGGCAGCGTCTTCCAGGTTTAATCCATCGAGGATAGCGCTGGTAAAGCCAACGGCAAAGCCGTCACCGGCACCGACCGTATCGACAATGTGGTCGACATGATAGCTCGGCACATAGCATTCCTGGTCATCCGCCGTGCGAATATAGGTTCCATGACTGCCGCCCATCTTGATGACGACGGTCTGAACGCCGCGCTGTAAGTAGTAGCCGGCGATATCTCTTTCATTGTCCATTCCCGTCAGGATCCGGCCTTCATTGAGGCCAGGCATGACGATATCGGCATACTGGGCGGCGTCGTTGATGACACGGGCCATGATTTCCTGGGATTTCCAGAGCATGGGCCGCAGGTTGGGGTCAAAGGAAATGCGCACGCCCTTACCGTGAGCCCGCATCATCAGCGTATAAATCGTTTCCCGGCACGATTCTGACAGGGCCAGGGGAATCCCCGTGACGTGCAGATGGTCGACGCCGGTCCAGTCGATACCGGAGAGATCCGCCGGTCGGAAGTGGGAAAAGGCCGTGTGTTTGCGGATATTGGCTACCGTCGGGTCCCCTTCCAGGACCTTTTCTTTCATCTGGAACCCCGTCATATGGTCATCATCGGTCCAGACATAGTCATCGTGGATGCCATTGGCCTTGAGGAAGTTGCAGATGCACTTCCCGAAGGGGTCGACACCGACCTTGGAAATATACGACACATCATTGCCCAGCCGGGCCATGCCGACGGCGTAATTCAGTTCCGCCCCGCAGACATGGCGGGAAAAATGTTCCACTTCTTCCAGCGGCCCCATTTCTTCAGCAATCAGCAAGCCCATGGCTTCGCCGATAGTAAGCACTTTACTCATTTTTTCCTCCCATAGTGATTCGTAGGGGCCGTCCCAAAGGTCGGCCCGCCTGGCTAATCAACCATTATAGCATGGTACGATACTAGTATGTTAGATGGACTAAAATTAAAGACTTCTCTTATCCGGCCACAGGGTTTCATAAGGATGCCCTGTCAATTCTTCCGTGACCAAACGGGCTTCTGGCGAAACGTCTTTCTTAGAACCGCCCTGTTCCAAGCGGGAAATTTCGTTCTTCAAGATTTCGTGAGTCTGCCGGTTCAATTTGAAACTCCGGGATAAAATCAATGCCAGTGCAATCAAAACAACAGGTCCTACAAAGAAAATAATCGCTATGCCAGTCTGAATCGTCGAAGGCGTCGTAATGGCATCAAGCATCGTCTTGGAATTGAATCCGATTTCGGCCAATAAAATCCCTGCAATCCAGGAAGCAACAGCCCCTGTAGATTTGCGGAAAAACGTCATAACAGCGGCATAAATACCTGCGCGATCACCGCGCGTCATCATATGATCGATATCAGGAACAAAGGGGAACACATTCCATGGCGTAAATTCCAAAATCCCGCGAGCCAGCTGATAAAAAACGGAAATAATCGCCAAAACAAGGAAAGGATTGGAAATATGCAATGCCCAGACCAGGACATACCCCACCATTGTGATAAGAATCGTCGTATAGCTGAGGGCATATAAGAACTTCGGCCCATGTGAAATCATTAACTTAGCGGCCGCCAAGGTGGAAAGGATACCAAAAGCCGATAAGGCCTGTAAGGTCCACGGCCAATCCTGCTGTGAACCCTGGATACAGCAGATTATGAAAGTCGGCAGCATGGTGGAATAAAAATCTTTCCCTGTAAACGACAAGAGGTAGATGCACAGATGCTGGCGGAAGGCTTTGTTTTTAAAGGTCGAGCAGTAATCGGAAACCATTTTACGAACCATTTCACTCATAGTCAGCTGAGGACGGCTTTCCAATTCCTTAATGAATTCCGGTGTCAACGGGCGTTCCCAAGTATTTCGATAGGAAACAAAAATTGCGACGACAAAGATAATCGTCCAAATAATCCCGGTAATCAAATAAGCATTGGGGTTCTGCATGTGCTTCAGAATAGCCAATACGGCAAAAACGATAGCTGTCCCTGTAGCTGAAATAAACATGCGGGAGCCAGATAAAACAGTCCGCAGTTTATAGTCATTAGTCATTTCTGTAGGCAATGTTTCCCAAGGAATCAAAATCATAGCTATGACGATTTCAATGGCAATATAAATAATCAAGTAATACCGCCAATCATCAGACTGCACCCAGAATAAGGGGAACAGTACGGCAAAAAGGATGCCGCCTAATAAGATGAAAAAGTGCCGGCGGCCAAATCGTTTCCCCAATCTCGTCCGGTAAAATCCATCGGTGATACTGCCGAAAAACAGTGAAAATAAAGCATCAAAAATTCGGCCGATGCCGGTAATAGCCCCAGCAAAAGCAGGGCTAATACCTTGGCTCAAGACAAAAGCAAAAATAACACCGGAAACAATATTATTCCAGCCACCACCCATAAGGTCCGTGAGGCCATAACAAATACCGCGTTTAATATTAATAGGTTTCGGTTCATAAACCCAGTTCGGCTTCGAGCTCATAATGAATTCACCTCTATTTTACAGCAAACCGGAAATAATCATTGGCATTATGGAAAGAAATATCTTCTACGATCTGTCCCAAATAATCATAGTCTTCAAAAACTTGTCCTCTTTCAACCCATTCACCAATCAGATTACATAAAACACGGCGGAAATATTCATGGCGGGGATAGGAAAGGAAGCTCCGCGAATCCGTAAGCATGCCTACAAAGTTCCCCAACAAGCTCTGCTGAGCCATAGTTGTCAGCTGAAGCAGCATACCTTCCCGAGTATCATTGAACCACCAGGCACATCCAAGCTGCATCCGTTGTACACAACCACCCTGGAAAGACTGCATCCCTGTAGCCAATTCCATCCAGTCGTTGGGGTTAGTTGAATACAAAATCATCTTAGGAATGATGTCAGCTATACTCCCATCATTCAACAAATACAAAATTTCCTTGGCAATTCCCGACTGCGCACCGACAGAATCAAATCCTTTGTCTGCTCCGATTGCTTCATACATAGGCCGGTTCATATTGCGGAGTACATTGACGTGGAGCTGCATGACCCAATCGTATTTTTTATTTAGTTCCATGAACAACATCAATAATCCTGTCTGATAACCTGCGATTTCATCAGCCGATAAACTATCATGTTTCAATCCCTTTTGGATAAGTCCGTCCATTTCACGGCGGGATACATGACGATAGCTGTAAGTATCCAGTCCAAAGTCGGAAACATGCCCACCAATGTGATCAAAAAAGGCGAAGCGTTTATCCAGGGCCTCTTTTAAAGAATCCGTATCGTGAACATCAACGGATGTCAAGGCACTTAATGTTTCAACATAGGCTGGATAGGATTCTTGATAGATTTTAAATAACCCATCAGGACGCATCGAGGGCAAGACACGGAAATCTTTTTCATCGTCAGCCAGCAGTTTATGATAGGTGAGGTCCGAATTCAAATCATCTGTCGTGCAGATGACTTTAACATTCGCTTTCTTAATCAAATTTCGAGGTTTAAAATCTTCTGTCTGCAACAAGGCATTGGCCTTTTCCCAAATAGCAGGTACATTCTTTTTAAGGAGCGGTTCTTCGATTCCAAAGAACCGCTTCAATTCCAAGTTAGCCCATTCATAAATAGGATTGCCAATCGCTTTTTCCAATGTACCTGCCCAGGCCATCATTTTTTCATATTCATCGCCATCGCCGGTAATCAAATCTTCAGGAACGCCGTTAGCGCGTTCCAACCGCCATTTATAATGATCGCCCAGCATACCATCATTAAGCCATACCCGGGTAAGATTCGGATAATTTTTATTTTCATAAATATCCTTCGGTTCCAAGTGGCAGTGGTAATCAATAATCGGCATTTTTTTAGCATGTTCATGATACAGCTTTTTAGCCGGCTCATTGGTCAATAAAAAATTGTCATCTAAAAAAGACATCGTATGACACCTCCCTTTATTTCACGTACTTAACTAACGTATTCCGAACGGCATGAGGACCGACAATGAGTTCATCAAAGTAGCCTTCAATTTTTTCGCCCAGGCCGACTTCATAGAGGTCGCTGCCAAAGATGTCCTTGTTGGCTAAGATGGATTTCAACTTACCTTTGGCCGAATCAGGATTCCCCAGGGTAATGCCTTCCAAGGCAGCCTGCAAGTCTTTCAGCAAGGGGTCCGGGCTCAGTTCAAAGTGCTTGCCTTCGTCATCGACAGCTAACAAATAACGGCACCAGCCGGCGATGGCTAAGGGGATATATTTCAAGTCCTTGGCTTTGTCGCCATAGGCTTTGATGGTTTCACCAAAACGGATTCCGACTTTTTGCGATGTATCCGACGCGATGCGCTGGGGCGTATCGGGCAGATTCCCATTGGTCAGGCGCTGTTCGAGGACTTCCTTGATGAAATCTTCCGGATTGAGGACGCCCGGATTCGTTACGACCGGCAGTCCTTCCTGGTAACCAATTTTTTCAATGAGACCTTTAATCTGCGGATCTTTCATTTCATCAGCAATGAGCGTGTAGCCTAACAGGCAGCCATATACAGCCATGGCCGTGTGCAGCGGGTTGAGGCAGGTGCAGACTTTCATGCGTTCTACTTTGTCAACAGTATCGCGATCGGTAAAGATGACGCCAGCCTGTTCCAAAGCCGGACGGCCATTGGGGAAGGTATCTTCAATGACAAGATACTGTGCGTTTTCAGCATTGACGAAGGCGGCATAAGTTCCTTTTTCTGTATGGATCAGTTCCGTATCGCCAAAGCCCAGTTCTTTAAGATAACGCTGGACTTTTTCCGAAGACCGCGGCGTGATTTTATCAATCATGCTCCACGGGAAAGTAACCTTCTGCGTATCGTTGACATAATCGACGAAGCCTTTGTCAACAACGCCATTAGCTGCCCATTCATCGGCAAATGTCAAAATAGCTTCTTTGATTTTGTCGCCATTATGAGAGCAATTGTCGAGGCTCAAAAAAGCGAAGGGATAAGCACCAGCCTGATAGCGGGCATAGGCCAAGGCAGCAATGCAACCCATGGAACTAGTTGCCTGTTCCGGCCCTTTCTTCATATCTTCAGCCACAGCCGGGACAAAGTTGCCTGCATAATCTTTCAATTTATAACCTTTTTCAGTAATCGTGAAACTGGCAACCTGTAAGGAAGGATTGGTAAAGATATCTTTCAGGCGCTTCCAGTCTGCCTTGAAATCAGGGTGGCAGACGACAGATTCCATAACCGAACCGATGACTTCTTTTTCAAAACGGCCATCAGCATACATGGTAACGGCCAAGCTCAAATTATCGAAAGGGCGATAGACTTTTTCGATGACTTCTTCATCATACGTTTCAGCCGTAATGATGCCGGTCTTAGCCATACCTTTATTTAACAGCTGCTGTTGGAGAGCTGCAATAAAAGCGCGGAAAATATTGCCGCCACCAAAATGTACCCACTGTGGAGTCTGCTGGGTAGCTTCCTGTACCGCTTTATCATCGTAAGAATAAAGAGTAATACCGGCTTTTTCCCATTCAGCACGATTCTCTTTCAAGCTTTGCCGATTCAAATGCAACATCGTAAGTTCCTCCTTTTTTATAACTGACCGCACGTACGGTTAATAGCATCCCATAAGCCACAGATATAGTTGGCACCGAGAGCCCGGTCGTAGAGGCCATAGCCCGGACGGCCTTCTTCGCCCCAGATCATGCGGCCGTGGTCGGGACGGATAGGTCCGTCGAAGCCGATGTCGTAGGCAGCTTTGACGATTTCATACATATCGAGATTGCCGATTTGCGATTTATGAGCCACTTCGTTGAAGACCCACGGTTCATGGACCTGGATATTGCGGATATGCAGGAAGTTCACGCGGCCCATTTTCCCGAACTTGCGGATGATATGGGGAATATCATTCTGACGATTCGAGCCGAGAGAACCGGTGCAAATAGTGAAACCGTTGCTCGGGCTGTCAACCATGGCTGCGATTTTATCGAGATCATCTTCGTTCTTGACGATGCGCGGCAGGCCAAAGACGGAAATAGGCGGGTCATCGGGGTGAATAGCCATCTTGATGCCGACTTCTTCGGCGACAGGAACGATGGCTTTCAGGAAATATTCCAGGTTCTTGCGCAGGCCGTCTTCATCCATGCCTTCATACTGTTCAAACAAGTGTGACAATTCTTTCAGTCGTTCCGGTTCCCATCCGGGGAGGACGAACCCGTTGCTGTTGTCGAGGATTTCTCGAGCCATGTCCTGTGGCGTCTTGCCGGCGATAAGGTGATAGTCATAAGCCAGTACTGTCGAGCCATCGTAAAGGGGTTTAGCAAGGTCTGTCCGTGTCCAGTCGAAGACGGGCATGAAATTGTAGCAGACCATCTGGATGCCGGCTTTAGCAGCATTGCGCAGGGATGTGATATAGTTTTCAATGTACTGGTCGCGGCTGGAAAGACCTAATTTGATGTCTTCATGGACGTTGATGCTTTCTAAATCCTTAAAGACCAGGTTGTGGGCTTCGGCCTGCTGTTTGATATGCAACAGCGGTTCAACGGGCCATACTTCGCCGACAGGAATAT
>ENA-ORPK01001898-ORPK01001898.1-human-gut-metagenome-genome-assembly--contig:-NODE-1898-length-15473-cov-5.316448_pt1 | contig 15473 bp, 16 predicted proteins | sample MGYA00242139_ERZ509068 | MGnify/ENA primary metagenome ERZ509068 (study PRJEB26280, sample SAMEA2338687) | human gut metagenome | biome: human gut; feature: human-associated habitat; material: faeces... | reverse complement strand
TGTATATTTATAAACAAGCAAGTTGATATTTATTCACTTGCGAAACTTCAGTAATTTAAAAATCCAAACAGATATGGATAAGAAATTTTTTATGGGTATTGCTGCAATGGCAGCGTTGACATTGGTAAGTTGTTCAAGCGATGACTTGGATAGTGTTTCAGACAATTCTTCTAAGAATGAGGCTATCAGCTTTGATGGCTATTTGGGAAGAAGTGCAGTTGCTGTAAATGGTACACGTGGTAGCGTGGAGACGAAGGAGACGCTTATGACTAAAGGTTTTGGTGTGTTTGGTAAATATGACGCTGGTGATGGTAAGACTTCTGATTTCTTCATCAATCAGAAGGTAACTTATTCAAATTCAAAGTGGACATATACTCCTCTTAAGTATTGGCCAACAACAGGTAAAATTAATTTCTTGGCGTATGCTCCTCATAAAAATGATCAGGAGTTAAAAGCAAATACAACTACTTTTGATTTTACTGTAGCAGATAAGGCTGCTAACCAGATAGATTTGTTGTGGGCTAATGCTACGGGTCAGATAAAAACAAATTTCGAAGGTACAACAAAAGAGAAAGTGAAATTTCTATTTAAGCATGCTTTGTCTAGACTTGGTTATACTGTAAAGTTATCTGGAAATTATAATTCTTCTGATGCAACTTTTACATTGAAAAAGATAACATTGGCAGGATCTCCTGATGAAAATACGAAGGCTTTCTATGCAAAGGGTACCATAGATTTGGCTAAGACAGGTACTAAAGAAGAATTGTCTAAGACAAATACTGAAACAGGTCTTTGGACAGCAACACCTTCTGCTGATAATAAGCAAAACTTTCCATGGTTCGATGCATCTTATACTGTAACTGGTCCAACTGCATCTCATCCTACTGATCCAGATTCTAAATCAGATTATTTGTTTGTAATTCCACAGGATTTCTCTTCAACAGAAGATGGTGCAGATAAACTTTATGTTATCGTAGAGTACGATGTAACCTATAAGAGTGGTACACCGGCAACAACAATAACAAATAAGGTTTATAAGAAACTTCCAATAAAATTCGAGCAGGGTAGGGCATATATGCTTAACTTGACCATTGGTCTTCCAATCGAATTCGATGTTGATGTTGAAAGTGTTAATAGTGTTGAACCTTGGGAAGAAGTAAATGGTGTTCCTGGCAATATTGATTCTTGGGATGATATCAACCGTAAAAAATGAATTTAAATTATCATAAGATGAAGTTTCTTCGTTTAGCCTTTTATGTTTTGATAGCACAGCTGGTATTATCTGGCTGTGCCGGCGAAGGTGTGGAAGAAACTTCATCTTCTTCATCTTCTGAAATCAACTTTGATGCTTATGTGGGTCGGAATGCTTCAACCCGTTCTGATGTAACCGATATAAAATTTCTCCAAAGTGGGGAATGGAACGCCGGATTTGGTGTCTTTGCAAGATACGGCAATACTCATCTGATGGATACTGAACACGTAACCTGGAGAAAAGATCATTGGGGATATGACCATATCCGATTTTGGCCAAGTAGTGGAAAAGTGGATTTCTATGCCTTTGCGCCTTATAGTCCACAAGTAACAATGGGCAAGCTACGTGATGATCTGGCAGATAAACTGGTCGACAAAACTCATAGTAAAGACGAAACTTATATAAATTTTCCTTCTAACATGTCTCCTGTAGATTTGATATGGGCCAATCAACCAGATCAAACAGCACCAACATCTCCTAATAGTAAAGTGAAATTTCAATTTAAGCATGCTTTGGTTCGTTTGGGCTTTGATATCACAGCCAATCAGGAATTAGAGGAAAAGGGTGCAGTTATAACAGTTGATAAGGTGATTCTATATGGCGCCAATGAAACTTCAGGCATCTTTCTTATGGGGGGCTATCTGAATCTTAAAACGGGAGATTGGGTTCCCTACGATAATACCTACGATAATAAGAGTATTAGATGGTTTTATACTTGGACAAAAGATGGCAAAGTAGATGGCAAAGATGAAACACTGGAAGAACAACAAAAAAAAGGTCCCATATATAAGTTAAGTGCACCTCCTCAGTTAGACCATGAACATGATAAAGTAACAAATCATGACGATTCTTATATCTTTATAATCCCTCAGCCGAAGCCCGATTACTTTAATCTAAAGATAACTTATACGGTAGAGCAGGGAAAATTTAAGGAAGATGTGACGGTATATAAAGATCTGCTAAAAGTTCTTCCAAAAGATCCGTTTGGTGTAGGAGGAAAAGCGTATACCTTTCATTTTAAACTTTCACTTGATCCTGTCAAGTTCGACGTAAAGGCTAATGTCGAGGCTTGGAAATAGGTGATAGATAAAACAATGTCTTTATTATAAGGATAATCTGGAATATGAAGCGGAATATTTATAGTTATAGTAAGTTATGGATGATTCTCTTTGTCTTGATGGGTGCAGCCTGTACCAATCAAGTGGAGGATGCTATTCCTGTATCTGGTCAGCCTATTGGGTTTTCTGTGCAATCAGATTGGAAGGAAATTCCCAATACTCGCTCGAATGATAAAACGCAATTTGGCCCAAATGACGAGATTCAGATTTTCGGTTTTCATAAACCTTCTAAAGATGCGGTTGAGAATGTTCAGTTTATGTATCAGGAAGGCGATCCGACGACAGGTCAGAAAGTAGTATATAATGGTAAAGACTGGGATTATACCCCCAAGCGTTTCTGGCCTAAAAAGGGAGTGCTAGATTTTTTTGCCAGTTATCCATACAACTCTGTTCACTATGACGTAGAAAATAAGAGGATGACTTATGAAAATCATTTGACACAAGATCTGTTGTATGGCTTAGCTACCAATCGTGATTGTGCAAGTAAACAACCCGTAGAAATCTGGATGGTGCATGCCTTGGCTAAGGTGAAAATTATTTTAGCCAAGTCTTTGGGTGATATCGGAACAGTTGAAGTCTCGGGTTACAAAACTGGCCATTTCTCTCCAATTAACTATGGAGTCCCTGATTGGGACATTGATGATGTTAACACGCATATTAATGCTACCTTTTATAAATTTCCAGACAAAGGAGTCGAAGTAGACGAAGAACTGCGTGATAATAATTCTGTTACCGTATTTATCTTGCCGAAAAAGATTACGGAACTCAAGATGTGGGATTATGGTAGTCATGAGATTGATGCTTCTGAAGAAATAAAGGAAAAAGAGTTTTTAGCAGGAAATGCATATGAGGTCACGATATCAAAAGGAGTACGGAAGGATAATCCAAAGAGCCGTTCTATAGCGATGTCTGTTCGTTGTGTTTCGGAATAGCCACATCCAATACGCCCTGAAAGGGCAGAAGCTCCTAGCCCAGGGCAGCGCCCTGGGTTATTACAGACGCAAACTTGTCGCCCTGTAAGGGCAAAAGCTTTAAAATACCTGGCAGTATACAAAGCTTTTGCCCTTACAGGGCGTCTTGCTGATTGCCATTATACCCAGGGCGCTGCCCTGGGCTAGGAGCTTTTGGGCTTTCAGCCCGACCTTGCTGCCATTATCTGGACTTATGACACACCCTTTTAGTTTTCTACTTTATTATTTCCCCATTCTCTACATAGAATATCGTATGATCTCCCTGCATGTTCTGGAGAATCTTATCCAAATGATCACGGTTCGTATCCGTGATAAAGATCTGTCCGAAATGGTCACCGGCAACCAGTTTCACAATAGCCTCAACCCGCTGTGCATCCAACTTATCGAAGATATCATCTAAGAGGAGCAAAGGAAGTGTATTGGAACTCGTGCGCTGCAGGAATGTAAATTGAGCCAGTTTCAGGGCAATCACAAAAGTTTTGTTCTGCCCCTGACTTCCCTCTCTCTTCATCGGATAATCACCCAGCAAAAACTCCAGATCATCTCGGTGAACACCATGCAGAGAATACCCTACAGCACGATCCTTAAACCGGTCGCGCTGGATAACATCCAGCAAAGGACCTCTCTGACAATGAGAAACATAGTGAAGACGGACCTGCTCCTTATCACCCGAAATCTGCTGGTAAATCTGCTGAAACAGCGGAACCAGTTCGTCAACGAAAGCCTGCCGTTTCTGGTACAGCAATTCACCATTACTCGCCATCTGCTGCTCCCAAAGTTCCATCAGCGTAATATCAGGCTCCTCCTCCATTTTCAGCAAAGCATTTCTATGTTGCAAAGCCTTATTATAGTTGGATAAAGCCTCTATATAAGAGTAATCATACTGAGAGATGACCACATCCATCAGTTTTCTGCGCTCTTCACTTCCCCCTTCTATCAGAGAAACATCAGATGGAGAAACCAGAATCAGAGGGATAAGCCCAATATGTTGCGAAAGACGCTTATACTCCTTCTTGTTTCTCTTGAAATGCTTCTTGGTACCCCGTTTCATGCCACAGTAAACATTCTCTATCTCCCCCTTATCATTATCATAATTTCCCTCCAGCATAAAGAAAGGCTCATCATGAGTAATAATCTGGGAATCGATAGAATTATAGGCACTCCTACAGAAAGAGAGATAGTAGATGGCATCAAGGAAATTAGTCTTTCCCATGCCATTATGTCCTATCAGACAATTGATTTTGGGCGACAACTCCAGATTGGCGCTCTTTATATTTTTAAAGTTAATAATGGAAATATTCTTTAAAATCATAGTCTCTTTTCTGCTTTTATAGTGCAAAGTTAGCAGAAAAAGAGGAAAAAACAAAAAAAATAGGCTAGAAATTTCAATAATTGAATAAAATTGAGTAAATTTGCAGAAGTTTAGCGGCATTCCACAATTTGAAAGCTAACTTTCTATTGAACAGATTGCCCAAAACCAGAAACTAAAAAGTATAGAATAATAAAAAAGCAAAATAAAAATGGCAAACAACAACGTACAGGCTCAGGAAACAGAGAGCCTAAACATTCGTGAGGCCTTCTTCTTGAAGTACAAGAAGGCAATTATCATTGCAGTAGTAGCTATCATTGTTATCATTGCAGGTGTATTCGGTTATGTATCTCAGATCTCAGGTCCTCGTGAGGACAAGGCTAGCACTATGCTTGCTAAGGGTCAGACCTACTTTGCTAACCAGATGTATGAGCAGGCATTGAAGGGTGATGGCGCTGGCTATGTAGGTTTTACTAAGATTGCTGACGAATACAGCAGCACAGATGCAGGTAACCTGGCAAAACTCTATGCGGGTCTTTGCTATGCAAACCTCGGCAAATGGGCAGAAGCTCAGAAGAGTCTGGAATCTTTCTCTTCAGAAGACGACCAGATGATCAGTCCTGCTGCTGAAGCTGCCTTAGGTGATGCTTATGCGCATCTCAACCAGCTCGACAAGGCTGTAGATGCTTTCAAGAAGGCTGCTTCTATGGCTGACAGCAAGGCCGAAGATGGTACAAACAACAGTCTTTCTCCTACATTCATTATCAAGGCAGGCGAGATTCTCGAAAGCCAGGGTAAGAAAGACGAAGCTTTGAAGCTTTATCAGGATGCTAAGAAGAAGTATGTTAACGCTATGCTCGTACAGAGTGGCGAAATCGACAAGTACATCGAGCGCGCTTCTAACTAATCTGTACTGATAACAATTCGAAATCAATATGGCAACAGCACTTCATAATTTATCTGAATACGACTTTACTAAAATACCAGACGCCAGTAACATGTGCTTTGGTATCGTTGTAGCAGAATGGAATCCTGAGATAACGGGCGCTTTGCTCGACGGAGCAGTAAAAACACTCGAAAAACATGGAGCACTCACTGAGAATATCCATGTGAAAACTGTTCCAGGCAGCTTTGAGCTTATCTATGGAGCCCATCAAATGGTTTTGAATGGCGGCTATGATGCAGTCATCATTTTAGGTAGTGTGATACGTGGTGAAACTCCTCACTTCGATTACATCTGCGAGGGTGTTACCTATGGTATTGCCCGTCTGAATGCTACTCAGGAAATTCCTGTTATCTATGGTCTCTTGACTACCAACGATCTGCAGCAGGCTAAGGATCGTAGCGGCGGCAAGTTGGGTAACAAGGGTGATGAGTGTGCTATAGATGCTATCAAGATGGCTAAGTTCTAGTCTTCACAACGAGAGTTGATAAACTGAATGTTATATATATAATAAGGTATAAGCATATGAAACTCTACCAGCTATTGCAGTCGTTTGAATTTGAAGAGATTTTTCCAACAGTCAATGTGATGTTTCCAAATGCACAGTTGCATCGCGATATTTTTGAAAAAGCATTCGATATGCTTTGCAATATCCAACCTATCACATCCAAAAAGGTTATCAAGTTTGAACTGATGGAAGATCCTAACTCAAATGATATGTTTGTTGGAGCAAATGATAGCTGTTTCCAGTCCACATGGGATGTATGCCTGGGAAAGGAAGTCAAAAAAGGCAAAGGCGCTGATCTCAATGATGTAGAACTGGCAGCCAACTGCTTACTCAATGTTCTTTTCATCGGACGTCATCCTCAAGGATTTGACAAGGACTACAAAAAGTTATTGAAATAAAGGGTAAAAAGGTAAAAAGGTAAAAAAGTAAAAAGGTAAAAAGGTAAAAAGGTAAAAAAGCCTACCCCCCTTCGTGCCCCCGTCCCCAGCGATTCCATCGCTGGTCCCCTAAAAAAGGTAAAAAGAGCCTAGCTTACCCCCGCTAGGCTCTTTTTACTTTTTTACCTTTAAATGTATGAACTTTCTTCCTCTTTCTGTCCATACGAGATAAGTGTGGGTGTAGGCGGTGCCCAGCTTCTCCTGTGCCCCATCGCAGTGAGGGTCGGGGAGGGTAGAGTAGCGGGTGCGGCTCTTCGCCAAGCCCATGTGGGCATAATCAGCATAGAGCAGATACTGGCCGCTCTGGTAGTACTGGATATGAAGGGCACAGAGCTGGCGGTTCAACTCCTGCGCCGTGATACCCAGCTCCTTCGCAATCTGCGTGGTGGTGAAGCAGGAAACAGAGTTGAGAACATTGTCGGTGTAGAGCGCCTTCGGCAGAAGATGATCCACCTGATTCTCCAACTGGATGATGTTCTCACCGTTCTTGGCGATGCAAACCACCTGTTCGTCTACCACACCGTTCAGTCGACGAATCTCCGTATCCTGTTCTCCGATGAGTTTCTTCTGCTGATCTATCTGCACTTGCTGGTTTTTCAGCAGCTTCTCCTTCTCATTGAGTGTAGCCCTGAGAATCTCTTCAGCATGTCGAATCGTCTCCTCATCACTCTCTCCCTGCCGTACCGGAATATAACCGCCCGTCTTGCGAATCTGTGGCAGCACCTCGGAAGTAACCCAGTTTTTGAACTTTACCGCCGTAGGAAGCTTGGAGCCGAGAACCAAAGCATAGAATCCGCTCTCGTTGACGAAAAGCATCTGAGTCCAGCGTTTAGCCTCGCTTCCATCCTTCTTAAAACCTGTCACTACCCATGCACTGCGTTTTGCCGTATCAAGTGGTTTAACTAGTTGGCTTACAGCGTCATTCGCTCTTTTGTATCCCAGTACATCACAGATGTCCTTCGCACAGAACAAGGGTTCTCCATCTTCATCGGTCAAGGTGCGAATCTTACCGAATTCAGGGTTTTCGAACACGACAGCATTACCCGCTGTCTTTTCATTCTTCATTTCTTCTTTTTTTGTTTTCATATTTTTTTCCATGATATAAAAATGTATTAAAATTAATCACTAAAAATTAATCACTAATCCCTAATCACTACCCAATGGTTATCCAAATGCTCTCCTCCCTGTCTCTCGCAGCGGTAATGGCATTGATGAGGCGGTGGAGCCAGATGCGGGAGTTTACAACCATGCCTTTCACACGGTTCTCACCCACCAGGATGCAGCCCTGCGTATCATCGGGATAATTGCCGGCATGGATGCGGATGCCCTCAAAATTGGGGACACCCAACAGCAGCGGCAACCACATCTTAAACCTTGGCGACTTGCTGATCACCACTGGATAAGTGCCCTCAGGTATCGCCGTCGTGCCCTTCATCTTCTGCGCCTTCTTGCCTGATACACGCCCCAACCGCACATTCTCCTCGGCAGGACTTAGCTCCACACCCAGAAGGTTGCGCCAGCACGGCTCCAGCGTATCACAGAAATACGAGTCCGCATTCAGCTTCTCCGAGGGCACCTCGCATACCGTCTTCAGCCCCCTGCACTTGTTCACACTCTCAATCGTGCGCTTCTTCACATCCTCATCCTTCAGGATGTAAAGGCGACCTATCGTGTAGGTCTTCTTCTTCGCTATACGTTTTAAAACTATCTGCATAAGTAAAAATAAATTTAAGATTCAATAACCATACCGTCGTGACGATACTTCAGCTTCTGAAAACTGTCACAACTGTCACAACTGTCACGCTTGCCCGTATACTGATACGCCCGCCTGATGTAATTCCGGTGCAGCCACTGCCTGATCATCATATCGGTACCCTTCGCATCCAAACCATGCTCCAGCCGGATGGCAAGCAACTGCGCAGCCGTAAAGTTATCGGGCAGTATCTGTAAAAGATTCTGAGGCCCACGCTTCGAACTCCTCTCCGCCGTAAAGTTCTCCTTCGCAATCATGTCGCCGAAGAACCGCATCTTGCAGTACAGGTCATACTGCTCGCTCCAGCGGATAAACCCGTCAATCTCCGGCTCCCACTTGCAACCATTGGCTACATACAGCACACACGCCTTCAGATAAGCAATGACGTTGGCACGGAACGAGAGATTCTCAAACGTCCTGTCCTGCGACAGCCGGGCAAACTCAGCATTCTCATCCTTCAGTTTGAGGGCAAGCTGAAACGCCTCCTTACACTCAATCAGACCCGTTACTTTGTTCAGATTTTCGATGTAAGGCCTGAGCGCCTCACGGTACGATTCATCATAAGTTCCGTAAATAGGCATATCTTCGCCGATTTCCCTTTCGGGGATGGTACAGAAGTTGATACGACTGATAGGACCATCGGTAAGAACCCTAGAGAAGTAACGCTGACCCTTCTGGATGGTAGTAGATGCATTCCAGTTGAACCGGATGGTAACACGCTCCGTAACACTCATCGTTCCCACGCGAGTTTGTCCGTATTTATTACCCGGGTCGGCTGCCAGACACATGATACGGAACTGCTGGTTTCCGCTACCCTTGAGCGCATCAAACTGGTCTAGCTCATTGAGCGAAGTATAGAGAAAATGTTCCTGCGCTTCAGCCGTTCTCATCACGAAAGCCGGGTTTGTCATATCCGCATCAATCTCCTGGATAATCAGGTTTTCAGGTCTCTTGCGCTTATCCTTGTTGGCACCCTTGCGCAGCATCTCATCCTTCCACGCCTTTTCGCGCTTCAGGTTTTCAGCATCCCTCAGCCTGATATCCTCCATAATGAAATCGATAGGCCTGTTCACGCTGCTCTTACCCGCTCCGGTACCCGCAAGCAGCAGCGTCATCAGTCTCGCCTCGTGCTCCACGTTGTCAATATACCGGAACCTCGTCTTCCAGAGATGCGTAGCCAGCGGCGGAAAGATAGCGTGCGCCACAGCCGGCTTATAAATCTCCGGCGTCCTCGATATCAGCAGTTCCACCAGCTTCGGCAGCTTCTTCGGCATCTCCGGCGGGTCAGGATAATCCTGCTCAGTACTTTGAACTTGGAGATTTGAACTTTGAACAGCATGATTAGTCACAGCATTTGAATTGGCTTTCCCTTCGGCCGCCGAACGTTGTTTCTTCACTCTTCGTTCTTCACTCTTCACTCCATTCGCCTTCTGCTCCGCCAGCGCATTCACCCTTATCACTTCCCTCGACATCGGCTTCGTATTGTCAGCATATTTCGCATAGAAATCGTGAATCAGCTGATGGCAGTCGTTCTCCTGATAGTAGCTCGGCATTTTCACCCTCACCACCTTCATCAGTTCCTCCTCCTCCATCACCCTCGAAGCACCGGCGCTCATGATAGCCAGCAGCGAAGAGTGTCTCGACCCCACGGTATCAATCTCCATACCCCCGAGTCCGGCAGCCTGCGTAAAGAGGTCAAATGCAATCAGATTCTTCTCTCTGGCTTCCAGTCCGCCAGCATCCTGATTGCCTCCAGAATCCCCGATATGAGGAGCATCAGCACCATGGCTATTACCAGGTTGGGCAGGCTGAACAGCAGAGCCAGCAGAAACAGCAGGATTGCCGTCGTTGCCCGATAGTCTATTATTTTCATTATTCTTGTCATTGCTATTAACTTTTAACTGTAAACTATTAACTTTCCCTCTTCCGTCCACGGTCAGTCCGCGGTCCAGATACGCCTGCCTTCGCATCAGAATCTCCTTCTCGCTCAGCACGGCGCACCACATCTTCGACCTGTAGATTTCCGAGTCCTTATCCGTGAGATAAATCATTCTCTCGGGCGTGATGCAGCTCTCGTCATACGGCACTCCCAGCGCCTCGCAATATGCCTTCTGCGTCTCCTCGATGGTCATTCCCACCGGTAGTCTGATACCGATGTGCAGCTTCTTCCGGGCACTGTAGCAGAGGTGCAGCAGCGAGCCGTTCCAGATGCTGTCAGAGCAGTTCAGCTCCCTTGCCTTCTCGATAGCCTTGTCTACATACTCCCTGTCATCCACGTCGATGATAGTCTGGAACATGAAGCTCTCGGGCTGGGCATTCTCCTGTCTGCGCACATTGTTCTTGAAAATGCCGTAGTGGGGACAGAAGAAAGGCAGTTCGCTCTTCAGCCTGTCCTGCGCCTTCTTCACGGCCTTCTCGTCGTTGGCATCCACCTTCGGGATAGGCAGTTCGCCCCTGATCTGCTGGATCATCTTCCTGATTTCCGGCGATGCAATCACCTTGTCATACACCGCCAGACTGTTGGAAAACACCTTCCCCTTATTGCCCTTGCGATAAGGGTTCAGTGCAATTACATGTTGTGTTTCTGTCATGTTATTTCGTTAATAAAAGATTGGTTTGTGGGGTAATGCCCTCTTCCGTTTTCACTACTCTCAGTCGTCTGTAAGAAGGATGACTGAACACATACGCTTTCACTTCCATCATTTTAAATAATTTAGAAGATTGGGGGCTCCCACCACGGTTGATGTGCAGATACACAAAAGCCCCCGAAACTCAGACCGCATTGGTTCTGAATTCCGGGGGCAAAGGTAGGGAAAATTTCTCGCTTCTACCTAGTACGTACTATGTACGCGTACTAGTACTACCTGCCAGATTAGCCTCTGATAGCAGGCATCACTTTTTCGAGGAAGGCACCCGTTTTCTTCTGTTCCATTCCCCGGTTGCAGGCGGCTCTCATCGAGTTCGGATTAGGACCCCAATAATTGCCGAATACGCTCCATATATTCTTGATTTCCAACTCTGTACCTATCTGATTGGCAAGGACGGCAGCTTCGGATGATGACAGTCCTGAGGGCATGAAATCTTCGGTTACCATACCAATCTTTATCAGGTTGTTCTTAATCCTCTGAGCCTTTTCCGTTTTCAGCTCTTCCGGCATCTCAGCATTTCTGCATGAGGTTTGCTCACAAGCATTGCTGCCATAATAGTTCTCCACATGCTCGAAGTACGAGCTACCAGCGTTCATGATGATCATTCTTTGTCCAGACATTTCTCATCCTCCTTTCCCTGATAGTTGTTCATGTGTTCAATATACTGTCCGCCATTCATCTGGATGGTATTGTTGATAACGATGGTGAAATGCTTGATTATGAGGCGAAGAAACTTCCCCCAAAATAAAATTTTCATTTTGCTTTTTGTTTAGATTGTTTTTAACTGTTTCCGCCTCATTTTAGTAGAGGACGTGTGTTTGCGCTAACGTTTTTAGCGTAAGCCGCTGGAGACTGCCGAGCACCTACTATCGTAAGGTGTGGGGGCGGATAGGTTGTGTGTACTTTCTGGGTATTGATATGGTTTATGTTAATACTTGGCTTCAGATGTTAGCATCTTGACCGGTTATCTCTTATTTAATTTGATGATTAAAAATCATCATTTTGTCCGATTAGTTCGAAGAAGCTGATTGCTATAATACCGAAAGTCTTCTTGAATTTTTCCATGGCTTCCGTGCATTTCACTCTCTTTTTTTCCAACTCATCAATCTTTTTCCTTTTCAGATATAACTTCATCTTATCATCTTCCTGGAGATTTTTCAGTTCCTTGTCACATGTTTCCTTAAGTCCATTGAGGAAACTTGCTATGATTCCCATCGTCCTAGCCATCGTTTTAACAGTTATGGTTTGATCCTTTTCACATATCCGTTTAAATGTAGTGTGATCGAAACTGAAAATCTTTTCAACGCTAGTGGGACCCATCAATTTGTCACGACACAACTCGCTTAAGAAGTCTCCTAAGCTTTCTAGGCACCTTTTCTTAACACGGTCTAGGTCCTTTTGGGTTATGTTCATCTTTTTTGGCATTGCGTTAAAATTTGCTGCAAAGGTTATAAAAAAAAGTCATATAACCAAATAGGAAGTGAGTGCTATAAGACTCACGGATTTTAACGAAATTTGTGCGTTCGTGGTATGTTTGACCGATGGAAAAAGGCTAAATGATGCAAGAAAAGAGATTTTGTTCAAATTCTGTCTGCAGCAGCACGTATGCGGTTTGAAACCTCGCATAGTGCTCCACGGAGCATATTCTTCTCTTCTTCGGTGAAACTTCCCACTCCACCATTTCCATCGATGCCGTCGAGTTTGTGATAAAGCCATGATGCTGACAACATTTGGGCACAAAAAGCCCCCGATGCGTCACGCACCAGGGGCTTAAAGAGTTCATTTAATTACTTTATGAAAACACAACCATCAAAAGACGGCTGCTTGTAAATCCGCTTTAATATTGTCCATACAGGCGTTGAGTCGTTGGTATGTTTTCTCTCCAGCGGTCTTGACTCCACTTACATACTGGCGCATGAGCGATGGGTTGATGCCTGCACGTCTGGCAATCTCGGTAGCGTTGAGAAAGGAGAACTCCTTGAAGAAAGCTTGCACGTCGTACTTATATGTAAACGTCAAGTCTTGCAAGGCCTTGTTGTTAGGGTCATCATCCCTACATTCCTGAAGAGCCTTCATGAAGTCGGCCTTGGCTTCCTCAGCGGTCGCACCATCGCCATCTATGACACCATAATTACCCAATGGTTTATCATTGTAACAAGAGTATCCGCCATTACCATATTCTAAAATCAGCACTACATTCTTTGCCATATATCTTATTTGTTTAAAATTCCCATAAAAAGAGTTCTCCACATGTCCATCACGCAACACGCTCAATTGCAAGGTTAAGGGCAGTTGCCCGGACTATTGTCCGAGCAACGTCTTTTTAATGCGTCTAAGCAACCCTGTCTTAACCTCATGGCTACCATGTCTTGGAATTCTGATTTTCATCCCATTCTTGGGATTGAACCATTCATCGTGCTCGGCACCATGTCGAGTGATAAAGCATCCCGCTTTAGTCAACTCGTTGTACAATTGATTGTGTTTCATTGTTGTAATTAAACATGTTAAAGAACTCTTTGTCTGAATGACACTGCAAAGGTAGCTAAAAAGCTATAAAATACCAAATATTTAGGTAGCTTTTCCGCTACGTTAACTAAACTTTAACATTTGGGGGCAAAAAACATCTATCGCGTCAGAGAAGAAAGCGATAATCGAGTACTTTTGGTTATGGCTTGACAACGTAAAACCCGATGTCAGCGTCACGGTTCATGTCATTTTATGACCACGTGACTATCACTCCTTAAACAAGTATCGCCAACCACGTGAAAAGCGATACCTGTAACCACGCTAATGAAGCGGTATCATTTGTAATTACTCCTTTATATTCATATTTTTACCCCTTCCTTTTCTACGTTCCTGACGAAGGGTGTATTCCTATACTTTTCCCATTCCTGGGCGGTATACATCACGGGGTTGATTTCCTCGCCCAGTTCCCATCCGAGTTCGATCAGTGGGTAGGTGATGTTGTCATAATCGCCAGGCATGAGTTTCTTCTTATCCAATATGATAAGGATATCCCAGTCACTATCCTCCTTGGTGGTACCTCTGGCTTGCGAGCCGAAAAGTATCGCCTTCCCGCTAGCCGGCAAGTTTTTCGCCAGGCATTTGCGGATAGCCGCCAATATATGTTCTTGTTCTTTCTGCATGTTAATGAAATCAATGGTGATGCAAAGATATAGTAAAATGTTTATAGAACCAAATATTAACGTAACTTTCTGTATTATAAGGGAGAAATACCTATGATTCTTATGATTAAATGCATTTTATTTTTTTTGTGAGGATAATAAAATACGGAAGATGTATTGGGTTCCAATTTTTTTTATTACTTTTGCAGAAAAGTATATAGGATTATGAATTATATGTCAAATACTCATATCGTGTGTATTGATGAAGGAAAGTTTTTCTTCAATCGATTTGTTGCTGAGCGAAAACGATGTTTTCGTCCAATTGCTATTTTGATGATTAGCAATTTGTTAAAATAGTTGCGTAGTCTTTCTAATAGTGTTTAGTATAATAACATTTTAACGTATAATGAAAATGGGAAATAAATTAATTAATCGAGTATGGAATAAATGTATGCATTTCATGAAAAATAAAGGCTTGGATATATTTTTATCTGATAATAAATTGCTGATTTGTTTTGTTGGTATTTATTTTTGCTTTGAAAAATTATTTGATTCTTTGTGTAATGTATATTTGTTGCTAATATTGAAATACTTTAATGTAAGTGTGATGTCGATAATAGTGTTTGCTCTGCTATTTGTATGGATTGCTTATAATGGTTGTATAAAGTATAAGAGAAGAGTACTTGTCAGTAATAAAACTATTGGCTTCAGTATTTTTATCTTATATCTTTGGACAAAATATCGTCTATGTACTGATTCGCCTTATTCATTATATATATATTCTTTTAGTTATGTCGATATTATTCTACTACTTCTAGTGGGAGGATATATCGCTTTGAGGTTATTTCGTTGTGCTCCTAAAAAAAGTGGCAGTTCTTCTGACGGATTTTTTATTGATGAGCCAATAACATGTAGTAAGGATGATTTGTTGAATCGAAAAATAGATGCCTATGTTGCTGCTGAAAAACTGTTGTCAACAAAAACAGAAAATAATGCCTTTACTTTTGGCATTGTTGCACCTTGGGGAAACGGAAAGACATCTTTTTTGTATATGATGAAAGAGCATATAGATGCAAAAAATGCTGATGATGTAGTTACCATATCATTCCATCCTTGGAAATATGGAAAGTCGTCTAATTTAACATATTTGTTCTTTGAAGAGTTGAGTAAGGCTCTAGCACCATATAGCACAATTTTTTCTCGTGATATTATTCGATATGCTCGTACTGTGTCTAGTATTGAAAATTCTACGATGAAATTTCTTGGGAGTATATTGGGGTGTTTGGTTCCTCAAACAGTTGAAGAACAGTATGAGGATTTGAAGAAGAAAATCAGCAATATACAGAGGAAAATTGTTGTCTTTATTGATGATATTGACCGTTTGGGGGCAAATGAAATAGAGGAGTTGT
>ENA-ORPK01001896-ORPK01001896.1-human-gut-metagenome-genome-assembly--contig:-NODE-1896-length-15492-cov-2.788430_pt1 | contig 15492 bp, 12 predicted proteins | sample MGYA00242139_ERZ509068 | MGnify/ENA primary metagenome ERZ509068 (study PRJEB26280, sample SAMEA2338687) | human gut metagenome | biome: human gut; feature: human-associated habitat; material: faeces... | reverse complement strand
ACAGTCGCGGACGCTTCGTGGTGCGTGGCGTGGCTCCCGGCAGATACCGGGTGGTGGCGCTGCAGGATGCCGACGGCAACTACTTCTTCAGTCAGAAGAGCGAGATGATAGCCTTCTCGGATGATGTGATAGAACCGAAATTCACTGGGGCGGTACGCCAGGACACCATCTGGCGTGACTCCCTGCATATCGACTCCATCCGTTCCGTGGGATATACGCGGTTCATCCTCGTGCTGAGGGCATTCACTGAGACACAGACCGACCGCTTCTTCCTGAAGGTGGAGCGCAAGGATCCTCGTCTCTTCACCGTTTTCTTCAGCGGTGGTGATGCAAACCTGCCTGTGGTGAAGGGGCTCAACTTCAACAGCGACGATGCTTTCATAGTGGAACACTCGCTGCTGAACGATACCGTGAGCTATTGGCTGCGCGACACGGCGCTCGTAAACCAGGACACGCTGACCCTGCAGCTATCGTATATGCCTACCGATACGCTCGGCAATCTCTCCCTCACCACCGATACGTTGGATGTGCTCTCCAAGGTGTCGTATGAGAAGCGGCAGAAAGACCGTGAGCGGAAATATGAGGAATGGAAAAAGCAGCAGGACAAGGCAAAGAAACGTGGCAAGGAATATCAGGAGCAGATGCCTATCGAACTGCTGGAACCTAAATACAACGTTGCCACATATCTCGACCCTGACAGGAACATCACTGTGGAGATGCCTACGCCGTTGGCACGCATCGACACCTCGATGATTCATCTCTATGCCCGTCACGACACGCTGTGGTATCGCTCCAAGTTCATTTTCAGAGAGCGGAAGAACGTGGCGCGCTCGTATGAGCTGATAGGGGAGTGGAGGCCAGGCGTGGAATACAGTCTGGAAATCGACTCCACTGCATTCGTTGACATCTACGGAGCGCCGTCGCCGGAATACAAACAGGGATTCAAGGTGAAGCCGGAAGACGAATACGGCACGTTGCTCGTCAATATCAGCGCTCCTGACGACACGCTGCCAATGGTGGCACAGCTGCTCGACGCCAACGACAAACCGGTGAAGGCGGTGGCTGTGAGTGGCGGAGTGGCTGAATTCTTCTATGTCAACCCCGGCACGTATTATCTGAGGATGTTCACAGACACCAACGGTAACGGCGAATGGGACACGGGGTCTTATGCCGACGGCAGACAGGCTGAGGCTACATACTATTATCCGGAGAGTATAGAATGCAAGGCGAAATGGGACATCACGCTGTCGTGGACTCCCGACTCCCGTGATGCTGCCCACCAGAAACCGTATGCCATCACCAAGCAGAAGCCGGAGCAGGACAAGACCATCAAGCGCCGCAACGCTGAAAGGGCTAGGAAGCTCGGCATCAGCTACGACGGCAGACAGTGAGTGGAATCTCGATAGACACAACTTATTAACAACATTATCATCATGAAAAGATTTTGTCGAATAATGATAGTCGTGGCAATGGTCATGGCATCATGCACAATGGCATCGGCGCAGTGCTCGTTTCGCAACACAGCATTCAAGTCGGGCGAGTTCCTGTCATACAACCTCTACTACAACTGGAAATTTGTGTGGGTAAAGGCTGGAACCGCTTCTATGTACACCGTACAGAGCAAACGCAACGGCAAGGAAGCTTATCGTGCGAGCCTTATCACTCGTGGCAACAACAAGGTTGACAATTGGTTTGTATTGCGCGACACACTCCTTTGCTACAACACACTCAACCTTGCTCCCCTCTACTTCCGCAAGGGTGCTCGCGAGGGCGACCGATACACCGTCGATGAGGTATTCTACAACTATCCAAATGGCAAAGTCCACCTCAAGCAGCATCGCCTCACCCACAAGGGCGAAAACAAATGGCAAAATCGCACTCTCAACGATTGCGTCTACGATATGCTGAGCATCTTCTTGCGTGCTCGCTCCTTCAACCCCTCTGGTTGGAAGAAAGGTCACGATGTCAACATCACCATCGCCGATGGCAATGGTCTCAGCCCTGCTAAGCTCCGCTACCAAGGCAAAACCACTATCAAAGCCGACAACCGTCGCAAATACAGATGTCTGCAACTATCGTACATGGAACTCGAAGACGGTAAATACAAGCGCATCGTCGACTTCTATGTCACCGACGACGACAACCACGTGCCTGTGCGCCTCGACATGTTCCTGAAGTTTGGCTCTGCCAAAGCATTCCTCGTAGACATGAAGGGAATAAAAAACAAAATCGAAGCAGAAGTAAAATAATAATTCAAACTATTCAAAAGTAACAACTTATAAAAACCCTAAAAACATGGATAATAAAGTAGCTCTTATTACAGGTATCACGGGTCAGGATGGTTCTTACCTTGCAGAATTCCTTTTGGAAAAAGGTTATGAAGTCCACGGTACTATCCGCCGTTCTTCAGTCGACTATCGCGAGCGTATCGCACATCTTGAAGGAACCCCACATTTCCACCTCCACTATGCCGACTTGGGTGACTCTATGAGCATCCTTGGCGTTATCGGCAAAGTCCGTCCAACAGAAATCTACAACCTCGCTGCTCAGAGCCACGTGCAGGTCAGCTTCGACTCTCCTGAGTTCACTGCCGACGTCGATGCAGTAGGCGTATTGCGCATCCTCGAGGCTGTGCGCCAGCTTGGTCTCAAAGACTCTTGCCGCATCTATCAGGCTTCCACCTCCGAGCTCTATGGCAAGGTAGAGGAAGTGCCACAAAACGAGAACACTCCTTTCCACCCTTACAGCCCATACGCTGTTGCAAAGCAGTATGGCTTCTGGATAGTAAAAGAATATCGCGAGGCTTACGACATGTATTGCTGCTCGGGCATCCTCTTCAACCACGAGAGCGAGCGCCGTGGCGAAACATTCGTTACCCGCAAAATCACTCTCGCTGCCGCACGCATCAAGCAGGGCAAGCAAGACAAGCTCTATCTTGGCAACCTTTCGTCACTACGCGACTGGGGATATGCAAAAGACTATGTAGAGTGTATGTGGCTCATCCTTCAGCAAGACAAACCTGAAGACTTCGTCATTGCTACAGGCGAACAGCACAGCGTACGCGAGTTCTGCTACTATGCTTTCAAGCGCGTAGGCATCGAACTCGAATTCCAGGGCGAAGGCATGAATGAGAAGGGTATCGACAAAGCCACAGGCAATGTGCTCATCGAGGTTAGCCCTGACTTCTATCGTCCTACCGATGTAGTAAACCTCTGGGGCGATCCTACCAAGGCCAAGGCTAAGTTGGGTTGGAACCCATCAAAGACCCCATTCCAAGAACTTGTCAACATCATGGTAGACAGCGACATGGCTAAAGTAGCTTCCGACGGTGCCGCAGAGAAAGTTCGCACCAACCTTGCCGAATATCTCGAAAAGGGAATCGTGAAGTAAGTGAAAAACAAAGAGTGAAGAGTGAAGAATCAAATAGTCAAACAGACTAAAGATTCTTCACTTTTTTTTCTCTTCCCTTCCATCGGATTCTTCACTCTTCACTTAACAAATGCCACTTCTCTCTAAAAAAACATAAATCATTTGCTATCCTTATATTATTAAACTACTTTTGTAGCAAGTAATCAAACCCTACTAAAACAAATTCTACAAAACAAACAATTTCTCACAACATGAAGAAAATCATGACCCTTGCCCTCACTATGCTCCTTAGCATAGCGGCTTATGCTGCCGACTACGGCACCTACTATCAGAACATGCCCATAAAAATGCAGCAACCTGAAGTAGCAGTAATCCCAGACTATAGTGTAAACCTAAAAGACTTCGGAGCCGTAGGCGATGGAATCACCCTCAACACCCAAGCCTTCGACAAAGCCATCAAGGCTCTCGACAAAAAAGGTGGCGGCCACCTCATCGTCCCTGCAGGCGTATGGCTCACAGGCCTCATCTCGCTCAAAAGCAACATCGACCTCCATATCGAGAAAAATGCTGTTATCATGGCCACTCCCGACCGCTCACAGCATTTCAAAGTCTCTAACGGAGTGAAAGCCGAAAAAACCTCACCACTCATCTCTGCAAGCAAGCGCACCAACATCAGCATCACTGGCGAAGGCACCATCGACGGCAACGGAGCCATGTGGCGACCAGTAAAGCGCTATAAAGTCAGCGACGTAGAATGGAAAGAATATAAATCTATGGGCGGCACCGAAACCGATGGCGGACAACTGTGGTTCCCATTCAATCTAAAACACTTCGACAACCTCGCCGACACCCCACAGGCACAAGAGCGCCTCAGAAGCCACCTCATCCGCCTCACCGACTGCGACCGAGTGCTCATTAGTGGCATTACCATCCAAAACTCACCTCGCTTCCATCTCATCCCTACTTGCTGCACCAACGTCATCGTCGACGGCACAACCATCCGCTGTCCTTGGAATGCACAAAATGGCGATGCCCTCGACATCAGCTGCTGCAAGAAAGTGCTCATCGTAAACAACACCATCGATGCAGGCGACGACGGCATCTGCATGAAAGGCGGAGTAGGCAAAAAGAATGCTGCCGACGGACCATGCGAAGACATCCTCATCCAAGACAACACCGTATACCATGCACATGGTGGCTTCGTCATTGGTTCAGAATTCTCTAACGGCATGAAGAACATCGTGGTTCGTCACAACCTCTTCTCAGGCACCGACACCGGACTCCGCTTCAAGAGCGGTATTGGCAGAGGTGGCAAAACAGAAGGCATCTACGTTAGCGACATCACCATGACCGACATCAAAGACGAAGCCATCATCTTCGAATGCACCTATGCCGACAAGAGCTACAGCGTGAAGTCAGACAATGGCAAAACCGTAATCCCACAAAATGCAGAATACGTGCCAGAGTGGAACGACATCCATATCAACAATATCGTATGTCGTGGAGCAAAAACAGCTATCAGCGCTCACGGTCTCCCTGGCTACACCTGCCTCAAAAACATCACCATCGACAACTCCACCTTCTTCTACACCCAGAAGGATAAAGACATCGATGCTGGCGACGGTGTTAAACTCAGCAACTGCAAGTTCGCTACATTCCAATAAAATAAATAGGTATAAATCAAATAGGAGGAAAACGGCTTCGTTTTCCTCCTATTTTCGTTTAATTTCCTCTTAATGATTGTGGGCGCAGCGAGTCCACAATGTTTAAGAACTTCAAGTTATTGATAGTATTTCTGGACCACCTCTTTTAGTTTTGAAAATGACAAATGACACTCTAATGACACAATGTTACCTGCTATTTCAAGCGGATTGAGCCCTGTGGGCTCTGCAACAGCGAGGAAGATACATGCGCAAAAAACCATCATGTTCTTCTTCTTGAAATCTTACAGATTACTTATAAGTAACTGATACGCAGTATAGTTCTAAGAGTAAAATAGACAGAAGAAACAAACTGGAAACAACAATTTCAAAAACCCCAAAATGAAAACATCTGCTTAACATATCTTAATACGAAAAACAACAGAAATTTTCATTTTCTATCATTTTGTTGTGCGCTACTGAGGGTGCAAAATCAGGTGTTGTGAACCTCATTGTCGTTTCAACAATGGTTGACAAAATAGCATTAGTTGGAAAATTTTGCACGAAAAGTGGGCATTTCAGGTGGCATTCTATAGTATTATCAAGGAAAATACAGCGTAAAGAGCAACTTTCTCTGAACAAGAATCGATTTTTTTACAGAATTTTATTACTTTTACACCAAATCTAAAACATTTTACAACTTATGGCAAATATAAATAGACTAAAAGTTGTGCTTGTCGAAAAAGGAAAGACAGGAAGATGGCTCGCTAATGAGCTTGGAAAATCTAATTGTACTGTTAGTAAATGGTGTAGCAACAGCATACAACCTGATCTTCAGACTTTGGATAAAATATCAAAACTGTTAGATGTGAACATTAAAGATTTATTGGTGGACAATAAAAAATAATTCCTATGAGTAACGCAAGTAACAATCAAGGAAGAGCATACGAATTTGTATGCCTTAACTCATTGTATGAGGCAATCAATAAGATTCGCCCTGCAAAAATAGTAAGAAACAGCAGTTATCTGGCCGCAGAAAACGCATGGGAAACACTAACCCATGGCGAGCAAACTCTATATGCGCTAAGTGCCAAGTCAACGATTGAGACAATCTTTGCTCTCGAACCAAATATTGTAGAACAAAGTTCTGACATCCTTAACCTTTATATCCAAAACGATCAACATGGCGAAGAGGCAGATGTTCGTGATATAATCATTGAGAGGAAAGATATTATTTGGGAAATCGGTTTAAGTATCAAACACAACCATATGGCTGTGAAACATAGCCGAATTGCCAAAACTCTTGACTTTGGTTCTAAATGGTATGACATTCCTTGTTCTTCCACATATTGGAATGATGTTAAACCGACATTCGATTTCTTGGAACGTGAAAAAGCAAAGGGTACATATTTTAGAGACCTGAGATCAAAAGAGGATGACGTATATGTACCATTACTTAATGCTTTCGTAAAGGAAGTCAGCTCACAGGTAAAAGCTAATAAGAATGTACCTCGTAGAATGGTTGAGTATCTTCTCAGCAAATACGATTTCTATAAGGTAATTAGCATTGACAGCAAAAGAATTACAACCATACAGTCTTTCAATATGTATGGCACCTTAAATCTTCCAAGCCGTGTGTCTCAACCATCAATCAAGGTTCCTGTAATTAACCTTCCTACAACTCTATTACATATTGGATTCAAACCTGGCAGCAAAACAACCGTAATCATGTGCTTTGATAATGGTTGGCAGTTCTCGTTCAGAATCCATAATGCAAAAGATGTAATCGAAACTTCACTGAAGTTTGATATACAAATAGTTGGAATGCCTGCGGATGTGAACATTAAGTATAATTGCAAATGGTAATTTTATAAGTTATGGCTAATAGTGAAGCAACTTATTTGAGTTTAGACAAAGTGAACGCATTACTGCCAAAAAATCTTAATATAGACATAGAGAATAGGCTTGAACGTTCAGTTTACAAGACTTGCCAAGGGAAACCATTGCCTGTTATTAACTCAAAGTTATATCCGCAAAACTATTATTGGTATAGTTGTACCACTACTTATTTTAAGAACATTGGTGCAGACTTCATTTGTTTTACCATTGGTCTAAATGGCATACTTTTATACCTGTTGATGTTGTTGTACACTACAATCGCTTTTCTGGATGGAAGGGCGAAGGGAAAAAAGGAAGACAATATCATGTACGCATTAAGCATAATCAGAATGGAACATTGACATTTTGGAATTTCAATGATCCAAATGAAAATATAGACATTACACAATACTTGATTGGAAGCAAATTGTAACATTATATGAGTGATATTCTTACCGCAATAAAGGCAATTGTTGAACACTCAAATACAATAGTTGAGTCAACAGAAAGCACTTCTCTGAATAGAGCAAACCAGATGGGTGATGCTCTTGAAGACTATGTGAAGAATGCTTTTGCAGATTGTATGGGACAAGATTCAAGATCAGTAAAGCGTGCTCGCAACATAGTCTTCTCGTATCTTGGCAATAGTACAAATCCGCCAGATGCAATGCTAAGAGGAAGTGACGCTATCGAGATAAAGAAATTAACTTCTCTTGGTACTTCTCAATTACAATTAAATAGTAGTTATCCTAAGAACAAACTTCATGCTGATAATCCAAAATTATGTCGAGCATGTCGAGCATGCGAAGATTGGCAGGAAAAGGATATGCTCTATGTAGTTGGTCAGGTAAACGGACAAGAATTACAAAATATTTTCTTCGTGTATGGGGATTTATATTGTGATTCACATGAAATATATGAAAATGTAGAAAACGTAATCAAAGAGGGGCCCGAATCTCTTGATGATGTCGAACTTGCTGAAACAAGCGAACTTGGAAGAATCAACAAAGTTGATCATCTTGAAATCTCCGATCTTAGAGTTCGTGGAATGTGGCTAATCAAAACCCCATTTCAGCATTTTGATTACCTAACCGAAGATATAACGGACTATACGTTTAAGTTGGTTGCGTTGATTCCTGATGACAAATATTTCAGTTTTAACGACATTGAACAATTTGAAGAGTTCTGCGAAGAACATGGGGTTTGTATCTCTGACGAAGAAATAGAAGATCCCCAGAATCCTGCAAATTTCATTAGTTCTAAACTCATAACATATTATTATTAAATGAAACTAATTAGTCTTTTTTCTGGTGCTGGTGGTCTTGATAAAGGTTTCCATAATGCAGGTTTCCACACCGTAGTTGCAAACGAGTTTGACCCCAAGATTTGCCCGACTTTTAAGGCAAATTTTCCAGATACACACCTAATCGAATGTGATATTAGAGATGTAAAGGAGAGTGAATTCCCTGAGCGAGTAACAGGTATCATCGGTGGCCCTCCATGCCAATCATGGAGTGAAGCGGGTAGTCTCAAAGGTATCAAGGATGCTCGCGGTCAGCTTTTCTATGAGTATATTAGAATTCTTAAGGCTGCACAACCTTTATTCTTCGTAGCTGAGAATGTATCAGGCATGTTGGCAAAACGTCATTCAGAAGCAGTAGAAGGATTTATGCGTTTGTTCGATGAAGCAGGTTATGATGTTAACCTGAAAATGTTGAATGCTAATGATTATGATTGCCCTGAAGATCGTGATCGTGTATTTTACATCGGTTTCAGAAAAGATCTTAACATTCATGATTTTGAATATCCAACTCCTTGCGAGCACAAGCCTACTCTTAGAGAGTGTATTTGGGACTTAAAAGATAATGTGATTCCGGCAAAGGAACACAATAAAACCAATGGTGACAAGTGCGCTGTACCCAACCATGAATATTTCATTGGAGCCTATTCTCCAATCTTCATGTCACGCAACCGAGTACGTTCTTGGGATGAGCCTGGATTTACAGTACAGGCGAGCGGTCGTCAATGTCAGTTGCACCCACAGGCACCAAAAATGATTAAAGTCGAAAAGAACGAACAAATCTTTGTCCCTGGTCAAGAATACTTGTATAGAAGAATGTCGGTTCGCGAGGTTGCGCGAGTTCAAACATTTCCTGATGACCATGTTTTCTTATACACTGACGTAAACATGGGATATAAGATGATTGGTAATGCTGTACCTGTCAATCTTGCTTATCATGTAGCAATGAGTATTCGTGCTGCGCTCGATAAGCATGGCATAAATTATCAAGATTAGGAATGAACATAGTATCACTTTTTGCTGGATGTGGTGGTCTTGACCTTGGCTTTGAAAAGGCAGGGTTCAACATCGTGTGGGCGAATGAATTTGACGAAGCAATTCATGCGACGTACAGGCTTAATCATCCCCATACGATATTGAATACTTCTGATATTAGGTCACTAACTGGTGATGACATTCCAGATTGTGATGGTATAATTGGAGGACCACCATGTCAAGCATGGAGTGAAGGAGGTAAAAGATTAGGCATTGAAGATCCTCGTGGCCAACTGTTCTTGGATTACATTCGCATTGTCAAAGATAAAAAACCAAAATTCTTTGTTATTGAAAACGTTCAAGGTATTCTTGACGAAAAGCACAAGGAGTCTTTGGAAAGCTTTATGAAGTTCTTGCGTGATGCTGGTTACAACATCACGTATGAACTTCTAAATGCGGCTGACTACAAAATTCCCCAAGACCGATTCCGTGTATTTTTTATTGGTATCAGAAATGACCTTACGAATAAATACACATTCCCTAATGCAGTTAATACTGAACCAATTACGCTAAAACAGGCTATTGGTGATATTGTAGAGACTCCAAGATTTTATGCTGATGAATTAGTGGATGGTGACCACCCTAAAAGATTGAATCATGATGTCTATACTGGTGCATACGATGCAAAGTATATGGCGCGTAATCGTGTACGTAGTTGGGATGAACCATCATTCACTATGCAAGCACAGGCCAGGAATGCCCCTCAACATCCTCAGGCTCCTAAGATGTCATACATATCTTCTTCACAAAGAATCTTTGCAAAGGGATATGAACATTTATATCGCAGATTAAGTGTTCGTGAATGTGCAAGAATACAAACATTCCCAGATAATTTCAAATTTATCTATCAAGACGTAAAGGATGGGTATAAGATGGTTGGAAATGCTGTTCCTCCTCGTCTTGCTTGGTATCTTGCCATTCAAATGAAGAAGGCTTTTGCCGACCAAATGACTATTTCAAAAGAAGAGAGAAGTCTGGTTCAGCAAGCAATCAAGCAAGTTCCTATTATCAAAATTGCGGAACAATATCCAAAACACATAGTCAACAATACAAATCTTGCATTTGTCAAAGATATAACAGGGCTTGAATTGGATAAGCGAGTGCTTATCAGCCTTGTAAAACCAGATAATGTAGAACATTACATTGATCATTCTGCAAAGATATATTATACAGGCAAAAAGTTCCCAACAACAGTAGCTCTAAACAAGCTATATTACTTTATGCCATATATAAAAGGTCAGGGAGTACGCGACTTATATCTTATTCAGATTGCAAGAGTAGGCACAAAACAAGAGGTTCATCCTGAGTGTGAAGATAATGATTTCAGACTTGTATTTGAAATTCAGTATGTAAAACAACTGTTTGAAAGTTACCGTCCTGTACACTTAAATATCTGGAGAACATTTACTGACACAACAATGGAGTCATTGTTAAAAATGAACGAAATTTAGGATGTTGTATAGTTGAACCTGTCATAATTGAAAACTTAATACACATATCATTTATGCTCAAAATATATTTTGATTGGAATTGCATAACTCATTCAAAAAACATATATCCCTACATTCTTAACATTGCTGAGGAATGTGGGGATAGGTTTATTTTCCCATTTTCAAATGCTCATATAAGGGATTTGATGGTAAGTCATAACAAAAAAAACAAATACTTTGATTCTGACTTGGATCTTCTTGAAAGGATTTGCACCAAACACTATTTGTTATTTGAAGATGGTCAAATGAAGCCGAAATTTGCAACTCCTAAAGAAGTAATTAATGTCAGTGGGGATGAACTTGAAATGATTCAAAAAATGGAGTTCATTTCTCCTGAAACTTATACAAGCATAAAGCAACAGGTCAAGAATCTACTACCGTCAGATATATATAACAAAATCCAAGGTGCAGAACCTAAGGACGTTATATCTACTATAGACAAATATATATCCAGAGAGCTACCGACACATAATCTTGAATCCTTACTGTCACTATATCAGCCAAAAAAAAATCAGTTAATCAATGCAGAATCTCGTTTTAAGAGTATATGTATGGCTCTTGATATGTTCGGTTTTCGCCCCGAAAAGAGAGATAAGCATCTTATGAACATTGACACTGATGCAAGCCATATCTTCTATGCAGGTCATTGTGATATTTTTGTCACAGCAGATTCCAAACTTCGTGGAAAAGCAGAAGCAATGTATAGAAAGTATAATTATCAAACAAGAATTATTACGCCTCAGGAATTTGAAGCTTTCATCGATGAAGAGCTCCAGAAGGAATACTCATTTAAGTACATGTCAGAAGTTATAGACAGTTATGGTGTTCCGAGAATAGAGGATGATGGCGCACATTACAAATTACTTCCAAACCACATATTGGGAATATTCAATGTTTGCCACAAGATAGATAATTTTTGGGGGTATGAAGGAAAAACAAAAGCAGGTCTCTTTAGATATTGCTTTAATAATACACCATATCTTTTCTTTACCGAGATAACTCATTTTTGTAATTTTATTGAAAGCCTATTGCCAAGTTCGGAAAAAGAAATTTTCCATAATAATTATGTAGAGCCTCTTCTTTCAAGGAATTACGAAACTACAATGAAAGCCAAATATACACTGAATTGTGAGGCTTTGGGTATGAAGATAGAAATATATTCAGACTCCGAAAGTCCTGTACCTACTCCTATGATAATGTTTGTTCATGGTGACAGGTTTGAAGAATTATATAGCAAACTGTTTTCAAAAAAAGGAAAATCATCTTAACAAGATTGACAACAAAACAAGCAGATCCACTGATTTTCAGCAGAAATGCCGATTGTCAGTGGGTTTGTTTTTCCCAAAATGAATTCCACAAACAATGTTGGGAACATTATATTACTTCGACCAATGGTATTGACTATCAAGCATCAGATAGATAACCAAACCAAAAATGACGAGACCAACGGCAAAGAAAACCCAGAAGAACCACTGGGCATAGTGACCGAGGTAGCAGCCATCATACTCCTTGTATTCCGTTAATGTATGCAAGTTAGCGCAAACGAAGACTATACAAAAATCGTTTTATAACAAAAAAAGCAGATAGAAATTATCTATCTACTTGAAAGATGGAGGGTCTTAAAGTGTGGTTCAAAATCCAATTGTTAATCAGAAATCGAAAATGACAGAACGTTCCAATGGCATAATAAAAACAGAATGTATATATCCACAGAAAATTCTGTTGTCGTTTGAAGAAGAGCAGGCAATAGTTGAAAAATACATTCGCTTCTATAATGACAGACGTCCACACATGAGCATTGGCTACCAAACGCCATCGGTTGTGCATATAGAGCAAGATCTATGCAAAAAAATGTGGAAAGACAAAGTTTACAAAGAAAAGACTTGTGTTACTCCTCCAAAATCTATATTTTTGCAAAAAGATATAAACGATCCTTGTAATGGCATTTGTCAACATACGTAATAAAACAAAACAGAATGCCGTTTATAGGGCATTCTGTTTTATAAATATCTATTAGGACAACATGAAATAGTTCCCAGTGTCTACAATTCCAGTATGGTTCTTGTGATACTGTCTATAGAAATAGTTTATGAATCAAAAAAGTGTCTAGTGAAATCAGGAAAAGACAGTATCCTATGATACTTTGCAAAGTATCACGTGATACTTTGCAAAGTAATACGTAATACTTGGGCAAGTATCACGTATTACTTTTTTAGGGGTGTTTTCTTAAAAAAAACAGTAGCATTAACCAACAGACTTAGGTAGGTCGATTAATGCTGCTTATTTGTATTAATCCCCCTATCACATCATCAAGCTGCTGTCTATAAATCAATCCATCTTTATACTCTGCAGGAATAATATATGTAGTGTATTTTCTTAGTGAACAAAAGAAAAACTACATCTATAACCACATTTGATGGTTATAGATGTAGTGATGCGATAAGTAGCTTTCGTTCAACTACTTAACAAACCTAGTTCGTTTTCGAAGCTATGTTTCGAGCAATCTATGCTTTCTGGCAAAGATATCTTTACTTTCTAACAAACCTAAATTTGCTTACTATCAAATGTCAACATGATTACTAGCAAATATAGTTTAATTCAATAGTAAAACTTTAATAGAATTCTTCTACCACTCTGCCTTCCACTCAAAGTGCAGGGGGATGCCAGTGGTGGGATGATGGAAATCGATGGCTTCGGCATGGAGGTAGAGACGGGAAGAGGGAGAGCCATATAGGGTGTCGCCCTTGATGGGAGCATCAAGACCAAGGGGGTGGGCACAATGGAGGCGAAGCTGATGGGTGCGACCGGTATGGGGATAGAGGATGATGCGAAGGTCGGTGTCTAAGCGCCATTCGGTGAGGGTGGGTTTGCCGTGCTCGAAGTCTACTTTTTGGCATGGACGATGCATGTAGTCGGGAGCAAGAGGGAGGGTGATGGTGCCACAATGAGATGCTGAGGGTGTGTTGGGTTTGCGCGACAAGATGGCTACGTATCGTTTTTGTATCTTGCGCTCGGCAAACTGGCGCTGGAGATTGTGGTAGGAGGTTTCGTTGAGGGCAACGAGCATGATGCCGCTTGTAGCCATGTCAAGACGATGGACTATCAACGGTCCGTGGGCATGGGGATATTTCTGCATGATGATGGTCTTGACAGACTCTCTGTTGCTCTTGCCTGGCACACTGAGCATGCCTTCGGGTTTGCCTACGACAACGATGTCGCTGTCGCTATACAGAATTTTCAGTTGTCGGTCGGTGTTGTCGCTGTCTATATGGTCGGGCTCTACTTCTATTCCCTGGAGCATCCAGTCTAAGATAGGTTTGCAGCGACCTTGACAGGCAGGATAATAGTTGCCATGCTTACGGATAACGCCATGTGGCGATTCGCCCACCCACATCATAGCCATAAGGCGAGGTTTGAGTCCTTGCTTGAAGGCGTATTGCAGTAGGCGCGGTTCACAACATTCGCCACTTCCTGATGGAGGAATACCGATGGCGGTGTTTTTGAATATGTCGATGAGGTTTTTGCTCTCGCCACGCCCATTGAGCATAACGAAATGCTGGAATAGCCAATGCTGTAGGCTGTCAGAACGTTGTTGGCGTTCGGACTTTAAGGTTTTTATTTTGTCTGCAAGGGTGTTGTATTGTGCAGAAATTGCGTCAACATCAGCCTTGCAGCGAGCTTTGAGTCGGCGGAGTTCGGCTTTGAGGTGTTGGCTCTCTTTTATCATTTGGGCCTCTTCGGCAGGAGTTAAAGAACCTTGCTGTCGGCGACTGTCGCGAAGGAGTTTGGCATCAGCCATCTTTGTTTTGAAATCATCTATCTGCTTCTTGCATAGACGCTCAGAATCAGCAAGCAACAACTTAAGCGAAGCAAACTCTTCGCTATTTTCTATATCGGGAATCTGCTTGTTGATGGCGGAGATGTTGGCTTCTTCTTGCTTAAAATATCCTTGTGGCGAGAGGTAGGAGAATACTGGCGGTACGAAGCCCGGCAAGGTGTCTCTATCGCCAATCTGTCCGCTGAAGGCTGCGAGGTAGCTTAGGTTGCCTGCTTGATCTTCAACGATGAGCACTCCTATCATCTTACCCTTCTGAAGCTCTATTCTCAAAGCATTATCATTCTTTGCCATAGCGTTGAGTCGTTGCTCGACTTCTGCCATGGCTTGCTTACAAAGGGGATGGGGAGTATAGAAGAAGGGGTTGGGGAAAAGCCTCTCCCCCAGCCCCTTCCCAAAAGGGAGGGGAGTGATTGGACTATTTGGTTGAGATAGAGGAGGAATCATCGGAATTATTGTTCGAGGCTCTGCATGAGTGGGGCTGCCAACACCTTGGCATCAGGATGTGGAGCACCGGTGGTGCCAAGGGCACGAAGGTCGAAGAAATGATGCCAATCTGAGAGGAAGGCGGTGTGGACAAGCTCGGTGTTGGTGTCGAGAGGTAATACTACGCGAGCCTCTTGTGGCTTACGACCTGCTGCAATGAGATTCATATAGGTGCGCTCGGCAGCCATGTTGGCAAAGAGCCAATTCTCGTATTCCGATGCTGTGCCTTGGGCAACCTTTGTGCTTAGAGCTACGAAGTCGGTGGTAGAAGCCACTTTGTCTTCAAGCTCTGAAATCCAAGTTGGAAGGTTGATAGAGATTTCGCCCGAGAATTTCTCCTTAGAATAGTTGCAATAGCGAGTAGACTGCTCAGCCATGGAGTTGGCACGATGGCGGTTGAACTCGCGGGTGATGGCAATCTGAGTGGTGAAATGCACGGTGATGCGAATGTCGTGGTGG
>ENA-ORPK01001894-ORPK01001894.1-human-gut-metagenome-genome-assembly--contig:-NODE-1894-length-15497-cov-5.541186_pt1 | contig 15497 bp, 8 predicted proteins | sample MGYA00242139_ERZ509068 | MGnify/ENA primary metagenome ERZ509068 (study PRJEB26280, sample SAMEA2338687) | human gut metagenome | biome: human gut; feature: human-associated habitat; material: faeces... | reverse complement strand
GCTGTCTCGACATTTCCGCATACTTTGCAGGTGTGCTTATGATTTTCTGCCGTATTCTTCTCCCATGAACCGTAAGTATGATTGCATGTTACGGTTATTTTTCCTGCATGGATCGTTGCGGTGACATCGTCGCCATCGGCATTTGACATATCGCCCTGACTATAGCTGAGACCAATTTCATATGTATTGGGTTTTGCGGTGTCTTTTATTTTGAATTTAAGTGTAGTAAACGTGCCGGTGCTTGTTATGTTACTCGCATTATACCATACAAATTTGCTTCTGATTACATTACCCATAAATGAACCTCCGAACCCACTGTTTCCGCTCACGTTGGTGAGTTCAAGATTATTTTTATCATATGTAATGTCTGCGTTGAAACCCGCTATACCGGGATTGCTTGTGAATGATATTATAACCGTCACTTCGTCGCCTATATTTCCTGATGCATCCGAAACGGTTATTTCAGGATTCCCTGCCGCATTTACCGGCAATACCATTATACCGATTATAAATATCAGCGATATGGCAAGTGCCGCAATTTTTCCAAAAGTCTTCATTGTTTGTTCTCCTTTTCAATGTTCAGTTTAATTTTATATCCCATCCGGCAAGATACTGCGCGAGCCTTATAAGATCTTTCACATTCGTCTCCCCGTCTCCGTTTATGTCCATTGCGGGAATATTTATATCTACATCCCAGCCTGCATAATACTGGGCAAGAAGTATAAGGTCCTTGACATTCACTTCGTCGTCGCCGTTTATGTCTCCGACCAGAAATTCAAGAATATCAAGACTTATAGATTCAAAATAATCGCAGCCTTCATCCGTGCAATGTCTTACTGCCAGACCGCAATTTTTTCTTGTAGCTTTGATCTCGGCGTGCCATTCTCCCATATGATGTGCGTCGGACGTTATAAGAATATCTATCTGCCCGAATTTTGTATTGTCGTCGCGTTCATAGAAAGTTACAGTAACATATCCCGGAGTTATTCCCGTAAGCACACCGTTTTCGCTTATGCTGGCTTTTCCCGTTTTATTTGAACATTCCCAAACATAAGCTTTTCCGCTGTCAGCTTCGGCGCATGAAAGCTTCATGCTCTTTCCGACGGTCAGCTGATCAGCTTCCGCCGAAAGCTTATATGTGGGATCTCCCATGTCTTTATCTATAACGAAATGGACAATTTCAAGGAAGTTGTAATGTCTGAAATTGCCCGCTTTATCACAGACATAGAAATCATAAAGTCCCCATGTTCCCGGTGCAGAGCCTTCCGGAAGGATAATGCTTATCCTGTATGCTTTCCATTCGGTTGCGTTACCTTTAAAAAACGTTGAACAATAATTTTCGTGTGTATACTCGCCGCCATTAACATTACCCATAGGATCAATCAAGCCGAAATAGCATCTGCCAAGTCCGGATGCATTGTCTCTCGCAAAAAAGTCTATTGTCACAAGGGTTTCTCCGTTAGGCGCTTCGGGATGCGTGGGATATGCATTTACAATAATATTGTTTAAATTTATTTCCGGAGGCTCGTAATCGGAATGTTCGCTGTAATAATTAAACGTAACATTTTTGCCCGCTCCCGCTCCGTCTGAATAAAAGTTGTTGTGCGACCAATTTTCTCCGAAATCAATAAGAGCCAAATAATTTATTGAGTATTCACCTGATTGAGTAAATTCGGTAAATAAAAATGTTATCGTACCTTCGCCGGTTTCGTTGTCGAAGCTACCATACTCATCCATTCGATAACCATTAGTTGTGTTGTTTGCGATTTCGCAATAGACACTTTTTATTCCGACATTGTCTGTTGCTTTGAGCTTAACATGAACGTAAGTCACGTCATGTCCGTCAAACTCGCCCTTTTCCATTACAACATACATTGAGTCCTTTACATACTGCGGAAACTCGGCATCAAACAACGGGTTGTCGATATAGAGCTTCCACCCGAAGTTGTCGGCTCCTGAAAATCTTTCGTTTCCATTTGAATCTTGGAGGGCTATGGAGTCCGTATACCAATATCCCTTGTACGCATATTTGCTTATTGTTATTTCCCCGCGTAAAATTGAGTTATCCCCATCAACAGGAGCAAACCACATGTCATAAGACGTATTGAATTCGCTGTATATTCTTACAGAGCCTTTTGACGCGCCGTAAAGCGGGTTGCCGCCGGTGTCAAGCTTCAGTGTAATGGTAAGTAGCTTATCTTCCTCGGGCGCGCCCTTTACGTCAATGTCAACGCCTACTATTCTACCAGGGTACGCGTAGTCGGGATAAAGGTTATACACTTCAAACGTCAGATCTTCACGTATCTTTGCCAGGTATATTTCGCCGTTCATAATGTAATCTCTTATGAACGCATATTTTTCCGGAGCGCGAGATTCAAGTCTGTCTGGCATAAGTATATAGTAAGCCACCGACTCCGCCATGTCTTCATCCGGATTGATGTCATGAGAATATGCCGTGACAAACTCCGTTTCCTTTGATGTTCTCCATCCGCTTTCCGTTTTATCGGTTTCGTACCATCCGCCTATTCTTATCCATTCTGCTTTCAGCTTATCAGAGAACAGATATCTCCAAAGGAAGTGCGTCTTTTCGTGAAGCACGAGGCGGAAAGTATCCTCAACCTCATCACCGAGAAAAGCTATGTCCATAAACTCTATATAGCCGTGTTCCGCATACACCCACGAAATAGCTGCAGCATCAGGGTAAATAAGGTTTACCTGACCGTCAATACGGCGGACAAGATATTCAAGTCCGGGTATTTTGTGAAAGCCCTCCGGCATTTCGGCAAACATTTCGAGTATTGCAAGAAGCTCTTCCGGCTTGAATTGCTCGAAAGCCGCCGCTGTCTCATTCGTTATACCTCTCGTAAGTTCCTCATAATCGGGAACGATTATCGAACATCCGTAGTTGTTTTTCAAAAGCTCATCTATAAACCAGATGTCGGTTCCTTCTTTGGAGGCGTATCTTATCAGTGCGTGATAAAGTCTGTTTGAAAAATACGTCCCCTTAAGCCCGTTCATCTCCGCTCTGCGCGGAACAGCATTTTCGAATGCGTGCTTGTTTATATAAACTATCGTTCCCTTTTCTTTGTAAACGATTTTTATGTCATCGTCTATTTCCTCCGAGGTAAGAACCCACTTCGACGGAAGCTCTCTGGGGAAATTATGAATTTCATTTATAAGGTCAAACATTTTTGAAGAGTAGTCTACACTCCACTTCATATCCTCGTTACTCAGAATGACTTTATATGATGCAAGCAATTTGATAGCGGCATTTGAGTCGCTTACATAGACCATTTCATCAAGAAAATTAAAAGTTTTCTTTGACGGTACCGTGGCGCTTTCTTCATATCCGAAGTATGTATCGTCGGCTTTCCACTGAAAGAAGAATTCCGAAGAATCGACTTTTTCAACAGAGAGATTATATTTTATGTTAGAGCTTGCCGAAATCGTAATCGATTGCGGAGAAGGGATTTTATATCCGTCAAGCTCTATTTTCAGAAAATAAGTGCCTTCTTTGATGTTTTCAAACCCGTATTCCGCATTTGAGCTCAATGTCGAAGAATATGAATTTGTGCTGTCATACAAAAGCACTATTGCATTTTGAACATCATTTTTGTCTATTCCTGTGACGCTTCCATACAATTGCATGGCTTCAGCATTGATACCGGTCCCGCTTTCGGAGGCTCCCGAATTTGAATCCATATCGGCAGAAGATGCCATAACGTTGAATGGGAAAACCATCATAAGCATTGATAATACTAAAATTACTGAAATGATATTAAGTAGTTTGACCTTCATAATTTGCTCCTTTCAATTCAATAAAAGTTTATTAAAAGATTGTAAAATTTCTATTCATATTTTATTATTGTGGCACAATCTTTTCAAGAAAACATACGAAACTGTGGACATAATTTACAGTATTGAGTAAAAGATTCACATTCTACGTGTTGTATCCAAGCAAAGAAGCGCAGGAACGCAAAATGCGTTCCTGCGCTTCTTTGTATCAGTAATATAAACCTGCGGAAAATACTTGACAGTGTCGGGACCTTTATCGTCCCGCGCAATGACAAGCCGTATGTATAACCACACTAAAATACTCTGACCTGAAAAGTATTCTGTCTACAATAGCCGCAAAAAGAAAGCTTTTCGGTGCGGGGGACACCGTGCGTTTCTTTTATTGGCAGCTGTCAAGTATTTTCCACAGGTTTATATTGTATGTTTCAATCTCTGTACCCCATAAATTTTTCGGGCTTTTTCATAAATTTTTTGGCAAATGCCGCAATTGCACGTAGCATTATAAATGCTCTTGTGCCTTCCGGCTGTGTTACTTTATAAGCTTCGACTATCCTTCCGCCTCCAACAGGAAAAGACGTTCTGCTCATTACATGCTTTTTGCACAAAAAGTCCATGCATTTCTGCACTCCTTCTTCTTTCGCGCCGGACTTATCAACCAAATATTCAATGCTTATGTATTTTCCCGTTCCGTACTCGAATATTATATCGATTATATCACGATTGATCTTCCTGCTCAAAAAGTCAAACAGTTCGTCGTTTTCTTCGCTATACAGCTTTCTCCCGACATCGTCAAGACCTAAAAAGCCCGTATCTTTTGAGTAATACATTATTTTGTGATTAAATGCACCCAAGCCTGTTTCCCAGGACGGATTTTCATAAAGACTCTTTTTAACTTCCTCTATACACTTTTTTCTTTCCTCCAAACCTTCGGGTCTTGCCCACTTCGGAAAAGAAAATCTTATCCGGCTAATAATAAGCTCGGCAACTTCCCTGTATGCATCATCAAGGTTGACATTTTCAAACTCAGTGCTGCAGCCGAGAAGCATATCCACACTTATATTAAAAATCTTTGCAAGCGTCGGAAGCAGATTTATATCCGGCGCACTTATACCTTTTTCCCATTTTGAAACGGTCTGAGAGGATACTCCCGCTCTTTCGGCAAGTTCCTTTTGCGTAAAGCCGCACTTTTTTCTGAATTCCGCTATATTATTTGCAATATCTATCATTTTTAATCTCCTGCGATATAACCTGAAATGTTTTTACCCTATAAATATAACATATTTTTCGGGTTGATGTGCAAATTTTCTTGCAAATGCCGCTATCGCACGGAGCATTATATATTGTCTTGATCCGATTGCAGGCTCTACCCATTTATATATTTTAACCGTTTTTCCTTCTTCAAGCGGAACCTCCGCTTCGCCCATTATGCGGTGTTTCATAAGGAAATTCATACATTTTTGAACTTCTTCTCTTTCGGCTCTGAGCTCTTCCGCTATAAATTCAACGCTTATATGTCTTCTTCTGCCGTTTGTAAGAAGTTTGTCAACAATCCTGCGATTGATTTTCTTGCTCAGAAATTCAAAAAGCTCGTCAACCTCATCGGGAAACATCGTTTTACCTACATCATCAATGCCTACAAAACCTGTATCTTTTGAATAATACATGATCTTTGTATATGGCAACCCGTACCCCGCTTCCCATGAAGGATTTTCTTCAAGCAGTTTTCTTATTTCGTCTATCTGCGTTCTGCGCTCTTCAACCGATTCGGAATACCAGGCTTTTGATTGTGTAAATTTTATACGACTTACAATAAGATCGGCAATCTCTTTGTATGAATCATCTATGTCTTTCAGTGCCGTCTCGGCGTCGCAACCGAAAAGTCTGTCTATACTGACTTCAAAAACGGAAGCGATTACAGGCAAAAGATTTACATCGGGTGAGCTTATTCCTTTTTCCCACTTCGAGACCGTCTGAATCGACACTCCGACCTTTTCCGAAAGCTCTCTTTGTGTTAATCCGCACTTTTTCCTGAATTCACATATGTTCTTAGCTATGTCCGTCATAATTTTTCATTCCCTGTAAACCACTTCATCCTTTTTTTATATCTTACCATTTATGATGTTATGTGTCAACTATATCAAATGGCTAAAAATTCGCTTATTTGGTGATTATGCAAAAAATAAAAACGGGAAGCATCCCGTTTTTAACCAAAAGCTACACTTTATCACTTATACGTTGAAATTATATTTTCCGCTATCGTTCTGCGCGTAACGCATCTGTCCATAGCCTGTTTTTCAATATATCTGTGAGCTTCTTTTTCCGTCATTTTAAGCTGCTCTATAAGCAGACATTTTGCCCTGTTTACTATCCGTATCTCTTCCATTTTTTCTTCTATCGAGGCCGTTTTTTGCTCCATGCGGCGAAGCCTTTCCCTCGTCCCGCACAGAAGCGTAAGCGATTGAGATACCGCCTGCGAGTTTGTCGGCTTTGAAATGACAAGCACCCCATACTGCGAAACGCGCGAATGAATATCGGCATAATGCTCGGCTTTTACAAGCAAAAGCACTCCTGTACCGCTCCCCTCGCATACATCAAGGGCAAGCTCCGTTCCGAATTCATCGGGCAGCGGCGCGTTTATTATCACTATATCGAAAACGTTTTCGGCAAGGCACTGCCTTGCGCTTGAAACATCGGGCGTGACGGTTATCGGACAGTATCTGCTCTCCGGAAGAATTCCAAAAAGGGATGTATTGAATTTTACGGATGAAGAAACAACAAGCACGCTGTAGCAATGCTCCGTAAGCTCCATATATCATCCCTCCCATCGGTTTTGTTTTGTATTATTCAGTGTAATCGGCTATTATCGAAGCCGGCAGATTTTCCGCAACGAACGCACTCGCCTTTGCTGCGGCTTTTGCTTCTTCAAGAGTCTCCGGCAGTTTTTCATAATGTGCGGTTACTTCTTCGGACGCGGTATAAAGATTTATATCTGCCGCCACAGGCAACACCATATTGTTTTTCACCCCGTCGAGTCCCGCTCTTATCAGCAATGTAAACGCAAGATAAGGATTGCACATCGGATCCGGAGACCGAAGCTCGGCTCGACGGTATTCTCCCTGCGCTGCAGGAATACGTATCAGCTGCGAGCGGTTTTCTCCCGACCACGAAATATACTTCGGTGCCTTATTTGAGCCGAAGCGTTTGTACGAGCTTTCCGTAATGTTGAGAAACGCCGTAATTTCTCTTATGTGTGCAAGTATTCCCGCAATTACATGCGGCATAATATCCGCACCGTCAGCCCTTTTTGCTGAAAAGTTTATGTGCATGCCGTTTCCGGCTTTGTTTTCGATCGGTTTAGGAGAGAAATCCGCACAAAGACCGTTGCGGGCTGCAACGGCAAGCACTACCGAGCGGAACGTAAGCGCGTCGTCCGCCGCCGTTATCGCGTGCGAATAGCAGAAGTCTATCTCGTTCTGACCCGGTCCCTCCTCGTGATGAGAGCTTTCCGGATTTATGCCCATACGTTCAAGCGTAAGACATATCTCGCGTCGGACGTTTTCTCCCTTGTCTTCCGGAGCGACGTCCATATATCCTGCATTGTCATAAGGAATGTTTGTCGGCTCTCCGTTTTCATCACACTTGAAAAGATAGAATTCCATTTCGGAGCCGAACGCAAAGCTTATGCCTTCCTTTTCCGCGTCCTCCGACGCTTTTCTGAGAAGCGCCCTCGTATCGGCTTCAAACGGCGTCCCGTCGGGATAAGTCACCGTACAGAACATCCGCACCACTTTTCCGTGTTCGGGTCTCCACGGCAGAACGCAAAGCGTAGACGTGTCCGGATGAAGGAAAAGATCGGAGTGAACTTCTCCGCCAAAGCCGTCTATCGCAGAAGCGTCTATGGCTATGCCGTATTCAAACGCTCTTTCAAGCTCTCCCGGCATTATGGATATGTTTTTCTGCTTGCCGTAGATATCACAGAAAGCCATTCTTATAAACTTGACGTCCTCCTCCGCGACGAACTGAATAACTTCTTCCTTCGAATATTTCATAAACGTTTTCCGCCTTTCTCCGAAATGCAAAAAAAGCAAGGAATCTCATTCAAAACAAGGAATCGGTTTTCCTTACGCAAATGAATTCCTTTGCTTTTTTGATGATATATAATATCACATCTGCGGTTTTGTTGTCAATCGCTTTTTCGGTCAAAAAATGAATTTTTTTGACAAAAGGTATTGACAAACGCAAAAGCTTCGTATATAATATCGCCCATAAAGGCAATGGCGTCTTTGAGATATACTCTCATTGGCGCATTTTTTTGTTTTAAGAAATCATACAGCGAGGCAACGGCGTCCCGATATAAAAGCGGATGTCATTCCCTCGCTGTTTTTATTTTTCCGGAGGATTTTTATTATGAACACCGTATCAGATTATTTCGGCAGTCTTGTTTTTGACGACAGGGTAATGAAAGCAAGACTTCCGCTTTCCGTTTATCGCTCGCTGAAAAAGACGATAGACGAAGGTGCCCGTCTTGACAGCGAGGTAGCAAGTGCGGTAGCCGACGCAATGAAGGATTGGGCAGTAGAACACGGAGCCACTCATTTTACGCATTGGTTTCAGCCGCTCACGGGAATAACGGCCGAAAAACACGACAGCTTTATTACGCCCTCGCCCGACGGCGGAGTTATTATGGAATTCTCCGGCAAAGAGCTTATAAAAGGCGAGCCTGACGCTTCGTCCTTCCCGTCCGGCGGACTTCGCGCGACGTTTGAAGCGCGCGGATATACCGCATGGGATCCGACCTCGTACGCTTTTATAAAGGGAAAAACGCTTTATATTCCAACAGCGTTCTGCTCTTACGGGGGCGAGGCGCTCGATAAAAAAACTCCCCTGCTCCGCTCAATGCAGGCGCTGAACAAACAGGCGCTGAGAATTCTCCGCCTCTTCGGGAATACGGAAGTAAAATGCGTACGCACATCCGTCGGTCCCGAACAGGAATACTTCCTTGTGGACAAGGAAATGTATGAAAAACGTCACGACCTTGTTTTCTGCGGAAGGACGCTTTTCGGCGCAAAGCCGCCGAAAGGTCAGGAGCTTGACGATCATTACTTCGGCGTTATAAAGCCGCGCGTCGCCGCATACATGGCAGATCTCAACGAGGAGCTGTGGAAGCTCGGCGTGCTTGCGAAAACGGAGCATAACGAGGTTGCTCCCGCTCAGCACGAGCTTGCGCCTATATACACAACGACAAATATCGCAACCGACCATAACCAGCTTACAATGGAGATTATGCAGAAGGTCGCTTCCCGTCACGGACTTGTGTGCCTGCTGCACGAAAAGCCTTTTGCAGGCGTAAACGGTTCGGGCAAGCACAACAACTGGTCTATGACGACAGATTCGGGCGTGAACCTGCTCACTCCCGGCGAGACGCCTTATGAAAATGCACAGTTCCTGCTTTTCCTGTGCGCCGTGATAAAAGCAGTTGACGATTATCAGGATCTGCTCCGTCTTTCGGTTGCGACAGCAGGAAACGATCACCGTCTCGGTGCAAATGAAGCGCCTCCCGCAGTTGTTTCAATGTTTTTGGGTGACGAGCTCACAGCCGTTCTCGACGCGATAGAAAGCGAAACACCGTACAGCGCAGCGGAAAAAACGGTTATGAGACTCGGCGTTCATGTTCTTCCCAAATTCACGCGCGACACCACCGACCGCAACCGCACCTCGCCCTTTGCATTTACAGGTAACAAATTTGAATTCCGTATGCTCGGCTCCTCAAACAGCATAGCCGATGCGAACATAATGCTGAATGCCGCAGTCGCCGAATCGCTCCGTCAATACGCCGATGTGCTTGAAATAGCAAGCGACTTTGAAGGTGCCCTCCACGAAGTCATTAAAAATACCGTGAAAGAGCATAAGCGCATAATCTTCAACGGCAACGGCTACGATGACACATGGATAAAGGAAGCAACTGAAAAGAGAGGGCTTCTCAATCTCCGCACGACGCCAGACGCGGCAACAGCCCTGCTCGAAAAAAAGAACATAGATATGCTTTCTCTGCACAAGGTGCTTTCCCCCGTTGAAATTGAATCGCGCTATGAAACCACGCTTGAAAACTACTGCAAAACAGTCAATATAGAAGCACTTACAATGGTCGATATGGCAAAGAAAGAGATCCTGCCCGCCGTTGAAGGCTATACCGGAGATCTTTCAAAAACGCTTTCCGCAAAGCTTGACGCCGTTTCCGGACTTTCCTGCAAATATGAGAAGGCAACAATACTTAAGCTTTCTTCGCTTACGGATGAAATCGCAGAAGCAACATCCGCTCTTGAATCATCTCTTATAAAGATGAAAACCATATCCGATATAACGGAGGAATCATACTTTATCCGCGATGTAATTCTTCAGAAGATGGCGGAGCTTCGTGTCGTATGCGACGAAGCCGAAACCCTGACGGCAGAAAAATATTGGCCGTTCCCCACCTACAGCGATCTGCTGTTCGGTGTAAAATAAACAAAACACAAAAAGCGTTTGAATCGGGACAAGTATCCCGGAATGTCGCCCACAGCGAGCATGGAACGGTGAGAGCCATGCGGAACGAATCCGGGAAAATAACACCCGATAAGCCGTGATCCGAAAGGCAATTCCCGAGTAGGTGAGACGGGGTTCGCCCGTTACAGCGAAAAGACTTTTTATGAAGTCGGAAAAGAGAACAAAAACAGGTGGCACCGCGAGATAAGCACTTGCCCTGTTGAATGCTTTAATATTATAATCGGAGGATTTTTATTATGTGTTCAATTATGGGATATTGCGATATCGGTGCCACTTTTTCTGCTTTTGAGAAAGGCTTTGAAAAAACCTTTTCGCGCGGCCCCGACGACAGCAAAATAATAGATACAGGCAAAGGACTTCTGGGTTTTCATCGTCTTGCGATAATGGGGCTTACGCCGGAAGGCATGCAGCCTTTTGAGCTTGACGGAAGCTATGCCGTCTGCAACGGAGAAATTTACGGATATGAAAAATACCGTGAAACGCTTTCAAAAGATTACACCTTCAAGAGCGGCTCGGACTGCGAAATAATTCTGCCTATGTATCGCAAATACGGCACTTATATGTTTTCCATGCTCGATGCCGAATTTGCAATGATAATCTATGACGGGGACAAAAAAGAATATATCGCCGCGCGCGATCCGATAGGTATCCGCCCGCTTTACTACGGATATGATAAAAAAGGCGTTATAATTTTTGCAAGCGAGCCGAAAAACCTTATCGGCTTGTGCGATAAAATAATGCCTTTCCCTCCCGGTCACTATTGGAAGGACGGTAAGTTCGTCTGCTACCACGATATTTCAAACGCTGACGGAATCTGTTGCGACGGACTCGAGGAGGTTTGCAGAAACATTCACGAAAAGCTTGTCGCCGGCGTGAAAAAAAGACTTGTCTCGGACGCAAACGTCGGCTTTCTGCTCTCCGGCGGACTTGATTCTTCCCTTGTCTGCGCGATAGCCGCAAGAGAAAGCAAAAAGCCCATCCGTACCTTTGCAATAGGTATGGAAGGAGACGCAATAGATCTTAAATATGCCAAAGAAGTAGCGGAATATATCGGAAGCGATCACACGGAAGTAATAATGACCAAAGATGAAGTGCTTTCGTCACTTGAAAGCGTTATCGCCCTGCTCGGAACATTTGACATAACCACTATCCGCGCAAGCATGGGAATGTATCTGCTTTGCAAATGGATACATGAAAACACAGATATCCGCGTGCTTCTTACGGGAGAAATATCGGATGAGCTTTTCGGCTACAAATATACCGATTTTGCCCCGTCGGCTGAAGAATTTCAAAAGGAATCCGAAAAGAGGATCCGAGAGCTTCATATGTACGACGTTCTCCGTGCAGACCGTTGCATTTCGGTAAACTCGCTCGAAGCACGCGTACCGTTCGGCGATCTTGATTTCGTTCATTATGTGATGTCTGTAAATCCGGAGCTCAAACTCAACAAATACGGAAAAGGAAAATATCTGCTTCGCCATGCATTCGAGGGAGACTACCTTCCCCACGACATTCTTTATCGCGAAAAAGCCGCTTTTTCCGACGCCGTAGGACACTCTATGGTTGATTATCTCAAAGAATACGCCGCCGGACTTTACACAGATAAAGAATTTGAAGAAAAGCGTAAAAAGTACGTTCACTGCACACCTTTCACAAAAGAATCCCTGCTCTACCGCGAAATATTTGAAAAGTATTATCCCGGTCAGTCGCAGATGATAGCCGACTTTTGGATGCCGAACAAATCGTGGCGGGGCTGCAATGTTGACGACCCCTCCGCAAGGGTGCTTTCGAACTACGGCGAAAGCGGAAAATAAAACACCGTCGCGGGCAGCATTTAATTCTGCCCGCGACGGATTTGTTTTTAACACAGATAATTATCTTTTTCCCGTTCCGAATGTCGTTATGCCCGAAGTGTCCTTGCTTTTTTCAATGCCGTAATATTCGATCATCTTCATTGAAAGGTCAAGCGCTTCCGTGCTGTTGACGAAAACGTCCGGCATAAGACCTATGCCTTCGGGGTGCTGACCGTTATAGTAATTGTTGAACATATCAAAGTAATTCGTGCCAAGCTTGAGCACTATAGTCGAGTTCGGGAGCTGGACATACACCCGATCTCCGCTGAGAACACAGCCGGATGTGTTCGTACCGACGATAAGAGTGTTTCTTATAGATTGAAAATCCATATATGCACCCTCGCCCGAAGACGCCACATATTTATCTATGAGAATAATTTTACGATTATTGTCATTCAGGACTTTGAATGCCAATTTCTCTAGCGGCAATTCGGTCACAGTCGAAGAAAGTTTAACATTTCCGTAGATTGCCAACCATTGTACATTTGCGATATAATTTCTCACCCAATTTGCGTTGTAATGACTACTGCCACCGCTATTGCCCCTCAAGTCCACAATGAAGAGCTTCTGATTTTTGAATTGGGAGCCTGATCTCGAGTATTTCTGCAGTTCGGACTCATCACTGTGAAAACTTCTTGCGTGAATTATCGGAACGCCGTTTTCAATGCGCACTCCTGCCGTTGTTTCACCCGTGCTTCGCCTTGCGTCGTACTTACTCCATAATATATTGTAAACATACGTAACATTTCCTCTTTGAATTGTCAGTGTGTCGCCTTCAAGCTTTTCCGCATTCGGATTTGCTATTCTGACAAGCGCATAAACAAGCTCGCCGCTTTCGTCGATTGTAACTTTAAGATATTCCGAAAAATCTCCGCCGTTTACTTTTTCAAGATACCATTTCTTCCCTTGAACAAGGGTATAGTAGCCTATATCATCCTCTCTGAAAACTATGTCTTTTACATAATACGCATAGTATTTTTTCTTGTTCAGGTTCGCAAATGAGCCGCCGCCTCGACTGCTGTACATCCCGCCGTGGCTGTCAACGATGAAATCAAGCGAAGAAAGAAGAATATCATACAGGGTTTGTGATGTCATCGAGGTGACGTTTTCCGTAAAATATTTGTCTATTTTTTCAATCACTTCTTTTTCTGCGGCGTCAAAATTCCGCTTGCCGAAAAACTCATACGGAGCATAATATGTATAAAATGCTTTGAAGGCGATTTTTGCGTCCTCTAATGCCTGCTCCTTTGTCAGCGTTTTTTCATACCTGTTCGGTATCATCAGACCGGAGTTTGTATTGACATACTGTTCCTTTTCGGCTACTGTCAGCAATTTGCTCTTGTCGTTTCTTATATATCTCGGCACAACACCGCTATATGCTTTTGAAAGACGCGCAACCCTTTCATCCGTAACCTTTTGAAAGAATTCATCATATTTTATCGGTTTATTGTTTTGGCTGTCAACAATGGATGCGTCCGTTTCGGGCAGAAGCGTCTGCTTGCATCCCGCACAGACCTTTTCAAGCCCCTTGCCCTTCAATTTTTCGTGGTTGCTCGGGTCGAGCGAGTCTCCCAGCTCCTTTTTGCAGTCGCGGCATTTTTCTTTTGAAACACATGTCGCCGCAACGACTCTGTGATTTTCCGGATCGACCTCACCGTAAGGATGCATACAGACCTCGCATCTTGCGCGCCGCTTGCAGGTTGCCTCGCCGCCCGTGTGCGGACCGTAATCGCCATAGGTCACCCCGCAACGCTCGCATTTTGCTCGCTCTTTGCAGGTCTTCGCCTCGCCACCTGTATGCGGACCGTAATCACCGTATTCTTCGCCGCAACGTTCACACTTTGCAAGAGTTTTGCAATCGGCAGTGCCGCCTGTATGCCCAAGCGCAGAAATTTCTTCCGTTTCCGTCTCGCCGCATAAGCAGGTTCTTTCCCGCTCGCCGACGTTTACACAGTCCGCCTCTTTTATCGTCTGCCATTCGCCATAGGTGTGGACATGTCCTGTGTCGGTCGTCGTTTCCGATCCGTTGACTTTTCCGCAAGCGCAAAGGCAGAACAATACTACAATAATCGCTGATAAAATTGCAATAATCCTTTTCATTTTTATCTCCTTACTCTTAATGCTCTGACAATATTCTATCACGTTCAAATCAATTTTTCAATAATCTCCCCGAAAGCTTTTGCCATTGCAAGATAGCCTACGTCATTCGGATGGCATCCGTCCTGTGTGGATTCATTTCTGAAATCGTCGTCAAAAATATGTCTGCCGTCGATAAAGTACAGATTTTTATCTCCTGCCGCTATTCCGCGCCTGTAGCTTTCCTCAATTATAAGACGTCTCTTTTCGTTTTCCGCTTCGTCACGGTAATAATCCACTTTGGAAGCCATTATTATCGGCAGATTGGGCTGTTTTTTTCTCACCGTCATATATCCCGCATAATGCGTTTCGGCAAGATATTCTGCGCTTGGCGCGTTATGATCGTAATCATAAACAAAAACGCTCATATCAAGTTCTGAAATATAATCCATAACCGCTTTTTCAGCCTTCGCCGCGCCGGCAAATCCCAAATTTATAAAGTCGCTGTCAAGCCTTCTGCCTATTATGGCGGGATAATTGCTCGCCGGTTTCCCCGCTCCGACGCCGTGAACGATTGACGAGCCGTAGAAAACTATCGGTTTTTTATGTAAATATCCTGTGCCGCAATCAATATGAGAGCCTTCTCTCAGTGCTATATAAACGTCTTTCACCTTTGCAAACAGCGGCAGATCTACTATCAGCTCTCTCATCTCCGCCGACGGGAATCGCACACGACTTTCGGAATAATTTTTTCCCGCTCCCTGCGACGGGACAAATATCGCCGAAAAGCAAGGCTTTCCGTTTTTCAGTTCAAACATATCAAAGCCGACAAAACGTTTTTCGGCGAACAGGTTCGTATCGTCAAAATCCAGATCGCTGCTGTCTTCGTTCGGTATTTTATCAGAGTTTCTGGAATTTGGTGCGACGACCCCCATAACGATCGGTTCTAAGATTTGGTTGTATTTTTCCCCGACGTTGAAAAAGGGATAACTGACTTTTAAAGAAGCCTGCGGATTAAAAGCGCCGACATTGCCTGAAAACAGCTTGTTTTTTTCCGCGATGAAATAATCTTCGACACGGTATCCGCTGACCAAAGCAGAAGCGTCGAAACTGTATACCGCCCCCCAATCGGTAATTCCCGGTAAATGCCAGCCCGTTTCAAAGGATAAACGGCTGCTGTCGTCGCCGATTTTGCGCGTCAGCGTGGCCGAAGAAACATCAAAGCTCCAA
>ENA-ORPK01001891-ORPK01001891.1-human-gut-metagenome-genome-assembly--contig:-NODE-1891-length-15522-cov-5.401694_pt1 | contig 15522 bp, 14 predicted proteins | sample MGYA00242139_ERZ509068 | MGnify/ENA primary metagenome ERZ509068 (study PRJEB26280, sample SAMEA2338687) | human gut metagenome | biome: human gut; feature: human-associated habitat; material: faeces... | reverse complement strand
GAACTCCTGATCGGTGGGAGCGGTGAAGCCGCACTCGGGCAGGATGTAATTTGCCCCTGCCTTGACGGTCACGGGCCCCATGCTGCCGCTGCCGCCGTTGCCGTCAAAGGTGATGGTGTACTCGGTGGGTGCGGGTGTGGATGGGTCAACTGCGGTCATCTTTATCTTGAACTGGGCAGAGCGGTCGTCGTTGTTAAGTCTCCGCGACCGTTCCACGACCTCGCCGTTTACATTCAGCTTCATATCGTCGGCGAAGGTCACGCCCTCCTTCGGCTCCAGATAAACAATGGTCTCATACTCCTGACCGGCGACAAACGATGTTTGGGTCCATAATACATAGGCCACTTTAATCTTATCCGCATTGCTGCTGGTCACGGTGATACCATTGAAAGACGGCTTCTCTCCGACCACCGGCGCTGCGACCTGCACCGCTGCCTCCCTCACATAGTTAGGGTCTGTAGGGGGGGCAACTGCGGTGAACTTTACATGGAACTGGACAGTGCCGCTGGAACCTTTCGGCATTATGTCCGCGACCTTGCCGTTTACAGTCAGCTTCATATCGGGGGCGAAGGTCACCCCCTCCTGCGGTGTCAGCTGAACGACGGCCGTATATTCCTGGTCGATCACAAACGCCGTTTCGCCGTCCTGCATGCCGTACCACCACATAACAGCCCTTTTGATCTTATCCTTATTGTCGCTGAGCACGGTGATGCTCTCGGTGCCCAGGGGCTTCACTCCGGCCACCGGCTCTTCGATCTGCACCGCCGCCTCCGTCACATAATTGTCGGTGCCTTCAACGCTGACAGCGAAATCAGCAGAGTCAAAGAATCCAGGAAGAGAAACATGTGTTTCCTTTCCATTGATTGTGACAACAGGATTGGCAGCAAGTTCATATCCTGCTTTAGGTGTAACTTCCACACGAGCATAGTAGCTGTGTCCTGCTTCAAATGTATCTACATCTTGTACGCTGGCTTTGTCAACCCAGAAAAGCAGTTCTGCCGTATAATTTGCATCACTTGGCACGGTGGCAGGGATATTCTTAGGTGCAGTTGCACCTGCAACTGGCGCAGCTACCGTGACAGATACAGTTGAAATTTTTTCTGGCGTTGTCGCACTATTATCAATTGTAATTGTACCGTCAGCTTCTTCTGTAGCTTCACATCCTTTAACAAGATAGTCTTGATAAGTTGTGGTACGAGAACCAGTTACAATACCATTGATAAAAGATCCGCCAGAAAGCTTAACACCCTTAGTGGAAGATTTATCAGAAATTATCAATCCCGGTTGTTTCTTAACTACGCCATTATACAAAACAACTTCAAATTTTCCACCGGTTATTGTGACATCGGAGGCATCATCACATTTAACAGCAACTGCAGAATTATCAACTCCTTCTTTTGCCGAAGAGCCGATTAGATTTCCGCTTGCGATGTCAAGCTTGCCATAATGATGATTGATTGAATAACCATAAGTTGCGTAGTTAACTGACTGGCTTTTTAAAGTGACATTTCCAGTTACCGAAACATTACCGCCATCCTGACGGATTACCGCATTGGTGCCGCCACTTAATTGCGGAGAAAACTGGAGCGTTCCTGTTCCTGAAACATACAGATTTGCTGTTCCCATAACCACTAACAGGCAGTCATAACCATGACCGCCATTTGAGGCGAAAGTAGTATTTCCTTCTATTGTGAGATACTTTGTTCCCACAACTGTAATCGCAGCCTCTAGACTTGTATTAGCGGGAAGGTCTTCGGTTTTTGTTCCTGTCAGCTTCACATATTGAATGGTACTGTCTTCCATTGCTGTCTTAAATTCAGCAAAGTCAGAAACCACAACCGGATCGCTTGCAGAGTTTCCGCTGCCGGTGGCTGCAAAAGCAACCGTAGATGGCAGCATCCCCACGACCATCACCAGTGCCAACAACAAACTCAGCAAGCGCTTGGATTTCCATTTTTCTTTCATAAAAGTTTCCTCCTTTTAGATAATATTTTTTGTTCTGCCTTTCGGCAGGCTGTTGTGGGAAGGTTCCCACGAGTGGTCCCGACTTCTTCCAGACAGGAAAAGCGGGACGTTACATACTTCCAATCCCAAACCACCGCCTTTCAAACCGTTTCCATCAGCGCCGCAAGGAATGCCGCACTGGTTGAACCGTAAATGAATTGGTCGATAAGACCGTCCTTCTTTAATTGCTTGACCTCGGTGGCAAGCTGCCTGTCGGCGTTTTCGTCCACCATCAGCACGATTTTGCACTGCGGGTCCTGCTTCCTGATTTCGTCACGGATAAGCATACGCTCGCAGAGCTTATACGGCGTGTAGCCCGTGACCTCCATCAGCACAACGGTGGCGGCAAAGCCGAACTGCTTTTTTACAACTTCTTCCGGATTTTCTACAACCTCGATCTGAAAGTCGCCGGCATTCTTCAGCGTCTGCTCCACAGCTTCGCCCATTACATAGTTCTGCATATTGATTAGCACCCTCTGCACAATTTATTCCTCCTATTTTGGTTTAACGGATAACGGCTATCCGTTATTTTTTCATATTATATCCGATACTTTCACAAAACACAGTAAGGATTTCCTTACCTTTTTGAAAAAATTTTTTCGTTCAATAAAAAAACACCCGACCGAGTTCTCAGAATTGAGTTCTCAATCGGGTGCAACTGCTAACTTATTTAATATTCGGGCAAAACCAACTTTGTACTGTGAGCAAGCAGGGCAAGCTCGGTTGTGGTAGAGCAGCCAGTTTTGTCCTTCAGTTCTCTGATATGCTTATCTACGCCGGCTACCGAAATATTCATTTTCTCGGCTATCAGCTTCACGCTTCCGAGCTTGATCAGCCAGTAAAGAGTTTCCAGTTCTTTTGGGGTAAACTCATAGCTTGAGGCACAGCCTATGGGGATATCGAGCTGTTCTGACGGATAGACCGATTCACCTGCAACCGTTCGGTCCATAATATCCAGCAAATCTTCATCGCTGTATTCCTTATACCAAAAGCTTTCCACGCCTGCATCTTTCGCCATTTGAATAAAACGGTATTCGGGAGCAGAGGTGGTAATAATAATTTTCACCTTCGGATAACGGCTTTTGATTTTTGCCGCCGCTTCCAGTCCGCTGGAGTTTCCTGCGGTGCAGACATCCATCAGAATCAAATCCACGCCGCCTTTGATGCAATACATTTCGGCTCCTGCGGCAACTTTTATCATATCCACAAGATTATACCGATCGGACGCTGAATTTACCATCTGCGCAAGCATACCGCTTGCAAGGCGTTCATCTTCTACAATCAGTACACTTGTCATTTTGCTTCCTCCTTATCAGGCAGTGTTATGGTCAGTTTGAATTCAGGTAAACTTACAAGCTGCATCGTGCCGCCGAAGCGTTCAATCTTATCCCGCAGGGAGATAAGCCCTCCGCCCGGTGTAATCTCACTTTTCGGCGGTGTTCCGTTGTTGGTAACGGTTACGGCAAGGTTTTCGCTGCCTTTATCTATCTTCACATACACCTCGTCGCCGCCTGCGTGACGCACGGTGTTGGTCAGGCATTCGCAGACAGCCATTGTCACAAGATTGCGTTGCTGCTCATTTTGCGGCAGTTCGCCGGTAGTAACAATACGAATGCCCAAGTGGTCGGCAATATGCTTTATCTCGGCATAAGCGTCAACTTCATCGGTGTTGCCCGTTTCGCCGAGCAATGTTTTCGCCATCTTTCGCTGCTGTGCAATTAACTGCTCTTTTTTGTCCGCAGGACACCCCTGCGCTATAAACTTACGGGTGGATTGCAGGGTAAAACCGAGCTGATTATGTATCTTCATTTTCATAGAAAGGATTTCTTCCTCACGGGTGATCGCCACGATGTTTCGTGCGATATTTTCCATTCTATTCATTACCTCTTGCTGCTCGGCATTGCTTATTTCAAGCTCCTGCTTGCGGCGGTACAGCTCGGTTACATCAAAGGCAAGGTATTCGGTGTATTCTTCCTTATTTTCGTCTGTGACGGACTTCTTTGTAATTTTCCACACCTTGCCGTCAGGAAAGAGATAGTTGTTTTTGTCACACATTACGCCGCTTTTGGCAGGCGGTTCTTTCAGAATTAAATCGAGATTTTTGCGGTCCTGCAATTCACAATCTGCAAGTGCAAACACAATGCGATACATCTGTCGGTTGCAAAGGCGGAGAATGTCATTCTTGTCAAAGTAGCAGATACCGCTCGGAAGATTATCAAACGCTTCCTTTACGGAACGCCTGCGAAGTCTTTTCTCTATCACCTCGAAACACCTCCCATCTGCTTTTTCACCGTTACCACCCAGCAATCTTCGTCCCAATAGGCTTCGGCACAGTCGGGCATAAGGTCACTAATATCACGGTTTGTAACAAGGCGCAGCGTCAAAACCGCCGAGCTGTTTACTTCATTCACATACACAAGCAGCATAGAAAGGGAGTCCAGGCACGTCGTCACAACGGCATAAAACGCTTCAAAGAGATAAGCAACCTCACCAAAGCTCACCGCATTGGTTATATCTACGGAGCATTCGCAGGTAACACCGCACAAGCGGATGGCGTTAATCACTTCTTCCAATGCGAATTTCATTTCGCTGCGGCTGTTCTGTTCCTTGCTTTCATCAAGGAATATCAGATTGTCACGGCGTTTAATATAGGCACAGATTACGGCAATTTGTGCGGAAATGCGGCGGATTTCCTCCGGATCGTCTGTTTGGTCAAGCTGCTCTGTCAGCTCGGCATAGGTCTGTATCTGCGGATAGGTCTTTGTCATTACCTTATTATACAGGCGGTTTCTTTCCACTGCTTTTTGCCGCTCAAGGTTTGTTTCGTGTTCCTTCTCCTGCACCTTTCGCTTACCTGCAAGATAGTCGCTCACGGCTTCCAATTCTGCCAAAACCTCGCTAAGTTCCGACACATCTTCCTCCCACAGCACATATCCCGTAGAGATAGGCGCACCGGAAAGTCGGAGTCCGCCTTCCAAAGCAACCGGCTCTTTTTCGGTCTGCCGCATTTGCTCGGCAGTAGGCACGGAACTGTTATCGGAAGCAAGGAGCGTGTTGAAATTTTTATCTGTAATAATCGCACGAAGTCCCGAACAACGGAACAGCTTATCGTAGCCGGTGTTGGAGCGAATCAGTCCGCAGCGGATACAACACTCTAAAAAGAGAATGTTCAGCACACACTCCATAACGGTCATATCACCAAAAACGGTGCGCAGCCAGGGAAACTCAAAAGCGTAAAGCAGGCTGTAGATTGCATTAAACGCAAGGGGAATCAGTGGGATGATGAGAATTTTCCGCAGATTTTTGTTTCTCTGCTTGTAGATGAGAATTCCAAGCGCCGCTAAAATAATAACCACCCGATAAACAAACACAAGTACAAAACCGATGTTGTAATCGTAATCTTTATCGGTAAACACAACCGCATTTGACGGGAAGGCGAACACAAGCTGGTGCAGGTCGTTGGTAAGCACGAGCAGAATCAGCGCCAGAGCAGGTATGTGAAGTGCCATCGCCCGTCTTGAAATACGGTAGTTTTCCGGCTTTCCCACATACAGAGCTACAAACAGTGCGTTCAGCGGAATGAGAAGATTCGGAATATAATAAGAATACCATAAATATCGCAACACATTCGGCTCGGTCACAAAGTGGTATTTCAAAGTGCGGACAACCATCCAAAATACCGCAAGGACAGCAACCGCTATCATATACTGCCTTACCTGTTTTTGCAGAATACGGTGGTAAATTGAAACACTCCAAGCGGCAAAAAGTCCTGTATAAATAAAGGCTCTTAAAAGGGACAAGGCAAGCCCAAGTTCGTGGTCCTGACAATGCATTGCAAAAAAGCGTGAAACATACGCAATCAGAACCAACAGTATCACGATGGCGTCATTCATTCGGCTTTGTCGTTTTGCATTTCCCATTCGGCTCGCCTTCCTTCGTTGTTTTATCGTCAGACAAGGGATATCTCTTGTCAAAAATCTAAAATACCAATATGATACGTTGGAAGCAGCTTACAATATCCGCCTCATCCATCTCCAAGAGAGTTGCCAGAAGATTTCGTAACACATCTTCATTCTTTTGCAGAACTGCATTGGTCATCAGGACTCCTCCCAGCTTCGCTGGATCCCTCCTCATGACAAGACATGTAGTCATTTTTTAACCCATAATATTTTCTCTTTTCTGTCATATCTATGACCCTCCTTCGTTTACCGCAGGAGTAGTCAATTACAGCTATCCTATATTCCGAAACCCCTGCTTTATAAATTGTTGTGTGATAAAGCATGAATTTCCTGAATTAAGATATGTTTCAGATAGCAGGCTTTGGCAAAATCAGATTCGCAACTATTTGAAAGCCGAATCCAGATTGTTTCCACCTGATAGACATGATAAAAGAAAATATGCTTTGGAGAGATTATAACATTTCTCCAAAGCATACTCAACAGAAATCTAGTATAGCGATTCACAAATAACTGGACTAGGCATTTACCCTTCTATGATCCTTTCCATGATCTGCTGACCGGTTCTTGTAGCAGCCAGACCTCCAAGCGCCGTTTCCCGGAAAGCGCTGTCCATTTTGCTGCCGACCTCCTGCATGGCGTCGATCACCTCATCCGGCGGTATTTTGCTCTCAATTCCCGCCATTGCCATGTCAGCGCAGGAAATTGCATTGACACAGCCGAGCACATTCCTTTTGACACAGGGGATTTCCACAAGACCCGCAACAGGGTCACAGACAAGACCCAGCAGTCCTTTCAGCGCAAGTGCCGCTGCATGACAGATCTGCTGACCGTTTCCTCCCTGCAGCTGTACAAGAGCCCCTGCTGCCATGGCACTTGCCGAACCGATCTCTGCCTGACAGCCTCCCTCTGCGCCGCTGATAGAAGCACGCCGGGCAATTACCTCCCCAATAGCACCTGCTGTAAATAAAGCCTTCAGAATTTCTTCCTTTGGTACCTGCTTCATTTCGTAGTAGGGAATCAGAACGGCCGGGATCACGCCACAGGAGCCTGCAGTCGGCGCTGCAACGATTCTTCTCATACAGGCATTGGATTCTGCCATCTTCAGTGCTGTGATCATTGCCTCTGTCATAAAAGTACCGCAAAGGGGCGCTTTCGTCTTTGCATATGCTTCCAGCTTCCCACCTTCTGCTCCGACCAGACCACTTGCAGATAGCTTATCCTGCCGGTATGTTTTTACAGTATGCTCCATTGTATCGAATACAGTTTCCATATAGGAAAAAGCCTGCTCCCTTGTCACGCCGCGCTCACGCATATCATCATATAACATGTATTCCCAGAAATTCTTTTCTTCCTTCTGGCACCAGTCCAGAATTTCATGCAGCGATAATTCCATAATTTCTCCTCATGACATCCTATTATAATCCATTAAAATAGGTTACTTTAATGATTCCTTCCAGATGCTCCAGCCAGCTGATCGCATTATCCGGGATCGGCTGATCTGTTTCAACGACCATAACAGCATATTCGCCTCTTCTTTCACGGTACAGCTGCATGGTGGCAATATTGACTGATTTGTGCGCCAGCATAGAGGTAACCTCTGCCACATGACCGGGCTGATCAAGATTGTGTACGATCAGCGTCGGATATTCCCCGCTGAAATTAACATCTATGCCATCTATCTTATTGACCATGATGCGGCCACCACCGACAGAGGATGCCTGCACTTCAATTTCTCTCCCGCCAGACCCTTTGAGCCTGATCAGTGCTGTATTGGGATGTGCATCCGGAAGCTGCACGCTGCCTATCGTATAAGTAAACCCCTGCTCCTGCGCCAGCTCAAAGCTTGCCGGAATGCGCATATCATCCGGTTCAAGGCCGAGAATGCCTGCTATGATTGCTTTATCTGTTCCATGTCCCCTGCCGGTTCTGGCAAAAGAACCATGTAGCAGAATTTCACCGCTACGCGGCATATCCTTCAGCAATATTCTTGCCATCTGTCCGATTCTGACCGCTCCCGCTGTGTGGGAGCTGCTCGGTCCGACCATGACCGGACCTATGATATTTTGTAAACTCATAGCATTCCTCTTTCACTGCTGCATTTAGGTAACCTGCTATCGCAGGTTACCGGGTCTTACATTTGCTGTCGCAAATATACGGCAAGCTTCACTTCATATAAAAAGGATCGGTTTCGACTTCCTGAATAACTGCTTCCAGCTTATCGAGTTCTTCTAAGAGCTGCTCCTCCGTAATAATCAGTGGTGGATTGCAGAGTACCATATTTTCATGTCCGAAGGTTAAGAAACCTTTCGCACGCAGGGAACCGATGATCTTAGGCAGCTTTCCGTAAGGATCCTGACCGTATGGGACGATCGGCTCTTTTGTCTTTTTATCTTTTACAAATTCCACGCAGGAGAATAAACCGATATGTCTGACATCTCCCACACAGTTGTATTTTTCTTTAAATTCATCCAGCTTCTTGGCAAGAACAGCGCCAACCTTATTGACATTATCGAGGATATTTGCCTTCGTGTAGTAGTTGACACAGGCAACACCTGCTGCACAGGCAAGCGGATGACCGCAGTAGGTCAGACCACAGGAAAGTGTATGATCGTCAAAATATGCGGCGATCTCTTTGCTGACACATGCACCACCAAGCTGAATGTAGCCACAGGTAACACCCTTTGCAAAGGTTACGATATCCGGTTTGACATCAAAATTCATAAAAGCAAACATTTTACCAGTTCTGCACCAGCCAGCCATAACCTCATCACAGATCATGACAATGCCAAACTCATCACAGAGCTTACGCACGCCCTGCAGATATCCCTTCGGCGGAATGATAATACCGTTTGTACCGGTTACGGTTTCCAAAATGATTGCTGCGATCTGATCCCTGCCTTCATAGATGATCTGCTCACGCAGCTTTGCGATATAAAATTCCGTTGCAGCTTCCTCTGATTCAAACCGGATGCTCTCACGATACAGATATGGGTCAAAGAATTTCACAAAGCCCGGAATACCAGGCTCCAATGGAAATCTTCTCGGTTCGCCGGTCAGATTACCGGCGCCAAAAGTTGATCCATGGTAACTTCTGTAACGGCTCATGACCTTATACCGTCCTGTATACATTCTTGCCATTTTAATGGCATTTTCATTCGCATCCGCGCCACCGTTTGTAAAAAATATTTTTCCCATGTTGTCCGGCATCAGGTCTACGATCATCTTTGCAAGCTTTGCTCTTGATTCTACGCCGTAGCCCGGACCCATCCATGCAAACTTATCGATCTGCTTCTTCATGGCATTGTTGATATCTTCATTGCCATAGCCCAGATTGACATTGACCTGCGTGGAGGACATATCGGTATATCTGTTGCCGTCATAATCCCACAAATAAATGCCCTCAGCCTTTTCCATCGGAATCGGGTTTACATCCTTCTGCTTCGCCCAGGACTGCAAATAATACTTTTTCTGTGTTTCCACGATTTCTTTTCCTGTCATTCCCATAATAGCATCTCCTTTGAAAATAAATATAGTTAAGCACCTAAATATGCTTTTCTTACTTCATCATTGTGTAAAAGCTCCTGTGCATCACCGGATAATTTGATCTTGCCGGTCTCCAGTACATAAGCCCTGTTAGCAACCTTTAACGCCATTTTTGCATTCTGCTCAACTAAAAGAACTGTAATACCCTGTGCGTTGACTTCTTTGATGATACTGAAGATTTCCTGTACCAGAAGCGGTGAAAGACCCATGGACGGCTCATCCATCAGAATGATCTTCGGATCTGCCATCAGCGCACGCCCCACTGCGAGCATCTGCTGCTCGCCGCCGGAAAACGTACCTGCCAGCTGGTTCTGTCGTTCCTTCAGCCTCGGAAATTTTTCAAACACATTGTCCATACGCGCTGCGATCTTATCCTTATCCTTGCGCCCGAACATATAAGCACCCATTTCCAGATTTTCCCGTACGGTCATATCCACAAATACATGTCTGCCTTCCGGTACATGGGCTACGCCGTGGGTAATGATCTTACTCGGCTGCTCCTTCAGAAGATCTGTTCCGTCAAAGACGACCGAACCGCTGGTTGCTTTTTTCAATCCCGTGATCGTATGCAGGATTGTCGTCTTGCCGGCGCCGTTTGCACCGATCAGGGTAACGATCTCTCCGTCCCTTACTTCAATATTGACATCCTCGATCGCATGGATCACTCCATAATGCACGTTTAAATTTTCAACCTTCAGCATCATTCCCACCTCCTTCTTCATCTTCGTCTTCTTTACCAAGGTAAGCCTCTATTACATCCTTGTTATTTGCGATCTCTTCCGGTTTTCCGCTTGCCAGGATCTCACCGAAATTCAGTACATAGATCCGCTCGCAGATACTCATGACAAGACTCATATCATGCTCGATCAAAAGAATCGGAATACGGAATTTCTCGCGCAGCATTTTGATCGACTCTTTGAGTTCAGCTGTTTCTACCGGATTCATGCCTGCTGCCGGTTCATCGAGAAGAAGCAGCTTCATATCTGTCGCCAGTGCACGTGCGATCTCCAAAAGTCTCTGCTTGCCGTAAGGAAGATTTTCTGCCAGCTGGTCGGCAAAACCGTCCAGCTTAAATAGCTTCAAAAGATCCATCGCTTTCTGTGCTGTTTCCGCTTCCTCTTTCCAGAAAAACGGTGTCCGGAAGATGGACTGGAACAGATTGCATTTCATATCCTTATTAAAAGCAACCATAACATTTTCCAGAACGGTCATTTTCTTGAAAAGGCGGATATTCTGGAAGGTTCTGGCAATTCCCGCCTCAACCACCTGATGCGTGGACAGCCCGATCATCCGTCTGCCACACAGCATATAGCTTCCCGAGGTCGGTTTATAAATACCGGTGATCAAGTTAAAAATGGTTGTTTTGCCTGCACCGTTCGGTCCGATCAGACCGATCAGCTCACCGGGATAGATTTCAATATTCACATCATTGACTGCTTTCAGACCACCAAACTGGATCCCAAGGCATTTTGTCTCAAGCACCGGAACTCTTTCTTCTGCCATACCAGTCACCTCTTTTCCTTTGGCGTTTTCTTTTTGGTTATTTTATCGATCAGCTTCGGGAGGGAGAATTCACGTCCTCCAAACAGACCGGTTGGTTTAAAGATCATAACAACTACTAAAATGATCGCGTAGATCAGCATTCTGTAGCTTGCAAAAGCAGGCACAACATAAGAGATCAGCTGTGGCAGTGCGGAAAGGATCGGAGCTGCCACGATGGAACCTGTCAATGAGCCGCTGCCGCCTAAAATAACGATTGCAAGGAATTCCGATGATTTCGAGAAGTTAAAGTAAGTTGGTACTAGAGTTGTTATGTAATGTGCATAGATCGCACCGGACACACCTGCGAAAAATGCGGAGATCGTAAAGGTCAGCACCTTTGTTTTTGTGACATTGATGCCTGATGCTGCAGCAGCGATCCTGTCTTCACGGATGGCGATCAGTGCTCTTCCGTATCTGGAACGGATATAGCAGTACATAACGAAAATGCAGATGACCATGGTAATGTAAACGTAATGGTAATCGGATACCTTGGCGATACCTGCAAACGATTTACCGAAGGTTGCTTTTCCGGTAATTGCCGGGATACCGAAGTTACTTAACACAACGCGGACGATCTCGGCGACCGCTACGGTAACGATACAGAGGTAATCACCACTGAGTCTTAATGCCGGAATACCGACTAATACGCCGATCAGACCTGCTGCCAGTCCGCCTACGATAATTGCGATCAGATATAAGAGAACTGCCGGCAGATCTGTCTGATCCTGAATGAGCGTTGTGACGATCGCGGATGCATAAGCACCGATCGACATAAAGCCTGCATGACCGAGTGAAAACTCACCCATATATCCTGTCAACAGATTCAGGGAACAGACAATAATTGTATAAAACATCCCAATGACAACAAGCCCATTGAAGTATGCAGATTTCTTTCCTAAGATTCCTGTATCAAATAACAGGCAAAGAAGTAGGAACCCTATTGCGACCGCTATCAGGCAGATCAGATAATTTTTTTTCATTTTCTTTGACATAGCTCCACTTCCTTTCTTTTATACTTTTTCGCTTACTTTCTTTCCCATCAGTCCTGTCGGTCTGACAAGAAGAACAACGATCAGTATCAGATATGTTACTGCCTCATAAGTACCGGGAAGCATATATACCTTGACCATGATCTCTATAATTCCAAGCAAAAGTCCACCGATCATAGCACCGGGCACACTTCCGATCCCGCCTAAAACAGCAGCAACAAAAGCCTTTAATCCAAGTGTGATACCAAGCTCGTTTTTAATGCTGACATATGATGTTGTATACATCATGGATGCGACTGCTGCCAGTCCGGAACCGATCGCAAATGTCGCAGTGATGATCTTATTAACATTGATACCTACAAGTGTAGATGCTATCTTATCCTCCGGAACGGCTCTCATTGCCTTTCCGAGCTTTGTGTACTTAATGAACAATGTCAGAAGTAGCATCATGACAAGTCCGATAACGAGTGTCAGAATAGTTGTCGCCGGAATAGTGACACTGCCAAAGGAAACTGCCGGCAGATCAAACATCGGCGGTACATTTCTCGGTGCAGAACCGAAAATAACAAGTGCTCCGTTTTCCAGCACAAGACTCATACCAAGTGCTGTGATCAGTGCTGTTGTAGAACCCTGTCCCCTGACCGGTTTATACGCGATCTGTTCTGTCAGAACACCAACACACACACAGACGATAATTGCTGCAAACACGGCAAACCATGCGGGTAATCCCAGCTTCAGCATGACAGGGATCACATAGAACAATGTAAATCCGCCTACCATGATAAAATCACCATGTGCGAAATTGATCATTCTGATGATACCGTAGACCATGGTATAACCGAGAGCTGTCAGTGCATAAATAGAACCCAGATTCAATCCATTTGCCAGACTTTGAATAAATTTAGCCATATGCCCTCATCTCCATTTCTTTTCTTTTTAGTAGGTGCCCGGAAGGCTCCTTTGCCTGTCCGGTCACCTTATGCACGCCAGTGTTACATGGCCTTTGCATCATACAAGTGGGAACCTCCGCCCATACATTCTGCGGATGCATGACATTTCTTAGAAGCTGCCGTAATAAGTAAGTGCTCCATCCTTAAATGTTTCAATTGTGAAAGGCTTCTTTGCATCACCGTTTTCATCATAGGTGATCTCGCCACCCATACTTTCATATTTCATACCAAGCAGTGTATCCTTAACAACGGAAGGATCTGAGGAACCTGCTTCCTCCATTGCCTGTACAAGCATCTTGACTGAATCGTAATACAGGGAAGAAACTGCATTCAGGCCATCTTCACCGTATTCTGCTTTATAAGTTGCTACATAATTTTTCACAGCTTCCGTATCAGCGGAAAGATCCAGATGTGCCAGATAATAGCAGTTATCAAACTTGCTTTCGTATCCTGCAACATCTGTTCCGTCCCATGCATCACCGCCAAGGATCGGACCTGTAAAGCCAGCATCTCTTGCCTGTGAAACGAAGTTCGGTACCGTATCGTAGTTATTTGGATAAATGATAACCTCTGCCCCCTGTTCAATTGCCTTGGAGATCTGTGCGGTGTAGTCAGTATCTGTTGTAACGCAGCCATAATGCTCATAAGTTACATCAGACATCTCTGCCAGTGCTCCCTCCATTGCTTCGGCAAGACCTGCACAGTAATCGGAATCCTCTGCAGCCACAATTGCAATGTTTTTCGCTTTAAACTCCTCTGTTGCCAGCTTTGCAAGTGTCGGACCCTGATCAGCATCGGAGAAACATTCTCTGAAAATATAATCACCTGTTTTACAGATCGTAGCATTTGTAGAGTATGGTGTGATAACAAGCAAGCCACTGTCCTGTGCTGTCTCTACAAAGGAAAGGGTACAGCTGGAAGAGCAGGAACCGATGACTGCACTGATATCATAGGATGCACAGTTGTTGTATGCGCTGATCGCTTCAGTCGCATCTGACTTATCATCCGCAAATACCGCTGATTCCAATGTATAGGTTTTGTCTCCGATTGTGACGCCGCCGGCTTCGTTGATCTCTTTGATCGCCAGATTATAACCGTTGATAGCGCCCTCGCCCCAGCTGGCAAGACTTCCTGTCAGTGGTGCAATACCTGCGATCAGAATGGAATCTCCGTCTGATCCACCGGAAGCTTCTGCCGTATCGGATACTTCCCCTGTTTCCGGTGCGGAAGCGGTTGTATCATCCGTACTGCTGCCACATCCTGTCAGAAGGCTTGCGGTCAGTGCTGCGATCATTGCCGTTGTTACTACCGTTTTGAATCGTTTTTTCATAGTTTTGTCCTCCTCTTTTTGAAAATTTATCATTTAACCCTTCGCAATGCTTACAGGCCAAATTTCACTTTTATGTAATTCTCCATGACATCTACGCAGCGGTCTCTTCCAACTCTGGCACTGTTGAGCGTCATGTCGTAATTCACCGGATTTGTCCAGTAATTTCCGTTTGTATAATGCTTATAATAATCTGCCCGGTATTTATCAGTCTTTTCGATCAGCCGGTGTGCTTCATTTTCCGATACACCCATTTTTTTGACAATGGATGCAACACAGTCTGCCCGCGGTGCTTCTATATAGAAGCTGGCAACGTTGCAGTAATCTCTCAGCACATAATCCGCACATTTTCCGATTACAATGAAGGATGTCCGGTCTGCCAGTCTGCGGATCAGTTCACTCTGGATATTGAATAAATTATTGTTGGATGTGAAACGCTTATCCGACGGCTCCACCACATAATGAAACGGAAGTCCCTTCAGCTTATCTGCTATATCAATTTTTTCATCTGCAAGATTAAAAAGTGCTTCATTAATACCGCTGCTTTCGGAAGCCATTCTCAGAATCTGCTGCTCATAGCAAGGAATCCCAAGCCGTTCCGCCAGTTTTACACCAATTTCTTTTCCGCCGCTGCCAAACCCTCTGGCAATTGTAATGACAAATTTCTGCATCTTGTTCTCCTCCTCACTATTTATAAATCAGAAAGGAGCTTTTACAGTTTGTAAAAGCTCCTTCGCTTATCATATGGGTATGCTGTTTATTATGCCTCCCACAACTTCTTATATATATGTAAAATATCTTCCTTTGTTACTTCTTTAATCGTATTTCCCGGACTGCCGCTTGCCAGTGCATCATCTGCCATCTTATCCATCTTTTCGAAGAATGTTTCTTTATTGATGATCTTGAGCCAAACATCAATGCAGCAAAAGAAGCCGGAATGAGTGGACTTGTATTTACTGGCGATATCAATGAAGTAAAAAAAGCAATTGGTTTCTGATCCAATTGCTTTTTCTATTCGCTCCTGCCTCAATCCTTTATCGATTGAACGCTTTGAATTCTCTCTGTGCTTCACGCTTCTGATCTTTCTTTGCGATCGTCTCACGCTTGTCATATAATTTCTTACCTTTGGCAAGTCCGATCTCAATCTTTACAAGACTTCCACTGAAATAAACCTGCAGCGGAACAACTGTAATTCCCTGTTCTTTCAT
>ENA-ORPK01001890-ORPK01001890.1-human-gut-metagenome-genome-assembly--contig:-NODE-1890-length-15524-cov-3.490206_pt1 | contig 15524 bp, 11 predicted proteins | sample MGYA00242139_ERZ509068 | MGnify/ENA primary metagenome ERZ509068 (study PRJEB26280, sample SAMEA2338687) | human gut metagenome | biome: human gut; feature: human-associated habitat; material: faeces... | reverse complement strand
TGATAGGACTTTCGGAAAAGCCTGTTGATAAGAAAAAGCGCGGCTGTGCAGCGTGTAATTTAAAGGAAACCTGTATTTTCAGAAAAAAGGGGAGCAGATGTACCTATGAATAAAAAAGAAAAATTTTACAGCCTGTTAAACAGCAATGAATTTGTGTTTCTTGACGGTGCAATGGGTACAATGCTTCAGGCAAGCGGTCTTAAAGCAGGGGAAGTTCCCGAGCTTCTCAATCTTGATAACCCGGACGCCATCGCAGCGATACACCGTGCATATGTTGACGCAGGTTCGGATATAGTTTATGCCAACACATTCGGCGCAAACGGCTATAAGCTTGAAGAAACAGGCAAGACCGTTGAAGAAGTCATTTCCGCAGGCATAAACAACGCTCATAAAGCAGTCGACGGAAAGGCTCTCGTTGCACTTGACATAGGTCCTATCGGTCAGCTTCTCGAACCGACAGGCACACTTAAATTTGAAGAAGCATACGACTATTTCAAGGAGCAGGTCATTGCAGGCAGGGACGCTGACCTTATTGTTTTTGAAACAATGACAGACCTTTACGAAATAAAGGCGGCTGTTCTTGCGGCAAAGGAAAATTCCGATCTTCCTATCGTCTGCACAATGACATTTGAAGAGAACCGCCGAACATTTACCGGCTGTTCGGTTTCATCAATGGCTCTCACATTGGAGGGACTTGGTGTTGATGCAATAGGCGTAAACTGTTCACTCGGTCCCCGTGAGCTTAGTCCAGTAATTGAGGAGCTTTCAAAGTGGACAACTCTGCCGATAGTTGTAAAGCCGAATGCAGGTCTGCCCGACCCTGTTACAAATACATATGATGTAACTCCTGAGGAATTTGCGGAAAGTGCCGCTGAGCTTGTAAAGTTCGGAATAAAGCTTACAGGCGGCTGCTGCGGCACAGATCCCGAATTTATCCGTGAGCTGAAAGCAAAGCTTTCGGAAATGAAATATACAAAGCCTGATGTTAAGATACCTGCGGCAGTATGCTCCGCCGAAAAAACTGTTGTGATAGACCGACCGAGAATTATCGGTGAAAGAATAAATCCAACAGGCAAAAAGCTTTTCAAAGAGGCTCTCAAGCGAGGGGATATTGATTATATTCTGGGACAGGCTATTGAGCAGGCTCACGCAGGCGCAGAGATACTTGACGTAAATGTCGGTCTGCCCGATATTGATGAAAAGGCAATGATGGTGCGTACCGTCAAGGCTTTGCAGGGTATCACGGATCTTCCGCTCCAGCTTGACTCAACTATACCTGAGGTGCTTGAAGCCGCTCTCAGAGTTTATAACGGCAAGCCTATCGTAAACTCGGTAAACGGCGAAAAAGGCTCTCTTGAAAAAATACTTCCTATCGTAAAGAAATATGGTGCATCTGTTGTAGGTCTGACGCTTGATGAGGGTGGTATCCCGAAAACTGCGGATAAACGCTTTGAGATAGCCAAGCGTATTATGGATCGTGCAATGGAAGAGGGCATTGCAAAGCGTGACGTCTATATCGACTGCCTTACTCTTACTGCGTCAGCCGAACAGGCGAACGTTATGCAGACAGTAAACGCACTCCACCGTGTTAAAACCGAACTTGGACTTAAAACAGTCCTCGGTGTGTCAAATATATCATTCGGTCTGCCGAACCGTGAGCTTATCAACTGCAACTTCCTGCAGATGGCACTGACGAACGGACTTGACCTGCCAATAATGAACCCGAACGTTGCATCAATGACGGGTGCGGTAAGAGCATACCGCCTCCTTGCAAATATCGACGTGAACTCGGTTGAGTTTATCGAGGCATACGGTGCGGAAAAATCACCTGCCGCAGCTCCCAAGCCCGCACAGCAGAGCGGCAGTGCTCCCGACCTTATGTTTGCCGTTGCCAACGGACTTAAATCGGAGGGCGCAAAGATAACCGAGCAGCTTCTTGAAACAATGGATTCAATGGAGATCGTCAACAATATGCTTATCCCTGCCCTCGATAAAATAGGCGAGGACTTTGAAAAGGGCAGGATATTCCTGCCGCAGCTTATTATGTCCGCAGGTGTTGCGCAGGCAGCCTTTGAGGTAATAAGAAACTACCTTATCAAGAAAAACGCAGCACCCGTTGTAAAGGGAAAGGTCGTTCTCGCAACAGTAAAGGGCGATATTCACGACATCGGCAAAAATATCGTAAAGGTGCTCCTTGAAAATTACGGCTATGAGGTCATCGACCTTGGGCGTGACGTTGATTATCAGGCGGTAGTTGATGCGGCAATAGAGCATAAGGTAAAGCTTGTGGGACTTTCCGCACTTATGACCACCACACTTGGCTCAATGGAAAAGACAATAGAGCTGCTGAGAAAGAACAATGTCGACTGTAAAATAGTCGTAGGCGGAGCGGTGCTTACTCCCGAATATGCCGAAAAGATCGGTGCGGATTTCTATGCCAAGGACGCAAAGGAAACCGTTGATATTGCAAAAAAGATATACGGATAATAACAAGAAAACTAAAGATCCCGAACCAATGTAAATAGCAAAGGTTCGGGATCTTGTTTTGTTTTTTATTTTTTTTGGGGGGACGGCGGCTGTTTGCTGTGTTCGCAGGACGGCGTGAACGCTGCCGCCTAAGGGTTTCCGCAGCTTGCCTGCGAGGTCTTTAATGTGCCGCTTTCATTGTTATTGGTCGAGTCTGAAATGAACAGGAATGCCGTTTCTGTATTCAATGTCAAGCTCACCCTGAATGAGAGGGAGAAAATAATTAAGAGCGTCAGTCGTAACATTGTTGTGAGAGTCATTTATCCATTCGATAGGGAATTTCTTTTCCTTGTTTGCAATGCCCTTGATGTCGGAGGTGAGAATATCAACACGGTATGGATTGTTGCTGATACGGTGGAATATCATCATTTTTCCGCTTTCACCGTTAAGTGCGGCGGAAACGGCAGCCTTTCCTATCTGTTCAGCCTCGGTTATGTCAGTGAGTGAGGCAATGTGGGAGCTGCATCGCTGCATAACGTTGAGCTCTATGGAACGTACCTTGCAGCCGATATTTGCACCCGTAACATTTTCAAGGTATTTGCCTATGCCCGAAAGATATTTATGACCGAATGCATCGGTAAGCTCGGAGGAAAAGCCTGTTTCATATGCCTTGTCGTTGCATTTGATACCCTCTGAAACGGCGATGATAACAGCCTTGTATTTTTTCTGTGCTTCCTTGATGTCAGCGAGGAATTTTTCAATGGAAAACTCCACTTCGGGTAGATATATCATATGGGGAGCAGGTTCACCGTTGGCTCTCAGTACGCAGGAAGAAGCTGTGAGCCAGCCTGCATCACGTCCCATTATCTCAACAATGGTAACTGACGGAATGGAATAAACACGGCTGTCACGGATTATTTCCTGAAGTGATGTTGCAACATACTTTGCGGCAGAGCCGAATCCGGGGGTATGGTCGGTGTTCATAACGTCATTGTCGATAGTTTTCGGCACACCGATTATTTTTATGTCTATGCCGACTTCTCTGAAATAAGCGTCAAGCTTCATTACGGTGTCCATGGAGTCGTTTCCGCCAATGTAGAAAAAGGCTTTTATGTTGTGACGGCGGAAGGTCTCCGCAATTTTTTCGTAGTCCGAGCTGTCGTCGGCATAATTTTTAAGCTTATATCGGCAGGAGCCGAGGATCGTTGATGGTGTTTTTTTCAGAAGCTCTCTGTCATAATCGGACGTGAGAATTTTACGCAGGTCGATGATATTGTCATTTATGATACCCTCAATGCCGTTTATTGAGCCGTATATGCAGTCTATTTCGCTGCATTCGGCTGCGCCTGCAAATACTCCTGCAAGTGATGAATTTATTGCGGCGGTGGGACCGCCTGACTGAGCAACAGCAATATTAAACATAATTTCTTATTCCCTAAGGAATAAAGCCTCCCTCCGATGTGTTCTTTTTATATTATAACATTATTGTATACACTTTTTCTATATCAAAACTGACGGTATTGCCGTGCGATTTAAAGACTATTTAGCTGTATTTGTGCAGTAAAGGATTACAAAACGCCGCTTACGTAAGGCGTTTTGTAAGTACATATAGTTTTGTCTTAATAAATATATTTTATGTTGTTAATAATGTGCATTGAATTTTTTGACATTTTAGGTTAAAATGGTATTATGGCATAGAATTTAAATATTTTAAATAAAGGGGTTTGTTTATGAGAAAAACAAAGATCGTCTGCACAATAGGTCCTGCAACCGACGACGATAAAGTTATGCGTGAAATGATGCTTGCAGGTATGAATGTTGCAAGATTCAACTTTTCCCATGGCGACTACGAAATGCACAAAAGACGTTTTGAGCAGGTAGTAAAACTTCGTAATGAATTAAAACTTCCTATCGCAACAATGCTTGATACAAAAGGTCCTGAGATACGTCTCGGAAAATTTGTCGACGACAAGCCTGTTGTTATCAAGGACGGTGACACATACACTCTTACAACAGTTGAATGTGAGTGTACAGCACAAAAAGCCTGCATCTCATTCAAGGGACTTCCTCACGATGTTACTGTCGGAACAACTATCCTTATCAACGACGGTGTTATCGAACTCCGTGCCGAAAAAATAACAGATACCGATATTGTCTGCACAGTTATCAACGGCGGAACACTTTCCAATAACAAGGGTATCAATGTCCCCGGTGTGGAGCTTTCAATGCCATACCTTTCCGAACGTGATATGAGCGACCTTGAATTCGGCTCAAAAATGGGATATGACTTCATTGCCGCTTCATTCGTAAGAAGCTCGGCAGATATAAATTACCTTAAAAAATTCACAAAGAGCCTCGGCTGGACAACTCCGAGGATCATTGCCAAAATAGAAAATATGGACGGCGTAAACAATATCGATGAGATAATCGACGCTGCCGACGGCATTATGGTTGCAAGAGGCGATATGGGTGTTGAGATCCCGTTTGAGCAGATACCTGCTATCCAGAAGGAGATAATCGCAAAGGGCTATATGGCAGGCAAGCAGGTCATCACAGCTACACAGATGCTGGAATCAATGATAACAAACCCACGTCCTACCCGTGCCGAAATAACGGACGTTGCAAATGCTATCTATGACGGCACTTCCGCTATAATGCTTTCAGGTGAAACAGCTGCGGGCAAGCACCCTGTTGAAGCCGTAAAAACAATGGCACTTATCGCAGAGACCACAGAAAAGGATATTAACTATATCTCACGTCTTTCAAAGCGTCCTGTTTCAATAGTAAAGAACCTTACAAACGCTATTTCCCATGCCGCAGTAACAACTGCCCACGACATCGGAGCAAAGGCTGTCATCACAGTAACAAAGTCAGGTTCAACAGCAAGAAACCTTTCAAAATTCCGTCCGTCCTGTATGATAATCGGCTGTACTCCTAACGAAACAGTTCTCCGTCAGATGAGCCTCAGCTGGGGTGTTGCACCTGTAATGATGGACGAAAAGGAAAACACGGACGAACTCTTTGAGAGCGCAATAAACGCAGCAGTTGAGCACGGTCTTCTTGAATCGGGCGATGTTGCCGTTATTACAGCAGGTATCCCACTCGGTATCGCAGGCAACACCAATATGCTCAAGGTCGCTGAAATACACTAAGTACATCAGACATAATAAACGCAAATATTCGACCCGTAATAAAAGGAACAGTTTTCAAAGGCTGTTCCTTTTTTTATTTTTTTGGGGGACGGCGGCTTTGAAATTTGCTTAAAAAATAAGATCCTGTTGCCGCCGCGTTGATAGTTTGGTTTAAAAATAATGCGATTCTGCACACCATTTTACTCTTGCAGTATGCTATAATGTTAACAAAAAGCAAATTATATTTTGAATTTGTATTGATATATCAAGCTTAATATGTTATAATTAATGAAAAAAATAGCATATTAAGGCAAAAGAGGTGAGCAATGTGGCAGCGAAAATATGCGGGAACTGTTTTTCAAGGCTTAAAAACGGAAGATGTCCCGAGTGCGGCTATACCGAAGATTCAGCCTTGTCCGACCACGATATTCTTCCCGTGGGAACGGTGCTTAACGGCAGATATGTTATAGGGCGGCTGCTTGGAAAAGGCGGATTTGGGATAACCTACCTTGCATACGATAAAACTGACTGCAAGGCTGTTGCGGTAAAGGAGTTTTATCCCGAGGGAACAGCGGTGCGGAGCGAAGATGATGTGACAGTTGAGCCTATGACAACCTTTCAGGCAGAGGATTTTTCATACGGCATTGAACGCTTTATAAATGAGGCGGAAATAATAATGAAGCTGCACGGGAACAGTGATATTCTCGAGGTGTATGACGTTTTCAGAGCCAACGGCACAGCATATTATGCAATGGAGTTTTTCAGCGGTATATCCCTTAAAGCCTATGTAAAGCAAAAAGGCTGTATCACCGCTGAGCAGGCAGTATATATAATGTGCAGACTTCTTCCCGCACTTTCAGCCATACATAAAGAGGGGGTGCTCCACAGAGATATTTCCCCCGATAATATTATGCTTTGCAGGGACGGAAGAGTAAGGCTCATCGACTTCGGTTCGGCAAGAAATTATGTGGGCAGTTCTGATAAAAGTATGTCTGTGATACTTAAAGAGGGCTTCGCTCCCGTGGAGCAATACTGGCGCAGCGGCGAACAGGACGACCGCACCGATATTTATTCCCTCGGAACATCGGTATATTTCGCACTCACGGGAAAAGCTCCCGAAAATCCTATAATGCGTCTTGAAAATGACAGCTCATTTTCGGAAAAGCTGAAAGCCGTGAAAGACGAATTGTCAGGCATAATAAAAAAATCTGCCGCCGTGAAAAAAGAGGACAGATACAGCTCGGCGGAAGAGATGCTGAACGATACGGAAGGCTGCGGCATAGATGAAAAGCCGCTGAATGTCGATACGGATAATCCGTCATATGAAGCCGTGTCAAAGCTGCGGAAACGGCGAAAGAAAAACAAACTGGCAAGACGCATTGCAATAATTTTCTCAGCCGCAGCCTCGGCAGCAGCAATATGCATATCGGTTTTTTGCATAAACAATACCGACAGACAGGTGAAAATAGGCGGAGAGTTTTATTCAGTGAACCTGACCGAGCTTGATCTGGAGAACAGGGAGCTTACAAATTCGCAAATATCAAATCTGCGGCATATGAAAAAGCTGACGTCACTTAATCTGAGCAATAATTACATAACAGATATGTCCTGCCTTGACGGACTTACTGCAATAGAGTATATCTATTTTGACAATAACAATGTTTCGGATATAAGCTTTATGGGGTCAATGGAGCATCTGAAAAAAATAAGCGCAAACAATAACAGCATTTCCGATATATCGGTGCTTGAAGATAAGACTGAGCTTGAAATGGTTTTTATGGGGGATAATTACATAACCGATATATCACCGCTGAAAAACAGCAGAGGACTTGTTTATGTTGGCTTTGACGAAGCGCAGATAGGGAACATTGATGTGCTTGCGGGAATGGATAAGCTTGAAATGGCAGGCTTTTCGGGCTGTAACCTTGAGAGCATAGAACCGCTGGCGGACTGTGCAAGCTTACGGCTTGTTTATTTCGGACGAAACCGGCTGACAGATGTGTCCGTGCTGAAAGGGAAAAATATCGAGGAGCTTTATCTTGACAATAACAACCTTTCGGGACATACGGACACCTTTGAGGGAATAATCCTTAACGGCTTTGCCTGCGTTGAGGGGAACGGCTTTACTGAAGAGGAGATACAGAATATTGTCAATAAGCTTGACGGAGAATTTACAGTATATTATTAAGGGGCTGGTCACAATAAGAACCGTTGATATTGAAAGAATGATAAAGAGAACAAAGCATCTTAATATGCAGGTCATAGAGGATAATCCGCCTCCTGAGCTGAGCAGCTTTATTCTTGACTGTATGCGTGAAAAAAACGTAAAAAGGAGCACACTTATCCGTGTGCTGAATATCGACCGCAATTACGGCTATCAGATACTTAACGGAACAAGGATGCCGACGAGGATCCAGCTTATCCACATCGGACTTTTTCTTAAAATGGACGTAGTGCAGGTGCAGAAAATGCTGACCTTGGGAAAGCGTGACAGTCTTTATGTGCGCCGTCCCGAGGACGCCAAAATAGTTCATTGCCTTGAGCATAAAATGAACTATGACAAAGCCTGCAAGTTTATATGGGGAGAATAATTATTGCAAATACAAGACGCCGATCTGATTTTGACATCAGACCGGCGTTTTAATTATTTGGAGGGTTTGTGTGATATTTTATTCGGAATTGCGCTTGATGTGTTTGCTGTGTTTATTTCTGTCTGATCTTTCTTACAGCAATGAAGCCTGCTGCTGCAAGTACGGTAAATACCGCTGTGAAAATAACTGCTGTCGGTGCGCCGCTTTCGGCTGCATCAAAAGCTGTGCCGTTTTCTGCGTAAGCACCCTCTGCGGAAGCGATGTCCTCTATCATAGGCTCTTCAGAGAATACGATAACATATTCGGAAGCGTGTGAGAACGGGAGATCTGCATATGAATTCTGGACAATTGAGCTGGCGATCGGTACCATTTTGCCGTTTTTATAGTGGAAAAGGTTAGCTGTCATACCTTCGTATTTTTTGCTTACAGGTATTTTAAGGTCGGCATTGAATCCGAAATTGCCGTTGTGGGAAAGTGATACCTGCATACTGTCATTGCCGTTTGCAATAGCTTCAACGTCCTTTTTAGGGATATATTTTGTTTTGAGCTTAACGTCAATATCAACGCTTGCTGCGTCGTCTGTGATGTTGTCGGAGGAGATCACCCAGGTTACACCGTTGTTGAGAGTGATCTCAAGAGTTAATCCCTTATTCTTTGCGTCAATGAAAATTTTTGCATCGATCTTTGTGTCGCCCTTGCCGACGGATATTTTAACATCTGAATTATCCTTGGCGTCATTTACAGCGTCGTTCACCTTTTCTTCGTTGGTCTTGCTGTCGGGCTGAGCAGGTGTTACAGTCTGTGACGGATTTGACGGACGGTTTTCATCAATTGCGCTATCTTTGATCTCGATAGGAGGTATCTCCTTTGTGAAGCTGCCGCTGTAAGAAGAGAGTATCTTTGCGTCTGTAATTTCAAAATACGGTGAGAAATCATCGCCTATTTTTGCTGTTGTAGGTGCAGCGGGACCAACATAAATATTGTGATATGTTTTATCCTGATACTGTGAAAGGTCGATAATGACAGAACCGCTCTTTCCGTCTGCCGCATAATATTTCGGGAGCCAGCCTACGCTGTTTTCTTCCCAGCCGTGAAGAGTTACAACGATTCCCGAAACGGCATCCGGATCACCGAGGGTATAGTCTATTTTGATAGCTGAGAAATCCTTGAAGCTTACTTCGTTTGCATTATTTGCTATCTGTATTGAAGGCAGTATGTCAGGCTTTCCTGACGGAACAGAACCGAGCTCAGCGTCCCAGTCGTAGGATTCCTCAAGTTTCATACTGTCGATCTTGCCTTTTCCAAGCTGAATGTCAGGCTTTGAATCGAAAGCAGTAACATTTTTTACGGTAGCAGATTGATCGCTGATGAATCGGAGAACATCTCCTGATGTGAGAGCACCCACATTTGATGTAATATCAGCCATATCAACGATAAAGGTTATTTCGGATGAGTCTGCACCTGTGCCGACAGAGTACCGGTTGTCGGGTGCATAATCAACACCATTTGAATCAAATCTTCTGACATTGATACGTGCCCATGGGCAGTATGTGTAGCTGTCATAGTAGCTTACACCGTCATCACCGATATGGGAAGCATCGTGACCGCATTCTGTTTTCTTTGGTACGCCATAGATGATTTCAAGATATTTCGCATCTTTCAGTTGGTCATAGGTAAACTCAACACTTGGGATATTTTCATATTTGTATGAAATATCAAGGGAAACGCTTGATACCTTAAGAGTTACCTTATCACTTGTGTCATTTGACCATAATGCCATATTTAATGCAATGGTCTTATAGTATGAAATACTTATATTAATGCTTTTTGCAACATCGGAGCATTTTATTGAAGCATTTCCCGAACGTTCTGTGACATTCATACCGTATTGTTCGCTTTTGCCGAAATCCTGCTGACCGTATTGCCATTCATCGCTGCTGTCCATACCACCGACAGAACCGGCAAAATCAATGCTGACATCTTTTTCGGCATTATCGGAAGCATAAGTCCAGCTGTAATTCACAGTAATATCATTGACCGTTGCATAATAAAGCGAGTCGATGCTGTCACCTGTCTGAGCTTTTAAGGCTGAAAGAATTTTGCTTTCATTATCATCTAGGTTAAACTCATAATTTCCCGATTCAGTTACATCGCTGTAAAGGGTTCTGTAAGCACCGTTTTCCGTATCAACATCTGAGAAGTCAATAGAATTTGACCAGTTTTCGGATAATGTGATAACAGCGCTTTTAGTTTGAGTTTCAGCAGCATAAGTGTTTACCGCAGGGAACACGGCAAGACTGCTTATGGCTAATGAAGCTGTTGTAAGCAGGGCATATGCCCTCGATCTGTTGGATCGTTTCATAGATATTCCTCCTCTGTTTTTCTTGCGTCTGTATCTGCAAGTTATTGTAACATTAGTATAACACTATGAAATTAGTTTTTGGTATGCATTTCTGCATTAATTTGAGAAAAAAGTAAAAAACTGAAAAATAAGAACCTTTCTTCATAAGAAATGTGTGCGGATTTTCGAGCATAATTTTGTTGCAGACAAGGCAAAAATCCGCAGGCGGGCTGTCGCCCGGCAAGGATTTTTAACGCAGTCTGCGTCAAAATTTGCCGAAAAGACGTATGCATATGCTTATGAAGACAGGTTCTAAAAGACCGCCGAAGCGATCTTTATGTTATAATGCTATCTCTTTTACAAGTGCCGTCCATTTATCGGGACAGCGGGCAAGCCGTCATATGAAACGCATAATAAACGCATCTCATCTGCAAGCAGGGGAATAATATTTTCAAAATTTGACTTTCAATGACAGCGTGTACCCGACAGAAGAAGTATTGCGGGAGCTTGCTTATTGCCGAATTGATATGCCTTCATATTTGCTCACTCTTTCATTTTTTCATAACGCATATTTTGTTTGAGATATTCCTTACAAACGGGAAAATGCCGAGAAAATTGTATATTGGCGTAAGGACCTTCATTCCCTCAACAAGACTGTGTTCCTCAGCGAACTTAAATTCAGGCAGCAGCGTTTCAAGCTCTTTTCCGTTTTTCACGCCCCAGCTGAATTTTGCCTTGCTTCCCTCAATGGATTTTTCCTTTATGTTTTTTACAACGAATGGGCTCATAGTTTCAACAAGCACCTCCGCATGAGCAAAGCGCTTTGATATTATCTCAAAAATACGCTTTACATCAGCCTCACTGAGATACATTGTAAGTCCCTCTATTATTATCAGCACGGGACGTTCACCGTCGTTTTCGATGACCTCGCCCCAGTCGTCCATAGCGGACATAGCGATCTGCGAAATGCGTCCCTCTTCCTTGAGAAGCTTTTCACGGACGGCAATGGTTTCGGGCAGGTCAAGATTATACCATCTGAATTTGCCGTTATCAAGTCTGTAACAGCGTGTGTCAAGACCGCAGGCAATATTCACAACCAGCGCATTTGGATTTTTCTTTAAAAAATCACCCGCAAGCCTGTCAAGCACGATAGTACGGGCAATAACGCCGCTGCTCATTGTTTTGTCCTTATCGGCAAGGGAAAAATCATAGTTGATTTTTTTTATCAGCTCGACCGCCTTGTCGTCACGGATAACGCTGTTTGACCGTTTTGTCTCCTTTGCTCTTGCGTAAACAGTCTGAAGCATTGTTTCGGGCACTCCCGAAAGTGTTATTTTTTCCATTGAAAACACCCCTGTATTTTGAGTTAGTTACAGCTAACTGGTATCACGATAAAAAGCCGCAAAACAGCAGCCTTATACTAATTCTCGATCGTTCTATAGACAAAATCGACAGATAGAATAAGTTCAGTCAAGGAAGGCGACCGCAGACAGGCTGTCGCCTGACAAGGGAGCTTGACGCAGAATGAACTTATTATAGCCGAGAGTTTGTCTATAGGTTGATCGAGAATTAGTATTATACTAACGTTCAAAAAAAGCCAACATTGCAATGACTGCACCCAAGGGCATTGTTCCCCGGCAAAGCAAAACAGCCTATCCGATCGCATAAAACGGATAAGCTGTTATTTTTATTTTGCAATTACTGCTGCATCGCACTTTTTGATAACGTGCATAGGACAAGCTTCAACGCACTTGCCGCAGTTTGTACATTTGCTGTAATCAATTGATGCGTGATTGTTTTCAACGGTTATCGCTCCGTTTTCACAGGTCTTTTCGCATTTCTTACAGCCGATACAGCCGCTTGAACATACCGAACGTGTTATCTTGCCTATATCGGTGGAGGAACAGCATACATCAACGTGATTTGTAATGTCACGCAGAACAATAATGTTATCCGGACAAACCTTTGAGCAAAGTCCGCAGCCGATACATTCCGATTTATTGACCCTTGCAAGTCCGTCAACGATGCTTATAGCGTTATTGGGGCAGACCTTTGCACAGTCGCCGAAGCCTAAACAGCCGTGAGTACAGACCTCGGATCCGTTATAGAAACGGTTTGCGGCAAGGCAGCTTTGTATGCCGTTGAAGTTGAATTTGCTTTCCGTTGCATTGCAGTCACCGCTGCACAAAACTACCGCTACCTGCGGAACAACGTCCATATTTGCTATGCCCATAAGTGCCGAAAGCTTTGCGGCACATTCTTTTCCGCCCGGTTTGCAGAGGTTGGTTGGTACGCCGTTTTTTACAATGGCATTGGCATAATCCGAACAGCCCGAAAATCCGCACGAGCCGCAGTTTACCTGAGGAAGTGCCTCATTGAGTGCCTCAACACGCTCATCGACCTTTACTTCAAACACCTTTGAACAAACCGTAAGGAGCACACCAGAAAAAAGTCCCAGTCCGCCGAATGTCAGTGCAGGAAGAATATATGTTACAAACATTATATGACCTCCCCTCAGTTAAAAAGTCCCGAGAAGCCCATAAAGCTTACGGATACGATAGATGCGGCGATAAGTGTTGCGGGAACGCCCTTGAACATTGCAGGAGTATTTGCTGCATTTACACGCTGACGCACTCCGCTGAAAATTATAAGTGCCAGAGTAAAGCCAAGTCCTGCACCAAGTGCATTAACAAGTGATTCACCAAGACTATAGCTGTTGTCAATGTTAAGGATAGTTACACCGAGAACTGCACAGTTAGTTGTTATAAGCGGAAGAAATACACCTAACGCATTATAAAGCGGCGGAACCTTCTTTTTAAGAAACATTTCAACTATCTGAACGAAAAGAGCAATAATAAGAATGAACGCAATTGTTTTCAGATATGTAAGTCCCATAGGAACAAGTATAAGCGTGTAGATAGGATATGTACATAATGTTGCGCAGAGCATTACGAATGTTACCGCAGCACCCATTCCCACAGCACTGTCAAGCTTTTTCGATACACCGAGAAACGCACATATACCCATAAACTTTGACAATACAAAGTTATCGACCAGCATTGCGCTGAGCAGTATAACAAGAAGTCCTTTCATTACTTAGCTCCCCCTTCATTTTTATATGTAGGACAGGAAGCGGCATTTGGACAATTTGCACAGCCGATCTCCTGCGGTGCTTTTTTGTTTGCAAGCTTATTGACAACGGCAATGATAACACCGAGAACGAAGAAACCGCCTGCGGGCATTATGAATACTGACATTGTTGTCGGCAGGGGAAGATCGATACCGAACCATGTTCCCGTACCGAATATCTCACGGATACTTCCCATAAGGAAAAGTGCAAGAGTAAAGCCGATACCCATTCCAAGTCCGTCAAGAGCAGATCTAAGAGGGTTATTCTTTGAAGCAAAAGCCTCTGCACGTCCGAGGATTATACAGTTTACAGTGATAAGTGAAAGGAAAAGTCCGAGGCTGCTGTAAAGCTCAGGAAGATAGCCCTTCATAAGAAATTCAATAAGAGTTACAAAGCTTGCGATAATAACGATAAAGCAAGGCAGACGAACAGCCTTTGGGATAACATTTTTCAGCAGAGATATTGCAAGGTTTGAACAGATAAGTACAAATGTAGTTGCAAGTCCCATACCTATGCCGTTTGAAGCCATTGTTGTAACAGCCAGAGTCGGACACATACCGAGAAGCGTTACAAGAACAGGATTTTCCTTTATAATACCCTTTGTAAGCTCATAAAGATTGCCTTTTTTCTTTTCATCTGCCATTACTGTTCTCCCCCTTTCATTTCGTTGTAGGTATCAAGTGCGATAGTAACGGCTCTGTTCATACCCTTTGAAGAGAATGTTGCACCCGTTACAGCGTCAAGCACGAATGAATCATCTGCGGGAACGGATTCTGCCGCAGCTTTGAGGGACGCAATTTCTTCTGCACTGCCCCATACAGCCTTTTTGCCCGATGATGTATCTTCGCCTGCTGTTTCCTTTGGCAGCTTATCATAGGTAAGTCCGACAAACTGGCTCAAAAAGCCTTCGTCCTGTACCTTTGTGCCAAGACCCGGGGTTTCGCCTATGGTAAGTATCGAAACGCCCTTTACGCTGCCTTCGGCGTCCATGCCAACAAGAACATGAAGTCCTCCGCTGGAATAGCCGTCTGTTGTTATTTCAAACGCAAGTGAACCGTCAGCGTTTCTGAGGACGGACGTAACTCCCTCGGGAGCATAAACCGTACCGTCGTCGTTTTTCAGCATTTCAAAGCCTTCCGATGTGCCGTAGACCTCTTCAAGTCCGCCTGTCATTTTATCTGTGATAACGCCTGTTGTGTCAACGTATGTAGCCTCATATGCGATAACAAGAAGTGCGCAGGTGATAAGGCATATCAATGTAAGCACAAGTGACGGTTTTATTTTTTCGTTGAACATCAGCCCTGCACCTCCTTGGTGAAATATTTCTTTTTCTTTGCACCGAGAGGAGTTGTTCTGCAAAATCTGTCAATGTAAGGTGTAAGCAGGTTCATAAGAAGTATTGAGAATGATACGCCCTCAGGGAAGCTGCCGAACTGACGGATAACAAATGTGATGAGCGCACAGCCTATGCCGAATATCACCTTGCCCGAAGTAGTGAGCGGAGTTGTTGCATAGTCGGTAGCCATAAAGAATGCGCCTATCATAAGACCGCCTGCAAGAAGCTGATAAACGGTTTCGGTCATACTGCCTGTGTAAAGGAGCGTAACGATGCCGAAGGTTCCGATAAATGCAATAGGTGTTGCAGGTGAAATAACTCTTGTGACAATGAGGAAAAGTCCGCCGATGATAAGTGCAAGTGCGCATACCTCACCGATACAGCCTCCCGTTTCACCGAGAAGCATTTCCTTGAAGGTAAATGGCGATACCATATTTGTACCGTTGTCGAGCCAGCCTGCAACAAGAGGAGTTGCACCTGTCACAGCATCAGCAGCAGAGCCGCCGTTTTTGTACCAGTACGGAACTAC
>ENA-ORPK01001889-ORPK01001889.1-human-gut-metagenome-genome-assembly--contig:-NODE-1889-length-15531-cov-9.081481_pt1 | contig 15531 bp, 15 predicted proteins | sample MGYA00242139_ERZ509068 | MGnify/ENA primary metagenome ERZ509068 (study PRJEB26280, sample SAMEA2338687) | human gut metagenome | biome: human gut; feature: human-associated habitat; material: faeces... | reverse complement strand
ATTAAAATCATCCAAATTTGGCAGTAACGGAGAGGTTACTGTAATTAATTTCTTATCCATAATTATGTGATTTAATTATTTATATTATTTTCAGTTAACACTCAATTTATGACATAACCCTTTGTATAGGCACTTTTGTAAATGCTTACATATTGAGTTATAAAAAAATCATTTGATTATTAGCTCTAAGGTTAATATGAAAAACACAAATGTGGAGTGTTTAATGTTTTATACAAGAACTGATAGAGATATCAGTCTAGAACATTGCATACACAACATTTATGGTTTATAGATTCTTTCGTTGTTTTTTTCTTTCATCTTCATTTAGGAATATAAACATTGTCTTAGGAAAGAATTTATAATGATTTCGCATTATCAAAGTTGATTCTGGAATGTTTTCTAAAAAGGAATATTTATCCAGATTTTGCTTAAATGTATACTCATGTTTTTTATCCTGACCTTGATTCGACATACTATCATAAAAGATTAGTCCCAATTCTTCGTCAGCCATCTGGGCTTGTATAAAATTCAGATACTTGTGAATATCATTTGAAGAATATTCCCAATGCTCTATAACAAATGTTATCAGATTATGAATATATCGGAAATAGAAACCTGGATTACATCTCTGTTCTTTAATATAAGAATCAAATAAGTTTCCTAAATCATATTTCGCTGTATCTAATTCCGAAATATGGATATCTTTTCTTTCTAATGAAGACATACTATTTTTAAAAGACTTTTCCTTATTCAAGGTATCAGTATAATAAGACTTAAACTGAATATAGAATTCCTTAAGACTTTTAGATTTCGACTTAGAGAACTGAGAAACTTGTTTGTCGCCTTCATTACGTACACTATAGTACATTGCTAGCATGTTGAAAAATGTACCTTCAAATCTTGCTCGATAATTATCTTTATGTGTTTCTTCAAATTGTTTATGCTGAGAATTAAAAGAAAGAAACAAGAATAACGTAGAAACAAAAGATAATAAAATTCCAATTGTTCCACACATAAAATCGCCAAGGTTTTTGGACAATTCTTCAATAATTGCTTTTTGAAGACCTGTATCAGACATGTATAATGTTATGAATACGGTCATTATAACAATAGCAATTATAGCTAGAATAAATGCTAATTTTTTAATCATTTTCATTTTTGTTGTTTACTAACAAATATGATAATATGGTATGTGCTTGACTTGCAAGACTCTCATATGTTGGATATCCTGTCGCGTCTGTAACAATTTCCGAAGTTACATCGATATTCATTCCTAAATTTGACAGCTTCGCAATTGTTACAGTCCTATGGCTACCATTTATATCCAATTCGAAAGCGACATCAGCACATTCGATATTGTTTACTTTAAATGGTTCTTCTTCCTTTTTATTTTTGAGATTATCTAAAATTTTAGTAACCTTCGAAATAAACTTATTTCTGGGTGCATTAAAAGAAACTTCAGTCCTACAATCTGCAAAAGAATCTTCCATTTGCATATTTTTAAACTGATTTGAATTTACTCCTTTCAATACTACTTTTTTAGCACCACCAACAGAGGATAAATTAAATTCTAAGATTTTGGGAACCAAACAAGGTCGAATATTCAATGTTAATGATTTATCCTGTATATAGGGTTTACGAAAGTCTCTTATTGCTTTATCTATAATTGATAGAATTCCATTATTACCAATTCGCTCTAATATAAGATAACCTTTTGTAGAATTAGGTTCTATATATAGCATAAAATAAAAAGGAACTAAAGCAACGTCTTCTGCAGTTTTAGTATATTTAGATTCTCCAGTTTCTATATTCACAATATCCTCTTGTGTTCCATATTCACCACTTTCTATAATTCCATCAACATATGTTTCATGATAAAAGTATAACCATTCTCCTTGGGAATCTTTTTTTATGCGACTTGCTTTCTTTGCTTCTGCATCTTTTACAACAGACCTTGCTAAATCTTTTTTCCACGACAAAAACATCGAATCAAACTCTTTCAAAAAGTTCTTTCCATTATCATAATCTGAAAGATTTTGCAACTCTTCTTTTCTAAGATATCTGTTTATAGTAACTTCGTAGACGCTTAAACTAAAACTTTTCATAGCTATTATTTATTTTTATTATCCACTTTTCGCTTCATTTCATCATAGATATTATCACTCAAGGAGAAAGTGTGGACACCCCAATCTTGTTCTGCTGCTGCAAAATAGTGAGAGTATTGATCTTTATTTATCTGTAAGTCACCTTTATAATATAAGGTGTGGCTCTCGTGCATGATGTCTTCATAATCTATTTTCAACAAGACTATCTTTTCATAGAAATAGTAGATACCATCGTGAGAGTCTTTGAGAGATTGGAAATAGCCATTGCAGAATATACGATTATTGTCTGGACACCATTGCTGTGTTATCATACCATCTCCTACAACATTGTTTGTTGTAGCAAAGAAATAATCTACAACATGAGCATAGATACTATCGTTGCGATTATTATCATGACGGGATAGGCAAAATAAGACATCTGTATTTACCTTACAAGCAAGAACTTTACTACCAATATTGCGTACTTCCAAAATATCTGTGTCATATTTTCCATCATTACCGTTCTTTTGTTGCTTGATGTTTATATCAAAGATTGGTTGGTTCTGACTCTTTTGGATATTGCTCTGTTCCTTGGTGAGATTAACCTGGCATTTTACCAAATAGAGATTTACTACCGAAGTGATTATAGTTGCTATTCCGACAACTATAGACACAATCAAGGTTATTGTTTCTTTGTTGTCTGTCAAGAATTTCAATGTATGGTTCATTGCTATATTTTTAGTAGATAGAACTTTGTATATAATTCATTTGCTTGAGAGAAATTACTAAGTATACCATCAATACTGCGTCACTACCATATTACAAGTAGTTACACCTTAATATCTATATTGTCTTTTCGTAGTCGATGTTGTAATGCTCACCTACTACATCGTTGAGAGTCTAAGGACTCAGCGATATAGTAGGGCATTGTAGTAGTTAAAGCACAGGGCTTAACTACTAACGGCCAACGGAAGCAATGAGCTGCGTAACCTTCTGTCTGATATCACTGTCGAGTGGATACTGACCGAGTTGGCTGCGAACGGAATACTCTTTGTTGGCTTCGAGAGCTTCTGCCAGAGTGGTAGCATTTTTATCTTTAATCACGTTCTCAGTGCACATTATATATAATATATTGGCAATGAGTTTGCGATTGAAGGTTGTACCCTTCTGTCTGCCTGGGTTGTAAACTTCGGCTTCTACCTCAGGAAGTGAGAGAATGTTTTTCCACAGTGTGTCGTAACGATTCTTCCAATCCTTTGAAACATACCGGGCTAACTTGGCTACGTATTGCAGGATGGCGGCTTTGCGTTGCTCGCGTTCTGCGTCGGGTAGCTCTTGGATAGCTGTTGTCGGTTTCTGACAAACACCGTTATAATTGTTAACAACGGTGGTTAAATTTGGATTGTAGTTCTCAATGTGAACTTCCATAAAGGTATTGCCTGTACCAGGATTACCGATAATTTCAAGTTGCATTAATGTGATTGTTGTTAAGTGAGTTTGTTTGTATATCGAATAACTCGAAGACTTAGAAAGGAAAAAGCGAATGTGTAGTGTGTAGTGTTTAAACTTGGAGTAGAACACTAATATTGCGAATCTACACTAATAGCCCTGTGGGCTCTGCTGCTTGAGGTCTTTAAAACAACAAATACAATAGGGACAACGGATAACAACAGCAGTTAAGTGAAGAACGAAGAGTGAAGAATCGGACTTCGCTTTGCTGGAGTCAATAACATAAACCATATAAACCCCTAATGATATTCTTTACTTCGTGTTGCTGCTGTTTTAAGCAGCCTTTACGAAAGTGCGAACTCTCGACAGTCTGATTAAACCGCAACAACTGTGGTTGGCACCACAGGAATATCGTTAGGCGATAAACGGAGATAAAACAAACAGCCTCACCCCCTACAACCTCTCCAAAAGAGAGGGGAGTGATTAGACTCGAAGGATTCAAAAACTTGCTAGAAATATGCAGCATACCAATCATATCGAGACACGCACAATCCTAGATGGTGGCTATATGACCTACTGCAAGAGAAACTAGAATAGGTATTTTATGTAAATTCTGCAGCTAAGATAAGTCTTTCTAAATTAAGCCCTAATTTGAGTGCTTACTAATTTTGCCGTTCATCGCATACTGAACGATAGAAACGTCCCTCATAATACATCTATTTCATTTTTTCCAAACCAACCATTATGTATAGCGGTCTGTTTTGCTCTTTCGGTATTACTTGTATACATTAATATAGCTAAAGACTCTTTAGCACGTGTACAGGTCACGTAAAATAGGCGGCTTGTTCGATCTATTGAATTTTCCTTACCCATTTCTTTATTTTTTATATCTGTTTGAGACAAAGGAGTAACATTGAAAAGTTTCTCATAGCTGAACATGTTTCCTTTTGCAGCTTCCTCATCAATGAGGACTAATACTCTTGGAAATTCTAATCCTTTTACTCCCTGATGTGTAGCATAAGGTGTTCGTTCATGAACATAATCATCGTATGCTTTAAATTGCCTCAAAGGTAACTGTAAAGCTCTAACCCAAGCCAAAGACTCTTTATCATCCTTATCAACCTCTTCTTCCTTGGTATTTAAAGCCAATGTCAAATGATCAGGAATGGCAAACAGCATATTCCTTTGCACAAATTCTATGATTTCAGAAACTTTCATCTCGTCAAGATTAGAACTACGCAACTCATCAAGCACTTTTCTAATTTTGCCTAACATCTCTGGATAATCCCTATCAGGAACAGCTTCTAACAATGGCGATTTTTTCTTCAATAAGTTAAGAACACCTATACCATCATCTTCTTTCAGCATGTTCATAAGAGGAAAGACCATATTGGCAAAGAAAGACATCTCTGCCATTTCTCCTTGCAAAAAGGACATCTGATATTTTGGCAAATGAGCAAATAATTCATAGAAGTCTTTAAAATCAAGACGCACCGCAGCCATACTATGTTCCAAGGTTAGTACTTTTACATCAGAATTCCATTGTTCATCACCAGTAATAGTACTCATTTTGGCTCGCACATCCAACTCCTTCGCATTTTTATCCAAAACATCATGCGAATTGACCAAAAACAGATGTACATAACCTTCTGGAGCAACGTCTCTCGCTTGTTGTTCAGAGCCATCCAATACCGAAGATATCTTATTAGCCAATTGAATGATTCTCTTGCTACATCTGTAATTCATCACTTTCTCTGGCTTTTCCCAATCAGCTGGAATCAAATTTTTGATATCAGCCTTACCATCCATATAGATTCTTTGTTTGATATCACCAATTAGTCCAAGAGTAAAATCATTAGGAAAATGCTTTTGAATATTAAAGAAAGCATCAACAAGACCGCTTCTTGTATCCTGACTTTCATCAATTAACATAAAAGGATATTGTTGTGTAATTATTTGCTGCAACAACAGATTCTCCTGCAACATTTGCGTTCCAATCTCTATCACATCAGAATGATTCAGCGAATTGGCTTTGAGATTATCTCCATTGGGATTATAGATGAACTTATCTATTTTTTCTTTAGCTTCCTTTCGTTCTATTAGATGATTTATTTTTTCTTGGTTGGCTTTATAAGTCTTTGTTTCCTTTTTCTTTGTTGCAGCTATTTTTGCCTGTAATTCATCAATATTAGCTTGTAATCTCTGAAGATAACGAGCTTTGATGTCTTTTTGATAAGTCTTTATGGAATCCCAAACAAAACTATGAATCGTAGATACATGAAACAATGGATTATAGTCTATTCGTCGCATGATTTCATCCGTAGCAGCATTAGTATAAGTAATAACAGCCACTTGACGATGTTCACGTATCAACTTATTTCCCCATACATTTTGTATGTTCTCCAAAAGTTTTACCAAAGAATAAGTCTTGCCAGAGCCTGCTCCTGCAAACAAAAAGAAAGATTTTCTTTTCTCATTGGAGACACATTCTTTCAATTGCAAATCTATATTGTTATCAGCATTAGCCATACTCTAGTGTTTTGCGTTCAACTTAGACTTTAACCATACCAATCCTTCTTGGATATAAGCAGGAGTTTTAAGTTCTTTAAATTGTTCGAGATAGAGAAGATTGACGGCAAAAGGAGCTTTTTTATTAGAAGTCAAAGTCTCATACATGTTCTTGCAACAATCTTCAATTGTTTTTGAAGTCTCAATAATTTTCTTAAAGTTGGTTACCAAAGCCAAGCCTTTCAAATTTTCTTTTTGGAACAGGTCAACATTTGATAATGCTAACGCATCCTCAAAAGTATAAGGATATGCTATAGCTTCAACGCCTTCTTTTAACTTAACATTAATTCCTGTCTGATAAGCAACTCTTACATTATTGTGATTTTTCTTATCAGAAGGTAAATCTAACAAGTCATCAATGTTCACTTTCCCTGGCAGCCATTCCTTCAATGTACTATTTTTCGAAATTTGCTCTTTACCTTTCATTGTTGACACACTCCCTATACCATTCGAGTATGCATCGATATCCGTAATAACAAGACATGGTATGTCTAGTTTTTCTACCAAATTACGAAATCTATGTGCATGACTGCCATTTATCTCTATAATTGAGATATAATTGGTTGTCATCTTTTCATTCTCCAAGAACTTTGGCATCAAGATTCTTTCTCCAGAGCCTTCTACAAGAATTACAGCATCAGCAAAGAAAAAATCGTATTGAGACAAGCGAATATATCTTGTTACAAACCGTTCCGTTTCTTCATCCTCACCAAAGACATTTGTCAAATTTACAATTTTGGAGATTGGAATATTTATATCTTCAGAAACTTCTCGATGAAAATATCTCATATCATTTAAGCTAACATCATGAACAATGTGGTTTGAATGAGTACTTAGTACTAATTGTGTTTTATACGGACTATCTCCTTTAAACCTTGAAGATGGATACAATGCCTCATAAGCTTTTCGAACAAAAACTTGTTGGGCTTGTGCGTGAAGATGAGCCTCTGGCTCTTCAATAAAAACAAGATGAATTGGTTCAATATAATCGTCATCAGCCTTTGTTCTTACCATTCGCCCTTCATGCAACCATTCGTCCCTAAATTGAATCAGCTTGAAATACATGGATATAAGATTTTGAAAACCTAATCCATTGTAATTTTCCGGTAAAGTCAAGCCTTCGCCTTCATCATTAAGAGCAAATTGAACAGCAGACTCATGGCTGATAGAATTCTTGATGTCAACATAACTATGAATTTCTATACTTGGGTCATGGAAGCCAGGATAATTGATACTTTTTAGTTCTTCTATTCGTCCTTCAAAAGCTGTACCTATATTGTCATCTAAAGTTTTATTTGCTTCTTGTAATGCAGAGAGTAGTCCGATATCTTCTTTTTCTAATTGAGAATCTTTTGGCTTAATATGCTTTTCATAATATTCCTGGAGCTGCCTAGACAATGTATTTTTACTTACATGGTCATTTGAGTCAGGATCAGAAAAGTCTCTTTCTGCATCTATAGAGTCAACTTTAATAATTGTTATTAATGGATTGCCTTCGTCAAATTCAACACTTGGCAAAGGTTGAACCTCATCATTATTTTCAGGCTCTTTTTTAATATCCAAGATGTAATACCTTAATCTAAACTCTGAATTTAGTTTTCCTCTATTTAGATAATCCCATAAATCCTTAGGATAGATTTCCAATCCTTCTTTTTCTCGTTTCAAGCTTTCAGCATTCATATACGCAGCCTTGAAATCTGCATATAATGTTTCGACATCCGTAGGGGCAAAAATGATTCTAACACCAATAGTTTTACCTTCCCAATCCAATGAAGGAATTAAGTCTTTTACTAAATAGGCCTCCTTTTTATCAACATCTATCCATACATCCATTTGAGGAAGATAATCTATGACGTCATTCAGAGATGGTTTTGATTCCTCATCATTTATCCAATTCTCTGCCACTTTATTGATTGCCTCCCAATTAGATAAAGTAAAATCTCTTGTTGACAAGTTTTTTGAATCCTTCAAAAAGCGTACTATAGCCTGCATACAAGATGTCTTACCGCTATTGTTTGCGCCTACAAGAATTGTTTGCTTTTCTCCAAAGTCAAGCGTACAATTCTTCAACTTACGAAAATTCTGAATATGTATTTTTGAAATTCTCATCGTATATAAATCACCGTTAGAACGTAACTACTGATTTTCAGTAGTTAGCACATCCAACTTTTTAAAAAAAAAAGCATATTATTAATTGGTATTGCCAGAGCTGTCAATTAGGCAGCCTTGACATTCACCTTTTTGTTCGAGTTATAATTACATGGGATTAGGGACATGAAGTCTTGCTCCCCCTCCATCAGTCGGGTGAGTATATCTTCTATATAATCGCCAAAATTAATGTCATTCAACTTGCAGCTCTCAAAAAGTGAGAACATAAAAGCTATGTTTTCCGCACCTAAATGGCTACCGGTATGCATCCAGTTTCGCCTACCCATAGCCAAGTGGCGGAACATTCGTTCGACCGCATTGTTATGCATCTCGACACGGCCATCCTGCAAGAACACCTTGAAGGCCTTCTCGTCATCAAGTACATAGTTGACTGCTCGCTGAACCATTGCACCATAAGAAGAATCAAGCTTGATCTTCTTCAACAACTTCATCAACTTGCCAACTATCGATGCACTGTACTTAAGTCTAAATCGGCGTCGCTGCTTAGCTGTATGCTTGCGTATCTTCGACTCTCGCTCTATCTGGAAGAGGTAGTTCATCATCAAGATGATTACACGCACACGATGGTCAGAGATATAAGCATCCACGAAGCGATGGCGGGCATGGAACCAGCAAGCTGTACGCACCAGTCCCATTTCCTCCAAATCCTTCTCAATTGTCTCATACAAGACTGCTCTGTCTGCAGTAAACACCCTTATACAAGAGTCCTTGAAGATGGCATCTTCCTGCACACTGTGACTACGGCTACCCTCCTTATATTCCATCACACAAAGCTTGGCTTCCATGGAGAGGGCAGCATGGATGTACTCCACATTGTACTTAAACTTATCTTCCTTACTTTCACGGCTGCGAACCACGATTCTTGACTCGTCATTCTGGGTATAGACACACTGACGGATACGCTCAAGCATCACAGGTCCCAAGCGTTCACGAAGATAAGTCATGATTTGCTGCATCCAACCGTTCAAGGTTGACTGAGCTACCTTCATACCCATCTGTGACAACATATCCAACAAGCGGTTTTCGGAGAGGTGATAGGCAAACTTCGACTCCAGATAGAACCTACAGAAGGATGGCATCAAAGGATTACCCTTGATGATACTCTGAGGATACTTGCTGCTCTGAGGATCAGAGCCAGGTACATTAAAGCGCGCTATCTTGTATTCCTTACAATAAACCTCTTGTTTCTGATAGAAGAACAGACGGACTACCCACATGTCCTTCTTACCCTTACGTATGATAACCTTTGCATTCTCAGGAAGATCAGATTTATCTATGCCGAAGGACTTCAAAACTCTAGCTGTTGTAGTATAACGCTTGCGAGGGAGTTGACTATCTGATTTCTGCTTTTCTTTTTCTGTTTTCTTAGGCAGTTTTACAGCTGGTTGCTCTGGGGCTGAAGATGCATTAGACTCTTCATCCTTATGCTTTTCATCCAACGCCTCGTCAGCAGCATCACTGATTTTCTTTTTCAATCCATCAAGTCCCAACTCATTGACCTCTGCGTCGGATGTATCCAACACACCATTCAAGAGATTGGTCATATCTGAGTTATGAGCAAACTTTCTATGAAGGAGAACCTCGATGATAGTTTTATAATCAACCTGAGCCTTGTCTGCTATATCCAACAAGGCATTTGCCTTTTCATAATCATCTGCCTTGGAATGAAGTCGAGATACCTCTGCTCGTAATTCCGAGTTATCAGATTCCGCTTGGGTCAAAGCCACCTCCAACACATAGATACGAGCATTTGCATCTGATAAATCTTCGCTTAACATAGAGATACGCTCGTTTGCCTTGTCAAGTTCCTCCGACAACTCTGTATTACCTTGCTCAATCTGCTGTTTGAGCAAGCCAACAAGCTGTTTGGACTTGGCAAGGTCATTGCTAGCTTTAGTCAACATTGACTTATACGTAGCAAGCTGCATCTCTATATTACTCTTGTTATTTATCATGTTTACAAAGGTACTAAATTTCTGCGACATATACAACTATTTCTTGTTAAGAAAAGTTATATAACTACTTGTTTTTCAGAAGTTTATAAGATTTCAGAAACAACTTTTCCTCGTATTCCTTGTTTTTCTTTTCCAAAGCTTCTTTTGCTGTCTGAAGAGATTTGCGCTCTCTCAATAGAGCAAGCAGTGCTTCCTGCTTGCCCAAAATATACTCTTGTATCTCTACCATCACATCCATGATTTCAACCTGACGCAGATTCATTCGAGAAATTTCCTCTCGAATCGCCTTTTCATCAGATGAACCTTGCTGTAATGAGACTTGAAGCTCTGCAACACGAGATTGCATACGCTTCAGTTCTGCATGCATGGATGGTATCAAACTCTTAATATCAGTATTCATAATATGATTTCTGTTTGTACGGATGTTGATAGCAACAGTATCAATGTCTCACGGCTTATCTTATGACAGCGAGCTGCCTCCAAGAAACGAGGCTTGAGAAACTTACCATCATCAAACCACTTCTGGTATAAGACAAAACCATTGATATCATAATGTAATATTTTAACCTTGCGGTAATCCTTGGAATAGAAGATGAAGGCTTCATCATAACTATAAGGATCATGCTGCATTTTTTCACGGATGATTCCTGCCAAGCCCTCACGACCATTGCGCATATCAGTTGGCGTGGAACTCAAATAATAAGTTGTTCGAGAAGTGAAGTTCAGCATAGCTATGACATTTTACGCAGCAGTTCTGCAACTGCAAACAGGTTAGTACACTTGATTTCCATCTCATCACCTGTCGGAGACTTCAAAATCAGTCTCTCAACTTGCCAACCTGCAGGAGTTTGTTGCTCGGGAACAAAATTCTCCTCAACTGTCAAAGCGATAAACTCACCTTCGCCTAGCTTCTTGTTTTCATCTGGTTGAAGCTTATTTGAACGATATGATTTCTTAAACTCAATGAGCCAGTCATAATCCACTGCCTCATCCTTACAATACTTGCGCAAGCTACGACCTTTACGATTTTGGTTGTAATCCTGCATCACTTTTTCGAAATATTCCCTTGTTTCCATTATCAAACTGTTTTGATTACGGATGCAAAGGTAATATATTATATAGGTACCGCCATACGGGCTAACGGTGATTTACGTTTAAAATCTTGCTATTCCATTTCTAAAATGAATGGAATATTGAAGAGAAGAGGCCTTAGTCTTAAAACTCACTAAGGTCTTTCTCCGTTTTATAATCTTCTATCTTACTAACCGGGAATCTGGCATTATTGACCTTTATTGCATCCATTATAAACTGGTTGCATTGATCTATGTCCCAATGTCCCTTTCTCTTTGCAATTAAAAGAATGTCCAACGTCCCGATATATTCAATGCCATTAGCTTCACAATATGGAGCTACATCACGGAAGTTGCTACCTGCAATCACCTCTTGACCAAAGTCTGTAGCTATGAAATGGGAGATAACATCTGCATCAACCAATATTACTTTCGCCCTTGCCATCGGAAACCTCCTTTTCTAAATCTATACCCATGTCATAGAGCAAACTAAAATACTTGGCTTGAGAAATCATGCCTCTGTCATACAGTTGGCGAGCCTTCACATTATAGTCGCCCACTAATTCTTTCGTATAAGTAGGCTTATACAATGATACAGGATAGCCATACTCTGCCGCACTTTTGATCACATCATGTAAATAGACATTATATACGATGTCGGTAATAAAGCCCATTTCCTTCAAACGATAAAGCAAGCATGAACGAGAGCAACGGAAAGTCTGCTCCAACTTGAGTATCGTTGCCAAACTGATGGTATCTCTCTTGCACTCTGATACTGGCACAAGAGCAACAACACCTTCCTTTGGTAAAAGCAAGCAACGAGCAAAATAATCAGCTGCCTGTTCTTCAATCTCCTTACCCTCCCCATCATCATTAGTATCATAGGATACCGTGAAATTATCTTGAAACAGAAGGTGATAAAGCTCATGACAGGCTGTAAAACGTTGGCGGCTGTAATTGCTGCTCGTATTAATCAGCATGAAAAGTTTTTTTTCCATTGCCTGATTGACTAGCTTGATTGCCATGCCCTCAAAGCCTTGTGACAAAGGTTGAAAACTAGCAATGATGTTGTTGTTGCGTAGCATTTGATGGACACTCACGGGTTCTGTGACCTTAACACCTTGTTCTTGTCTGAACATAAATGCCAAGTTATCCAAAAGTATCTTATCGGTCTTTTTCAAGTTCATCACTCATCATTATATAGTTCTTTACTATCTGCTGAAAGTGCGCCACTTCTTCCAAATTAGCCATTCCGTCACGACGGAAAGCGTAGGCAAAGTTTGCACGTTCTATGTTGCCCTCCATGATATCATACTCATCCATGCCGTAGAGACGAGCCAGTTTCTCCAATCCTTCCATAGAGACCTCTGTATCACCCATCTCATATTTAAGATAAGCAGGTTGGCTGATACCAAGATACTGGCTGACCTCCTCTTGTGTGTACTTAAATTTCTCTCGAAGTACTCGCAAGATTGATTTCTTATCCGTAGTTGCCATAACTCAATTGATGTTAAATAGAATGTACTCTTGTTTTAATTCATCTTCTCCGTGTTGCGGCATAACCGCCAATCACGGCATAACATACGAGCGGTATCAAAAAAGCAATCGCCATACTGCCTGTAGTATCAGCTATATATCCCATCAGTACCGGAGCTATCGCTCCTCCCACTATCGTCATGATGAGCAAGGAAGATGCTAACTTGGTCTGGGTTCCCGCATCTCTCAATGCTAAAGAGAAAATCGTTGGGAACATGATGCTCTCTCCCAAATACAAGGCGAAGAACGCAATGAGGGATAAGGTTCCACTGCATACCACTACTATCAACGTGGCGATAAATGCCAGAATCGCACAGGCTAGAAGGACCAGCTTCGGCTGGATATAATTCATCGCCACACCACCAGCCAGTCTTCCGACAAAGAATAATCCCATTCCACCAAAAGCGAGATAGAGACTGGCGGTCTGCTTCTCTATATGAATGCTCTCCTCGGCATAGTTGATAAAGAAACTGTTCACACCCGTCTGAGCTGCCACATAAAGGAAGAGGGTGAGCATGCCGAAAGCGAAAGCCATCGCCTTCATCGGCTTCTCCTCTATCTTCTCGTTCGTATCTGCCTCATGCGCTCTCCTTGGGTCAGGCAATGTTATTCTTGACAGGATCAATGCCACTGAAAGCACGAAGATACCCACCAGAGCGTATGGAATGGCTATGTTGACACCAGAAAACAGCAGTTGTCCGCCAACCAGTGGTCCCACTATCCAACCTATGCCATTGAGCGATTGTGACAAGTTGATTCTACTCTCCGCCTTATCGGGATGTCCCAATACCGTGGTATAAGGATTGGCACTCGTCTCCAGACAGGTTAAGCCGCATCCTATCACGAATAAAGACAGTACGAAGAAGTAGAAGCTGTTGATTTCACTTCCCGGGATGAACATCAGAGAACCGATGCCAAACAGAACCAGTCCGGTAATCACTCCCCTGCGGTATCCCCACTTCTGGATGATCTTTCCAGCTGGCAGTGCCATCAGAAAGTAGGCGCCATAGACGGCTGCCTGCGTAAGAGCAGACATCGTCTTGCTGATATGGAACGATTCCTGAAAATGAGGATTCAGGACTTCCAGGATGCCATGGGCAAAGCCCCACATGAAGAAGAGGCTGCTGATAATGAGGAAGGGAACCAGATAATTATGCCCTTCGTATCTGAAGATGGATGGCTTCATCATGATTCTCTGCAAATTCCTTACTATCCTTTACAACCAGGGCAAGATAGCCGCCACCACCTGCGCCCGGCATCTTCCATGCCAGCACATCGTCCAGAGCACTGTAATGATCAATCATCGGCTGCACACTCGCCTCCGGTTCTATCACACCATTGATAGACGGATTCACCATACCTGGGAACATGGCTATCTGGGCTTCGAAGGATGCCTTGTATGCTGCTACAAAAGCATCAAGATTGTGCGCAAGAATGGCATTCCAGCATGCATCGGCAGCATCGGCTAAAGCCTTTACCTTTGCAGGAGTAATATCCTTGCCTTCTACCACACTGCATCCCGGACGTCGTGGCTGCATCGGTATCATCACGAGGTGGTCTTCGAGGAAACGGAGGGTCATCTCGTCCTGAGTGCTCTCTATCTTCTCTGGCCAGAAGTTGTTGTCATAATAATGTCTAGCCAGACCTGGTACGCAGATTCCGATGGAATCCTGGGCACCGGAAATGATGCCGTCGTGGCGCTCCGGGTTGTTCTCGAAGCAGAAGACCAGACGGGCGAGCATCTCGGGATCCATCTTTGGGAGCTTCACCGGCCAGATCTTCTTGATCATGTTACGGGTGGATGTGGAGAGACCACATCTGTCTCGTACCTCGAAAGTTGGATCCAGAGATATGGTGATAGCCCAACCAGGATGATACATGCTGACGTATGGCTGGTCAATCCAGGTTCCAGCGAGGTCCAGACGGGTAGGAATGCCCGCATTTTGTGTCGTATTATCAGATGCTGTCGATAAAGCCTTCTTCAAATCGGATGAAGAGCGTGCCTTCAAGCCTTCATGAGGTGTGCGCTGAAGTTCGACATACTCGATGCCTCGTTCGGCACAGATCTTTCGCTTCTCATCAGAACCGCCTTCTGCATTTACAACAAACACATCAGGCTTTACTTTATCAAGTGTTGGGAGGAAGTCGATGACGCCGCTACCTTCATTGATATACGCATCCTTCACTGCCTTGATGTTCTTGACCATGAAGAGTCGTTCTTCCTGTGGGAACATCGGTTTGCGATGTTTGTACTCTAAATAGGTGGCATCGGAGCCGATGCCTACATACAGATCACCATAATGTGAGGCTTGCTGGAAGAACTCAACATGCCCGGAGTGGAGTAAGTCGTAACATCCACTTACAAATACTTTTTTTGCCATAAACTTTATAATATGAATAGTTAATAGTTTACAGTTAATACAAACTATAAACTACTAACGGTAAATTTTTACTTAACAAATCTGTTGATGAACGACGGATGGTTCCGTGAACATCATAACCTTTTTCCAACAACAACTCTGCCAGGTATGATCCATCCTGACCTGTAATACCCGTAATAAGGGCTACTTTTCTATTATTATATTATTTTTTTCTTATTCTTTTTCGAAAACCTACCCGTCCTTCCTTACCGTTAAAGAAGGAGTTTTTTCTACCTCTCCGTCTCTCCTGCAAGGAGAGCTCCACTTTCTCCCCAAGCCC
>ENA-ORPK01001885-ORPK01001885.1-human-gut-metagenome-genome-assembly--contig:-NODE-1885-length-15550-cov-3.423491_pt1 | contig 15550 bp, 22 predicted proteins | sample MGYA00242139_ERZ509068 | MGnify/ENA primary metagenome ERZ509068 (study PRJEB26280, sample SAMEA2338687) | human gut metagenome | biome: human gut; feature: human-associated habitat; material: faeces... | reverse complement strand
GTTCAAAACCTCTTAATATAATATAATATAATTATAAGATATAGATTTTTTCGTTTTAGAATGAATAAAATAATAGTTTACGTTATATTATATTAAGGGAAATTAGAATTGCTGAAAATCAATGAGTTAGAGCATACTAAGTAAACAAAAACGTAGGAGTTGGTAAACAAATCCGTAGGTTTAAGTAAACAGATCCGTAGGAGTTGGTAAACAAATCCGTAGGTGTTGTAAACTAAAAACAGCACACCTTTGTAGTGACTTGGTAAAAAACTTTAGTAAGATTTTACCTTATTTATTTCTCTCCACAAACTCATGTATCGCCTGTAGCGCAAGGTCCTTGAGTGTGCGACGGGTCATAATCTTCATCTGCATCAGACCCATATAATCGTCGATGGGCACATCAACTACTATGCCGTTTGTGGCTTTCGCAATAGGCTGGGCAACAGGTTTTGTCGTGTTCATCGTTGGCTTGTTCTCGCCCGACACCGATGCTTGCTCCGTCTTCTCCTCCTTTTTCTCTCTGTTCTCCTTACGTTGCTGGCGACCAGCCTCCAAAATACGATCATTCTCCTCTATAACGTTCGAATTTTCCAGGCCAAAACGCTTTGGCTTATAATCCATTTCTCTTGCCATACCCTGTTATATATTAAAACTTAAAACTATTGATTATCTCTTTCGTAAATCTTTCGTAATCCTGTCCTACCCTGCAGTATTTGGCATACTCGAAGATGTCCTTGCGCATGGCCTGGGCTTCCACCATCTTGGTGTCACGGCGTGTGTATGCGTCGAACATATAGTCTTGATACTTCTCGCCTAAGTACGCCTTAAATTCTTTGGTGGCGTTGGTCTGGTCGTTGCTCATAACCATCAGCAAGCCGCGAATGTCAAGCTCCGGATTCAGATCCTCGCGTGTCTCCTCGATGGCGTTGATGATTTCGGCGATACCCTTTGTCGCCAACACTTCAAGCTGCACCGGTAAAACTACGCTTGTGGCTGCTGTCAGGGCGTTGTACGTGAGCAACGACATGGCAGGGGGACAGTCTATCAGCACGTAGTCGAAGGCTTCTGTAACGGTCGTCACGCCTTCATCAGCCAGTTCCGTACCGCTCAACTCGCTCAGTGGTTTTGCGAGCAACTTATAAAGTGCCTTGCGTGGCATTGCTCTCTGGTTTAAAAATGGTTCGATGGATATAAGTTGTGAAGCTGCCGGAGCAAGGTAGATGCCCTCGCGTACCTGGTAAATGGGCAGATTGCTCTGCTGTACCAACGCATCATAAACGGTAGGCTTGCCTACATTCTGAGTTTCGCTCCACCCAAAGAGGAACGATGCACACGCCTGGGGATCGAGGTCGATGATGAGCACACGGGGCAAACGCTTGCGGCCATCAGCATCCTCGCCGAACTTTCCCTTACCAAAAAGGCGCAAACCTGCTGCCAAACTCTGTACTGTTGTTGTCTTACCTACTCCACCTTTATGATTGACAAAGGCGAGAACTTCTCTGAGTCTTTCCATATTCTTTTAAGTTTTAAAATGTAATTACTTACGTTTATATATACATATTAACGTATCTACTTATCAACGTACCTGCATATTAACGTATGTTAGTACGAAAATATTAAAGTACGCCAATACTTTAGTATTCGGTTACAAAATTAAAAATTATAATTCATTCTACCAAACGTTTACCCATAAAAATTGATATTTATATATGTATTTTCTTATTTACCTATCTATTTATTTACCTATATATGTATTTAGGTAGGTAAGTAAATAGGTATATTAATAAATAAGTATATAACTAAGTAAATAAATATATAAGTACGAACGTATTTATTAAAGTATAGAAATATAGAAGTACGAGAGTATTAACGTACAAGAATATCAACGTACAAAATTACTTTCATTCGTCATTTATCGTAATATACATGTATTCCTTTTCTCTTATACGTTCCGACCGAATGTGCAGTATGCAAAATTAGTCTTCATTCCAGCATCCGATGACGATAAAACAGTCGCGTATCATTCGTTTCATTTGATGACTTATTTTTTCGTCAATCCGCCAATCATCGGCATTAAGAACACCGCGGCACCCACAAACGCCAATATCACAGCTCCCGTTGACACAGCCAGCAGCACTACCAGCACACCCGCCAACACCGTCTTCACGCTCACGCCCTTGTCTTCACTTTCCGACGTGTCCTCGCGTTCCTCTCGTAGCGTCGGCTCGCCTACCTGCGGATAGTTACGCTTGAGCTTCGGCTTCGGCTGGGGTATAGGTTCCAGCTCTGCTCCCGGCTCTTGATTCTGATTAATATCCTGCTCTATAACATGAGGCTCTGGCTGATGAACAATTTCTGATTCGTCTATAACAAGAGGCTCTTCCTCAATGATAGGCTCTTCCTCAATGATAGGTTCGTCCTCAATGATAGGTTTATCCTCCACTTTGCCATCAATGCACACGATAACATCGCCGTGCAAGCTGACCTCTATCTTGCAACCCGGCACAAGGGCTTTCTGGTTGAAGGTCTTCTCGCTGCCACAGTTGGCATGGGCAAAACGGTGTCCGTTCATCTCTACTTCGTCAAAGTCGGCTACGAATGTTATCTTGCCGGTCTTCTCGCCTATAGTGGTATGATGACCGCGATAGGTAGTAACGGCCTTGAATACGGGACGAAACTTAAACGCGCAGTTATATTTAGCGTCATGGTCTGTCTGTCCGATGCAGTCGTAATAGTCGTAGTTGTCGAACTTGAATACAAGTCCGTCGGTAGGGTAGGGCAACGCCTCGCGTTCCACCTCGGCAGCACATACAATGCTCTCGATGTCCTGCTCCAGCTCGGCATCCGTCTTTTCAAGATTGAGAGCCGACACAAAGCCCGAAGTCTTGAAGCCATTACGCTCCAAGGCTTGCATCGCCGGCATGTGTCTTGTCACTCTATCCATAATGAGACGAAAGGGATGAAACTCCAGATGGATGCACTCCGACGGCACAGCCTCTTTCTTCGACATAATGCCATTGCTTGTAGATCTTGGCGACTTACCTGCCTTGCTATAACGAGCGAACTCTTCAAGCGAGATAATCACCTCGCCTCTCAGCTCCACACGGTCCTCATCCTTCCATTGCTCCACATATCCCTCAACGCCATTCACATACTTCATGTGATTCAGGCAGTCGATACCGAACAGCTCTTTACCATGTCCGTAAGTGGCCTCCGAGAGTCTCCCGCGACGATAAATAAGGCTCACCGTCTCGCCATCGAATTTCCACTCTACATCCACCTCCGTGCCCTTGCCGTTGATGTTGGCAGCTTTCTGTTGTGCTCTCAGGTATTTCACCACCGATTTGGCATCATGCAGCTTCTTCATCGACAGACAAGCCGTACGACGTGCCACGGTACGCTTGCCGTTGCCATTCTCACTGTAACACTGCTGAGTAGGTGAGTCGGGCAATATCTCGTCCGCGTGCTGCTCTTCGTACTCCTGCAAAGCAAAGTACATAGCATCATATTCCTCGTCGCTGATGGTCGGACAGTTCAGCCCGAAGTATCTATAGTCGTGCATCTTAACCACGTCTACCAACGCACGATAATCGTCGAAATTCTCAATTCTTTTCATATTCCATAAAGTATTTAAAATGTTATTCGTGTCCTTGTTTCGTTCTCTCACTTCTCTACTTGCGCCAATACGCCTACGACTCGTGCTTTGTCGTCGATGTACCGATTAACCAGACAATAGTCTCCTGCCTTCACCCGCTTGTAAGGAATACGCTTATAATCCCCGAAGTTTCCCGACGGTCTGTAATAACGTCGCTTGCTTTCGTCTTCAGGGCATTCTGATAGTGAACTGATAGCAAGGGAGCCAATGTTATTGCAGAAAACGCCATCTTTCCACGTTCCATCCTTGTACACATGATATGTCTCAGGCTCTTTTACCTCCAACAATATCATGTCACGAGCCTTCAATCCTAAGTCTGCATAAGGCTCGGTAAGGTCTACCTCAAAATCGAAACAAGTGGCAGCGCGAAGAATGCACATCGCATAATCTGTCACAGCACCTTTGCCTCCGCTCGTAACACGCACACAGCGCATGGTCTCCGTGATATACTGTCCGCCTCCGTGCTGGATGATCCACTCGTGCACATCGTCGGCTACGATATATCGCCGCGTCTTGCCTTCCATGGCAGGGCGACCGGCTCTTGTATTTTCAGTCTTGATAATTTCCATATTTCCTTCGTTTTAACCCTCGCACTCTTCTTGTATCTTCAGCTCGTTGGGCAACCATGCCGGCCACCAGGTTACATCCAACGCCCATTGGAACATGTCTATGTCTTCAGTGCGATAATTCCAGTAGACGTGCAAAATCTTGAATACTTCCCATGCTTCTGCGTTCGTCAGTTCCGACAAAACGCCCTTCAGATTCTCCTCCTCGGCTGCTGTCAAGTCCACGCTCTTCTCGAACTCTGCCCAGTCGCACACTTCGGCGCACAACATACAAGCCGCATGTTCTGCGTCCATATCCGACAATAGAAGGCTGTTGGTAGCTGCTGCCATGGCCAGCCAATACTTTTCGTTGCTTAACTTCCAGATAGCCGAGCGACGAGAACGCCAGTCACTAAGAGCCACCTCCACGTGGTTTTCTGCCATCCAGTCGCCTATCTCGCGCATGATACGTACCAACGTCATAGCATCGCCTTCTACCTGCACATCAATATCACGAGGAACCTTGGCTACCTGAGTCTCATTAAACAAACCTTCACGAAACTCGATTTTCACTCCACTCTCATTGTCCGTCACCGTCCACATCAGATCCTTGCCCGATGTCAACACAAATCTTTCTTTTGCCATAATCTTTCGTTTTATCTTTTACTTTTATTTTTCAATCATTCTCAGCTCCGCGCCCAACGCTCCTGCAATCTTGTTGAGTACGTCGATATTGACGGCATACTTGCCGGCTTCCACGCTGCGAATGTTGGAAGTGGAGATGCCCGCAATCTGGGCGAGCTGCTCCTGTTCCCAGCCCTGGGCAGTGCGCATCGCGCGGATGCTCTCGCCCATGGCCTTACGCTTGTCATAAATGATTTTGTCTTTTTCCATATTGTCTATATTATTTTTTATGATTATACCCAGCCTCCATAAAGGAGGCGCAAGGTTTAATGATTAAGTGCATACTCGATGGCCTGCTCTGCATAATACTCAACGCCAAACTGCTTGGCATACTTGCGGAGGTCGGCTATTGATATAGAAGTTGCCTTATGGCCTATGGCTTCCTCGTACTTGTTCTTGAACTCCTGAGTACCAGGACGACAGTTGCCAGCATTCAGCGAGTCGGCAAAGGTAATCTTCAGGCTGCCGTTCTTCTTCTCTTCCTCGCGTCTCTCAGCTCTCTTGCGCTGGCTCAATATGCGAGCCAGCTTCATGGCTCGGTGCTCCTCGTTGATGCGGACAGCCTCACGCAAACTCTTCGCCTCGATATGCTCACCCCTTACCAGGTAGCCCGTATGCTTAGTGATGTCAGCTATAGAGCGTCCCTGCTCTATCCAGTCTACCTTCATTCCTTGACGATTAACCCCGCCCTTATAGAAGGTGATAAGGCCGCCTACTACACACACTCTGTAACCTCGCTTAATGTTCAAAACGAACTGACGGCGTATCATAGGGAATGAGCAGCTACGCGAGTAGCCATCAAAATCTTTATCTTCGTAACAGATGATATTATTCTCGTCGGCAATATGTCCATTGTGCTTATAGGTATGATCGCCTGTACGCAGGTGATAATCTAAAAATCCATCTACACTATAATTTCCGTCAATCATCATACTAACTTGCTTCTGCTCTGCCTCGTACACCTTGCGAGCTTTTTCCTTGGCTTTCTCTCGCGCTTTCTGCTCTTTCTCCTGCTCCTTCTTCAATTGCTTCTGATACTTGAACCACGCATTTACACCCTCTTCAAGCGAAAGTCCCTTAGTGTCAATCTCCTTACATCTGCGCAGCACGCCACGTATGTACGACTGATATTCCTTTACTTCCTGTTCTACAGCTGCACGAGCTTCCTGACGTGTAGCGTAATTGGCACGACCCATATAATGAGGAGTATCAACCAACTGATATACGCCACGCACCTTCTTAGCGCGAAGGTCAAGCATCTTGCAGCATGACTTACCCAACGCACGGCGTATCATTTCTGCTGTTACCTCATAAGGGTACTGACGTGCAATTACGTCATCCTGTAAACTATAGAAATTCGGAATATACACAACAAAGATGTCACCACCGTTGTCTTCGAGAGCCTTTAAGAAAGAAATATAATCTCCATATTCAGCATAAAAATGATCTTCTGATAATCGCTTAAACATTACATGATTGGACATTCCTGCTGAGTAAGAGAACACATCAAACTTAGCATCATTGGGGAACCATTCTATAAATTCCTTTATATACTCTGTATTCTTTACTTCCGTCGTTCTTGTGAAAGTACCACAAGAATCTTTCGCGATGAATGCTATAAACTTCTTGTTGCAAAACTCCTCGATAAACTGTGCTTTGTTGTAAGTCTTCATAATTTGTTCGCCGCTTAACGGTTGCCGCCCGATCTAAATGATTAATAATGTTTCTTTTAACTGATGCAAAGGTAGTAATTATCTCCGAAAACACCAAATAAAAAGCCGTTTTATTTCTGATAAAATGTACTTTTATTTAATGCTTTACTGTTGTGGCTTACCTACAATAGATCTGCCTTCTCTTTTTTCTGTATCCATATTTTAAAAATTTTGTTAAAATTTCAAGCAAATACTTTGCTTATATTATATTATTTATTAAATTTGCAATCGTCTTCGGAGGCTTTTCAATCGTACCTTTATGGAATAGAAATAAAAAACAACCTTCCGTTGACGGTCAATTCTTCGGAATTGTGAATTTTAACGCTCATAAGAGCAAATTTCTACTATCGTAGATTCGAGCCAGATGGCTCGCGTAGCCCGGCTTAGGTCGGGCTTTTTATTTACAAAACCTTTTGAAATCATCTTCGTCTATCTCTTCGAAGCAAACGAAATCGTTACCGCGTAAAGGGGCAGTTCTTTTTAAATAGGCCTGGTCTCCATATTCGTTAATAGCTAAAAAATATTCTATTTGTCCGTGTTCTTTACTCTCTGGAATACTCAGTGGAGCTTTATAGACTTGGCATTTGTTGATTATGTTGTAAGTTATATCAATAAGCTCCGTATGGTCGCCGTATTCGAGATTATACGTCTTTCTTGCAAAGCTACCCCGATAGAAATCGCTTTTCATTTTTTGTATAATTATGTCACCATCCTCACACCTTATTTTCATAGGCTTGCCATCTGCATGGAAATAGTAAAATATTTCTTTCGTAGAATAACGTTTATCTACTTTCGGAGAAGAAAGAGGCTTACCCTTTTCAGGCATAATACAATACCCACCTCTCCGCAGAGTTGCGCCATCTATTGTTTCTTGAATATCGCTCTCGTTTGCCAAGAAATACCTATAGTTGTATGCGAAAACGCAATTATAAATGCTTTTCTGTAACTTTGATAAATCTACCATAAGATTTTCGCTTGCCGTGATGCGTAGGGCTTAATATTCGATTTTTTTATTTTTTGTTTAACCAAGGATAAAGCCAAGACCCTTCATAAGGCTGTTGAGCTCTAATAATAGCATACTCTTCGTTGTGCAGGAATAGATCGCTCGGAAACTCTTCTATTACCTTCCCCTTCAGCTCGCAGTCGTGCGTCACTCCGCACTCCTTCAGAAGTTCATAAAACGGGTCGTCAAAATAATCCGCAAAGATATGCTCTTTGGTGTCGAGGTTCAGGAACTCGAACGAGCAAAAAGGATAATCAAAAAAGGCATTAAGTATCTTATACATTGCTCTTACACAGATAAAATTTTTGTTCTGTTATTGTAAAAGAAAAAAAGAATCTTAGTTGTTTTTTTCATTCCGACAGTTTTTTCTTCAACAACTGGAATATAAGGTCCTCTTCATCTTCTCTGAGGTCCTTGCACGCATGAGGCACCACCGTTGTCTTCATATTACCCTTATGGAGATAGATGATATTTGCGTTCTCGTTCCAAGTACGAGGCTTGTAGCATCGCTCCACCATCTCGGTAAATGACGCATTCTCTCTTTTCGCGTCATCCGCGTCCCACATATTGAGGAGTGCAATAATCTGCTTCCAACTCAAATCTTTAACGTCTATGTTGCCATTCTCTTTTGCAACTTTTTCAAGATAATTTTCCATTTTGCTGACTTAACCGTGATGTCGAGGGCTAAATGATTCTACAAATTTTTAGTTGCTTCAAGGGCTTTATAGATAGCGCCCACTTTTTCCTGCTCTATCTCGCCTAACTTCTCGATAATCGCAACAGCATTATTCAAAAACTTCAGCGCACGTTTGTTAGAACAGGGAAAAATGTCGAAATGACCTACACCATCAACGTCGAACTCATTATATATAGACACGGTACTAACTGGTCTATACTCTGAACAATAATCCCTGTAATCATTATTATCCTCTTCTTCTGGCGTGTGTATATATAACCAATCATCAACGCAAAACAGCTTTATACCGTTCACGAAAAGTCCTTCATCCGTCCCATCAAGTTCAAGGTCTTTCATCTTTTTGCTGATGGCTTCCGCTACTTGATTACACTTCTCTCGCAAAGATTTAGTCATGCGAACATAGTCCTGTCTTGCTAATATCTTATTCAAATCTACTTTCATATCTATTGACTTAACCGTGATGTCGAGGGCTGAAATTTTGATTAATAGTCTATAATGATAAGTCCTCGTTCTCTTCCTCACTGAACCACTCGTATATCTCCATTTTATCAATGATTTTATCAATAGATTCCGAAATAAAACCCTCGTCTTCCAGCTGTTCGCGCACCTCGTCCTCCTCGTCCTCAGTGTACATATCGAAGTCGTTGCGATTCAAGTTCACGCTGCCTTCCTGGGTGAACACCACCATATTAGATTGATACACCTTAATATTGGTTGCCAACAGCTTGCCGAGCGCACTGCAAGCGTATGCCAGTACAGTCTTCTCTACATACTCGCCACGCTCCGCAGCGTCGAGGATCATCTGGTTCTCGTCATCATCACACTCCGACAGATAGCGCACGATGTCGGTATCGTACTTGCCATCCCAATCCAGGATGCCCGTCTCACTCTCTATTTTGTCGCGTCCAGACAGGATAACATTGCCGCCGCCATCCACCAGCTGCCACTCGCTATCAGGCAGCTTGTCGCCGTTATCGTCCACGTCTATAATGGAAGACTCGCCAAAGCAATCTGACAGACCATTCACGGTGCCTACGTAAGTCTTGTGACCTGCATTGTGGAATTGTCCACCGCGTCCGATATGGAAACGTACCTTCAAGTCCTGAGCTTCTTCTAAGATTGTAGTATTCATAATTTTTCTCGCCGCTTATAGGTTGCCGCCCTGTTCTAAATGATTAATAATGTTTTCTTTATTTTTCTGATGCAAAGATAGTGATAATTTCTTAAACTACCAAATAAAAAGGCTTTTTATTTCAAATAAAATGCTCTTTTATTATTTTCTTCACATTTTTCCGTCAGATTTCGCAGATTTCGCATGTTTTCTTTCCGTCTTCCGTGTCGTCTGTCGACTCTCCTTGTCGCCCATCCAGGAGCTCGAACCTGATGCCACGCCTTACCGTGGTGGGCGTTGCGCTGCTCGCTATTCTCACGAACCGCAAGCAACTAACACAAAAAATACTTAGATTATGATTATGCAAGTTCCCGCCGAAGGAGTCGAACCTTCGCAAGGGCCTTGCCGGGCGCGGGAAAGGGATTATCTAAGCTCGGACAGTTCTATATGTCCGTATATAAGCTTATCCTGCAAGTCTCGCAAGAAGGTCGTTACACATTCTCTCTTTTCGTCCTCCTTGAACGTCAGAATCTGCTCCTCGCGCGACATGCTTTCATCCTCATACGCGAATGTGCCGTTTTTAATTCCTTCTATAATAGTCTTGTATAATCGTTGGCAACTGGCTTTTGTCGTCGCCCATGTGCCGTACAACTGAAAGGACGCGTAAGACTTCCATTCGTCGCAGGTGCTCAGTATAATTATTCTTGCCATGATTCAGTATGTTTTTAAGAAGTCCATAATATTACTTAGCCTTGTTGCACTCCACATCCGTAATAACTCTCACCTTAACGTGATAATTATCGGCTTGCTTAAGAGACGCATCAGTAATAGCTTTATAGATTGCATTGTAGGCATGTATATTGTTATGAAATATTTCAACAATAATCGTTTCTTTTTGTGATTTCATATTTTCCTGTCGTTTTTTATAGGTTCCATAATATTCGTCTCGTACCACACAGCCGCCTGTGCCATCGTGTTCTTCAGATCCTCTATTACCTGCTTGTAGTTGTTCTGAGTGATGGCAATGTGCCGTTCTGGGTGCTTCCCGTCGTGGTCGCCGCTTGCCAGATGGATGATGCAGAATGTGCGGTCGGTATCGTGATAGGCTACCATGCCTCGCTCCCTGAGAGTTGCCACCGTGCGGTCGAAGTCTGCCGGAGTGGTGGGTATCACCTGCAAAACGCTCCAGGGACATTCCTGAGCCGTGAGGAGGGTCTGCCCTTCCTGCTGACTGAGCAGGAAGGAATGAATAGTTTTAGATACTTTCATGCTCTTTGAGTTTTATTAAACAACTTTCAAATACACATCCTTTGCGCTTGTTAAAGCCTCGAAGCCCTTGCCGAGCCTATTACCGTCAACATCGCAGAAAGCATGACACAAACGCCCAAAACTCTTGTAATAGACTCGAAACTCGAAATGAAAATTAGCAAGACTATCACCTGCTATACAATACAGAACGATGTCGCCAGGCTGACAAATGTGATTACTTACTTTTCGGAAAGCCTCGGGAATAGGATTCTGTGCCTTCCATGCTGCAAGTTGTTGGTTGTAGAGACGCTTCTGCTCAGCGCGTCGTCTCTCGTACGCTTGCATTTTATCCTCGTATTCTTTTTTCTGCTTCATGCGCTTTTCTTTTTCAGTTGCCAATGCCGACGAGATAAAGGCTGCATCCTTGCCAGTTATATTCTCGGTGATTTTCTGCATATTCTGTAAAGGGAAACAGTTGACTACCACATCCAGCACCACATACACACGTCCGAACATACCCATCATGCCATAAGCACTTACCGAACCGGTAAACAGGCTGGTATCAATGCTTGCTGCCTTCTGCTTAAAAGCCGCAAGGGTTCGAGCGTACTCATTCTGGTTCTTCACACAGACCATCTGCTCAAGATGAAACTGCTGGCTATTCTTTACGATGTGCCATGCTCTGTCAATGGTGCGTATTTGGGTAAACAACTCGTTCTTCTTGTTGTAGTCAATGGCGCTCCATCGAATACCCAAAGACTGGTTTTTGTTCTTGCAAAGGTTGACATATACGCCAACCCGACGAGTTCTCAAATCATTAAAGACACCATGTACAGTAATCTGTGTCTGATATTTACAGATAGGATAACCCTTTGCAAGCTGCAACAAGGTTTCATAGCTGCAACCGCTTTCCACGGCTTCCAGAAGTTGCTGTGGCACCTTTTTTGTACTCAAATTCTTGATATGCTTACTATCATATATAGATACCTTCTCGAAGAGGTCTTGAATTTTATTCTTTGCCATAATTGTAATTTTTCAAATGTTTCTATAATATGGGGGGGATTTCACCCCCATGATGCCTTATTTCCGATTTTCCGCTAATATTTTTCTCACGCTATAATAAGACGTGTTAAACGGATATTTCACTTCGTTGATGACATACACCACCGTCGGCTCCGTCATGCGCAATGTGTCTCGACACTCCACGCGACCATACATGCCATGAACCATGAAGTTCAGGGCGCACATCTTGCAAGCAATAGGATCGCTGTCTTGTGCCACATACTCGAATCGACGGCCGGCTGAATGGTCCAGTTTGCTCTTCTCCATGTAGTGAGCCAGGAGCAAACGTCCGCTACCTGCTGCGCAGTCGTTCACCTTGCCATGATCCCCGGCTCCCAGTGTGCTAATGCGTGCCATGAGGTCCGACACGCTCTGAGGCGTGAAGAACTGCCCAGTCTTCGAGGCCTTACCGCGGCTCAAATACATTTCTTCGTATAGGATGCCGAACACGTCCAGCCACTCGCCACGCTCCATCGCTGTTGCCACATCGCCAAGCCACTGGACGGCGAGTCCGGCAAAGTATGGATTTTGCTTCGCGCAGCTCAAAAGGTGCTGACTATATTCAACGGTGCCAGCCTTGAAAGCATCAACGCTGAAGAACTCTATAAGATAGTCGCAGAAGTCGCTGAGTGCCATTTCCTGCGGTCTGCTGTGCTTGCTTGCCTGTTCGGTCAATACGTCGATATACTTCTTTTTATCCATGATTTTCTCAAAATTTTATGTGTTCTATAATAGGGGAGCTGCCCTGCTGCCAGGTGCAGCCCCGTGAATGATAATTTAATAGCCCTTCCAGAAGTAGGAGTGGTGGCTATACTGGCTTAATGCCTTTTCCTTTGCGAACTCGCGGATGGTGTAGTCGTAGCCTTCCATCTCTTTCATGATAGCTTCTGCTTTTCGTGCAAGCTTCAGATATGCCGCATACTTCTTCTTTGATGCCTTGAGGAGCCCGATCGCCGCCAAACGTTCGTTTTTGCACTGTTCTATAACAGAAACGGCCTTTTCGGCTTCCAGTCGTTCGCCAGTGTTCCACCGCCAGTCGTTCGGATCCACGTCCTTCTTCTTGCCGGTGTAACGGTTGATGCCGTGGCTCCAGTCGGCTCTAATGTAGATATACGGTCTGTCGTCGCAGCTATAATCACGGCCGTAATACTCAATCTCGTAACGGTCAAGATTTTGATTAAACGAGTTATAGAAGCCCGTCGCCTCCTTCACGGCATCGTGGAAGCGCTTATTCAGAACCTTGCCATCGAATTGCCGGCACACCTGAACAAGTCCGTCCAGGGCCTTGATTTCAAGCTGTCGGCGCTCTATCAATACGTCCGCGTGCTTGCAATACGCCTTCACCTCGTTGGCCTTCTTGTCGGCTTCATGCTTTTTTGCAGCCGCCATAAAGTCCGCCTCCGTACCGATGCTATAGAGCTCCTCTTCCCAGCCCTTCTCACGGCTCAACTGATGGTGTAAATCTATATACTTTTGTGCATCATCCTTTGTGGCAAAGTGGCGCACACCATCCAGGCTTTCAGATTTCCACAACCACACATGGCCATCGCTACAAATCAAATTGTTCGCTTCAACAAATATCTTATACATAATATTCTCAATTTTTAAAATGTTCTATAATAGGGAGCTGCCCTGCTGCCAGATGCAGCCCCGTGAATGATGATTAGTAAGACAATACGGCTATGCGGTAATACTCCGTTTCGCCATCCTCCGGAATGTTGGCAATACACATGTCGCCTGTCGGAGCCTCGTATATATACGAGCTGCCTATAATATCGTACACCGTGAACTCGCCTCTCTGTTCGCTGTGTTCGCCGCTGTTGGCAATACATGTAATACCATTGTGATAGCCTCCAGCCGGTGCCGGAAAGTCACCACCTACCATCCTGTCCTGAAGGAAGCAAGACGAGCGGCGGCCTGCCTCCTTGCTGTGCTGTTTGAGTACCTGAGCCATGAGGCGCTTTGCCTCGTTCCATCGTGCCTCGTTGAACATGTCTCGACGCTGTGGAAAATACTTTTCGTCGTTGCTAACGTTGTATAATACTATCTGTGCCATAATCTAAAAATATTAAAAGTCTGTGATGTTTTTATCTGCCTATAATAAGGCGTTATTAATACTCGATGCAGAGCAATATTGCCACTACCGCTGCAATGATGTTGTAGCCGACAAACTGCCAGCCGGTACACTTGATGGGGTCGCCGTCCTGGACATAAAAGCTGTGCTTGGTTTGGAGCCACTGGCAGACCGTTTTTAGGGCTGCCAGGGCGTTCTTGGCCATGCGAGTGATAAGCAACACGGTAACGGCAAATAAGACCGTCAGAAGGGCACGTGTGCCCGTTGTGTGTGATATTGTGATGTTCTGTATCATGATAATATTGTTTTATGCGGTTTTCTTCTTCTGTTCTTCCACTTCTTGCCACAGGCGCTTACCCGTTCTGTTGTAGCCGGCTTCACCGTTGGAGCAACGATAGGCGCAATACAGTTCTTCATCGCAATACTTAGAGAATGCAAGCTCAGCCTCATTTTTCATTTCGTCTATAATAGCCTCGATTTTGCGGATGATGCGTGCTGCGTGAATCTTACTGAGTCCCTTGTTGTCGTACCAGTTATCGCGGATCACGTCGTCAGCATCAAAATCTCCATACTCATACTTACAAGTCTCGTAATAGTATTCAACCCTTCTTGAAGTTTTTACGGTCGCGAACCAGTCAAAATTAGCCGCTTCGTAATAGCCAGACGTGCAGCCTGCCTGAATGGTGATGTCGATGGAATTGTCGCCACACTTAATAGACACGGTTTTCTCAGAAAATAAAGTTGTAGGATAGCTTCTATCGCCGTCGCTCTCCTCTATATCGTGCCATCCTTTCGCCTTCAGTTCATAGGCTACATTATCTTTGTCGGTATCATAATTAGCCTCTGTGTACAGTGCGTCATACTCGCCTAAAAGGTCCTGGTCGAGTTCGTACTCGTCTATATCCTCCTGTGTGTAATATACAGGCATTCCGAAGACGAAATAACGTGAAGCGTTTTTTAACGCAAAATTAGGTGTACTCATAATCTGTAAAGTATTTAAATGTTAGTTATTTTATATGTAGTTTATAATAAGGAAGGCCGGAGCCTCCCTGGTATGGTTAGGCGCAGCGCATAAAATCGTCCAGATAATAACGCGTGCCGTATATGGTAAAATAAGGTCGGCATTCAGCTTCAGGATCACGATGGCAAGCGTATTTTATGCGCTGCCATCGTTGTGCCGTATGCTCGTTTCTGCTGGTGCAGTCGCGCCACAATACCCATTCCCCGCCATCGTCTATAACGATGCAAAAGCCGCCATAATTGTTGGTCTGAAGAAAAGCGCAGCCGAACTTGGAAAGCTCGTCGAACTCCTGTTTTTTAGTAATATGTGCCATAATTTTTCTGCCGCTTAACGGTTGCCGCCCGATCTAAATTGTTATTTGTTTCTTATTTTCGTTTGCAAAGGTAATAAACATATTTGTAATACACAAATAAAATCATTAAAAAGTTTATATCCTTATTTGTTTTTAACGTTATAAAGTAATAAATATATTTATATCGCAAATATTTATATTTGTTCATAATTCCCTAATCTCTGTGATATACTATAAAGTCTATAACGAGCTGCCAGGAGTGGGCACCGCTGCAAAAACTCTAAAATCTGTGAAATCTGTGATTTACTATAAGTGTATAACGTAACAAAGTGGGCACCAGGACGGGCGCAAATGGCACACGGGCGTAATACTCCATCCGTGCCAGCATGGAGGCACCAGGACGGGCGCAAATGGCACACGGGCGTAATACTCCATCCGTGCCAGCA
>ENA-ORPK01001882-ORPK01001882.1-human-gut-metagenome-genome-assembly--contig:-NODE-1882-length-15563-cov-8.307906_pt1 | contig 15563 bp, 14 predicted proteins | sample MGYA00242139_ERZ509068 | MGnify/ENA primary metagenome ERZ509068 (study PRJEB26280, sample SAMEA2338687) | human gut metagenome | biome: human gut; feature: human-associated habitat; material: faeces... | reverse complement strand
TATGCTTGTGCTTTCTTACTAAATCTACGGGGCTTTCAAGTAGATTTTCTAAATATCGCTTTAGCCTAACAACAAGGAACGCTTTTGAGTCCATTTCTACTCATATATCCACGTCACTATCTTCTTTCTGTTCGTCTCTGGAAACCGAACCCAAAAGGCACAACGACTTTACTCCGAAGTTCTTTTTTAGCTCTCCGGCATGAGATAAGGTCAGTGATATATAGTATTCCTTTGACTTCATAATCATTGCTTTTTTTTACAGTTGCAAAGATAAGATAAAATCTTGAATCCTACAAAGGTTTTTGAAAATAATGCTATGTTATATTGTATTTTGCAAGATTTTATAGTTAATCTGGGTTAAAAGATAGAAAACGCAGATGCGAAACCTAACTAAAGTTAGGTGGTTACGGTTATTATAGAGAAAACCCTATTTGGGTTTTCATTAGAAAAAAGGTAATTTTGCTTATTAATATAATTAAATAATAAATGAGTTTGATAAAATGGCAATAGATAAAAGTGTACATACAATACTTTACCAGAAAGCGATAGCTCGGTTACGAAGCAAGCGAGAAGAGCGAGGTCTCACCCAAAAGCAGTTGGCTGGGATGCTCGGGCTTCCGCAATCCTATGTGAGCAAGATTGAAACTTGTGAGCGTAGGATGGATTTTATAGAGCTCCGAACCATGTGTAACTTGCTGGGAATATCTGTTGTCGATTTCATGCAGGAAGTCGAGACTGAGATTATACCTCAAGTTGAGAAAATCGAAGCACGAAAAAAGGAACATGAATAGAATACTAACAATATTGCCGAATAATATGGAACAATTCGATAATAACGAAATCTTTGATGATTTCAAACCAGCTGAAGAGCAAGCTGCTTTTGTCAATGAGACTATCGGTAACGTGATAGAAAGAGAGTTGACGGAAGTGGAGCAGTTCAAGGAAGATTTTGATGACCAGCTCTTGATGTCTGATAATCCTAAGGACGATTTGACTCAAATAATCGTGGGATATATTCAAGGATGCGGAGATGTGAATCAGGTAAATATCTGCTCTTACAAATCAAAAAACGGAGTAGCACTTGATGGATGGGGCTTTAATGGTGATGAAGATCTTACAACAATAGATCTCTTTTTGACCATATATGAGGATCCGAATAATGGTTCTAATATTTCGGCTAATGATTTGGATCGTCAATTTAACTGGCTGCAGCGCTTTTATGATCAGTCGGTAAGCGGCGCAATGTTGGGCAAATTTATGGATGATACTAAGAGTGACCTCTATCAGGTAGCTGATCTTATTCATAGTACAAACAAGATAGACCGAATCAGATTGTTTATCCTTACCAATGCAATTGCACCTGTCAGTTATGAAAAAGATAACATAGAGATTGCGGATGGTACATCCTGCGAGTTCTATGTCTGGGATGCCAAGCGCATTATGCAGCAAGATAATATCATATCTGGTAGAAAGCCTATCGTTGTTGATTTCGAAGGTGATTACAATTGCACATTGCCATGTGTCAAGATGCCAGACGTGTCTGACCATGTTATGTGTTATCTCTGTATTATTCCAGGTATGGTGCTTTCGCAAGTTTACCATAAATACCACCAGCAGATACTGGAGATGAATGTTCGTACATTCCTTCAATTTAAGGGAGCTTCAAACAAAGGCATCCGTGATACATTGATAGGGCATACGGCAACAGCTGTTGAACGCAGAAAAGGTATGGAGGATACCTTGCCTGAACCTGATATGTTCTTTGCCTATAACAATGGTATCTCTGCCACGGCTTCTGATGTAAAACTGAATGAAGAAGGCACTGCTATAACCAAGATTAAATCTTGGCAGATAGTTAATGGTGGTCAGACTACAGCGGCTATCAGTGCAGTTATGGGCATGAAAGACGTTGATTATTCTCAATTAGCTTCAGTCTATGTGGCTATGAAAATCTCTGTCGTCAAGGATAAGGATAATCTGTCTGCGATAGTTCCGAAGATCTCGAGATTTGCCAATACGCAATCTGCTGTTAAGAAGTCTGACTTCAACATCAATGAAGGATTCCTCGTAGAATTAGAGCAGCAATCTCGTGAAACATGGGTTCTGAATACCAGCGGTAAGCCTGTGAGCAAATGGTTCTTTGAACGAACTCGTGGTCAGTACTTGGATAAGGCAAAACGCCAAAACTCCAGTAAGGCAGAAAAAGAGTTCTATGCAGAATATCCAAAGAACCAGATGTTTGACAAAACTACACTCTCTAAATTTGTGATGAGTTGGGAGCAAGATCCAGCCAGTGTTTGTAAGGGTGGTGAGAATAACTATACTAAGTTCTTTGACAAGATGAAACGTAATGGTGCTCATTTCGATAAGACTCGTTTCCAGCGTACAATAGCAAAGGCCATCCTCTTCAAGGGCATTGATGCTTTGTATGGTAAAGATGGATTGGCATTGCCTGGCTATAAGTCGAACATGGTAGCCTATACGATGTCTTTGCTGTCTCTTAATTCAGGCAGAGCATTGAATCTTGATGCTATTTGGAATGAGCAGTGCGTAATCAGTCCTTCTGTTTACAACGAGTTGACATTGGATATTTATAATGTTTACGCTAAACTCCTTTGTGGTGCAGAGCATATTACATACAAGATTAAGGAATCATATACAGATGGTAATGGCAGACGTAAAAATCGTTATGTGCCAAAGGAAATACCACAAGAGGATATTGAACGCTTAAAGGCAACAATGCTCTACAAGGTTCTGCTTTATGTAAAAGATATAGAACCATTTGTTTATAAGCATTTGATAGATGTAGATGAGGGTAAGAATATCAATGAGTGGACAAAAGCTACCCTTTGTTGGGATGCTCTCAAAACTAAGCTTTCACAAGAAGGCGATAAATACAATATACCAGCAGAACTCCTGGGCGGTGTAGGTGATGTTGATGAAGAGATAACCGAAGGCCAGAAGAAAAAGATGGATGAGGCTAAGGAAGTGGAGACGGATAAATGGTTTGCCTTGAATAAATGGTCAAAAGATAATCCTGGTGAACTGACTCCAAAGGAGCAGGCATTCATAGGTCAGGTGGCTTTCTCTTCAAAACGAGGACGTGCATTGACATACAAGCAATCTAAATGGGCTCTCGATATTTACGAGAAAGCCGTGGATGCTGGTTGGAACGAAAAATAAAGAATTAAAATGATAACAGATAAAGACATATATCTTGACGAGGAAGTGGAGAAGGTGGAACCCTTCGAACGCCCTGCCATCCGATTCTCTCATATTGAGTCGGATGATGTGGGCTTGCGTCCTTACCAGGCGGAAATGAAACACAATGTTTATGGCCTTTGGGATAAGATAGACAATGTGATGCTTCAGATGCCTACTGGTACAGGCAAGACGATTGTCTTTACTTCTGTTGTTAAGGATATCTTGCGATGGTGCAACCTTCATAGTCGTGAATCTAAGATCTTGATTGTTGCCCATCGTAGGGAATTGATAAGGCAAGCAAGTAAGAAACTGGGGGATATCCCTCATGGAGTGATTGTAAGCGGAGAGAAACTGGATTTGGACCAGTCTATACAGGTAGCTTCTATCCAGACCTTCATGAGTCGTAGGCATTATGAGTTGATGCGCCGAGAACAATTTGACTTTATCATCATAGATGAGGCTCATCATTGCATGGCGCCAGGATACCAGAAACTTTGGGAGATGTTCCCCAATAGTAAAAAACTGGGGGTAACGGCTACACCGTGGCGTATGAGCCACTGTGGTTTTACGGCTTTGTTTGGTGATATTGTGTTGGCAAAGAGTATCGAATGGTTTGTTAATCAGGGCTATCTGGCCAATTATGATTACATCAGTATTAAGCCAACCTCGGAAGTTCAGCATGCCATTAATGGAATCGACCGAATGGGGGCTGATGGCGATTATCTGGATTCTGAGTTGAGTGCTGTGATTGACAAGGATAAGATACGTGCCGGTTTATATAAAAGCTACGAGAAATATGCCAAAGGAAAGAAGGGTATTATCTATGCCATCGACCGCAAGCATGCCAATCATATCTGTGAGTTATATGCTACAAAGGGCGTTAGTGTCTGTATGATAGATGGTACAACTCCAACCGCTGAGCGTGAGCAAAAGATAGCAGACTTTGCCAATGGAAGTATAGAGGTTATCGTGAATGTCAATATCTTCTCTGAAGGTTTTGACTGTCCGGATATAGAGTTTATACAGTTGGCTCGACCAACCAAGTCGCTTTCGCTTTATCTCCAGCAGGTGGGTAGAGGTCTTCGAATATCGGAAGGCAAGGAGACTACGGTTATATTGGACAACGTAGGACTTTATAATCGTTTCGGTACTCCGATGGCAAACCGTCATTGGCGGTATCATTTCCTTGGTACTGATAATGAGGAAGGCTATAATGATGGTTCAGGTATCAAACGAGACTTGATTCTTGATTCTGATTCGGAGTATGAGCCTGATTACTCTGAGGATGATGAAGAAATGGTTGTTGTAGAACATGCAGAAGGTAATGCTCAGGTAAGACCTGATGAAGCGAATCAAGCTGCAAGCCTTTCGGAGTACAATGTATTTAGAAAGAATGGTTTGTATGGTGTCTGCAATCATAACAATAGAGTGATAGTTCCACCCATCTATGAAGAGATGCGCCCTTACTACAAAGGATATATTCCGTTTAAGCAAAATGGGAAATGGGGTATCTTGCTAGCAAATGGAACGGTTAAGGTTAAGCCGAAGTACTATAACATCGGACCGTTCATCAATGATAGAGCTGTGGTGCAGAATACAGCAGACAGCAAGGAATATTATATTAATGGAAAATTAGAAAGGATTATATAAATAATGGCAACTGTAGAAAAAGATATAAAGGAAGAAAGTGCAAAGATTAAAGCTGTAAAGCGAATCGTTCGGAAAAGGGCAAATAAATTGAATGATAAGGAAATCTTGCCGACACCCATTTCTGATGGACCTAATTGGAAGGATTTGGCTTTCTCTCATCCTGAGCGCTGTGTAAGATTGGGTACACTTTTTAGTGGTATTGGAGCCATAGAACATGCTTTTCAGCGTTTAGGGTTAAATCACAAAATTGTTTTTGCAGGAGATATAGAACCCAAATGCAAAACTAGTTACTTTGCAAACTATGAAATCAATGAAGAAGATTGGTTTACAGATGTGCGTGAGTTTGATGCAACAAAGTATAAAGGAAAAGTAGATTTTATCGTAGGCGGGGCACCTTGCCAGGCGTTTTCTATGGTAGGTCATAGATTAGGTTTTGAAGATGCTAGAGGAACTTTGTTTTACGAGTTCGCTCGTGTTGTGAAGGAGACCGAACCAAAGGTGTTTCTATTTGAGAATGTTCGTGGATTGTTAAGCCATGATAAGGGAAGAACATGGCATGTTATTCATGATATTTTTGAAGAGTTGGGCTACGATGTCAAGTTTAGAGTACTCAACAGTTGTGATTATGGGATTCCTCAGCATCGTGAAAGAGTTTTCTGCTTAGGTTTTAAGAAACCAACAGATTTTAAATATCCGGCTCCTATTAAGCTTGAGTACAAAATGTATGATTTCTTGGAAGATTACATCGATACCAAATATTTCTTAAAGGAAAAAGGAATAAAGTTTGTTACTAGTCACAAGAACAGAGAAAAGAGTTATACGCAGATTAATGGTGATGTCGCTCTTTGCCAGAAGAGAAATCAGGAATTTAATTGGCATGGAGATTTTGTATATCATCCTGATTCTGAATTGACTCCTACAAATGAAGCTTTTGATGAGTTTGTATTTGACGTTCATGATGTGGAAGAAAAATATTATCTTTCTGATAAAGTAGCAAAGTATGTGTTGGCCGGAGGTACAAAAAACTTCAAAACTTCAACAGAAACAGACTTGGATGTTGCAAGACCTCTTTTGCAATCAATGCATAAAATGCATAGAGCCGGTGTTGATAATTATGTAACTCATAAAGGGCGAATTCGTAAATTAACACCTCGTGAGTGTCATAGATTGATGGGATTTAAGGATTCTTACAAGATAGTAGTATGTGATACGTCTGCTTATCAGCAAGCTGGTAATAGTATCGTTGTTGATGTTCTTATTGCATTGTTGAAACAGATGGATATTACGCAATACGGTGTTTGATATGGCAAATCGTGTATTTAGATATGTTGATGATTGGGCTTCCATTCGACTGGTTGACAGCTTTGTTAAGGATAACAAGGCTGGCACTGGCAATGGAGAAGCCTGTCTTTATCTAGGAAGTAAGAAAGATCCTGATATCTTTTCTTTCTTTGGAGTTGAAGCTTTTGATATACATTGTATATTAATGCGAGATGAAGTCTTAGACTATTTGAATTCTGTAAAGCAGGAATACATTACGCACAGATTCAATTATAGAAACGAAGTAAGTCTTGAAACATGGCAAGCTCTATACGAAGAAGTAAAACAGCTTCCTGATGAATTGAGCTTTGACCTGACAAGAAAAAGACTAAATGATAAAACTGGAAGAGTTTATGCTCAGGAATTGACATATAAGCGTTCTAATCCTGATATAAATAAAGCTCCAAAAGCTTATACGTATAATTTAATAAGACGTATCGCTATACCTGAAGTAACATTTCTGATGCTCACTAAGGTGGGAAAAAATGATACAGAAATGTATGCTAAAGTATATTACGATCCTGAAAACGAATAATTATGGCAGATATAATATGTAGATGGCGAAATGGTACTCCTAAAACGGTGATGGAATTGGTAAATTCATTACCCCATGAAGTTATGCCTATATCTCAATTCCGAAATTTTATGAAAGAGAAATGGAATGGAGAATTCTTTCATACCCCATATCAGTTAGCCTGTCAGTTGGCACTGTATTGTGAGGCAGAAGATGGAATGTATTATCCTCGATTTGATCATGATATTGATGAAAAGGAAGCTCATAGGTATTTGGAATTATGGATTAATCGTTATTATATTCCGAATCCTTATGTTGCAAGTGATGGCTTTAAGGATTTAGAGTGCCCTACATATTTGATAAAGACACTCTATGATTATGTGTCTAAACACCCTGGTTGCGATTATGCTACTGCTTATCATAATTGTTTTCATGATGAGGCAAAGAACAATGATGATATTGTACGTAATTACATCAATCGCTATTCTAAAGTTCTTTCTTTTTCAAAGGAGGGAACGTTGTCTACAACTAAAATAAACGCCAAGCAAATCTTTAGTTTTATGGATAGAAACAATAAAAAAGACTTTTTCGATACTTTTAGTTTGGAAAATGAAAAATGTTTGATGGATAGTTATCTTGAAAAAGATATAGATAAGAAGAAAGAGATGTTCTATGAGTACCTGAAATCAACAGGACTTGCAGAATCGTCTTGCAAGCAATATGCTTTTTGTCATCCTTTTCATGAGGAAGTTATACAGATTGTCCAGAATGTAGCTCACAAAAGCAGTTTGTTTGATGTCATAGATGGTTGGCTGGTAAAGAGTATTTATAAACAAGTATGTCCTTTAGAGGCAAATAAAAAGCAAGGTAATGCTTGGTCTGCAACTATATCAAATTATAAAAATTTCTTAGACTACCTGGAAGTTGGTGTTAATTCTGATGTCGCTAAAGCAAAAGTGATATCTAACGACATCACTGACTATCCTGATGCTGACTATGTAAACTTCAAGCATCTCCTGGAGTATTTCTGTGCCCATCTCCAATATGTTGTTACTGGTGATGAGACAGTAAACGGCTACGAGGAATATCTGAAGCCATTTATAAAGAATAAAACTTTCAGAAGATCCGGACAAGGATATAATGGTGGTAAAATACAAAAGCAAATAGAACCGTGGGAGAAATATTCTGTTGGTAAAATTTGTATAGCAGTACATGGTCAGGGACCTAAGAGTAATGCAGCTTATCTTCATTGGGATAGGACTGGACATAATGTGCTTGCCAATTGGAACGGTAATACAATCATTTCTCTGAAACTGGTAGAATATCTTGAACCTTCTAAAGAAAGAATCACTAAAGATACTATATCTTTGGATGACCTTGGCTTATATGATGGTCAGAAACCAAATGAGAATCTCAAAAAGTTCTATGATGCATTTGTTGAATTGTTGAAAAACAATCCAACTATGCCAATGGAAGAGGACGAGGAAAAGGCTCTGGAATTTGGAGATTTCACCCCTCGTCAAATCATCTACTATGGTGCTCCTGGTACAGGTAAATCGCATACCATCAAGAAGGAAGAGGATGAAGGTAAGATTACCTGCATCCGTACCACCTTCCACCCTGATAGCGACTATGCTACTTTCGTGGGATGCTACAAGCCACATAAGATAGAAGGTACTAAGGATCTGACATACGAGTTTGTGGAGCAGGCTTTTCTAGAGGCTTACAAGCAAGCTTGGATGAATCCAAAGGAAGAAATCGCCCTGATTATCGAGGAGATAAATCGTGGAAACTGTGCCCAGGTGTTTGGTGACATCTTCCAGCTCTTGGATAGAAGCGACGATGGATGGAGTACTTATCCTATCAAGGCTGATACGGATATTGCTGAACATCTGAAAGAACTTCATATCCCAGGGTATGCTGCGACCATTAAACTGAGATTTGGCTTGGATAAGGAGGGGAACGATAGATACCCTGATAGGGATTGGTTTGGCTTCATGGCTTTGCCACCTAACATGAGTATTCTTGCCACTATGAACACAAGCGACCAGAGCCTTTTTCCGATAGATTCTGCTTTCAAACGCCGTTGGGACTGGAAATATATCAAGATTAAGAAAGGTAAGGATAAGAACGGCAAAGAGCTGGGCTGGAATATCCAAATAGAGGATGCGAATGGAGAGCCTGTGAAGATAATAAAAGAGGAAACAAAGCTCCCTTGGTGGAACTTTATCCAGAAGGTGAATGAAATCATCGCTTCCATGACCTCCAGTGCCGATAAGCAGTTGGGTTATTTCTTCTGCAAGCCATCTAAAAAGGCTAATGAGACAGACGAGAAACCTACCATCATTACGGCTGATACGCTGGTGGGTAAGGTGATATTCTATCTCTGGAATGATGTATTTAAAGACTATGGCTTCGAGGATGCTTCACTCTTTACCTATCAGGAGGAAAAGAATGGCAAGAAAACAGAAAAAGACCTTGCCTTCGCTGATTTCTATGATGAGGAGGGTGAGCTGGTCAATACAGAAAGACTGGTTGACTTCCTGCGGAAAATAATGGATTGGCAAAATAATAATACGGAGAACTAATAATGTATATTCTATTTGAGGAACATCAGTACGAAAGCTCTACTGTAGAGAAAATCCTGAAGGACATCTATGTGCTGCAGGATGTGGATAAGAAGGTGAGCGTGCAGTATGTGGGTTATTTCTATAATCCACAGCTCAGAGATTGTGTCTTTATTCTGCCTAAGGTGCTCTTGAGAGATGATCCTCAAAAGAAACAGGAAGTGCTGGCTGGGGTGACTTTGGAAAATGGAGAAACTGTAAGCCCAGAGCAGGTAATGACACCGGAAAAGCAGAAAAAACTGAGCCGTGAATATCGTAAGTTTATCTACGAATTCTCTGTTTGGGTATATCGTGCGCTGAGTGTGTTCTACAAGGCAAATCCCAACAGTAAGGCCATCCTGTACAAGCACATTACCCGAACGGGTAAAGGCAAGCGTCAGCATACGAATACTTATCTCGACATCGTTCTTTCGCTGATCAGGTTTAATCAGGAGAATCGCAACTTCGTGCTTTTCACCGTCAAGAACCTGCATCGGGGTAATAATAAGATTAACTGGACGAAGACCATCAGTCATTCTTCTGCCTTTATGCAGGAGAATGGAGCTCCTGTATATCTGAAACTTGTCAATAAGAAACGTATCGTTAACTATGAGGAGGAACTGTTTGTTATCTACTATAGTATTCTGAACTATCTGAACGACGAGTATGGATTTCAGACACCTATCAATATTCAGTATGAATTGATTACCGGTAAGCAATTCAAGGAATATCTGAAGGGTATGGGTAAGATGAGGCTCATGCAGATAAAGTATAAGTATTTCTCGGACAAGGCGCTGCAACTTTGGGATATGTGCTATGCCTTCTTTGAGAACTCTTATAGAATTGCTATCAATGCTCATGCCCAGGAATATATTCTTGCCAAAAATTTCAATATCATATTCGAGGCAATGATAGATGAACTGATTGGTACTCCACATACCGATATCCCAAAGGGACTTGCTGATCAGAAGGATGGAAAGCGGGTGGATCATCTTTATACGGACTTGGCTTTGACATCTAATGATGCACAGGCTAGCCGTGAGGTATATTACATCGGTGACAGTAAGTACTATAAGAATGGACACCCATTGACATCGGAATCTATCTATAAGCAATATACTTATGCTAGAAATGTGATACAGTGGAACATCAACCTGTTTCTTTCTGATGATACTGCCTTTGATGATGAAGACAGGAAGAATAGAAAGAAAGATAAGGAGAAGTATAAGGATATCCATCTGCAGGATGCTGGGGCTACAGAGGGTTATGATGTGATACCTAACTTCTTTATCAGTGGTTTCGTGTATGATGATCACCGATATAATGCTGGTGAGAAGAATATCCGAAAGCATTGTGATGGAAAAGGTGAGCATTGCACCACGGTATCGTATCAGTTCCCGGACAGGCTCTTTGACCGTGATACGCTCTTCCTGTCGCAATATGATGTTAACTTTCTGTATGTGCTTTTCCTTTATGCCCGAAACAAGGCCAACGAAAAGACGCAGTGGAAGAGAAAGGTGAGAGACATCTTCCGTAACGAGATTAGGGAGGTGATTCAGAAAAATTATCGCATCTATGCTATGAGGGCGAAGCTTGGTGTAGATGGTGAGCTGTATATGCAGAAGCATTTCTACGAGTTGAACGGTAGGGTGTTTAAGCCTTATGGTGAGGATAGGGAAGTTTACTTTGCGTATGCCCGTCCTCTAGATAAATGGAAAGAAACCGAGGCTCAATTTAATGAACTGAAGGAAGACTTCATCATTGATGAGTGTAATATGGGTAAGGACCCAGAAAAAGTGTTGAGGCCGGCACTGGAGCATGAGCTTGGATTGCCATTGGCTTCACCACCATGGCTTACTGTGCATTATCTGGAGCGGGATTTAAGCAGAGGTATCTTAGTTGGTTATTACAAATCTGAGGAGCACTTGCAATGGATTCTTGGTAATAATGACAAGGGAAGTCTGGTTTATAACGTGCGCTTGAAACTTAAAGATGAAGAGGCACGAGATGGTGCTCATACTGCATATTTCTATGAAAAGAAGAATGTTCAATTTGTAATACTCTATACTGATGGGGTAGAAGAAACTGGTAAGTATCGGGTGTTTCATGTCAAGGACACTGCGAGCAAGGTGACTGAGGAAAGAATGCGCAATACCTGGTATCCGATGGATACGGTCGGAGGTGAAGATGGTGATGCGAAACGTAACTATTTCTTTTACCGATTTGACGAAGAGGTGAATATTGGACAGATTGATATCAGAAAATTACTTGCCGATTTAAAGGTTCTTCATCTTAAGGAATTTAATCATTATATTCCTGGTGAACCGATGTTTACGACTGCAGAAGTGCTGAAGGAGTATAGAAGTAATGGTTCTGTATTCTCGTAGTATAATTCTTGATTACAGGTAACATATTAATAGAAAATGTCAGACTGTTTGGGTGAATTAATGCTTTTGCCCTTGCAGGGCGCAAGGCTGATTGCTCTTATACCCAGGGTGTTACCCTGGGCTAGGAGCTTCTGCCCTTTCAGGGCGTGCTGCTTGCGGGTTTCTTATGGCGTTAGAGGCTTCTGTCTTAAATGTTTTGGATAAGTCACATGAAGGGAACTTAAACAAGTTATGTTTTAAATCTGCTGCAAAAATAAGAAATATTTCTTTATTTATGCAAGTTTTTGTGGGATTTCTTTTGTGGTTTCAAAGGAAAAATGTAAATTTGCAACAAAATGTAGAACGTTTTAATATAAAGGTTATGGCAGCAACGGTTTTAAATAGTACACAGGTACACCTCTTGCAAATGTTTCAAGTAGATGATTCTCAGAAAGGTTTGGAAGAATTGAAGGAATTGTTATATTCTTATTATTCAAAGAAAATGGATGAATCTCTGAATGAACTTTGGGATTCGGGCGTGCTTGACCAGAAAAGACTTGATGAAATCAATAATATGGATTTACATAAATTGGAAATGTCATGAGTCGCTTGGTTTTAGATACGAATTGTCTTATACAGATTGTTTCGCCACGGAGCAAATTTCATTCCTTATGGGATAGTTTCGTTCGTGGTGAAAATACTCTTTGTGTCTCTAATGAAATTATTGAAGAGTATGTTGAGATAATGCAAAAACTGATGGGATATGCTGCTGCAGAATATGTTGTTAAAACCATTTTGAATAGCAAATTTACAGAGATGATAACTCCTTTTTATAACTTCAATCTGATAGAGGCTGATAAGGATGATAATAAATTCGTAGATTGTGCAATCACAGCGCATGCCAAATGTATTGTTACCAATGACCATCATTATGATGTGTTGAAAACGATACCTTTCCCAAAAGTTGATGTTGTAAGGCTTGTTGATTTTTTGAAATATCAATAATAGGTAGTCATTAAATATTCCACTCAAATTTATATGGATAATTTGATGTCTTTGTAGCATCGTCTTTCTTAGCTTCTGCCCCTTCAGGGCGTGAGGGGCAAGATGGCTCAGATGGCTCTGGTATAAAAATGCGGTTTAGTACCCTCTCTGCTTCTCGTAAATGAAATCATCGACGATGTAGCCATTGCTCATGAGATACAGGCCGGTGCGCTTATCGTGGAGTTGGGCACAGGTCTTGCTGCGATAGAAGAGATCAAGAGCCAGAGCTGGAGATATTTCCAGGCGCTGTGATAACTCGTATGCTACGCCACCTATCTGATAGCTGAGAATCATTTCTTGAATCTCAGGCGTCTTGGTATTTATCTGTTTATATTTTTTCTGTTCCATTATATACTAAGTATTTATTGATGAGATTTTGATTGAGCAGGCAAATCTGATTGTTCGGCTTATGAAATATTAACTGCTGTAGGGCTGATTCTGCATCGTAAAAGCCTGTCATGTATAGGTTTACGGTATCGATTACTCGGTCGTTAGCGATACCTCCTTCTACATAATCGTAATATCTGGCAGGGTTTTCGCCCCGTCTGTTGCCCACAATGAAGTCTAGCCAGTCTTTATCGTATGCGGTAAATATCTTGCAGCGAGCTTCTTCGAGAATAGCATCCCTATCCAGAGTGTAGAAATTGAGTAGGGGTTGTGCTGCTCTTTTTTCGGCTATGGTTTTAGCCCATTTGATTGCCTGATCCTTTAAATCGGTTACGTAGAAGCCTTGACCAAAGTCTAACCTTGGTCTTCCAACATGATTAAGTGGAGCTTCTATAATTTCTGTAGCTCCATGATAAACTGTTATTTTCATCTGTCTTTCTTCTCCCAATTAGTTAGACACTCAATGACATCTTCTATAAGATACTCTCGACTTTCGGTGTGGAGCGTATCGTAGTGGGGCAGAATGAATTTGTTGATTAAATCAACCTTTCTCATTCTTTCGTATATTTCAATATATGGTACCCCGAGCTTTCTTGCAGCTCCCTCAACGCATGAAGCAGCGAATGCGAGCTTGATTTCTTCTAGGGGTAATTGTATTCTGTTGTTTTCTTTTTCCATTTTTCGTCCTTTCCTCTTAATTCCTGCAAAGATAATGCAAAAATAAGCAATATTTCTCTTTATGCAAGTTTTTAAGGGATTTCTTTTGTGTTTTCGTGAGAAAAGATTTATTTTGTATCGAAATCATCGGCTATGTTAATTGTTTCCAAATGCGACACCATAAATGCAGCCTTGTTCTATCTCTGCAAGGTGGTTAAAGGCAACATGAGCCGCACTTTTACGTTTCGGCAGCTGACGAGTTGCTTAGAGGTGAGGGAGATAATCCAAGTATTGGTATTCTTCTTTGCAAGGACAAAGATTCGTCTGTGGTAGAATGGTCTCTGCGTGGCATAACTACTCCTTTAGGGGTGGCAAGCTATCAGCTGCAAGAGGTCTATGAACGAACATTGCTTGAGATAAAGCAAGAAGCCTCTGAGGATGAATAGTAATATAGTTTAAATTCTGCCACAACTTGTGGAAGAATTTGTCTACCAAGTTGGTAGACAAATAAAACGATGTAACTGGTATGTAAGTACCATGTAAACTGGTATGTAACAGAGCCATATTGGTGAACTTAAATTAAGGATTAAAAATGACAACGACAATAAATAACGAAGATAAGAAACTTAATGTCCCAAATCTCAGATTCAAGGAGTTTCAGGGGGAGTGGGAGAAGTGCAAGTTGGGGGATTTGTGTAATGTTTTGATGTGCAAGCGTATCTTAGCTTCTCAGACAAACACAGAAGAAGGTGTTCCTTTTTATAAGATTGGAACTATCGGAAACGCACCTGATGCCTATATTTCAAAGGAGTTATTTGATGATTATAAAACCAAGTACAACTATCCTCATAAAGGAGAGGTTATGATAACTTGTGCAGGAACTGTTGGAAAGTGTGTTATTTATGATGGTAAAGATGCTTATTACCAAGACTCTAACATTGTGTGGATTGATAATCCTTCACAATGTATAAGCAATAGTTTCCTGTATCATCTTTTAGCGAAAGTAGATTGGCGGAAATTGAACTCTACGACAATAATCCGAATTTACAATGATGATTTGCGAAACTTGAAGTTGAACTATCCTCAAATAGAAGAACAGCAAAAGATAAGCCGCTTGCTGTCACTTCTTGACGAGCGTATAGCAACCCAAAACAAAATCATTGAGGATTTGAAGAAACTAAAGTCTGCGATTAGCAAGAAGTTATTATGCAACGACAAGTGGACTACTTATAAAATCCAAGACATAGCAGAAATAGGAAGAGGGCGTGTCATTAGTTCAGTAGAAATTGAAAAACAAAGACATCCTCTATATCCTGTTTATTCTTCCCAAACTTCCAATGATGGAATTATGGGATATTTGGATAATTATATGTTTGATGGCGAATATATTACTTGGACTACTGATGGTGCAAATGCAGGGACAGTCTTTTACAGAAATGGTAAGTTTAATTGTACCAATGTTTGTGGCACATTAAAGATACATCTCCAATTTGATTGCCACTTTGTATCGCTTGTTCTCCAACAAGCTACTCAAAAATATGTTTCTTCTAATTTAGCGAATCCTAAATTGATGAACAACACAATGGCTTCGATAAAAATAAGAATGCCGGATATGGAAACGCAAAAACGATTATCCAAGGTATTCCAAACATTGGATAGTCGTCTACTGGTACATCAGTGTACTTATGAAATGTATCTGAGAGAAAAACAGTATTTACTTAACCAAATGTTCATATAAACATCTGGCTAAGTAAGTGTCGTTTCTGTGCCCAAAATAGTCTCAATATACTTTGCTCAAAATCAATCTTGGAGTTC
>ENA-ORPK01001876-ORPK01001876.1-human-gut-metagenome-genome-assembly--contig:-NODE-1876-length-15581-cov-3.285521_pt1 | contig 15581 bp, 25 predicted proteins | sample MGYA00242139_ERZ509068 | MGnify/ENA primary metagenome ERZ509068 (study PRJEB26280, sample SAMEA2338687) | human gut metagenome | biome: human gut; feature: human-associated habitat; material: faeces... | reverse complement strand
ATACACCAGCAGGGGCTACGTGATTTTATTATGTCTCAAAAGCTGTAAACTGCTGATATGTTATTCACGATGATAAAACAGATGAGGCGGTAAAGTTACGCAATTTAGCAATAGCTCAGTTAGAACAAATCATTACAGATGAAATCGTTCGAAACGAAGCAAGTCGTATAGAAGAACTTCAACGCAAAGAACATGAAGAATACCTTCAAAAAGAACGGCAGGCAAATTTAGCAAAACGTATAAAAGATGCTAGAAATGCTTTTTGGACCGTTATGGTATTGGGCCTTATAATAGGATTGATAGGAAATCAATTTACAGATATAATATCATTCTGTAAAGGAGAACCCCATTCAGTTGGTTTTATTCTTTGGACAATATTAGTTATTATAATATTGTTTGTGGTAGTGTACTTTGTTTTTAAACATGAATATTTGGATAAAGCAACTGAAATAATAGAGAGATTTATTCAAGAAGGAATGAAAAAGAAATGAATAGACCATTGCCGAAGAATGGTGAAATATGGACTCATTTCAAACAACATGATTATAGGATTATTACCATTGCCGAGCATACTGAAACTGGTGAACGTTTTGTCATCTATCAGGCTTTGTATGGTAAGTATGGCATTTATGCCAGACCTCTGGATATGTTCATGAGTGAGGTAGATCATGTAAAATATCCAGATGCAAAGCAGGTATATCGTTTTGAAAAAAAGACTTGCTTTTGATATAATAAATTTGATATAATAAAAATGTGTGTAGTATATGTTGTACTATCTCTATGGTAGGCACAGAGGGGCACGTTCTTTGGGACGTGCTCTTTTGCTGTATCAAGGGAAGGTGTTTGTCCTGTTTTTCAGCCGATGGATATCAGACTCTGCATCGTTCACTCGATTCTCTAGGTCGCTGATATCAAAGTCGTCATGCCACTCGACGGGACTGGGCGTGTTCTCGACATCGCGGAGTCGGGTATCCAGCTCCTCGAGGTCTGAGCGGAGTGCGTCGATATCTTCGCGATTGGCTTGGGCGCTGTCAATCTGGCTCTCGAGGTCATCCATGCGACGGTTCAGCTTCTTGATCTGCTTGCTGATGGAGCTGCTCTGCTGAGCTGTGGCGAGCTGCTCGATGTAGTGCTGCTGCTGATAGGTGATGACGCCCAGGGCAGCGATGGCTATGGCCATTGCACCAATCAGAATGTTCTGTTTGTTCATGATGTATCCTCCTCCCTAATCAAATCAGCCATAGGATTGTCAACGGATATATCTTGGGCCACTTACTGCATAGAATGATACGCGAGACTTCCCAGAACTTGTGATTTCATACCAAGAAATGATACGACGATTGTCTTTCCATATGGAAGATACAAAGGATTTTCCATATGGTGATGGTACATCCTGATTTAAGAGAAGCAGTGCTTCTTGATAAGAGAGCCCGATAATATCATTAGTAATAACGGTTAGACCGGTGAATATACTAGATGTTTCCTCACTGGAGTCATTGCAAGATATCAGAACCAATCGTGTTAAACCGCTAGAGAGATTGCCAGATGTGATGAGGATATGGCAATAATGAAGAGAAGAGCCAATTTTACAGGACACTATTTCTCCTGATTTTGCAGACTTATGTATATCATAAATACTCGCTTTAAGGAGATTTTTATTGATAATTATCCTATCCAAAAATTTATAAGGGGTCATTTCACAAAGTGGAACGCTGGTATACGTTTGGCTAGTCTTAGCAAATGTCATTGATGGAAAGATAAATAAGCACATCAACAAGAGTATGATAACCTTTCGCATTATAACCCCTCCCTTGGAGCATCCTTTATGGCAAGCACTTCTGGCATGGTCGGTAGCCGCGGCTGATGGCTTCATCCCGGTCGTCGAACTCGACGACGTGGTTTTCGGATATGCGGGGGACGAAGCCGCAAGTGGAAACATGAAATACTTTTGTTTTTTTATTTCCTACGTATGAAAGATCCTTTGCACGATTATGGGATGATGATGTTATATAGTTAATAACAGAGTTTTTTTCTTGGTTATTAGTATTGTTTGTATTTATTTCTTTCTTACCAAGTGGATCTGCATTTTCTAATATATAATCATTTATAGTTTCTTCATATTGACTAATCTCCTGATTCAGTTTATTGATTTCATTCTGTTGCTGGAAGACAGCAATCATAAGAGATAGAATAGCAACAATCAGAAACAAATGATGAAATAAAGAACGAAAAGAATCGTTATCTTCTTTTTTATCTGATTGTGCAAACGATGGTAGTACAATATAACAACCAAATAAGCAGGCAGCTACTATGTACAAATCATCTAATGATAAATCGATTGAGGACAATATGTTCGTAACTAAAGGGGTACCAAGAGAAAATATTGCGTACCCTACGAAGCATAAGGAAAAGAGTAATATGAGTAGGAATGGGATAATTTTGAAATCTTGAGGGTCTTTCATAATAAAGGCCTCCTAATTAAATTTTGATACTCATTATTTTCTCCGTAGAAACAGAATAGGTAATCGAGCAATCAAAGCCGCCCGCGGGCGGCTTATTTTTTATGAAAGCGGGAGATGGTGCCGGAGTTTCCATAAGAAGAGGCTGACACAGCCTTCTCTTCGCTGTCGAGGGCTTGGTCAAGCTGGCGATGGTAGGCACGGCGGATGATGTCGGAATCATCGTCGTCGTCATCGACCGGTGCGGGTTGCGCGGTTTTTTCCTTGGCAGGTTCGGTTTTGGTGGCGTTTGAATTTTCTGTATCACTTTCAGCCATGATCTTGTCGAAAATCTGCTCCAGCATCTTCCATTGTGGCTCGTCGAGTTTGGCGAGGACTTCGGCGAGGCGGTAGGGGAAGGAGTCGTGCGGGGACTGCGAGACACGCTCGGCCCACTCCATCAGCTCGTCTTTCTTGGCACGCTCTGCAAACATCTCACCAGTGCCGTCGACCAGCCATTCGCGCCGTACCTGAAATTTTTCACAGATTAGCTGGATGTTCTGGTCTACCACAGCGTTTCCTGGTTTCTCGAGTTTACTGATAGCACCTTGTTTTAGACCGATAGCTTTACCAAATTCTCCTTGATTCATATCTTTCTTTTTTCGGAGCAATTTTATTCTGTCATTAATTGTTTCAGTCAAGATATCCACCTCCTACTATAAATATATACTACTGCGTAGTAAAAAGCAAGAGAAAAATATTGACATAAATTCCTAAGTAGTGTATTATAAAGATGAAAAGATTCCTGAGTAGTATAAATACAGGAGGTGACCAGCATGGCCATGACCGAACAGGATCATGAGATCGTCGAGAAAATCGCGAGAGTCCTGCCGAAGATGACGGAGATTCAGAAGACGAAGCTGCTCGCATCGGCGCAGACGCTCGTCATGATTTTCGACCAGTCGGCATCAGAGGGGGCGGAAGAGGAGGGGCAGAAGAAGGATGACCCTAAGCCTAAATCCGCGTGAAGGTATGAAGGAAAACCAAGTGAAGGAGGAGATTACCATGACTGCAATGGAGACGTTGATGACCATCATGATGAGCTGCCTGGCTCTTGTCGCATTTCTGTCCTGGCGCATGGATAAGGAGCGCCTGCTGTACGTCGAGAAACTTGACGCGATGACGGACGAGCTCCGTCGTCTTCGCGAGGATAATACCCGCCTGCGCGATGAAGTGTCCAAGTGCTATGTGGAGTCGGTGTGCAGCTACGGGAAGATGTGCCGTGACCTGCATGAACTGATGTATTGCGTGGACGAGCTCCGCTGGGCCATCAATACGAGCAAGGCTGTGAACGAGGATGCAGCCGAGCACCTGCGTGATCCGTTCTTCCCTGAGGAAGAGGATGACTATGGGTGGAATGAACCTGCAGGGACGCCGGGCAATCCCATTGAGAAAGACATCATCGAAGGCCTGAAGCACGACGGCGTCTGGGATCCAGAGCCAGACAACCACGATAAACGCTCGGCATGAAGGGAGATGGTCTATCGAGAACGACGGCAGGAACAAAACGCGAGGCGACTATATTATATAGAAGGGAGGTGAAGTCCTTGGAGAGTGCAGCTATCGAGATGATGATTGTCAATGCCATCGAGAGAACCGGACGGGCCATGGCCAAGCATATGGGAGAGCGTCAAACACCAGACGAGCTTCTGACGGTCAAGGAAGTGGCCAAAATCCTGAAGGTCAGTCTCAACTACGCCAACCATCTTGTGCAGTCCGGCATCATACCGGGCCTCAAGATGAACGGCATGAAGGTCCGCCGCCGTGCCCTCGAGGCATGGATGGCGGCGATGGAAGGGCAAGACCTATCCGATCCGGCGCAGCCGGTCCCCATCCGACGGCCCAGTAAAAGCGCATGAAAAAAGAGGTGCCCGGCATGGCACCTCTTGGTATGGATTGGTTTCGCAGCACAATCTATACCTCCTATTATATAGCACGAAGCTCCCGGACGCAAGACAAGCGGCGAATTTTTGAGGGTGGGATCCCTCTTTGGCCGCTTGATAAAGGGATTAATGTACCGACACGTATCCGCATAAAGATACAGAATAGAGGAACGAGTAGAACAGGAGCACAGAGATGGCATATGTCAGGAGAAGGTGGGTAGCCCACCATCGGAGATACATCGTGGAAGACAAGTACCACACACAGAGGATGATGCCAGAGAAGAGGAGTATCCGGGAGAGGCGAAGACCTCGAACGGGACTCGGCACCTCGCAGAAGCAGGCGAAGATCAATGCCAGGCAGCGGGCGGAGCGCCTGAGTCGGCTCATCCTGGATAACTTCGAGTCAGGAGACTGGTATGTGACGTTCACCTTGGACTCTGAGCTGACAGAGGATGCCATCAAGACAGCATACGGGAAGATGACGCGCGAGCTGCGGCGCTGGTACAAGAAGCATGGAGTGACCTGCAAGTATATCGCCGTCCTCGAGAATCTCAAGAACGGCGGCCGCAAGCATGGCCACATCCTTCTGCCAGCCGTACCAGATGCCAGCTTCCAGGAGATGCGCCGCGCTCTCCAAAAGGCATGGCCACAAGGCGATGTCTACCTCAAACCCTATGCCGGTGATGTCATGGATGCGTTTCGACTGGCCTCTTACTACGTCAAGGAAGAGGTCAAGGTGGACCGTCGCACGAAGGCGGGCAAGGCCTGCGAGGAACAGGATGCTCAGCCCATGCGCGGCCGCCTCATGACAAGCCGGAATCTCTTGCGCACGGAGCCCACGAAAGAGCCGATCCGGACCGCAGAAACCTACCGGGAAACCATCAAGGCCCCGAATGGATATCACGTCGTGGTGGAGCTGAGCTATAACGGCTTCACCGAAGAAGGCTATCCGTATCAGCACGCAGTGTATGAGGCGGATGAATTACAGGAGGAAAAACAACATGATCATCATCACCATCGCAAACTTAAAAGGCGGCGTCGGCAAGACCGTGACCGCGATCAACGTGAGCTACCTACTCGCCGCCGAACACGGCAAAAGAGTCCTGCTCGTCGACAATGACCAACAGGGAAATTCGTCGCAGTTCTTCAAGCGGTACAGCTACGACAGGCCGAGCATGGCCAACGTCATGAAGCGCACGGTGCGGGCGGCACAGGTCATCCAGCATACAGACTTCCCAGGACTCGACATCATCCCGGCCAACCTCAAGCTGGCCGAAGCCGAGCGGGCGGTCATGATGGATACCGTCGTGCCACAGCAGGTCCGCTTGCGTGAATGCCTGCGCGAGGTGAAGGACGACTATGACTACGTCATCATCGACAACCCACCGAGCTTGCATATGTGCGCGGTCAACGCGCTCTCGACGAGCGACTACCTCGTTATCCCGGCCGTCATCAGCCGTTGGACATTCGAGGGTATCGACAGCCTGCTCGAGCAGGCAAGGCAGGTGCAGGCCTACCTCAATCCGCAGCTCAAGTTCCTCGGCACGCTCATCACGTGCTGCCGGAGGACTACGAGCAATCAGCAGGGGGCGGAGTGGCTGCGCTCGCATGGGGACTACAAGGTCTTCAACCACTACATCCGCTGGACTGACAAGGTCGACGAGTCGACGTTCTCGGCTGAGCCAATCGTACTGCACTCGCCGCGCTGCGGAGCCTCGAGGGATTACCGTGACTTTGTGGAGGAACTACTCTCGCTTGTGTCCGATTCGGACACCGAGGAAGAAGGTGCGGCAGAATGAGACGGTCCATCTACGAGCCCTCTTTTGCTTGGAAGCGCTACCGTGCGCAGCGTGATCGTCGTCAGCAGCGCCAGGCTGCCCTCTGCGAGATCCTGCAATTCTGTGGATGGAGCATCAAGACGATGATGGTCATCGCATTGCTTTACATCGGCCTCTGTATCCTGGCCGTCTGAAAGGAGAATACCATGGCAAATTTTGATTTGATGGGCCTCATGAGCCAGGCAAGCCGCGAGTCGGCTGGCAAAGCGCCCAAGTACGAGATGCGCAAGCTCATGCTGCAGGAGCTCTATCCGAATCCGGACAACCAGCTCGTCTACGAGGTCAAGGATATTGAGGAGCTGGCGGATGCCATCGAGATTGCGGGCGGCGTCCTGCACAACCTCGTCGTCGCTCCGGCAGATGCCGACGGCCGCCACATGATCATCAGCGGCGAGCGCCGCTATCGTGCCTGCTGCCTGCTCGTCGATCGTGGCGAGCGCCAGTACAGCGAGGTCAACTGCATCATCGAGAACGAGCGGGACAAGGACCTGCTCGCCCTCATGCTGCTCCTGACAAACTCGACGGCCCGGCAGCTCAGCGACGCCGAAAAAGTCAGGCAGGCCGAGCACCTGACGGCTGTCCTCAAACGCATGCAAGAGGCAGGCAGAGTCGAAGGGCGCATCCGCGACATCGCGAGCAAGATGCTTTCGACAAGCTCCGGCCAGCTTGCCCGCTACCATGCCATCGCAGAGAACCTGCAGGATCCCGAGCTCAAGCAGGCATTCCACGAGGGGCGCATGGGTATCAGCGCGGCCTACGAGGCAAGCCGACTCGATGCCGCAGAGCAGAAGAAGGTCGCAGACACGCTCGGCAAGGAAGGCAAGGTATCCCTGCAGCATGTCGCAAAGGCCGCGAAGGCCGAGGAAGAAAAGCCGAAGACGGCCTACCGCTCTCTCCATCCGAAGCACCACGAGAAGCTCGTCAAGAAGATGGAGATGGTCGGCATCGAGAACATGACGCCATGCGAGCAGTGCAAGATTGCGACGGAATGCCAGAACTGTTGCCGAGTCTGTGAACCCCCTTGCAATGTCCAACAGGAATGCCGCAAGGAGCAAGTATCGGTTGCGGCCATCCTGCTCGCCGAACTCGAGGATTTGCGCCAGCGCCATGAGAAGCTGGCAGGAAAGTACGGGGCGGAGACATGGGGCAAGAGTCTGGCCGAAAAACAGCAGCAGGCCGCACAGGTCCTTGTGCAGCTCATGGATCTCGTGAAGGAGGAACAGGCATGAATCGGTATCTGTCCAGCCGGGAACGTGAGAGCATGGCCCGGCTCATGGCCCTCGTGATGGTCGAAGGCGAGGCCATCAAGAGCTACGAGAAAGTCAGCGACCTCGACAAAGAATTCATGAAGTACCTGCGCATGAGCCACACCTTCCTCGAGAAGGCCATTGCCCGCCGCTACAACCTCATCGACCTCGACGCCGCCAAGCAGATGAAGCGGGCGGCAAGCCAGCTCTGCGTCGTCTTCGTGCCGGAGCGGGAGGCCAGGCGGCGTGTCGAGGAGATTGCCCAGATGAAGAAGACCCTGCATCTCTCCATGTCCGATTTCGAGGATCTCTGTGAATGCATCATGCCGCGGCTCTGCGGCGTCTGCTCGGGCAAGAACTTCCGGCACTGCGCCTGGAAGGAATTCCTGCACCGCTACCAGGTCGAGGTCGTGAACTACAAAGCCGACGAGAACACCTGCCCTTACAGCTATCCGCAGGCAGGCTGGACCGTCAGCAAGGAATGGGCCGAGGCAATCCAGAAGCCCTTTGATGGGATTGCGTCCGATTCGGACACCGACGAAGAACAGCCGGAAGACGTGTCCAATTCGGACAATGAAAGGGGGTGATTATCATGATGATACTCGTGGCACTCGGCATTGTGGCCTGCCTGTTGATTCTCTACAATCTCTGGCGGGCACACAAGACGCTGCAGAACCTGCGAATCTCGAACTGGTCGCCGGGCGACAGTGAGACGCGCAGCGAGAGGACAAAGCGGTAAGAGTAAGCGAACAGGAGGTTTGGTTGGCATGGGAATGATTCGCTTGAAAAAAAACATGACGGAGCTCGACATCTTGCGGGCTGAGAAAGAGAACGAGGCACGGCGTCAGAAAGCCCTGTCGGATTTCCGGTCAGGGACCATCAAGAGCCAGGAAGCAAAGACCATCATCCGCGTCTGCGACGAGATGAAGAAAGAGCTGGCACGCAGAAAGAGGGGCTTGAAATGAGTATGCAGAAACGATGTATCCTCCCGCATCCCTGCAACGGGCCGCTCTACAAGGAATGGACCGAGACGGACTTCTTCCTGAAGATGCTCGAGGAATTCGACGAGGTCGGGAAAGCCTACGCGAAGCTGCGGGCGGCAGAGCGGGAAGGATTGCCGAAGGAAGAAGGGACGATGCGCTGGTGGAAGCTCATGGAAGAATGCGTCGACCTGCAGGTGGCGGCCACCAGCTTCATGGAGCGGTGCGGCTGTACCGAGGCGGCACGGCAGAAGCTCATGGACTACGTCAATCATCACAACGCCCGCAGAGACAACGGCCTGCGGTTCAGGAAGGGTGAGAGCGATGACGGGGAATGAAACCGGGATGCTGCTGAACATCCTGTTCTTTGCGGCCATGTTCTGCCTGACGACCACGCTCTGGCGGAAAGAGAAAGCCAGGGCCGAGCATCTGGACAGGGCACTGCGGCAGATGGCCGACAGCTGGATGCAGGACAGCAAGACCATGGAGTCACGCCTGGATCGCTACAAGAAGCATCTCGATGCCGTGAAAGAAGAGCGGGACCAGCTGACCGCGCGATGCAAGAAGATGGAGCAGGACTTGAAGATGCAGTGGGTCTGGGATAGTAAGCACGGCTACTGGATCCCGAGCAATGCATCTGCCGCGACGCTGATGCAGAAGGTGCCGTTCCCCATCATGGGCATCGCCAAGGATGACAAGAAAGACTGAGCAGGAAGGAGAGGCAGATGGACGAGAAATCAGCCAAAGCACAAGCCGAGCGTATTGCGCTGGCCATCGAAGAAGACCACCGCCAGGCGGAACACTATCTGCTCTCCTATGCGCGGGAGCGGAAGGACTACGCGAAGCGGCGGGCGGAATACGTCTACAAGACGACGGCCGGTCACGATCCGACAGCACAATCAGCTGAGCGGGGCATCTTTTTTGATACCCATGCGCGGGCTGCCCATTGGTTGCGGGCGGTCGAGATTCTAGAACAAAGCCTGCCCGAAGAGAAGCAGCTCTTCCTGCGGCTCCGGCGCGATGCCGAGAAGCAGAAGGGCAACGGCTTCTCACGCGGTCGGCACGGCTGGGCCATCCGTGTGCAACACCGGCTTGCCGAAGAGATGGAGACCCGGTACCCTGGCCGTTCGTTCTGGATGGGTGAGCGGACGCTCAAGGCCTGGTGGAAGGACATAATCTGCCGGACAGCCGAGATTGCCGCCCGTCTGCGGAAAAAATAAAAAAGGGCAGCACGTTATTCCAGAATCCGCATGGTAAGATAATAACAGACCAACCCATAGAAAGCCTCGCGAGCTGAGCAAGCCGCGGGGCTTTTTCCGTGGAAATCACTTGACAGGTAGGAATGGAGAAAGAAACCAGCGTGGATGAAAGCGTGAAACCCCTTGAAATACAAGGCAAAGGAGGTGCTGGCGATGAAGAGGAAACTTTACAAGTTTGTACCGCAGAGAGACAAGAATCGTTTTCTTAACTATCTGGTAGACTGCGGAACGATATCCAAGGCCGCTCAGGCCATGGGCATCTCGCGCCAGACACACTACCTCTGGCTGCACAGCGATTCCAACTACGCCATCGCCTTCAACCGTGCCCGCGCCATGGCCAATGACCTGCTCGAAGAAGAAGCCTACCGGCGGGCCGTGGAGGGCTGTGAGCGCGGCGTCTACTACAAGGGCGACAGGATCGCGACGCGCATTGAATACTCAGACACCCTGCTCGCGATGCTGCTCAAGGGAGCATTCCCCGACAAATACAAGGACCGCGTCCAGCAGGAGACCGTAGGAGATGGCGGTGCAGAGCTCGCCTGGGAAGGAGATGACGACGATGATGACAGCGCAGAAGAAACGGATCACGATAACGTACCGGCCGGAGCCGCTCTGGAAAAAGACCATCCATCCAGCACTTGAGAGCCACCGCTTCTCCGTCATCGTTGCTCATCGCCGCTTTGGCAAGACCGTCGGGACCGTCAACCACATCATCAAGAAGTGCGTGCAGAATCATCAGCGTTCTCCGATGTATGCCTACGTTGCACCGTTCCGCAACCAGGCCAAGCTCATCGCCTGGAACTACATGAGGTACTACACGCACGTCATCCCCGGCGTCCGCATCAACGAGTCGGATCTCTTCATCGAGTTTCCGAGCCGCTACAAAGGCGCACAGGGCGGCCGCATCTACATCATCGGTGCCGACCATCCGGACAACTTGCGCGGCACGTACTGGGATGGAGCTATCCTCGACGAGTACGCACAGATCAAGCCGGAGCTCTGGGACGAAGTCATCCGTCCATCACTGGCTGACCGTAACGGCTGGTGCATCTTCATCGGCACGCCGAAAGGCCAGAACCAGTTCTACGAGATCTACCAGAAGGCACAGCGCGAGCCGGACTGGTACTGCTGCATGTACCGTGCCGACGAGTCCGGCGTCTTTGCACCGGACGGTCGCCTGGGACCAAAGGAACTCGAGGACATGAAGCGGGACATGAGCGAAGAGGGCATCCGCCAGGAGCTCTACTGCGACTTCACCGCCTCGGCCTTCAACGTCCTTATCACGATTGACATGGTGACAGCAGCTTGCAAGAAAATTTACCAGAAGGCCGACATCCTCGGAGCCCCGCGCATCCTCGGCGTCGATGTCGCACGCTTCGGCAATGACTCATGCGCCATCACGCGCCGTCAGGGTCTCGTGGCCTACAAGCCCAAGGTCTTCCATGCTATCAGCAACATGGACTTTGCGGCAAGACTCATCCAGGAGATCAATGACTTCCAGCCGGACGCCGTCTTCGTCGACTCCGGCCGCGGCGAAGGCGTCATCGATCGCTGCCGGCAGCTCGGCTACGATGTGACCGAAGTATCTTTCGGCGGCAAAGCCCTGGAATCCGCGCACTACGTCAACAAGCGGGCAGAGATGTGGGACGCCATGCGCAAGTGGCTGCAGGCGGGCGGCTCGCTGCCTGACATGCCCGAACTCAAGACAGAACTCGTCACGCCGGAGTACAGCTTCGATGCGGCGAATCGCATGAAACTCGAACCCAAAGAGAAGATAAAGGAGCGGATCGGCAAGTCGCCGGACGTGGCCGACTCTCTGGCGTTGACGTTCTCTTATCCCGTCGTGCCGAAAGAAGCCGTGCATGGCTCAGGTGCGACGTGCAATACAGACTACAATCCCTTCTGACGATGTGTCCGATTCGGACACCGAAGGAAATCAGCATGGCATGTGTCCGATTCGGACACCGAGCTACTGGAAGGAGGTGAGCGCCATGTGTTCTGGTGGAGGTGGAGGCAGCTATACGCCGCCGAAAGTAGACCCGGCACCGACGACGGTCGTGCCAACGGATGAAGCGGCGACGACAGCTGCAATCAGCAAAGAGCAGAAACGCAAGAAGGGCCGCAGTGCAACAGTACTCTCGAGCGACCGCAACAGCCTGCTGTCGAGTCTCGGCAACAGCAACAGTGACAGCGGCGTCAGGAGAATGCTCGGATAAGGAGGAGCAGCATGGAACGAGACAAGCAGGGAGCGAGGCTCCCGCCGGGCGGCATCTCACTCGTCAAGATGTCGGATGTCGGCAGGCGGCTGAACATCTCGAAGCAGCGTATCCGGCAGCAGGTCAGTGCCATGCTGCAGAAGCGCACGGCATACGAGACACGATGGAAAGCCATCCGGGATTATCAGCTGCCGTACATTGGTTACTTCGACGACCGTGACGACGAGCAGACGATGGCCGACCGCAAGGACCGGCATATCTACAACAGCACGACCTGGCAGGCGAACCAGATCTTCGCGGCCGGTGTGATGAGTGGCTTGACGCCGCCGTCGCGTAAGTGGTTCCGGCTGAGCTTCTCAGACAAGGAACTTGCTGACAACTCGGATATCGGCAAGCTCCTGGACCAGCGCATGGATATCATGAACGATGTCCTCGAGAAGTCGAACTTCTACACTGCCATCCACTCGTGCTACCTCGAGCTCGCATTCGGCCAGGCACCGCTCGGCATCTTCCCGGACAGCCGCTACGGCGTCCACTTCACAGCCTACCCGGTCGGCAGCTATGCCTACGAGTGTGGGCCGGACGGTCTCGTCAACACTTTTGTGCATCGCATGAAAATGAGCGCCCAACAGCTCGTCGACAAGTTTGGCCGCGAGAACGTCACGCAGGCCGTGCGTGACGAGATCGACAACGGCGCTGGCGTGCGGGCAGTGCATCGCGTTGTCTGGTTCGTGACACCGAACCGCCTGGCATCGCCGGACAAGCTCGGCAGCATCTATATGCCGTTCCTTTCAGCCTACTATCTCGAGGAGAGCGACGATGACGAGTTCCTCTACCTCGGTGGCTTCGAAGAGTGGCCGGTGCCGGTCGCCCGCTACATCATCACGGGAAACGATGCCTACGGCAAGGGTCCTGGGTGGTACGCCGAAGGCGATGCCAAGGCCCTGCAGCTCATGGAGAAGGACCTGCTGACCGCCGTCGAGCTCGGTGTCAAGCCGCCGATGCAGACGACTGCAGAGACCGTCGCCAAGGGCATCAACCTCGTGCCGGGCGGCAAGACGTATGTCCGACAGGATGGAGCCGTCAAGCCGCTCTTCCAGGTCCAGACCGATATTGGAGATTTGCGTGCGCAGATCACCCAGCTCGAAGACCGCATCAAAGAAGCGTACAATGCAAACCTCTTCATGATGCTTAACGAGATGGAAGACAAGACCATGACCGCACGGGAAGTTATCGAGCGCAACCAAGAGAAGATGACCGTCCTCGGGCCAGTTGTACAGCGCATGCAGTACGAATTTCTCTCGAAGATCATCGAGCGCGTCTACATGGTCCTCGACCGGGCCCAGGTATTTCCTCAGCCGGAAGACCCCACAATGCAGGAGATGCTCGCCCAGCAGGACATCAAGATCGAGTACATCTCGCCGCTCGCACAGGCTCAAAAGGTGGCAGGACTCACAAACATCGAGCAGTTCTACGCATTCCTCATGAATCTCGCGCAGGCCAATCCGGACGTCCTCGACAAGCTCAACTTCCCCGAGACAGTCAACCGCTACGCCGACATGCTCGGCACACCGGTGGCCATCCTGCGCACGGACGATGAGTACGAGAAGATCCAGCAGGAGAAAGCCGAGAAGCAGGCCCAGATGGAACAGCTGCAGCAGGCCAAGCAAGTGGCCGACATGGCAGCACCGGCAGCTCAGGCCGCAAAGAATGCCGCGCAGGCAGCGCAGGACGGCAACCCCGTCCTGCAGCAGTTGATGGGTGCCGACACATTGGGCTATGGCCAGGGAGGATGACATGGACAAGCAAGAAAAAGAAGCGCGAATCATCGCCTACGCCAGTCAGGAGCAGGAGAAGCGCGACACTGCCTCTCTCGACTACCTGATGGCGGACGAGCGGGGGAGATGGTTCCTGATGCGGCTTATGGATCGCTGCCACATCATGGACTCCACCTTCCCCGATAGCGACCACACGAACCGCATGCTCATCGCCGAAGGAGAGCGACGGGCGGCCCTGACCGTGCGGCAGAACATCATGCACATGGCAGATGGCCTGGCACGGTACCAGCAGGCCGAGCGGGAATACATGGCCTTCCAGCAGCGCATGGAAGACCTCATGCAGACAACAGAAAGCGAGGATCATCATGAGAGACCTGTTTTTTAGGCTCCAGCGTTTTGGAGCACCTGTCGATGCCGCGGGAGATGGCGATGCGCCAGCACAGGGCGGTACGCAGGACCAGCAGGATACAGGAGCGAGTGCATCACAGCCAGCCCAGACAACCATCTTGGGCAGTCAGCCACAGGCGAGCCAGGGCGACGAGCAGGCACAGGGGCAAAGCAGCCAGGGCAACATGGAAACCAAGCCTGGAGCAGAGCCGCCTGCCACCTACGACTTCTCGGGCGTCGTGCCAGAAGGCCTGGAATACGACACCGAGCGGGCGGGGCAATTCGGCGCCCTGGCACGCGAGTGTGGCCTCTCACAGGAGCAGGCAAGCAAGCTGGCAAGCTACGGCATACAGTACATGCAGGCCGGACAGCAGGCGGTAGCAGACGGCATCCGCCAGACAATGGATGGATGGGCTCAGGAAGCCCGCCAGCAGCTCGGCGGCCAGTTCGACGACGTCACCGCCAGGGCTGCCGTCGGACTCAATGCAGCCGAGCGCAAGATCCCCGGTCTGCGCCAGATGATGAACCTCACTGGTGCCGGCAACCGCGTCGAGATGATCCAGCTCATGGCCGAATTCGGGAAATTGGTTGGCGAAGACCCCGGGCATATAGGCGAGGGCGCACACGAGAAGACCCTGTATCCGAACACAGACTTCAGCAGATACTAATAGCACAGAAGGAGGAACTCCATCATGGCATTACTGGGAACCCAGGCGCTCACTCTGAGCGACCTGCAGAAGCGAGTGGACCCCGACGGCAACATTGCCTACATCATCGAGGCCCTGCTCAACGCAAATCCAATCATGGACGACATCGTCTGGAAGGAAGGCAACCTGCCGACGGGCAACCGCACGACGGTCCGCGCTTCTATGCCGACGCCGTCCGTTCGCCGCATCAACGCCGGTGTTGCTCGTCACAAGAGCAGCACGCGCCAGGTGCAGGATACATGCATCATCCTTGAAGATCGCTCCTGCATCGATATCGAGGAACTGGCACTGGCACGCAACCGCGAGGCATTTCGCCGTAGCGAGGATGCAGCCTTCGTCGGCGGCTTCACCGACGCTGTGGCCGCCAACATCTTTTACGGCAACACGGATGACACGCTCGATACATTTAACGGCCTGACAGCCCGCTACGACACCATCGGTGGCGAGAAGAACGACGCAGGTTACCAGGTCCTCGCGGGCGGCACGGCAGGAACAAACACGAACACCTCGGCCTTCTTCGTCAGTTGGGGCACGTATGCGACGACCGGTATTTACCCGAAAGGCTCGCAGGCCGGCCTGCAGCAGCGCGACCTCGGCGAACAGACCGTGCAGGATGCCGACGGCAAGGAACAGCGCCGCATCTACGTCCTGCATATCCTGGAGCGCAAGCAGTAGCCATGAGCACGACCACTCTTCCCGTCATCCGTCTGCAGTCCTGCCCCAAGGGCTATACCCGCGACCTGGACAAGACCATTTCGCCCCAGGAGACCTATGAACGCGTGCAGGCC
>ENA-ORPK01001871-ORPK01001871.1-human-gut-metagenome-genome-assembly--contig:-NODE-1871-length-15617-cov-34.074476_pt1 | contig 15617 bp, 7 predicted proteins | sample MGYA00242139_ERZ509068 | MGnify/ENA primary metagenome ERZ509068 (study PRJEB26280, sample SAMEA2338687) | human gut metagenome | biome: human gut; feature: human-associated habitat; material: faeces... | reverse complement strand
TTGCTAAGAGAAAGTGTATTTCTCAAAAGCGAGTGCAAAAGTACTAACTATTTTTCATTCCACCAAATCTTTTCGCAAAAAAGTTGCTTTTTTAGTCGGTTTTTAACATCTATAAAGACTTTATGCAATAGATTTTAGCTGCTTACATTATTATATATGCGCTTGCCTGTGCACACACTTAGGCGTATACGCAAGCGCACAATACGATTAAGGTTATAATGCTTTTTCAGTTAATTTACTCAAGTTTCGCAAGTTTTGTCCCATACGCCCTGAAAGGTTCTTGAACCACATGCGAAAATTCAGTTAATTTATATTTAAAAATTGACGCTTATCCGTAGCCATTAACTTTATTTCGCTGACAATACATTAAAAGGTTATAATGTTTTTAAGATAACTTATATTTTAGAAGTTTACGCTTATCCATAGCCATTAACTTTATTTCGCTGATAATATTTTAACGGATTATACATTAGGGATACCGATTAGACTGGGATTCTAGGAGTTTCTGCAGAAAGAAATCATAAAAAAAAAAGGACTCTCTAAAAAAAGATACCATTTCGGAATCGTGAACAAACGCAAAAATATATAAAAACGGGCTGAATTCTTAAAATATGTTTATAAAAAGCGAAAAACACCCTTCACCACCCTTCACCCGTAACTATTTGACACTCAAAATGTTAAATAAAAAGGTGAAGGGTGAAGGTTTGAAAACTCTATTTTATATATGTACGCGTGGGTAAAGGAAAAAAGGGTAAAATCAAAAAAGTACCCTAGGGTCAAAAATCGGAAAAACCCTAAAAAAAGAATATAATATAAGATTTAAAATATACCCTTCACCCTTCACCTCGTTGCCACAACCCAGCTTCCATATCTTCATCATCGAATTACCTACATTTTGTCTTCTGGGGTTATCCTTCGGAGATATTCTGCTATCTTTCGGAGATAATTTCGTATCCTTCGGAGATATTGTGCTATCTTTCGGAGATATTTTCGTATTCTTCGGAGATATTCTCCTGAATGATTCCATGATATTTTTCGCACTTTATTTCCCGAATCCACGCAAATCGCACAAATCGCATAGGTAGAAAACGGAAAAGACGTATCTTTGCATTCGAAATAAAACGAATAGCGTATGAGACTGGTAGAAGAAAGAGAAGATGAAACAAGTAAAAAAGCATATCGGGAAATCAAGAGTTTCATCGGTACGGCGAAGCAAGAAGGTCCGGGACTGGATATAGAATCGGGTAAGGGAAAAGTAAAATAACAGGAAATATTAAGGGGGATTATTTCGAAAGAAGAGATTAAGATGGCAATGGCAGAAATGTAAAAATAATCAAAAATGGGGGGGGGCAAAAATGGGTGGATTTATAAATTTGTAGTTAATAAACCTTAAATAAAGGCAGTTTTTTCTGATTTTGAAAGTCCTTTTGCTCATTTTTCGCTATCTTTGTGGCAGAAAGTATAATTAGATTAATAACAAAAAATAGAAATAGTAAACAACAAAATAGACACTTTTCTATCAACAAAACAATACAGAAGCGAATGAAGACAGACAAAGGAAAGCGCATGTTGCTCCTTCTTGTTTCAGCACTTTTCATTACTTCAGCATCAGCACAAGACTGGCGCTTGAAAACGAACTTAGCATACTGGGCTACCACAACACCAAACATCGGAGTGGAAAAGAGGTTATCAGACCACTGGTCGCTAGATCTATCCACAGGTTGGAACCCATTTACTTTTCGCAAGAACAAGAAACTGAAGCACATTGCCGTACAAACAGAGATGCGATATTGGCTCGACAGCCCGTTCCTGGGGCACTTCTTTGGAGCCAATTTACTCTACTCACATTACAATGCGGGTGGCGTACACCTCCCATTGGGACTTTTCCCGAAACTCAAAAAGCATAGGTTCCAAGGCGACTTGGGAGCTCTGGGCATAGTATATGGCTACAACTGGGCACTCGACAAGCAAAACCGTTGGAATCTGGAAGCGGCAATAGGTTTGGGATTGGGAATCACACGCTATACCAAATACAACTGTTATGGCAGATGCGCCACCGCCATTGAGAAGAAGACGAAAACTTTCGTAATGCCGACCAAAGTTGCAGTCTCGCTAGTTTACAACATCGGGCAGACAGAGAAAACAAATAAAAACAATTAAAATATAACTTGACTATGAAGAAGTTCAGATTTTTCAGCTTTGCAAGTGCGATGCTTCTTGCAAGTGCAGCAGGAATGGTTTCCTGCTCTTCAGATTCAATTGAGCCAACAAGTGGCACAGGTGCGACAGGACAGGTTGTAAAGACCCAGTTCGCCATAAACATTCCTTATGGCGGTAACTCTTCGACAAACCAGGCGAAGAAGGTGACTCGTATGACAGATGAAATGACTCAGCAAAGTGGCAAGCCTTTCCGTGGCATTTCAGACATCGTTTTGCTGACTTTCAACGGTAATCCTTCAACAGCCGGAAACACAGAGGCTACAAGAATCATCGAAATCGGTACAGACGCCAATGCATACGCCCAAAATAAATACAGCAAACTCTACCGTGACATTGAGATTCCTGTAGGAACTAACCACATGCTTTTCTATGGTAGAGCTACCAGGAAGAGTGGAGACACAGACTTCCAGACAGGTAAGATTAAAGATGTAGGAACAAAAACAACCGAGAAAGTTCTTGCAAACATATCTCATGAGTTAACTCCTATCAATAGCACAGCAAACTTTACAACAGATACTGAAGCTGCTAAAATCATCAATGCATTGAATGATATTGCCAAAGCTAAGGTTACAGATGGAAAAGATTATACCTGGGCAACAATTGGTAACGAAACAACCCTCCCAACTTGGTTAACAGAAAACGAGAAGAAATTTTTAGCTGCGCGTTACAACGAGTTCACAAAACTAAAAGCAGGCTCGAAAACATCTGTCGTTGAATTTATCAAAAACCTCAAAACTGCATTGGTGGGTGAGACTGGAGAACCAACCATCCCTGCAGAAAGAAAATTAACGAAAGAGATTTACGATAAATGCGTTGCTGCTTTAGGAGCTATCGAAAGTATCAACTTCCCTGGAAAGTTCAACCTGCCTGATGGTGTTGCTTCCTTAAATTGGAAAACTGGAGAGAGCAAATTTGCTTACAACGCTCCAGAAAACGTAACCATCGGTACCGGAAACTCCATCAATTACCAAAAGATTTGCTATCCAGCAGAACTGTCGTATTTTGTAAATACAACAACTATGGTTTCTGATAAAGATATGTCTAATCTTAACGATTTCCCTGCATACAATGATTGGACAAACCCAAATGGTGCAAACTGGGAAGGCAAAAGCTTTTCAGAAAATGCCGTTGCAAATACGACAAAAACTGTAGGCTTGAAAGCCCCAGTTCAGTACAGCGTGGCTGTGTTGAAATCAACAGTAAGATGTAATGCTGCTACTCTTGAAGATAACGCTAAGGAAGCTGGAAGTTTCGATGAAAACCAGCAGATTTCGGTTCCAACAGATGGGTTTAAAGTAACCGGTATCTTGATTGGCGGTCAGCCAGCTTCAGTAGATTGGAAGTATGACCCAGCATCTACAGAGTCATTCGCTAACACCATCTATGACAAGGAGATGAATGGTTCTATGGCTGCCAAGAACGAAACTTCTGCATCAAACGCAAACTATACGCTGGTCTTTGACAACAAAAAGTCTGATGCACAAAGCCCAGTATATGTAACACTCGAGTTAGAGAACAACTCAGACAAGGCCTTCTACGGAAAAGATGGTATCATTCTGAAAGGTGCGAAGTTCTATCTTGTAGGTCAGTTAAACCCAAACAAGACCGGACTTACAAATCCTAATAGTGTGAATCGCGTATTCATGCAAGACTATGTTACAACAGCCAACTTTAACATCAAAGAATTAAAAAGCGCATACAACTGTATTCCTGACCTCAGAACATCAGGCATCAACGTAGGTCTCGCAGTAGATCTTTCTTGGAAGGCAGGTATTACATTTGATGTAGAAATTTAATCATTCAACCTTACTGAGCTTTCGCAAGTTACGAAAGTTCAGTAGGGTAGATTTCGCTGTTTATAATCCTAATAGAGGACGGAAAATGAGAAAGAAAAAATCATATAGAATATTTCTGATAGCTCTGATGACTTTGAGCATCGCTTTCGGATTGTCTTCATGCATCAATGAAGATATGAGCAAGTGTGGCAAAGACTATAAGATCAAGTATAATCTGAGGCTCAACACACAGATTCATACCCTTATCGACATAGACCTCAATACCACCGAGGAGCGACACATCGCCAACCGGCTGAAACAGGAACTAGGCACAGTCTTCACCGACCATGCCCTAGACAACGATTTGTCTTTCTTTATCGGAAATGATCTCTACCGTCACGAAGCTAACATCATGAATGCCAATTCGGTATCCTACACCATCTATCTGCCGCGAAACGACTACCAGAACCTTTCGCTCGCCAATACCGGAAGCGCCAGAAACGTAAAGATTACCGGTGCAAATGTCTGCAAGGCTCTCGCCCTGGAACAGGAGCAGAAGGATACCATCGACAGTCACAATATCGGTCTGTTCACTTCCCGACTCACCATCAACGAGGCCGATTTCGAACACGACCTGCAGACCACCCTCTATATGGCAAACTGTGCAGCAGCGGTAGTCATCAACCAGCAAGAAGTGAAACCTGCCGAGCTCTGGGGATTCGTAGAAGGAATGGCAACCCACTTTCTCGTAAACGACAGTATTTTCTCAACATCCCGAAACACCATCGTGAGAGCCAAGCGAATCAACGAAGCCTCAACAGCCTCAGCCCAGACTCACGATGCGCTCTATGCCGTAAGTTTCCCATCCAGTAAGGCAGAGTGGCGCTACCACATCATCGCCAAGGTAAACGGCAAATATACAGAAACCATTCTCACGCTGAACGAACCGCTGAAAGCCGGAAGGCTGAAACTGATTAAGGCAAAACTCAAAGCCGACGGTTCGCTGGTTGTTACCAATGCATCCGTAGGAGTAAGCGTGAAACTCGACTGGAAACCAGGAGGAAGCCACGACATTGACATTTAAGTGAAGAGTGAAGAATACAACGGCTATAAAGAATTGATACATGAATCATATTACGAAATACATATTTGCGATACTATCGCTTATCATGCTGGCAGGATGCAGCGAAAGCGAAAAGAACGAGGTAAGACCAATGGATACGTTGGCACCCATCTCGCTCACCCTATCTGTGCCTGACGATAAGACAAACACACGCATCGGAGATCCGGGAGAAGACACCAACGACATGGTGGACTGGGACCGGCTCACCATCATCGTTGCCTATAAGGAAAAGACGCAAGGCGACGAAATACACGATGCAGCACCCCAGAAAATGGTATATTACGAAACCTATACCAAGGAAGAATTCGACAGAAAAACCCTCGTCACCCATGCCACCTCAACCCTATCAGGACCTGATGCCAACGGCTTTCGCACCTATACGATGTATCTGCCGCTAGGCACCTGTTGCGTTTATGGGGTTACCTACAGTAGCGGACAAGGGTTGAATCTGGAGGGAATGCTAGACGGCATCGCAGAAGACGGGCAAAACCACAACTCAGATATCTATAACTTACAGATTACCAACGACTATGCCAAACCAAGCGGCGGCACTACGGACATAGCCAAGTTTATCAGCGTAGCCACAGGTTATGCGCTCAAGCTGCACCCAGAGACGCAAATTCTCACCAATGACAGAGATATAAAAGTAGAACAGAACATCAATGCCAATATCAACACCAAACAATACTGGCGCATGGTACTGGGCAGACTGGCTGCCAAGATTGACATCCAATGGGATGCCAAGGGAGCCTATGAGAAAGACAAGGATGGAAATCTGAAATATACCAACGTGAAAGTAAGCCAGTTTACTTATCACGGAGAACCGGCAAATCAAGAATCAACCATTTCCGGCTCCGGGAATGGTAGACTCTTCCCTACCCTTTATACCCTTTACCACCAAGAAGTATCTTCCAGGACTTCGGTAAGCGGCCACACAACCTTTGTGAACACCTCGGAAATCAGCAAGCGTAACGGAAGAGTATATCATTATACCTTCCCAGACGGAGCCATTCCTCCTCGCCTCACCTTCAAGCTTGACACAGAGAAAGAAGGAACGACAGGGAAATACAACGTGACATTTGACATGAGCAATCTGAAAGATGGCTTTATCCCAGCTCGCTGGTACAAGATCAATGTAAAAATATCGGGCACTCAGCTCACAAAGGAAAATATCACGATCAACAATTTCAACATATAAAACTCTTTTCAGCATGAGAATACATCATACGACATACAGGAAAATCATAGCAGTCCTCATCCTCCTGAGCTGTGTCAGCTCCCTGTTCGCACAGGGCAGCAAGACCTATCATGTAACAGCTGAGGCAACTGACGGTGGTGACGGCTCATCATGGGCTCAAGCTATCACCCTGGAAAATGCGCTGAGCCAAGCCAAGGCTGGCGACGAAATCTGGGTGAAAGGCTATGAGGACATTACCGGCCACATCTACAAGGCACCGAAGGACGGCTTCGTTCTCCCTTCGGGCGTTGCCATGTATGGAGGTTTTGAAGGAAAAGAAACCATCAAGAACGATCTCCCTACGGGCAGACATAAATATCAGATGAAGTATCAGACGGCTCTGGTAGGCGACATCGGTACCAACGACAAGGCGAGCCAGCAGCTGATTATCTATCCAGAGAACACCACCCGCACCGACAATGCCATTCATGTGCTGACCCTCCAGATGGGCGTAACACAGGACAACACCAACGACGGCAACAAGCCAACCATTGTTTCCGGTTTCCTCATCGCAGCAGGTAATGCCAAGGGAGAGAATACTTCTGCAAATGGCAGAGGCGGCGGCATCTACGTGGTGAACAACAGCAACGACAACAATGCCGGCAGCCGTTACTTCCGTATTTCGCAATGTAACTTTGCGAACAACTACGGCATGCGCGGCGGTGCCATCTATGTAGATAATTCCTGTACCAACCCGCAGTCAGCCATCAGCTACTGCAGCATTTTTAATAATGTGGCAGGCAAGCGAGGCTCCAGCGAAAACGAAGGTGGCGGTATGTGGATAGACGGAACAGCCACCGTCTACAACTGCAACATCAACAACAACACAAACGGTGGTATCCGACTTTCGAGCACATCGAAAATCGTCAACTGCTCTGTAATAGCCAACACCGTATCGGCCGCAGACCTCACCACAGACGGGGCTTCAAACAGCAATGGCGGCGGAGCGGTTTACAACACCGTGCTCTGGCATTCCACTGCACTCAGCAAGCAAGACACCCGTCCTGCCTTCTATTCCTGTGCTTTCCCGGAAGTAGAAGTAACCAATACCGGTACCAATACCGACACTAACGGAAACGTATGGATCAGCAATGAGAACCATGGCATAGAGCCAGCCCCTTGGTTCAAGCAGAGTGCCGTAACCCAGGGTTACGACTTCTCGTTCAGCAGTAACCTGAAGCAATTATACAGCACCGCCTTCACTTTCGAGGAAACCTCTGCCCTTCTGAACAAGGGTAAACTGGAATACTACACCAACAACGTAGTTAAAGCAAACCTGGAAACTACCTCTACCGACATCATGGGTAGAACACGCTACCAGAATCAGGACAACACCATCGACATCGGAGCCTACGAGTATGCCCGCATGAACGCAGGACGCATCAGATACGTAAAACAAGGAGGAACCGGTAAGGGAACCTCCTGGGGTGATGCCATGGGCGACATTCAGAAAGCCATCAACGATTTGGCAGAAAATGCACCAGGCGAGAAAGGCGAAGTCTGGGTAGCAGCCGGAACCTATGTAGTAAAAGACCGCATTACCGATGATACATCATCCCCGGTATCCCTGCTGATGAAGAATGGCATCAGCGTTTATGGTGCCTTTGAGGGAAATGAGAAAAGTCGTTCAGAACGCATAGAGAAAGCCAAGAATTTAAAGCCATGGGGCTGGCAAAATGAATCCATCATCAGAGGTGCGGAATTCACAGGAAGCGGCGACGCTAATTGGAATAACACTGACGAAGCCTGGAACATAAAGACCAGCGGTTCCTACCATGTGGTATGGTTTGCTCCCCTGCCGGGAGGAAAAGCCTTTACAGATGAAGTTTATCTTGAAGGTTTCACCATTGAGGGAGGTAAATTTCAAGATACGAACAAAGCCGAATACGCCCCAGACTGTGGTGCAGGCGTTTATATCAATGACCCGTCAGCCCGAATGCGCTACTGCACCGTGAGATTCTGTAACCCGGGCATGAAAGAAAGTGGAAACATCAAGCCACGTGGCGGCGGCATCTACTGCAAGAAGGGACAGACGGAAGGTAACCTGGTATACAACTGCTCGGCTTATCAGGGCGGAGGTATCTATATTGACGAAGCCGGCTTCATCACCCGAAGCATGGTAACCAACTGTTCTGCCTATCAGGGAGCGGGTGTATATCTGAATGGTGACGCTAGCAAGCCGGAGAAAGCCTATTATCAGATTCTTGCCACCTCGGTAATCAGTAACAATACCAGTACCCGAAATGGTGCTGTGTATCTGGATGGTCACGGACTGGTGATTAACAACACCATCGCCAACAACTATACCAACAACACCTCGGATCCTGCAGACGAGCTGTCATCCAATACGGGTGGTGTGTATATCAAGGAAAAGGGTCTTCTTGCCAACAACGTCATCTGGAACAACTCGCTGCTCCAGCACAAATCAGGCACCAACAACTCTGCGTCCATGGCACAGATTTATGCAGCCAACCCATCAGAAGAGACCGTACAGTTCTACAACAACGCCATCTCGGATGTAAATGCAGCCAAATGGACCAGCACCTATCAGAGCGGAACCATCTCCATCAACACGTATTACTCTGGCAAGGGATTCGTGATGGGCAATGAAGCACCTTACAACACGGTGGAAGCCTTCAACGAGAAACGTGGCGTTCTTACAGACATGAAGACGGTGAACTATTACTGGGAAACATTGACAGGTAGCCGACTGCGCAACGTGGGTATCAGCTATGCTCTCCTGCCATCTTCCTACCTGTATCAGCCAAAAATAGACCTGAGCGGAAAAGCTATCAGTTCGGTTCCGTCAGCAGGAGCCTATATGGCTGACAACCACGACCTTGTATTTGAAAAGAATGACAGCAAGAAACGCCTGCGCATCTACTTTGACCGTTCACGAGAACTGGTGGACGGAACAGGAGAGTCGTGGGAAAAGAGCTATACCTCATCATCTGTAGATGAAGTACTCGGTTATCTTGCCGACATCAAGGATGGAGACAAGGTAAAGGTGGTTACTGCGGGCAATACTACACCAGAGGATTTCACTATTGAGAAGAACAGCGGATGGGAGTTTGAAATCTGCGGTCGTGAGGGTATCTTCGAACCGAAGATTGCCTACACGTTCGAGGAAACAGACGCCAGGGCATGCACCTTTAACATTCAACCTTGCGTACTTCCTGTAACCGTATATGGCGGTTATCCGGAGTATTCAGAGAATCCGAATCCGAAAGATGAAGACCGTGACCCTATCAAATACCGCACCGAACTGAACGGAAACCTGAACGGTTCTGAACTCAACAAGGGCCTCTACCATCTGGTCCGCATCGAAGCGGGTGCCAACATCACCATCGACGGCTATGCCTTTACCCATGCATACGCTGCCGGTACTGCCTACATGCCTTATGGTGGCGGCGTGCTGATAGGCAGCATGGACCAGAGCAGCCAAGCAACTACCGTAAAGCTGAAGAATTGCATCTTTGAGAACAATACAGCGACAGATGGCGGTGCTATCGCTACCATGCCAGATGCCGTGAATGTGAAATTGGAACTGGAAAACTGCGTCATCAATAACAATACGAGCAAGGATCCGCATAATCCAAGTCCATCGGGGCTGCCTTCCATCATCTATCTGAACAAAAGCCAAGGCAGCAACAACAAACTCACACTCAACCATGTAAGCATCATCAACAATGAGGGAGTAGCGCCAGATTACGACCTTGTGAAGAGAACCTCGTATGCTGTAGGAAACAAACTGAACATCAACGGCACATGGAATGGTTCGGAATGCAAGAACAGCATGGATATCAACACTCTGGGAAAAGACGGAGCCCTGAACTTCAGCAACCCAACCAATGAAGTGGGTGCCAAGATGAGCGGCAACGTTTATTACGGAGGCTATTCATCCTTCCGCCCGCTGACCAGTTCTGCAGAGGCTGGTGCAATTATCAACAGCGCCCAAGAAAACAATGCAACTACAACAGCCAAGGACATCACCGGCGAAGACCGCAACCTAGGTGGTGTTCCTGACCTGGGTGCATACGAAGCTCTCCTGCCAAAAGCAGGAAAGATTATCTACGTGCGTTCGTACAACCAGGACTATGAAAGCAACAGCGATGCCAACAAAGACGACAAAGACGGCAATCCGGACTTCAATCTTCTGAATGAATCAAATACCGAATATGACGGAAGCAGCTGGGACAAGGCTATCATCGGTAACGCCATGTGTGATAATAATAAGGCAAGAACGGGCAATGACTTCTATGTAACAGACAATGGAAGCTTGCTCAATACAACCATCGAAAACGAGGAGTATAGTCTGGCTAACGGCAAGTATCGTTCTAAGACAGATTCATACGGTAATTTCTGGACTAACTCAGGAAATCTGGACAAGCAGTATCTCTCTGGCTGGGGATCATATAATAAAATCACCAACAACAGAGACGAACGATACATCAGCGGTCTACAATATGCTGTGGAAAGAGCAGCTGAATTGAATAAGAATATCAAAGACAAGAACGACCAGGTAGTGGTTTGGGTAGGTGCAGGCATCTATACAGACTACAAAGGATTCGTTATCAGAGACAACGTGAAGGTTTATGGTGGTTTCCCATACGAAGGCTATCCTGGAGAAGACGACCGTCATCCGCTGCTGTCACAATACGTGCCGGCACGCAAGGAATACGAAAATCTGGACAAGACCAAGTATGAAACTATTCTACAAATCAGAAAGGAATCGCCTGTATATTTCACAAACGGAGAAAAGGAAATGTGGTATCAGGAGAACAAGCCTTCTGATGGCTCTAATTATGACTTTACAAAAACGTTGATAAACAGCGGGAAAACAGAGCGCCATTATGTACTGTATCAGCCAGACGTATGCCTTCCTACCTGGTCGCCATCGGGTGATGGAAACACCTCACGTACAGATGGTAATGCCGTACGCTACAAAGGAAATTTAATAGACAACATCAACTACAAGGATTACGAATATGCCAAATGGGATGGCTTCTCTGTACGTCACGGTTATATCATCAACTATCCTGGTGCAAACCGTGACGGAGGAGCAGGTGTGCGTGTATTCCGAGGAGTAGAACTGGAAAATCTCATCATCGTCAACAACTTCAACCATGGCAGTCGCGTGCGTGGTGGCGGTTTGTATATGGACGGAGAGAACAGCAAGATTTCGAACAGTTACCTGCTGAGAAACCTGAGTTATGCCAACAGCAGTGAAAGTTATGGAGGCGGAGCCTATATGATTCAAGGCACCGGCTACAACCTTGTGGTGGCAAACAACCGTTGTTATAACGGAACCTGTCGTGGCGGAGGTATCTTCCTGGAGAGTGCCAAGTTCTACAACAATACCATCGCCTACAATATGGCGACAAACGGAACCGGCATCTATCACTGGCAGGATGCCAATACCGGAGTTGCATCGCAACTTTCACTCTACAACTGTATCATCTATGATAATTATAACAACGGCAAGCAGATTACAGATCAGGTAAACTCAGCTGCATCGGGCAAGATGAATCCATCTCACAACTGCTACATGAACAGTAGTAACATCAACGACAAATTCCAGGAAAGCGATGGAAATTTCACTGGCACAGATTTGGCTTTCCCATTTGAGGACCAGACCTACGAAAGTGGAAACAATTTCCGCTTCCGCAATGCCCGATTAAAGAATAACTTCCGCCTGAACGAGGCTAATGGTTTAGCAGGTAACAAGTGTCTGAATGGTGGAACCACAAATGTTGGAAATGGAATCATCCTTCCGGAAACCGATATGGACTATACCAACCGTATCAAGGACTGCGCCATAGATATCGGTGCCTATGAGGCTGATAATACTACCAATATCGCACCACAGGAAAAGACAAACAGCGCAGGTATTGTAGATTACATTTATTATGTAACCCAAAACGGATGGGGAAACAGAAGTGGAGACAGTCCGGAAAACGCTGCCTGTGCTGACAGGCGGCGCGTACCTGCATATAAGCAGGCGTCTGCCTGCACGCTATGCCGATCAGGCAAAGTCGGCATTGGCCCTCTTCGGCTCCACCAGCCCGTCATACCTTATAATGGCCTCGCTGGACGCCTGCAACAGCCTTCTGGCGGGAGATTACCCAAAGAGGATAGCGGAATGGGCAGGGAATATGGACTGCCTTAAACGGCGGCTCGGGAGCCGTGGGTGGAAAGTGCCCCAAAGCGACCCCCTTCGGCTGACCGTACGGGCTACGGAGAGCATGAGAGGCACGGACATAGCCAAGCTGCTGCGCGGCGGGAATATAGAGTGCGAGCATGCGGACGCCGGCTACGCGGTACTCATGACTACGCCCAACAATACTTTAGAAGAGCTGTACAGGCTGGAAAAAGTGCTTGGCGAGTGCCGCAGCAGACCAGCAGAGCAAGAGCTGCTGCCCATTGCCAAGGCGGAAAGGGCTATGTCGGTTCGGGAGGCGTTTTTCCGGCCCCACGAGGTGATACCGGTAAGCGAGGCATTGGGCCGTATATGCGGCGCTCCTGCCGTGTCCTGCCCCCCTGCGATACCCATTGCGGTGTCCGGCGAGAGGATAGGCAGGGAGGCCATTGAACTGTTTGAATATTACGGCATAAATGAAGTAGACGTAGTTAAATAATAAAAAATGCGGCACAGTTTGAAATGTGCCGCACTTTTGCTATTTCTTGTCAGATAAAAAATTTTCGTTTCACGCTTTCCCTAAGAGGAGGGCAGCAGGCGATGATGATGAGAGTGAGCCCTAATATAAGGCAGCACGCGAGGGGATATATGGACCATATCAGGCTGTCGTGGAGGCCAAAGGTGTAATTGAGCAGGTATTCCACCAGCACCATGAAGCCGCCTGTAGCTATGAGAGTGCCGGCGATTATATATAGATACCCGCGGCGCAGATAGTACATCAGCGCCACCGCGCCTACGGCGATTATCATCAGTCCCCCGGTGACGGGGAACGCGAAGGACAGGAACCAATGGCCGCCTGTGGCGAAGTTTATATAGAGCAGGTATAGGCCTGCGGCGATAAAGTCTGCCGCTACGAACACCACAGGTATGGGGCGCCTGAACCACATTGGCAGTACGACTATCACATAAAACACCGTCAGCGCGCCGCCTACGTAGCCGGACCAGAGTATTCTGCCGTTGATCTTCCAGTCGCACAGCAGCGACGTAGCGAGGGGCAGCAGAAACAGCATGGTAAGTATGAACAGCAGGCCGGACCGGCTGGCGGTCTCCTGAGGTTTCCGGTCAACGGGGTACGGCTTTTCGCCGTCCGGACGCTTTATATACGGGTGGAACACCACAGTGCCGCAAAGCGGGCACTTTTCCTCGCTGTCGCTCAGCTCAACTCCACATTTTATACAATACAAAGCTCACGCCTTCCTTTCCTTGAACTATGGCTGGTTGCTTTCGGCCTTTACGTGAAGGCCCTGATCCTGAAGCACCCGGAAAAAGTGCAGTTCCAGCTCAGGCTCCGTTATGTTGCGTATCATGTTGATATACATGGTGCCGTTATATGACAGCACGCCGCAGTTGTGGGGCGCCCGGGCCTGTACGCCTATTATGAAGTCCATGCGGCTTATGTAGGGGCGCATAGCTTCGGGTACGGTAACATTGCCCAGGTTCGATAGGCAAAGGCAAGACTTGCATTCACCTACAGCGTCAAATACGGCTTTCATGGCAGCGTTTTTTATGAACAGCGGCATCACCTTTAAGATAAAAGCCTTTTCACTGCTGACGTTGGCGGCTATACGAGTACCCATGAGCTTTGCGGTGCAGTCCAGCCCCATGCGGTGATGGACTACTGAGCATATCTCCTTAAAACTGTAATCGCCAAGCTGAGGGTCTATTTCGGGGGTGACGTACAGGGCGAAGTTGCGCAGGGTTCTGCTCGGGAAAAGCTTTCGGAGGTTTACGGGTATAAGCACCTTTACGGGGCGCCTGTGCCTACGGAAATGTACCTTTTCCGCCTGCAGGTCGAGTATGGCTTTCATCATAGCAGCGCAAAGGAACTCTGTAACGGTGACCCCGTACTCCTTTGCCTTGCCGCGCACGGACTCCGCATCCAGCATGAACGTCACAAGATTCAAAAATCCGTCGGGCTCCGGGGTGCCTGAGAGGTGATACGCTGTTTTTTCCCGTCGGCTTGCCCGCACGTCCCCGGCAAACCTGAGAAAGCTGTCCTCCAGCTCCTCCTCGGAGGGCTCCTCCAGCCTGCCCAGAACACCGTCCTCCTTAGGTACATTGAGGCCGTGCTTCTGGTATAGGTATTCGGCCAGCAGTGTCTTGAGGAATACCAGCGCGCCGTTGCCGTCGGTTATGGCGTGGAAAAACTCCACGGCTATGCGGTTCTTGTATACTATAACCCTGAAAGCGCACTCGCGAACTTCTTTAAAGGGCACGTGGGCCAGCGGACAGGCTTTTTCGTCGCGTATGGCGGGGGCCTTGGAAAGCTCCTCGAGGTAGTACCAAAATGTGCCCCTGCGCAGCCGAACCGCCATGGAGGGGAAGCGGCGCACAGTCACATCGAGGGCGGATTGCAGCACCGGCCTGTCTACGGGCTCGCTCAGGGTGGCCGAGAGCCGGAAAAAGTTGTTCCAGTTCCTGCGCCGGGCGGCGGGGTATATCTTTGCCGCGTTGTCCAGACGCATCCAGCGCAGCTTGCGTTCAGGACAGAGGCGTTTGTTCAAAAAATCGTTTATCGTGACAAAATCGTCCTGATTTTCCTTTAACTGGTACAGCACGTAGGCATGCCAGCGTTCAGGGGCGATATGCAGACTGCTCCTGCAGCCGCATTGCAGCAGCCTTGAATGGAGCCGCCGGGAGTCGTCCAGCAATATCTCGTCGCCGCCTGCGAAAATGAGAGAGGGCGGCATGCCTGTAAGGTCGCCGAATAGGGGGGACAGCAGCGGGTCCAGCCTGTCGCGGCCGGCTGCGTAGCACTGGGCGTAAAACTCAAGAACCTCAGCTGTGAGAGAGGGATCGTTGTCCCGGTTCGTTTCGTAGCTTTCGCCGGAAGCTGTGAGGTCTGTCCAGGGGGAAATGGCAATGATCCCGCAGGGCATGGCCATTTTAAGCTCCTTGAGCTTTAAGCAGAGGGCATAGCAAAGGCCGCCGCCTGCACTCTCGCCGCAGAGCATTATGTGATCCCCACCGTAGCCCTTGCTAATGAGGTATCTGTATGCCTCCAGCGCGTCGTCGAGTGCGGCGGGGAAGGGGTGTTCGGGAGCGAGCCTGTAGGCGGCACAG
>ENA-ORPK01001870-ORPK01001870.1-human-gut-metagenome-genome-assembly--contig:-NODE-1870-length-15618-cov-3.764056_pt1 | contig 15618 bp, 19 predicted proteins | sample MGYA00242139_ERZ509068 | MGnify/ENA primary metagenome ERZ509068 (study PRJEB26280, sample SAMEA2338687) | human gut metagenome | biome: human gut; feature: human-associated habitat; material: faeces... | reverse complement strand
GGCGGCGCTTGTGGAAAAGGAGGTGCGGCTCCGCCGCCGCGCCAGCGAGGAACGGACGGATTGCCTCCCTCTTGTCGATGTGTTCTCCGTCAAGAAGTATGTGAAGCGGCACGGCGTGAAGGAGTCGCAAAGGTTGCCGGATACTATTGGATGCGCTTTGTCAAATGGTGCAGCAAAACGGCGATCGAAGACGTGGGGAGCCTGACGCCGGAGGTGTGCGAGGACTTCGTGGAAAGCTGCGCCCCCCGTGCGGCACAGCATGCGGTGATCTATTGCCGGCAGATTCTCCATGACTGCGGATGCAAGAGAAATCTATTCCCGCCCGTGCCCAGGCATCGGAATGTCATGCATCGCGAGCCGCTGACAATGGACCAGGTGCGGAAACTCCTGGAGTATGTGGATGGCAAGGCCGACCGACGCGGGGAATACGCCAGGGAGTTCGCATGGTACGTAAGATTCCTTCTGTATACTGGCCTTAGAATGGGAGATGCCGCGACGCTGACGCTCGGGATGTGCCGTAATGGCATCCTGTCCAGAATCATGGGGAAGACCATGCGCCCCGTCGAGTTTCCCCTGCATCCAACGCTTGCCGCATTCGTGGCAGAAAAGGAGTCGGGAGAGACTTGTGCAGACGATTTGCTCTTCCCGCATATTGCAGACACATATCATCATGACCGCCGGAATTTGTCGCAGCGATTCGCAACGGCGATGGGGGCTATCGGCCTGATCGGACGGCCGGGGCAATATTGCGCCCATTGCCTCCGTGCGACATTTGCGACGCTATGCGCAGAACACGGCATCCCAATGGCAGTCATCCAGTCATGGCTGGGGCATACGTCGCCGATGGTCACAAGGATTTACGCCAGAATAGAGGACATGCAGCGGAAACGCGAGGCGCTGGCCAGATTCCCGACTCTCGGATGACTACCAATGGGACCAGCCCGCCGCCCTCAGCCCCATCCACACGCACCTGGCGCGGAACCTTGGATAGCCGTTGGCAATAAGCGCCTTGCGGAACCACTCGTCGGCATCGGCACGAGACAGATAATGGGTGGCATAGAGCCAGTCGTGGACGAGGGCGGGCCCGATGGTCTTGGCATTGACCTTGGGGCCAATCCAGCGCCAGAGCGCCCGCGGGACGCTCATGCCGTCGGAAGTGAACCCCTCCGGTATCGTCGCATCAATGCCGAAGGGGCGGAGGTCGAAATCTCGGAGGACATGGAGCGTCAGCACGCCGCCCTCGTCCTTCACAGCGCATGGGATGGCGAGATAGCTCATTTGTCGCAAAACTGCTTTGCCTCGATTTCAAGGCGGCGGCGGTGGCATACTTCATGCGTGACGTAGTCCTTGGCGTCGGCACGCATGGCGGCGAGTTCGGCGGTGATCTTGTCAAGGCGCGACACAATCCAGGCCGCGCCGGTGAAAAGAGTGGCGACGATGGCGATCAAGGTCGTGATGTCAATCATTACTATTCTCCTTGCGACGCAGTCGCATCGCCGCTGGATGTGGTGACGGCCGCCGTGGCTTCCGTGGTCCTGTCCGCGTTGACCGCAGGATCATGGACCTTGCTGTCATTGCGTGCCTCGGTAGTGGCGTACTGCTGCGAAGAGTTGCTGCGCCAGGCAAATGACACGGGTGCCGTGGCAATGCAGGATGTAAGCGCGGCCAGTGCGCAGCACAGTGCGATAAGGGTCTTTTTCATTATTTACCTCCCTCGGCAGGTGCCGTGTTGATGGTGGTCTTGGATGAATCTCCGGCGTTGACCGCACCAGCGACGCCCAGCGTGACAAGCCCCGCAGTGGTGGTGATGTCCCTGATGACGCCCGCCTGGATTGCCGCGCCGTTGGGGATGTCGGTCGGCACGTAGGGCTGGCTTGGTGTATTTGCGACGATTGACGCGCCCTCCTTCAGTTCCAACGGACCGGCAAGCACAATCGGCTGATATGTGGCAGGATGTGCCGCCTTGATGTCCATGTCGCGGTTTCTCAACCACGCCTCGTTGTCAGTCATGCATCCTGTAAGCGCAGCGAGCGCGATAAGAAAAAACAGTGTCTTCTTCATCCTAGTCCTCCTTACATTTCCCAGCTGACAGTCACGCCGCCGTCCGAGCCGCTCCAGCCGGAATCCCCAGGCTCGTACGAGCCGCTCTTGAATCGTCCGCACGCTATGCATGGCTTTGAGTATCCGTCGATATCCGAGGTCGTGGGCTTCTCGCTGTTCACCGCCCACCCCGGCTCTGATGTCCCCATGGTCATCGACACGGGGTGTATGTAGTAGCTCTTGCTAGTGGATGCATACTTGTAGACAGGGAAGTCCACTCCGTTCATCGCAAGCGTTTCGCCCGTCGGCGCATACGTGCCTATGCAGTCCTGTGTCACCACTCCGTAGACGCTCTTGACGGTTATGGTCTTTGGGAAGCCCTCCAGCGAGGACGTGGACGCATCGGAGATTGCGAAGGAGACGGACATCTCCACATCCGCGCATCCGTCTGCACTGACTACGACTGTCGTGCTAGTGTTACCGGCTGCGGCCGGAGTCCCAGTGACATCCCCTGCGGTCGATAGCGCAAGCCCGGTGGGTAGCGCAGAACCCTGCTTGACTGCGAAGGAGACGGACGCTCCGTTGGATGCGCTTACGCCAGTGAGAATGCTTGCGGTCAGCTCCTCGCCCTTCCTGCCCTCCACGTTTTGCGAGGACGGAGCCGTGATGGACGGCGGCGGCGTGTCGCCTCCTGCGGAGATTACATCAACGACCCTAAGACGCGCGGCGCCTGCCCTCCATCTCACCTCGCAGACATTCACTGCGTTTGCGGTGAGCGTGTCCACGATTGTCATGTTGCTTCCAGCAGTCACCTTGTGGGAGCCTGTCGAGATCTCGATTTGCGCAGTAGCCCAGTGTGTCTCATTGATCGCCTTTGCGGAGAGCGTGGAGTCTGCTTCCAGCGTCCACACGAGCCGTTGCCCAGGGGAGATCTCAAGCGTCGCCTCCGTGGTCGCTGTCGGGATTGCGTAGTAGGAGCCGAGGGCGGTCAAGTCTAGGATAAGGCAGTCGTCCAGTAGTGGCGTCGCGAGATAACAATGGCTTGGCTTTACGTTTCCGTCCTGGGCGCTCCATTCGGCACCATTCTTGCCCGGGATTGCGAGGAAGGCAATGCTTTCCTTTGAGTCCTTTACTTCCTGAATAAGCGCATTGAATGCGGAGAGGCTGGAAATCGTCCTTACTACCTGGGAGGATGCTCCTCCTCCTGTAGCGATTGCTGCCCACTGTACGCCAGTCGCGGTCTTCGTCAGGACCTGGCCAGCGGTTCCGTCGGGGGGAAGCGCGGAAGGCGAATCGCCCCATGCCGCGCCGTCGGCGGTTTTCGTCAGGACCTGGCCAGCGGTTCCGTCGGAAGGAAGCGGCTTGTAGTCCGCGAGAGCCGCCGTCACTGCCGGAGTGACCTGCGATGCCACTTCAGATGAAATGCCCGCCGCCAAAGCATCTGAGGAGGACGCCTTTGCGATTGCCTCGACCTGGGTGCGCGTAAGGTCGGTCACCTCAACAGGCACGACATCCCCGGAGGCGGATGGGTCGATGGGGAAGAGTGCGGAGATGGGGAAGGAGACATAGAAGACAGTATCGCCTGCGGCGTCAAGCCCAGCAAGCTCGAACCAGCACGCGGTGGAACGCCTGCCATCGCATACCTCCAGATAGCGCTCCGTCGCAGAGTCGATGGGGACAAGCACCGCGACGCCGAAGATGCCCTGCGCCTGGACAATGCCCTCCGTCGTGCGGCACATCGGAGAGGTGGCGGTGCGGAAATCCGTGTCGATTGCGCTGCGCCAGGCGCTGACACGGGAGACGTCGGGGGTGCCGTCATTGCGTGAAGTGTCGACAAGCTCGATTTTCCAAATCGGCTTTTCCCCGTATGCAAGGGTTGGAGTGAAACCGTTCCGTGTCAGGCCAGAGGAGTCAAGAAACCGTTTTTTTGCAAGATCGTAGATGATGTCCATGTTGTTGCGTCTCCTATGATTCTATCCTTACTCAAAGTCCTCCGCATCCGCTGCATTTTGGGAGCGCCATCGTCCATGATGCAGTCCACTTGTCCGTGGCCTTGTCCGTCCCCTTCTGCGTCCCAATTGATTCGCCCCACGACTCCGTGAAGTCGCATAAGGCATCCGCTGCCAAGTCCGCCGATGCCTGGCCGGTCTCGTGGTCCATCGACGAGACTTGCAGCGTCTGCTGGAAATACCCGTTGCTTCCAGAGCCTCCCGTCACCGTCTCCGTGCAACTGCCGTCAGGGCCAGTAAGCCACGCCATCTGGGAGGACGTCGGGGAGGGCGTCCACTTGAGGGATGAGTAGTCAGTCGCGCGTGTAGTCGTGTGCGATCCTGAGTACTGCGTCCACTTGAGCACCATTTCCCCTCCCTCGTCCACCAGCTGGAGGAATCCGCGGGCGGCGAAGGGGATTGTCTGCGGCTGGCCAGGCTGGGGCTGCTGCATCTCTGCCGTATACGTCCTGCTGTCCCAGCCGTTCGTCATCGGGTTGTATTCCTCACGGAGGCCATTGCCATCGCCTTCCAGTGTGGATGTCGCAGTTCCCTTCGTACTGTCGAGGAGGTCTATCCACACGCCGCCGCCGACCTCGATGTCGGCAGTGGTCGTATAGCTGCCCTCCATTTTGTGCGTCCATGTCCACTCAAAATGGTCCCGGTTGCACATGGCTATCTGCCCGTTGGACGTTTGGCGGACCTCATAGTCCTTCCGTCTCGTCATCGTCCTTGTCATCGTGTAGGTGATGACCGTACCGGCAGGGATTATCACCTTGCCGTTGCACGGACAATGCGTGCAGAGGACCGCCGCCCCTGACGCATCGACGATGAGCTCGCCTGTTTGTTTTGTCCAGAAAGTCTCCACAGTCCACTCCCTTGTCAGGTGTCACACTTTGCAGTCGGGATGGTCGACAGAACCCCGTTCTTGACGACGAGCACCCCGTCTGACAGCGCCGTCAAGCTGAGCGAGATGTGCAGAACGCCCTGGCTGTCGATGCTTGCCTCGATGCCAGTGCCTGCCTGCACATCCTTGACTTTGCCGCCGCCAGCCGGACCGGGATCTCCCTTGTCACCCTTTTCGCCCTTCTCGCCGGGATCGCCCTTCTCGCCGGGATCGCCGGGAGGGCCCTGCTCGCCCCTGAGTCCGGGATCGCCTTTGTCGCCCTTCTCGCCCTTCTCGCCCTTCTCGACTGTCGACGACACAGTGAAAGTGCTTCCGTCGCGCTTGACTTCGATGTTCTTTCCGGCCTTGACATTCACCTTCGAGACAATATCCAGTTTTTTCTTATCCTGTCCGTCATCTTTCGCCTTCAGTCCGATCGACTCGTCCGATGACGTGACCTTGTCCAAAAGGAATCCAGTCTCGTAGTCGTCGGCGTTTGTTCTTACACCGCTGAAGACCGATACTCTGGAGTAAAAGGCTATGCTTTTGGGAATGCCGCCTGCGGTGGCGGTGACGCTCACGTAGTGAGAGGCATCTCTGGAAATGTCTGAAGTGTAGGAAATCTTTGCAGGACTTGCCTTGCCAAGGTTAGTAAAGTTGATGTGCGATTCACCCCCCCGCACAGGCCATAGCCCCTTTACTCCGTTAGGCAAAGGCGATTGCTGTGGATGATAAAACTGTCCAAAACTGGCATCAACACGAAAAGTCCCTGGCGACCAGCGATCAAAGTCCTTCACATAGATCCCGTCCTTGATTTTCGGGATGTCAAAGCCAACTCTAATTATATCGTCGAAGGATGAATGCGTAAAGAGGGAAAAACGACCCAAATACTCCAGTGAAGGGGGGAAATGTTGCTGCACCACATACCATCTGCCACCGTGCTTTAGGATTGATCCGAGAAAACCGAAAGCAAAACTGGGAACAAAATAAAAGAAAGGTCCGCAGATGTCAGAAAAAACGATGTTATGGCGACCGTTGGCATATAATGCGATGACGCCGTAGGGGAAATGTTCCTCTTTCAGCTCCCCGAGGTCGTATGTCCCGACGAGGCCGACATGCAGCTTCTGGGCTCCTCCCTCCTCGACGATGGTCAGCTTGTAAAGGGTCTCCGGACCGGATGCGGAGGAGGAGGCGTCGAGGAGGTACTGCTGGAGTTCCTCCTGCTGGAGGCTTAGGTGCAGGCCGCCCATGGCGTTCACCCTGACATCGATGCCGCCATCGGAGGTGATGTACTTGACCCTTGAGGCGACGGTATTGAAGACGCCGCGCCCCGGCAGTTCGTTGTCTGAAGTAAGCAGCTGGATTCCGTTGTCTCTCATTGCACAAGTTCTCCCAGGTTGTACGGTTTCCACTCCGTGGCCTGTGTCCAGTCCTCCACCCTCTCCCAGACTTCCGTGTACATGTCCGACAGAGGCTCCCCGTATCCGCGCGTTACATTCGCGTCCAGGAAGCGCCAGGCGGTTACGTCGATGTTTGCAAGCGGCACGTCCCCAAGCGGAGCGTTTGGATACCATCTGCACTGGTAGGTGCGCGTGTATGTCCTGCGCTGGAACCGCGCCCAGTAGACATCGGTTGAAAAGGTGATTTCGCCGCTCATGGACGAGTTCTGAAGCGTCGCCCATCCGTTCTGGTGCGTCTGGGGGTCGACCCTGTAATGCTGCGGCCGGGTGGATGTCTGGATGCCAAGCGTACGCCAGTCGAAGCGTATCAGGGACTCAGTCCTGACCGACTCTTCTGTCAGGACTAGAGAGGTGATGTTGTAAGCTTTTGGAATGGGTTGTGCCATGTGATGTCCTCGCTAAATATACGAAATCACTTTGACGAGCCGCCGCCTTTGACGACATAGACGCCGCTGCGCATGGCGTCGAGTTTCCTTGCAATCGCAGAAAGGATCTTCTCCTGAGTCTGGAAACGCCCCGGAGTCATCCGTGCCTGGTCGAGAAGGCCAAGATTGCGGAGTTCGAGGTAGCGTTTCTCCTTGTTGGTGTAATCCGGGTCGTTGCCGCCGATTTCGTGGGAGCCAGTCACACGGATGACTTTGCGCTCTTTCTCGCCCTCGGGCTTCTGCGCCGCCTTCCTGGCCGCCTGGTCGGCGTCCTTGATTGCGCGGGTGGTCTTGCGCTGCTCCTCAAGATGGAGACGCGACAAGTTCCTCACAGGGGAACGCCAGCCACGCTGGGTCTGCGATGCCGCCACTGACGGGGGTTTTTCCGCATAACGCTCCTCCCTCGCCTTCTTGAGCTCCTGCTCGTACTCGCTGACCTTCTTAAGCAGTTCCTCGTTTCCGGCCGCCTGCGCACGCATCTCCTCTATGACCTTCTTGTCCTTCTCCTCCTGCTTCTGCAAAGGCGTCTTGCGGAGCTCCTCAAGCTGGGAGTCGAGGGCGGACTGGTCGGAGGCGGCCTTCTTCGACCTTGACATCTCGCGAATCTCCGATGCATAATCATGGTCAATCGTCGCCTTCACGAACTTACCGGGGGCGGCGGCCAGGGTAAGCTCCCTTGTCTTCTCGATGCGCTTCTGCATCGCCGCCTCATATTCCGCAATCTTCGCCTTCATGTCATCGTCGCCGGATCCGAAGAGACGGCGCAGCTCCGCAAGCTCACGCGCATCCTTATCCTTCTGCGACTCCTCCAGACTATCCGCTATTTCTTTCTGGGTCAAGATAGAAGGAGTCCCTTTTGGTTTGAAGCCATAAGGATTTTCAGGAGTCGCGCGAAGGTCATATTGTATTTTGTTTGCATAGCCCATATATGGATACAACTCAGGGGTCGGGGCGCGGCCGTTTCTGGCTATGGCTTTCTTTAATGCCTCATCAAAGCGTGCCTTATACTTTTCATTGTTTTCTTTGGACACATTTACATCGTTCCACTCTTGGGAGGGTGTGCCGTCATTAAGGGCTTTTATCTCCTCGACACACTCTTTTAACTGATGCGCAACTTTTCCAAGTATTTTTACTAGTCCAGAATTGGCAAGCAAGGCGACGATGCTCTCCTTTAGAGAGTCAAAGGCAGCTTGTAAATCCTTTACCGCCTGAATCTCCTCGTTCCCTATGATAGCATCCATCGACATGCCGCCAGCCGAAGCAAGCGACAAGAGCGACCCTGACAGCCTTTCAACGGAATCACCGCAGACGGCGATCTTCGCCTCCTGATCCGCCGCTGAGTCCCCCATGTATGTCAAGGCCGTGGCCACCTGCTGGAAAACCTGCTCAGGGGCAAGCCCCCGCAAATTCTCCGCCTCGATGCCCACCCGGCGGAGGGCATCTGCCGCGCGGGTGTCTCCCTGAAGAGCCTGTTCGACCGTCTGATTGATTGACTTGAAAGCGGAAGAGACATCGTCCATCGACGCACCGCACTCCTTCGCCGCATTCCTCAGCTTCTGGAAAACCTCCGGCGTGGCGCCGAACTCCGCAGCCTTGTCCCCGATGTCCGACATCCACTGCCAGACCGCTTTTACGCCCCGCCATGCGGCACGAGCCGCAGCCTTTAGTGAAGCAAAGGAAATAATAGATTTCAATATACTGGCGGACAATTTCTTGAAGGAAAAAGATGTCGCCTCTTCTGTAGTGCCACTCTGTTTCTGGAGTTTTTTTAGATTCCCTATCTGCTCTTTTACGGAATCGCAGAGCTTATCGCCGCTGTTTTTTACAGATTCGCTTATATTGTCAAAGGATTTGGACATTGACGCCGCGGCGGTCGAGGTCGTGTCCTTAAGGTCTTTTACGGCCTTGGTGTTTTTCTGTATTTCTTCTGTCGCCTTCGAGGAATCCGCCTCGATCTTGATTTTCAACGTCTGTTCATTGCTTGACATGGAGAACCCTCATGGATAAAAATGTTGTACCTTTTTATGTTTCTTTCTGGGCCTATGCCGGAGGGATTGCCGCTCTTTTCTTTCTTTTCGATCTTGTGAAGAAAATCAAGCGCTACTGGGAAATCAAGACCAGCGACGAAGAGGACATCGGAGAAGGAACGATTGTAATCATGTGCATAGCCTACGAGCTTATCTTCCTGTTCTGTCTAGGGAGTGTTTCCATCTACAATTTCGCGAAGATCTTCAAGGCCGGCTGATTCCTCGTCCTGTTCTCTTTCCCTGTTAAGCTTTTCCAGCTCCGCCTGGAAATCCACGGGTCGCATCGTATGCCCGCCGCTGGCACGGTGTGCCGACGCAGCAAGGTGGAGTGCCAGGACAAGGGGCATTTCGTCCATGAAAACCGCCCAGGTCGTGGACGGCGCGGCCTTGCATACGGCGGCGAATACATCGGCTATCCATTCGGGGCAGAAGCCGGTGTAGTCGGGGGAAAGCTGTTTTTCCTGATGCTCTGGGACGATTATCTCCGTGCCACGGAACGCGCAGGCCACGGCGCCTGAAATCTCCTCTGCGGTCCACTTGCGGCCGCCAAGCAGCGTCCGGGCCTCCTGAAGTTGCGAGTGTGTCAGAATGCCTCCCTCCACAAAGGGCGAATGCCGGAGACGAAGTTCCAGGAAGACGCCCATTGTGAGGAAGGAGGCGCACGGGAAGTCCGTGCCATGGCGGCGGAGTGATTCGAGTTCCTCCCGGATCATCCCCGCCGTATGGCTGGACTCGATGGAGACAGAGCGCCGCATTCGCTATTCCGAAGCGGTCTTGATCTGTCCGATGGCGTTCTCGAGGTATCTCGTGAGGGTCAGCGAGTACTTCGGGACATCAGAGTTGCTTGTGGCAAGGGATGCGGATGTGACAAGGAAATCAACCGCCGCGCCGTCGCCGGTGAGGTTGATGCTCGGATTGGACGCCTTTCCGGTGGCGTCGAATGCGGGAAGCGTGACGCCGGGGACGGAGATGGTGCTTCCGACCGAAGGCTGTGCGGTGTTCTTCGCCGCCACGGCGTTTGCGGTAATCACGGCGCGGTGGTTGTAGTGCTGCACATACACCACGTTGCCGTTTTCGTCCTTGACTTCTGCCGTGTCGAACTCGAGGGAGATGTTTGCGTCCTGGAAAATCAGGGATGCAGAGATGCCCTCTGCCTTAAGTGTGCCGACGATGTAGTCCATTTGTGTTCTCTAGGGTTGGGGTTGGTTTTCTTGGTGGGTGGAGGGGGCTGACTGGAGGAGGATGGTAGCGGAAAACTCCTGGTACCGGAACATTGCGTCCTGCGCTATCTCGCCCTCGGACCATGCGGAGCCGTGACGGATGTGCCATCCGTCTATCGGCGTGTCGTTGGGGATGGATGCCAGGGAGGAGAAGGCGGCTGAAGCAAGGCTGGAGAAGCGCGAGAGGTCCTGGTCTGCGGAAAGGCTGGACCGCACTTCCACAGACGCACGGACATCCACGAGAATCCGCCCTGGGATGCCAAGGTGGTTGCCAAGGTCGGAGCATGCGACGACGATCGCCGCGTCTCCGACGGCAGGGTCGGACTGGTCGGAGGCGGTGCGGATCTGGTCTGCTGCCGAAAGGGAGGCAAGGCGAGGCTCTGCCTTGAGACGGGACAGGATGTACTCCTGGATTGCAAGGGATGCGTCGGTCATGTGTCTACTTGAACTTTTGACGGATGCGGTGAGGAGAAAATGCGCCGGAAGTCGCGGGCGATGATCGCGCCCGCACGCGAAAAACCGGCAGAAAGCGCAGAGGCCGCCCAGGAGGAATGCGCCGGGTTGCCGAGGGCTGGTTCCACGACCGTGACGTCGAAGTCAGCATTGCCGGACGCGCCCTTTGCGGGGGAAGTCGCGGAGGAAAAGCCCGACAGGTCGCCCATCCGGGACGCGCGGAACTGCTCGACCGACTCCTTGAAGCCGTCGGAATACGGACTCCGGGCAGAGGCGAAGAAGGAGAAGCCGCTGCGGTATTTCGCAAAGCGATCGGCGTCTGCGGGCGAAGGACGGTTTTTGGATGTGGTGAAGCCCAGGGACTTGAAAACGGGTATGAAGACGGATTTCGCAAAGCCCCTCGCAGGGGGTGCGATGCGATACTGCTTCAGTTTTGCAAGATGCGCGGATTTGCGCCATGGCTTCCGCTTCTTGAAGACACGGTGGCGGCGGGATGACTCCTCCATTTCCAGCCGGTCGAGGTTGACATAGACCATGCGCCCGCGGGCACTGCCCTTGCCAGGGAGAAGCGCAAACCGGGAACGCCCTCGAGCGGTGGACATGGGGACGGTGCGGTATGCGCCGTAGACGATGTCCTTGCCAGCATGCCTGATGACGTCAGCGTATGAGACGCCCTTGCATTCTGCATAGAAGGCCAGAAGGTCGTCGACGCCATCCAGCTGTATCGGTATCCTAGCCATACTGGCTCCCAAGGTGGAGGCGGACATTGCCCGCCACGTCCTTCTCGACAGACAGCACAAGGTGTCTTGTGCCGTCAAGCTCAATCGTGTCCTTCAATGGCGCGGGGACTCCTCCGAGACGGTCGATTTCACTTGCAGGCACAAGGAGGGAGAAGTCGTACTTTGCCAGGTCGCCGGAGAGCGTGGCCGCATCCTGGCGCTTGAGGACGGAACGGGTCCCCATGAAGGAACGGGCGCCCCATTTCGCCTGGGAGGCAAGCCCCGGCTGCATCAGCAGAGCCTCGGCATGGGATTTGAGGAAGTCGAAATTCATCGGGGCAAAGGCCGCCGCCCGCCGGAGGGAGGCGCCCGAAGAGCGCGGCGGACGGCGGCGGGGAGGGTTATGCTGCGGGCAGTTTGATGACGGTCGCCAGCGCGGAGTTCAGGATGGTCTCCGGAGCGACCAGGGACTTGGCACGCACGCAGTCTGCGTCCTGGAGCTCCTCGCGGAAGGACTCGAGGCAGAAGATGTCCGCTGAGTCATCCCACTTGAAGTAGGTGGTGCGGGCAAGCTGCGGATAGAGCTCGGGGCCGTCGGTCTCCTCGGGGAGGATGACGACTGCGGCGTTCTGGGTGGCGGTGACCTGGGTGTCTCCGGCTCCCTTGTAGGAGACGGAGCCCCAGGACTCGTCGAGACCGACCAGCACACGGTCGACGCCGCAGGCGGCGGCAAGCTGCGCCTCGGTGATAAGGCGCGGGTCGCCGTCGGCGCCCAGGACGACACCGGTGTTCTTCATGCGGTCCTTGATTTCTGCGTTGTTCTTCAGGACAGGCAGGTTGCTGGCGGCCAGCACCAGCGCGAGCTTGCCAGGGGCCTTCGGCATCAGGGCGCGGGCAATCAGCTCAATCTGGGAAGCCAGATCGGCGGCGGCGGACAGGTCCTCGTCGGCGGCCTTGCCCAGGAGGCTGGCGGCCAGGCGGTCTTCGATGACCTTGTGGCAGGAGCGCTTTGCGGAGTAGGCCATGACGAGTTCGGCGGGTGTCAGGCCGCCGTAGCCCTCGACCTCGGAGTAGCCCATGCCCTTGACCTTGGCGATTTCGCCGGTGGTGTAGTCAAACTGTGCGGAGGCGACCGGCTCGATGGTGTGCTTGCCCAGCTGGACGGTGTCGCGGTTGGTGACGGCTGCGGTGGGTGCGGTGTAGCGATTGAAGTAGTAGGATCCGGCCTTCTGGGCTACGGGGTGCTTCGGGGCGATGATGGGCCAGAGATAGCCGGGATTGCGGAACTCGGCATCGCGGAGGTCATTGCGGATGATGGCAGGCATTTTGGATAGGTCCTATTGGTTATGGGTGGGTGGGTAAAAAAATCAGCGGGACATCTTCTGCTTCCAGAGGCGCGGGAAGAGCTTGGCGGCCTGGACGAATGCGTCGTTGTACGACCAGCCGGGATTGTCGCGCCTGAGGTCACGGATGGCATCGTCGAAGGTGGCGGGAGCGGAATGGGTGTGCGAAGCGGAGGTGGTGCGGAGCCCGGCGGTGAGCCTGGCGTTGGTGCCCTTGGCGTCGGAGAGCTGGCGTTCCAGGGCGGCGACAGTCTCCTGGAGCTTGCCCAGGGCGGCCTTTAACTCGACAATCTCCTCCTCGGGGTCGGATTCCTCGCCCTCGCCGGGCTTCTTCTCCGGGTCTTCGCCCTCGCCCTCGATGGGCTTCTTTTCGGGGTCTTCGGGGGTGCCTTCGCCGGGCTTCTTCTCAGGGTCTTCGCCCTCGCCCTCGATGGGCTTCTTCTCGGGGTCTGTGCCTTCGCCTTCGCCGGGCTTCTTCTCGGGGTCTTCGGCCTCGCCCTCGATGGGCTTCTTCTCGGGGTCTTCGGCCTCGTTCTTCAGAAACAGTCTTTTCAGTGTGTTGAGATTCATGGCTGGATGGGTTTTGAGTTGGTTGAGGAAGGTTTGGGATGATTCGGATTTGGGGGCTGCGTCAATGTCGATCACCTCGTCAACGATGCCCCACTCAAGAGCCTCGTTGGCCGTGACCCATCCCTCGCGCCCTTCTGCGAACCACTGGGCGATCAGCGCGGGCGGGGTCTGGGTGCGTGAGAGGAGCGCGGAGCGGATCTGCTCGTTGGATTTCTCCAGCGCACCGGCGGTGTCGGAAAACTTCTGGGCGCCGCCGTCGAAGACGGTGGTGAAGACGCCGTGGAACATCAGCTGGCTGTTGCGGTGGCACGCAATCCGGCATCTGGGGCTTCTCGTGCCGACAAGCAGCGCGGCGGCGGCAGAGGCCGCCAGCGCCTGCACGGTGATGGGCAGGTCGGCAATGGTCACCCCCGCCGTGCGGAAGCAGTTGCGTATTTCCTCGCGCACCGACGAGTTGGCCACGATGTTAAGGTAGTGTCCCTCAATGCTGTCGGCGAGTATGCCCACAGGGTCGATAGTAGTCTGCGCCCCTAAGTGGTACTCCTGCGGCACCGATTCAAGAATGTCGCGGTCGGCGCTGGCCGAAGTGCGGTTCTCGTCGCTGATGGCATCTACCATCTCCTGCGTAATCTCCACTTTCGAGTCAAAGTGGCGTGCCACCGTGTTGGCCACGGTGTGCATGCCCATACCGCCAATGCCCACATACACGCGGCTGATGCTCTTCTGCATCTTCTGCTCCAGCTTTTCACGCATGCTGATGATGCACTGCGTCATTTTGCTCACATTGTTGATGCGGCCCTTGCGTATGAAAGTGGTCGAAGGCTCCTGGGCGAAGGCAAGTACTTGAATGGCGCCGTCGGGCTGCTTGCGGCCTGCCACACCGGTCACCTTTGACGAGCCAAGCTCGATAGCTACTATAAAGTTGTCTTCTGTTGCCATTTATGTTGTTCGTTTTATTTTATACTAATGTAAGTTGGCGCTCACCCCTTTACGGGTTTGCGCCCCACTATCTGCGACACGTGTTCCACCGATATTTCGCTATACTTGTTCCACCCCACCTGGGGCAGCACCTTAGTGTAAAAGGTGTAAAGGTTGCGAAATTTGAGACTGATGCTGTCCGTATCGCCAAAGTCAATGGTGTGTCCGCCCACACGCGGCACCAGCGTAAGGTGTTGCTGCGGCGTCACATATATTTGTTCTATCTGATTGTTCCAAAAGGGGTCATCGCGCAGAAAGTTGCCCAGTCGCACCAGTTGTTTCTGTGCAAAGGTACGCGATATGCTGCCCGTGGCCACCACCAGGTCGGCCGAGTAGCCCTGCGGGTTCATGATGTGTCCGTGTTCGTCGATGTAGTAATCATCGCCATTGTCGGCCATCACGCGCAGCAGCGGCAAGCGTTGCTGTATGAGCACATTCAGCACCCCGCCCGGCGACTTGTAGCACTGCACCGAGTCAATAAAGGAGTTGCGGCGGAGCGCTTGCTCTATGGCAGCCCCGTCCACCTTGTCCATTTGGCGCCCCACGGGGTACAGCCCCGAGTTGCGCAGCAGGCGGTCGGCCTCCTCGGCCGTGATAAAGCCCGCGTGCGAGCTGTCGGCCACTGTAAAGTTCACTTGCCGGCACGTTGTGGTGTCGGCATGCGAACTAAAATCGACAAAGGCAAAACACAGATAGACTATGATGCCCACCAAGAGTATGAGTTTGATAAACGTCTTCACCGCAATATGCTGTTGAGAGTTGTGGCGGCACCCACACACAGAGGCTGTGCCCTGCGCGCCCCACTACTTGTGTTCGAGTATCTCCTTAATTTGCGGCACATAATCCACCGCATCACCGGCGCCGAGCACTATCAGCACATCAAAGTCGTGCGACTTGACAAAGGCGGGAATGTCCTTCTTCTCTATCAGATGCTTCTCTATGCCCGGACGCAAATTATCGTAAATAATCTGGCTCGTAATGCCAGGTATGGGTTTCTCGCGTGCCGGATAAATCTCTGTCAGTATCACCTCGTCCAACAGCGATAGGCTGTCGGCAAAGTCCTTATAAAAATCGCGCGTACGCGTGTAAAGGTGCGGTTGGAAGATGGCCGCAATTTTGCGTCCGTCAAACACCTCGCGTATGCTCAGTATGCTCTGCTTTATTTCGGCCGGGTGGTGTGCATAGTCCGACAGCAGCACGTGCTTGTCGTTTTTCAGTGCAAAGTCAAAACGGCGGTCCACACCAGCAAACGATGCCATGCCGCGGCGTATTTCGTCGGCAGTAGCACCGGCCAGCTGGGCCAGGGCCATGGCAGCAATGCCATTGTCGATGTTGATGCTCACCGGCACGCCAAGCTCAATGTTGGCTATGTTCTCAATGGGCGACACGAGGTCGAACACGATGTGTCCGCCGCCAATGCGTATGTTCTCGGCATGGAAATCGCCCTCCGTGCGGTCGTAAGTGTACACGCGCACACCCTCCTGCGGGTTGGGCTGCATTTTGAGTCCG
>ENA-ORPK01001868-ORPK01001868.1-human-gut-metagenome-genome-assembly--contig:-NODE-1868-length-15619-cov-4.757068_pt1 | contig 15619 bp, 13 predicted proteins | sample MGYA00242139_ERZ509068 | MGnify/ENA primary metagenome ERZ509068 (study PRJEB26280, sample SAMEA2338687) | human gut metagenome | biome: human gut; feature: human-associated habitat; material: faeces... | reverse complement strand
CAGTTTGGTTTTTTGGCGGTGGGAGAATTTTTTGTGTAATAGGAAACTTCGTTCCTATTACATAAAAAATTCTCCGCGGGGATGCGCAATGCACATTTTTTGTTGCAATGCTATTTGTATTAAATGGAGTAAATGTATGGTTAAAGGGCTGGATCATATAGCGGTAATTGTATCTACTGAGGAAAGTATAACTTTTTATGAAGCTTTGGGATTCAATATGATAAAGCGTTTACATAGGAAATATGATGATGTTGTATTCCTGCAGAATGGGGCTGTTATATTGGAAATTTTTATAGATGCAAATCATCCAGAAAGACTACAGAATCCAGAGGCAAAAGGACTTAGACATATAGCATTTGTTGTAGAAGATATGCAAAGTATAATAAATAAGTTGGCGAAAAAGGGATTTACTGTTGAAGAAGTAAGGCAGGATTGGTTTGGACGGAACATTACATTTATAGAAGATCCAGATGGACAAAAAATTGAACTGGTAGAAAATGTAATAGAAAAGGGAGCATTAGGGAATGAGTAAGATCAATCTCAAGAAAGTAATAAAATATATTGCTATAGGATTTACTGCTTGTTTTGCAGTTACATCAATTATTGCAAAGTTGAAAAAGAATACCACTACCTATAAAAATGAGCCTTCTCAGAAAAATCCCATGGAAGGGAAAACGGTTAGCTTTGTCTATAATGAAGATGAACCAGAGAATGCGGATGGTGTTAGAGGGCATCTGGAAGCAATCGGAAATTCTGATTATAAGCCGGGCTTTTATGAGAAATATGTGAAACGTGGAATCGATATTTTGCTGTCATTTGGAGGCTTGGTTGTGCTCAGTCCGTTCCTTTTGGGAATTTCCGTTGCAATCATTATTGATGACCCAGGACCGGTATTATTTACACAGAAGAGACTTGGCAAGAATAAGGAATATTTTAAATTACATAAATTCAGAAGCATGAAAATGTGTACTCCACATGATGTACCAACGCATATGCTGGATAATCCTGAACAGTATATCACGAAAGTGGGAAAATTCCTTCGTGCACATTCGCTGGATGAATTACCACAGATCTGGGATATCTTTATGGGAAATATGAGTGTGATCGGTCCAAGACCGGGACTATGGAATCAGGATCTGCTTACTTCTGAAAGAGATAAATATCAGGCAAATGATGTAAGACCGGGACTCACCGGATGGGCGCAGATCAATGGACGAGATGAATTGGAAATTCCAGATAAAGCAAAGCTGGATGGTTATTACGTTGCACATATGGGGCTTTGGATGGATATAAAAGTTTTTCTTGGAAGTTTGCATGTATTTGGTAAAGATGATAGTGTGGTTGAAGGTGGAACGGGAGAAATGAAGAAAGGTTCTGCAAAAGAAAAGATAGGTCGTCATTATACAGATGGAAAGTCTGCGCAGGAACTGATTGGACACATCGGATTTGGGGACCCAGTTGAAGTTGATACTGATGGTAAAAAGAAAGTGTTGATTACAGGAGCGGGCTCTTATATTGGAGAAAGCTTTATTGCATATGCAAAAGAAAAGTTTCCGGCACTTGAGGTTGAGGAATTAGATATGCTGGATGGTTCCTGGCGAGAAAAGGATTTCTCAGGTTATGATATTGTATATCATGTTGCGGGAATTGCACATGCAGATGTTGGAAATGTAGATGATGAAACGAAAGAAAAGTATTATGCTATTAATACAGATCTTACTGTAGAAGTTTGTAAAAAGGCTAAAATGGATGGCGTGAAAGAATTTATTTTTATGTCATCTATGATTGTATATGGTGATTCAGCACCATATGGAAAGAAGAAAGTGATTGATGCAAATACGGTTCCAGCTCCGGCAAATTTCTATGGTGACAGTAAATTGCAGGCAGATGTGGCGGTAAGAGCACTTGCCAATGATAAGTTTAAGGTAATTGTACTCAGACCTCCGATGATCTATGGAAAAGGCAGTAAAGGTAATTATTCAATTTTGGCTAAGCTTGCGAAGAAACTTCCAATATTTCCAAATGTAAATAATGAGCGCAGCATGCTTTACATTGAAAATCTTTGTGAATTCTTATGTCAGATTATGTTAGTGAAAGAAATCAAAGAAAATGCAATCGTTCTTATTCCTCAAAATGGTGAGTGGACCAGGACAAGTGAAATGGTAAGAATGATATCTGAAGCCTCTGGAAAGAAGATTAAGCTGCTTAAGATATTAAAACCTGCAGTCTGGATTGGCGGAAAAGTGCCTGGAAAGATTGGCGGGATGGTGAATAAGGCGTTGGGAAGTAATTGTTATAAAGAGAAGCTTTCAAAATATGAAGGTGTTAGTTACCAGATAAATACAGTAATGCAATCAATTAAGATAACAAATTCAGAAAATGATAAAAGAAAGAAAGTGTTATTTCTAGTAAATCACGATGTGGTTATATATAACTTCCGACTAGAGATTGTTGAGCGATTACTTACAGATGGATATGAAGTGCATATCAGCAGTCCATACGGTGAGAGAATAGATGACCTGGTGAAGCTTGGAGCAAAGTTCCATGAGATTACTATGAGTCGCCATGGAATGAATCCCAAGGATGAATTAAAACTACTGAATACATATAAGAAGCTAATGAAAGAAGTTAAACCGGACATTTGTTTTGGATTTACTATTAAGCCTAACATATATGGAGCGATGGCAACAGCAAAATATAATATTCCGTTTGTGGCGAACATAACAGGACTTGGAACTGCAGTTGAGAATCCGGGCATGAGCCAGAAAATAATGCTGGCATTATATAAAGTCGCATTCAGAAAAATTCAGAGAGTTTTCTTTCAGAATACTGAAAACAGGCAGTTCTTTATCGACCATAATATCGCAGTTAGTAAGCATGACCTCTTACCAGGCTCTGGAGTCAATCTTAGCAGATATATAGTGAAGGAATATCCAAACGATGGCGTGGTGAGATTTGCATTTATAAGCAGAATTATGAAGGAAAAGGGCATTGATTATTATCTGGATGCTGCGAAGGAGATAAGAAAGAGGTATCCGAATACAGAGTTTCATATCTGCGGATTTTGTGAATCGGAGTATGAAGGTAAGTTGAATGAGGATAATGATGATGGTACAGTTATTTATCATGGCATGATCAGAGATGTTGCAGGATTTATGAGTGAAATGAGCTGCATTATTCATCCTACTTACTATCCAGAAGGTATAAGCAATGTTCTTCTTGAATCCGCCGCTTGTGGTAGACCGATTATCACAACGGATCGTTCCGGATGCCGAGAGGTTGTTGATGATGGCGTGAATGGTTATATGATTCCATGTCAGGATGGCATGGCGTTGATTGATGCTATTGAGAAGTTCTTAAGCCTTAGTGTTGAAGAACGGAAAGCAATGGGACTGAATGGGCGAAAGAAAGTTGAGAGAGAGTTCGATAGGCAAATTGTTGTACAGAAGTATGTGGATGAGGTTGATAAGGTGAGGAAGGGATAACATGAGAAGAACGTTTAACAATATATCAGTGACCTTTTTTCACTGGTGAAATTTTTACTTATAAAGTTATTGAATTGGAATGTTTTCTGCTTCTTGCTGGATGAACATTTTTCGCCAAATGTTGTGACAGAGTTTAATAAAGGAAGTAATGTCGATCTTGGCAAGATGGTATATGTCTATAACGGATGTAAAATCAAGGTAAGACATGGCGGCAAACTTAAAATTGGCAGTAATGCGAACTTAAATTACAACTGTATTATTGCCTGTCATGACAGCGTAGAAATTGGCGCAAACACAGTAATATTAAGAGACGCTGAAATAGGTGATAACTGTGTTATTGGCACTGGAAGTGTAGTTAGTGGAAAATATGGGGCTAATTCTGTAATCATTCAGGAGAGAAATACAAATATGAAGAAAATTTTCGGAAGGGAGTATAGAAGACTAGTTGATGTTAGTCTTTTAGGATATCTTACTACAGCATCTGATTGGAGGTGCGTAGCATGATCGACTACAAGAAGATCATAAAAAGTCGCGAACTTCGATTAAAGATATTAAAAATTTTTTCCTTTATTCCGGATAAGCCGATGGTTAAGTTTCAGTACCTTCTGAAGACTGGTCACAGACTTAATCTGAAGAATCCGAAACGCTTCACTGAGAAACTTCAATGGTACAAACTCTACTACAAAAATCCGCTTATGATTCAATGTGTAGATAAGTATGATGTCAGGGAGTATGTGAAGTTGAAGGGATTGGAAGATATCTTAATTCCCTGTTATGGAGTTTATAATTCTCCGGATGAGATTGACTGGGGTTCACTTCCAAATCAATTTGAAAGATACACTTGGCGGTGGTGGAGCATCCGTAATCATTGTCAAGGACAAAGCAACGGCTGATATTGAAGAATTAAAGAGATGTGCTGCCGAGTGGGTGAAGATAGATGCTCACATTAGAGGTGGTGGAAGAGAATGGCCATATTATAGTGGTAAAAATCATCGTATCATAATTGAAAAATATCTAGATGCAGATGAAAATGCCGGGGGTCTAATTGACTACAAATTACTAAGTTTTAATGGTAAGCCGACTATAGTGTATGTTCTTGCCGATAGAGTTATAGGAAATGGTGCAGGTTGTGGCATATATGATGACGAATTTAATAAGTTGCCATGTTTAGAACTTGATGAAAGACCATTAGAAAGAATTATCGAAAAGCCACTCATGTTTGAACTTATGAAAGAGATAGCTTCTAGGTTATCAGAAGATTTTCCCGAGGTAAGGGTGGATTTGTATGAAGTAGAAGGCAAAGTTAGATTCGGAGAGATTACGTTCTATGATAGCAGCGGATATATGAAATTTGATCCGGATTCATTTGATGAAGAGATGGGAGAGCTGTTCAAGCTCCCCAAAACAAGATGTTAAATTTATTCGGAAGTTAAGTGAGATCCTTTCTGAGATTTTATTAAGTAAGATGATCCTGTTTTGATTAAGTCTTCAATAAAGAGATTGACGATAAGCTTGTATGTTTGAAGCCTCATATGCTGGAATGGGCATGTGGAGATGTGAAGTTGTAAGAAATCCGAAATGTGAAGGAGCGCAGTGAAATGTTTAAACCAACTATCGCAGATAGAATACTACATTTATATATTAAAAAAACTAGAAATCTAAAGGCTTCACATCGTCGTAAAGCCTTAAATAACAAGGATTTCACGATTATATCGAATAATTGCTGGGGGGGGATAACATATGAGGAATACGGACTCCCTAAGGCGTCCCCGACGATCGGAGGATATTTCTTTACAGAGGACTATCTTAAGTTTGTTGGTAATTTGAAATATTACTTGTCTCTGGATATTAAGTTTGTAGCACCGGAACAGTCGAAACATTATGACTGGTTGGTAGAAAACGGAGATAAAGATGCAATAGTTGCCGTGTTGGATGATGTTGAGGTGATTTTTATTCACTATCATTCAGAAGCTGCAGTAAAGGAGAAATGGGAAAGACGTGTCGCGCGTGTTAACTGGGATAATCTGATATTTAAGTTTTCCAAGTCAAACCATGCTTCGGACAAGGATTGCAAGACTTTTGATGAGCTGGCACTTCCAGGAAAGAAGTTTATGTTCATTAATGATAAGAACCATACTTATAAGTGCGGCGCATACTATCCGGGATTTGATGATGATACCGAGGTGCATAATGATACGTATTTTGGCAATCGCTTCTTTGATGTGACAAAATTTATAAACACCGGTGAGATTGTGACGAAGAGCAGATAAGTGAGAGAGGATTGTGAGTGTAATGAAATCAGAAAAAAAGGCATTGATTATTGCCTGTTATATAGGAAAACTTCCGTCAAACATAAATATGTGGGTTAAGAGCTGTGCTATCAACACTGATTTTGATTTTTTGCTGGTGACAAATGACAATGATGACATGGACTTGCCAGGAAATGTCATAGTTCTCCATCAAGAGCTTATCGATCTTAAAAAGAGATTCCAGAAACATATTGACTTTGAATTAACACTTGACAGCGCATATAAATTGTGTGATTATAGGCCTCTTTATGCCTTGGCATTTGAGGACTATGTCAAAGATTATCCATTCTGGGGGCATTGCGATATAGACATGGTATTTGGTAAAATCAATCATTTTTTTACAGCCGAATTGTTTACAAAGTATGATCGTCTTGGTTCATTGGGACACCTATGCTTGTACAGAAATAATGATCAGATGAATCATTTGTACGAAAAAAAAGGTGCTGCATTTCCATATAAAAAAGTATTTACATCCAATTATTCTTATAATTTTGATGAAATATTCGGTTACAACTTACTCTGTAAGTATAACCATATAAATTGGTATGATTGTGGCTGGGAGTTTTGCTTGGACAAATGCTATGGGTATCCGATTTCTTTTGCACACCAAAGAAGTCATGAAGAACAGTTTGTATTGTGGAAGGATGGACTGATTTATCTGGCCTATAGAGAAAATGGACAACTGAAGTATGAGGAAAAAATGTACTTCCATTTTTCTGGTACGAAGTATGTATTGGATAATCCTTCGAATATAGTTGCTTTTGAGTACAGTAAATGTGTGAATTTGGAAGAGTCTGTAGAGAACTATCATATACAATCAGATTATACGGGCGAGAAACAGGATGATAGAAAAAGTGCTTTTAATCGTGTTTTTCGAGGGAAAAAACCATATCAAATATATATTCGTATGAGACAGGAATTTTACCGTAGTGTATTGAGGAGGTGAGTAGCCGGATGAATATTATGTTTATGGCACATACGTACTATCCGAACAAAGACGGTGTTCAGATGGTGACACAGTATATGGCAGAAGGTCTGGCAAGAAAGGGGCACAAGGTCACGATTATTACTCCTTTGTTGGACGGTATGAAGCGTGAGGAAATACATAATGATGTAAGAATAGTGCGTTTTATGGCAAGCGGACGATTGGCTTTCTTTTATGGAGAGAAAAAAGAGTTTCAGAGTTTTCTTCTTAAAGAGGATTCCAATCTTGATTGCTTGATTACAGTTTGTGGAAATATAGCATTTGCAGCATGGACCTATCCATTAGTAGACAGATTAAAATGCAAAAAGATCATGTATCAGCATGGCATGTATGACGGCCATCTGCATTTGAAGCAAGCTAATTCTGTTATACGTGTGGCAAAGCAGCTAGTTCTTACTCCATATTGGGAGATATATCATCGCCATCATTGGAAGCAGATTATGAAGTATGATGCATGTGTTCATTTGTTTGAAAATGATAGCAGCCATAAGTATTTCAAGGAGCATGGCTTCAAGAATAATGAAGTGATACTAAATAGCTGTGATCATGAGCCGTTTGAGCCTGCAACAGACACAGACAAAACAGTTGTAAAAAACTTGGGAATCGGAGACAAATTTTTTCTTTATGTAGCAAATTTCTGTGCAAGAAAGGATCAGACGCTTGCCTTAGAGAATTTTTACCAGCTGAATGAAAAGGATACTGAGCTTGTATTTGTAGGATCAGAGGATAATGAATATTTGCAGGGACTGATCAAGCGAAAGTACCAGTTGGACAAGGAATATGGCATTGAAAAAAAAGTGAAATTTATTACAGAATTGCCAAGAAATAAGACTGTATCGCTTATCAGAGAGTGTTACGCTTGTCTGATGACAAGCAATAATGAGTATTTACCGATTACATTAATAGAAGCAATGGCATGTAATAAGCCTTTTATTTCTACCAACGTAGGCGTGATCACTAAGCTTCCTGGCGGAGTGATTGCTAATGAAGGTGAAGATGTAGCCTATTGGATGAATTATTTTATCAATCATCCTCAGTTCGTAGAAGACATGGGTAAGATAGCAGGTACTTATGTACGTGAGAATATGTACATAGAGGACAAGATTGATCAATTAGAGAATCTTATAGGACGGGTGTGTATAATCAGATGATAAGCAGAACCGAGCATACAAAACGAAATATTATAGCGGCCGTGGTTGTACAGATAGTGAATATTGTAATCAAGTTTGTTGTTCGTACTATTTTTATTTACACACTTGGAAAAGAGTATCTTGGGGTCGGCGGTGTCTTCAATAATATATTGACAGTGTTGTCGTTGGCCGAGTTAGGTCTCGGAACTGTCATAGTCTATGATATGTATAGACCTATATCGGAGAATAATGAGACAAGAGTAACACAGCTCTACCAGTTTTATAGAGATGTGTATGCGGGTATTGGTATATTTATAGCGGCGCTTGGAAGTTTGTTAATACCTTTTCTGGGATATCTGATTACAGATGTACTAAATGTAGAAAATATACGGTTTCTGTATGTACTTCATTTGGCGGACTCTGTAGCCACATATTTCTTTGCTCATAGCAGATCTTTGCTTAATGCATATCAGTTGAACCGTATTAATTCGAGAAACACACTGCTGATGGCGGTACTTAAAACGGTCTTAGAGATAGTTGCGTTGATTGTTACCAAGAGCTATGTCATCTATATGCTTGTGCAGATTTTTGTGACGATATATGGAGGATATCTGTTAGACCGTAAAGCAAAGCAGTTATTTCCCTTTGTCAAGAATAAGGTTGAAAAGCTGGATAGTGCAAGCAAACGAGGAATTTTTTCAAATGCATTCAGCATGATGAATATTCGTATTAGTCAGACCCTGATTAATGCAACGGATAATCTCTTGGTTTCGGCTATGATCAGTACTGTATTGGTTGGAATCTACTCTAACTATAGTATGATTACACAGATCATTTTGACAACTGCATTTTTAATTGAGTCGTCGATGGCAGCAAGTGTAGGAAACTTATGTGTATCTGAAGGAAAAGAAAAGAAACGAGAAGTGTTCGCTAGGCTACAATATCTGTACTCTTGTTTATTTGGAGTTATTATGATTTCTCTTTTTGGATTGTTTAATCCGTTTATTAAGTTGTGGCTTGGTACAGAATATTTGTTATCAGAGGAAATCGTATTCATAATTGTGCTCAATTGTTATTTATCGGGTATGCATCAGCCGGTTGAGGCCTATGTTAATGCCGATGGAGTTTTTAAGCACTTTCGATTCAAGCCTACGGTAGAGGTATTTATCAATTTCGTTGTGTCTATTGTGGGTGCAAAGCTATGGGGAATAGTCGGAGTCTTTTTGGGCACGACATTTTCACATGTACTGACGACGCTGTGGTTTGACCCATATGTACTTTATAAATACTCTTTTTCAAATGGAATAAGAGACTACTTCAATAAGTATTTTAAGTCATTGCTGCTTGCTGTTATCATGACGTTGGTTACCAGTAAATTCGTGAGTTTGGTTACATTTGAAGGGATTATAGGATTCATCATAGATATAATTGTCTGTGGTGCGGCTGCTCTCGTGTTTATTGTAGTTAATACGGACTATAATAATCGGAAGTGGCTGAAAGATCGTATCAAGTCTATGTTGAAGGAATAATATATGTCAGAGAAAATACTTGTCGTAGATGACGAAACACAATTATATAGACAGATGTTTTCAGATCTGTGGGATATGGAAAGGGTAGAAGAAATACCAAAGATATGTATCCCACAGATTGCAAGACCATTATATAGAATACACTTTTCAGGAAGGCTTAATTCCATTGTAAAACTTCCATTTAAGAATATTTGGAATAGATTTTATGGTCTTAGTAGGTATGAGTGGAAGGATGAAGATGATTACTGGGTTGTCATTCTAAATGGTGCTGTAAAAACGCATCTGTCTATGGACTACTTGAGAAATATTAAAGCTGTCCACAGTAATATAAAATATGCACTGGTTTTTTTTGATGTGTATAGATCTGAAGAATATCACAATGGCATGAATTTTGATCTATTTGATAAGATACTATCTTTTGATAAGGCTGACTGTTCAAAATATGGCTTTACATTTATGCCACAAGGACAGGTGTTTTCAAAGCCAAAGAATATGCAAGTATCGAAGGGAAAAAAAACAGATATCTTCTTTGCTGGTATGGGTGTAGGTCGAATAGGCATTTTAAATGAGACCGCATTACGTCTTGAAGGGCAGGTTGATTACAAAATACATGTGGTTGGTGTGCCTGAAGATAAGCAGGAGAGGCAAACGCATATTGCATACAATCAGCCAATCAGCTACGAAGAAGAAATGCAGTATACTTACAATACCAACACAGTTCTTGATGTAGTCAAAGAAGGACAGAGTGGTATTACGCTTAGGATTTGTGAAGCATTACTGTTTAATAAAAAAATCCTGACAAACAATGAATCGGTTAAGTATATGCCGTTTTATAACCCGATATATATATGGATATATAAGGATGCTTCAGAGATTGACGTTTCATTTATTAAGGATAACAGGCCGGTGGATTATGGCATCCCAGAAGATTATTTTAGCCCTAAGCACATTATAAGATTGTTGACAGACGATGAAAGTATAGGTGTCGGAGTATAGCCGGTTAATATTGGTGACGGAGGAATATGGTCGTACTCATGTAGAATGAGCATATAAGAATGAGAATTATGGAATATAATTTTTGGTTTTTTTATCTGACAGGAATAGCTGTAGCTTTTCTTAGTCTATTTACAAAACAGAAAAAAGCATTGCAAATCATTATGGTGGTGTGTGCATTTATCGTATTGTCATCGTGCGTGCCATCTTTATATAATTGGAGTGATTTAAACAATTATCAGGTCAGTTTCAATTCACAAACAGAGTTTTATCCAATTAAATTAGCTAATGACTGGGCTTACTATAATAGTATGTACATATGCAAATTATTAGGAATGACCTATATGGAAGCTAAGGCTGTTTTGCTTTTGCTTTCTCTTATATTTATTTTGGCTGCTATAAGCAAGTTTACGCAAAGAGGAGTGGGTTTTGTATTTTTGTTCTTCATGCAGCATCTGATATTTAATCAGGCAATGATACTTCGTAATTCGATTGGATTTTCGGTTTTGTTGTTGGGAATAGATGGGCTTATAAAACCGGAAAATAAGCATGGAGGGTGGAAGTTTGCTTTATTTACAATCTTAGGAGCACAATTCCACTCAATGCTGTACCTGTATTTGCCATTAGTGGTCGTGACATGGAAATGGGAAAACTTAAAAAAATATAGAAAATTGTTGACCGCTGCTCTCATACTTGGAGTGTTGGGATTGATTGTATCGATAAGGACTGGAGCTTTAGTTACCATGATGGCAACATTTATGGGCAACTTGATTGGAAGTGAGAAATACATCAACTATGCAGTTGCATTAGGTCGATATGCATGGTTGTCAGTACTGCTGATTTGGGGGGCTACAGTCATAAATGCATGGTATGTAGGAAGATGGGTAAAGGGGGATATTACCACCTCGCTTAAATCTACCAAAATTATTGATGGACTTCTGATAAACACGGAGAAATCCGTAACGATTAATAAATGGCTGGAGCGAATGCAGCTAATATTATTACTTTGCTCGGTATATATTTCACTTGCTATTCTGACACTACATCAGTCCAGATTCTTAAAGTACATGACAATTGTAAACTTTATATATATGGCGATGATGTATGAATATACCCCTGATAGAAATAAAAGAAGATACATCTTTCTTTCAACATTGGTACTAACCTTATTGTGGTTGTACTTTGATATGAACATCTATGGTGGATACTCGACAGAAATTCTAACGGACTATGTAGTTAATGGAAGATGGTTTTGGAAGTGAAGTTAACAGTTTTTCCCTCCTATAATCGGGGCAACTGACACATCTATATAAAAGGCTGATAAAGCAGAATCTTGATGATGACAAATATAAATATGAGTTTGAAGAGGTATTATAGATGATGGATTTATAGATAATACCAATGAAATTGCAGAGAAGATAATAGAAGATCATGTAATCAATATAAGCTATAGGATATTATGAGAAATATAAAATTTGCAGAAATATTGTCAATAGACAAAGCACAAAGAAAATCTATTGAGGAACATCTTGTCAGTGCTATTTCTGCATTATTTCGAAAACAAATATTATAGAAGAAGAGTAATTTTAGAATATAAAGCAAATATGTACGAGGTGTTGGCTGAATGAAAAAAAGTGTTTTTTTAACAAAAGGCAAAAAGGATATGATTGCTAGTGGGCAATATAATGAGTATATATTTGCATCACCAGTCTATAGATTTGACAACGCTGTTTGTAAGATCTTGACTAGAATAAATGTGAAACTGAAATTGCCTTTTTTAGTATACTTTTTAGGAGATTGGGCAAAGAATATTTCAGATTATGATTTGATAATATGCGAAGGTTTAAAAGGTCGTAGTTGGGTTTTTGAATATATATTAAAACACAAAAAGGAAGGATGCCGCGTAATTATGTGGCATTGGAACAAAATCCATGAAAATGAAATAAATCCTAAAAGTAAGTTGGCGATGTGCTGTGAACAGTGGAGCTTTGATGCTGATGACTGTGCGCAATACAATATGAACTTTAATACACAGTACTACATGGCAAAAGAAGTTGACTATGACAATTTAATGAAATGGGATTTGTATTTTGTTGGGAACGATAAAAATAGAATGGAACTCATAAAAAAGATTGCCCAATATTGTAAAAGTACAAATTTGAGGGGGAATTTTCACGTGGTTGCAGATGCAAGTTCTAAAGTTAGTACTGGGGATGAATTTTATCGAAAACCAATTTCATATGAGGATAATATAAAAAATATCATTCATTCTAAGGCTATTTTGGATATTCCATTAAAAGGACAACATGGGTTGACATTGCGAGTTTTAGAGGCATTATATTTTCAAAAAAAACTAATAACATTTAATTCAGACGTTAAAAATTTAGTTTTTTACAATGATAATAATATTTTGGTCTGCCACGACGAAGCAGACATAGAATGGATTAGGAATTTTTTACAGAAGACATATGTTGATACGGAAGAATGTGTAGAGGCAAGGAAATATTATTCTTTTAAAGAATGGATGAAACGGTTTTGGTAACTTAATATTGATTGGGAATAATTGCCTGAATATATATGGATTAAAAGTTATTGAATCCTGCAGGCAAGAAGTCACATTGGAGGCTGACTTCGCTGTGGTAAATTTTTCGTCAATAGATAAATAAATGGTGATAGGTAAAATGAAAATTTTTTGAAGAAAGTTGTTGAAAAAGAATATGGAAAATCAGATGATCGACAGAAATAATATAGAACGAAAAAAAGAATTTGATTATGCTAGGGGAATTGCGATTTGTTTAGTTGTACTAGGGCATATGACGACTTACCCTAGAATTGCCAGACAATTCATTTATTCATTCCATATGCCATTATTTTTTATTTTATCAGGAATAACATTTTCTTTAAGTCAAGAGAATAATACAAGTTTATTTTTTAAAAAGAGAATAAACTCGATCATAATCCCTGCATATTTTTTTGAATTAGTGATGTATGTATGGCAAATTGTAAAAAACTGTTTTGAAAATACATATAGCAGCATCTCATTAATTAGGCGTTTTTTTGGAATTGTACTTCAAATTGGTTATTCTGATTACACTGGTAGTTTGTGGTTTTTGTTCACGCTATTTTTAGCGTTAATGATTGCACACTTTATTCTTGTTAAACAAAAAAGAAATTTTCAGATTGTTCTTGCATTTATTTGCTTAGCGAGTTCTTATTTGTTTTGTAACTATTATAATGATGTATATCTTGTTTGGCATTTTGAAGTGGTTCCTTTAGCTGTTTTTTATATATGTTTTGGCTATTGGATTAGCAAAATATTAAAAAAGAAATTAAGCAGATTAACTCTTTTTAACTCGACACTTGTGTTTCTTGGATTAGGATTTGTTATGTTTTTTTATTTTGACATAAATTTTGCATTTGATTCGCATAGTTTTGGTAATGTATTTACGGATGTAGCAACTGCGATTCTATTTTCTGCTACTATCATTTGCTTTAGTATGTTTTTGTCTCAAAGTAATAAAACTTATAAAATTCTCGAATTTATTGGAAAAAACAGTATGAGTATATATGGTATACAGGCGATTATGGTAGGTATTTTAAATACAATAATCTGGCATCTGTTTGATGAGAAAGTTTTGTATTCCGGAAGAGGTTATTTAATTTCGCTAGTGTCATTTGTAATTTCTATGATAGTGGATTGTTTGTTTTGTCATATATATAATAAATATATAAAAAAACATTTGCCGCTAATTAAAATTGGATCATAGCACTGCAAATAAAATGGCACGGGAATATTTAAAAGAAAAGTGGACAACTTTAGAACACAAACTGATGTTGATCGGGGAAAAAACTTTATTAAAACTTATAATCAGTGGGTAAAAAGGGAATATGGAATCAAAAGTTGTTCATTGAACTTATTAATTAAAATGTGTAAAAAAGAGTATTTAAATTCGGAGTTTACAGAGGTTTTGGAAAGATTAGTGGAATGTGCAAAATAGGTGGAGTGAAAATTACGATGATAGGGAGATAATCAACAATGAAGCAACAAAACATATCATTAGAAAACAAAACAATATTGGTAACCGGAGCTGCAGGATTTATAGGTTCTAATTTAGTGATGGAGCTGATCCGTATGGGAAAGCCGATGCAGATCATTGGTATCGACAATATGAATGACTATTATGATGTCTCCATCAAGGAATATCGACTTAGTCAGATTGATGCAATGGCTGCAGAAAGAGAGGATCTTTCGTGGACTTTTGTAAAGGGAAGCATAGCAGATAAGGGGCTGATTGATCGGATTTTTGCAGAGTATAAGCCCTCAGTGGTGGTGAATCTGGCCGCGCGGGCAGGTGTCAGATATTCAATCACCAATCCGGATGTGTATATCGAAAGCAATCTGATTGGCTTTTATAATATTTTAGAGGCTTGTCGTCATTCATATGATGAAGGCAGGACAGGTGTAGAACATCTGGTTTATGCCTCCTCTTCCTCTGTATATGGAACGAATAAGAAAGTACCATATTCGACGGAGGATAAGGTGGATAATCCTGTATCGTTATATGCAGCGACTAAGAAGTCAAATGAGCTGATGGCACATGCTTACAGTAAGCTTTATAATATTCCTTCCACGGGGCTTCGTTTCTTTACGGTATACGGACCGGCGGGAAGACCGGATATGGCATACTTTGGTTTTACCAATAAGCTGCGTAACAATGAAACAATACAGATTTTTAATTATGGGAATTGTAAGCGTGATTTTACATATGTAGATGATATTGTAGAAGGGGTAAAGCGGGTTATGCAGGCTGCTCCGAAGAAAAAGACGGGAGAAGACGGTTTGCCGGTTCCACCATATTCCGTTTACAACATCGGGAATAACCAGCCGGAAAATCTGCTTGATTTTGTAGATATTCTGCAGCAGGAACTGATCCGTGCAGGCGTGCTTCCGGCAGATTATGATTTTGAGGCACATAAGAAGCTTGTACCGATGCAGCCCGGAGATGTCCCGGTCACTTATGCAGACACGAAAGCTTTAGAAGAAGACTTTGGTTTTAAGCCTAATACAAGTCTCAGAGATGGGCTTAGGAAGTTCGCTGAGTGGTATAAAGAATTTTATATGTAGTACAAATATAGGAAAGGGAAGCCAGCGAATGACTTCCCTTTTGGAATTTAATCTCTTTTGAAA
>ENA-ORPK01001867-ORPK01001867.1-human-gut-metagenome-genome-assembly--contig:-NODE-1867-length-15631-cov-15.190999_pt1 | contig 15631 bp, 24 predicted proteins | sample MGYA00242139_ERZ509068 | MGnify/ENA primary metagenome ERZ509068 (study PRJEB26280, sample SAMEA2338687) | human gut metagenome | biome: human gut; feature: human-associated habitat; material: faeces... | reverse complement strand
GAAGTGTGAAATCGTAGAAACAGCAGAGAATGATGTAGAGCGTGTGGATCTTATCAAGTGGACACATGACAACACATTCTCAGTAGCTAAGGTGCGCAAGGATACCGGTAAGCTAGAGGTTACAGACATTAAGGCGACCAGTGAGACTACTGCGCTCAAGCAGTTCTACAACGACCACTGGAATGCTGTCATATTTGGCTAAAACTCCCCACTAAATGTGGGGAACCATTATCAACCATTTAAACAGATGAATTATGGAAAAGAATATTGTAGAAGTTGTTACGAACAACAAGGGTGAAGTTGTCGAGAAAGTAGCCGATTATATCGGTGTGGCAAGTTTTGCCAAGACTATCGAGGAACTATATCGTGAGTGCCTTGAAAATTTCGATGACGCAGAGGATATGGAAGAATACATTTCAGATATATTTGGAAAGAATATCCAGTCTCTTGCGTGGGAGTTTACCCATAAGGCAAACAAGGAAATGAAGAAATATCTCCATCTTAATGACCAGCACATGGATGGAAATTTCGCCAATCTGTACGAGGACTACCCTAAGCACAGAACAGGTGTGTGGTGGGCGACGGACTACGATGGCGACGATTACTACGATTTGTATCCTGCCATGGTAGCCAGACTTGATGCCGCAGAGGACAGCGAACAGGCGAACGAGGACAGAGCGTACCTAGAGGAATGGTATTTCGAAGCATTCGGCACGTACAACATCAAGTACAATTTCTCGAACGAGCTTGAAGAGATTCACTCAATGATGGAGGAAGATTACGTGGAAGCCTAAAAATATCCCCTATCGTGGGGATATTCAATGTTTAACCATTTAAATGAGATTAGATATGAGTTACGAATTTGCAAAGAAGGAAATCGGTGATTACAGAATCACCATTTACCAGGATGAGGATGCCGAATGCCCTTGCACAGAATGGGATTTGGTGGGAGTTTACTTCTGGGACTATTCCGACTACGGATACAATAGAGGTCTGTCTCGTGGTTGCAGCAGCGAAGTTGACGCTAAAAATGCAGAGGATGCTTTGAAAGAGCTTGTCTGCAAATATGTGTCACAAAAGAAGATTATCGACTACATCAATAGCGAAAATGTCGATAGCTTCCGTATGCGCTACGACAAGAATGATCACATGTGGTATCTTGAGAATCTGTACAAGGGTGAGTGGTACAACCACGAAGAGTTCTGCCCGAGCGACTTGAAGAGATTCGACTATAGAGAGGAGCTTTGTGATATCCTCGAAGAGGACGATTTCACGTATCTTCTGCATGACTGCAAGGATATTGCATTCTACGAGTGGTCATCTACTGGCTACAGTCAGGGAGATTATGTTAGTGGATATGCCTACTGCGACAAGGAACGCTTCGAAAAGATGGTAGACACGAATACCAAAAACTGGAGAAAGCGAGCCTTGGACTTATTCGAGGGAGAGGTCAATACTATCGGTATGTGGATGTGGGGAGATGTTAAGGGATACGTCCTTGAAAAGAAACGTCCGTTCACTAAATTGTACGACGACGGAGATACTTCTGACTCCTACGACTGGGAGGAGATTGATTCATGCTGGGGAGAGTACTACGAAGATGCTGATGACCTCATCGAAGATGTTATCAAGGAATACGGCTTACAGCCGAAAGATGCAGCCTAACCAAGGGGAGCTTGCACGCTCCTCTTCTACAAACCAAATTATAGAAATTATGAAGGACAATAAGTATTTCTGCTACACCATCGACAATAGCGGTGAGCGTGTCTATCAGAGAATTGACAAAGAGTATGCAATTCAACTGAACAACATGGGTCTGTGGTTTTACAAATTACCCTTTAAGGTCGTGAACTCCCTCACGAAAGCTTTAAGATGGAAATATCATCTTCGCGATTAGCCCAAATGCCTGTTTCATGCAGGCTCTACAAACCAATTAAACAAACAGAATTATGAAAAAGGATTTTGAATTATTGAAGAAGGACACCGATGTTATCTATAATGGTATTCGTACAAAGATTACCGGTGGTGGCGTTATCGTGAAGCTCCTGTCGAACTACATGGAGGATATTTGGGATTATCTCACAGAGAAATATCCTGAGAAGGACTTCAGCGAGGGCGAGGCATGGGACTACGACCCACGTTTTCAGTATTTTGAGTACGATGGCGTTGGAAATGAGTATGCCGTGCTAAGTCTTGATGATATGAGTGAGAACGATATTGACTGGGAGTATGACTACGTGCTTATTGACACGAGTGATATCCCGTCATATCTCCAGGATTTGAACAGGATTGTATGCTTGACTGATATAGATGTAGCGCACAACATCTATGACCTTACTGACGAACAGCTGAAAGAGCTGCGTGGAGAAGTCCGCATAGGATCTATGTACTATTCGGACTACAACAACTCATTCTTCCTTGACAGAAGTGAGCTGAGCGGCTATTGCGAGAGCTATGAAGAATGGCTAGAGGAGAAAGGTATCGAGGATAGTCCTGAGGAGTTCTCATATTACATGAGAGAAGTAGCCTAAAAACGGAGGGAGCAATCCCTCTGACATTATTAACCAATAAATTATTAAGAATATGGCATTACAATGGAATTGGAAAGACAAGATGGGTAAACTTACCATCAGACAGAAAGGAAAGAAGTTCAACGTAAACATTTACTCCGGAAATGCTCTTGCCATCTTTATTTGCGAATACAAGCAGAATGATGAAGAGAGATACGTGCTGTATAATTTCTTCGCCGACAAGAAACATTGTGACAACATCATCAAGAACCACAAACGACTATTCCTTGATGAGGTTGTAAGCATTGAACTGAATCTCTTTTACAAGAGCGCACAGAAATTACTCGACATCTTCGTCAAGAACGGATACAGAGTACTCTGCTATTATGACAATAAATAATATTATCAACATTAAAAAACATTAACAATTATGGAGAAAAAAGAAATGTGGAAAGTACTTGGACGTGACGATTACGCACGCAAGTCTCAAGAACTGAAAAAAAAGTGCGAGGAACTGGCGAAAGCTATATGCGATAAGCTCATTGAGCTTGACATGACAGAAATCTTCATCCCTCGCTGTGGTATTACCTTCAGAGTTGTTACCGTGCAAATAAGTTGTGTTAAACGCATTCTTCTTGCGCGAAAGAGTGGCACCATTTACTATTTGTTGCAAGAGTTTGGTATATGCGACATACATGCTGCTGATGACCTTAATGTGAAGGTTGGTAGCGTAGCAGATGCACTTGGTTTTGTTACTCACTTGGACGAGATATTACAAGAAATATCGAAGATTGAGGACAAAAACGTCGCAGACATCGAAGCTGCTCTCAAGAGACTCTAACATCGGTCATCCGTGAGCGACGGGCGCACATCGGGTTCGAGACCCGACACGGAACAATATTAACCAAAATTACAAGAATTATGAGATATTATGTATCAGTCACAGAGACTTTAAACAAGGTAGTCAGCGTTGATGCTGAGAACGAGATAGAGGCTGTACAGAAAGTGCATGATGCCTATGATGACTGCGATATTGTTCTCGATAGCGACAATTTCTGCGGAGAAAAAGTAGAGATAGAAGATGATCAGGAATTCTACACCGATTACGAGAAAGAGAACGGCGAGACTTATCAGCATATCGACTAAGCCAAACGGGGAGAGCAATCTCCCTACCAATAACCAAAAATATTATAGATATGAAGAATTTAGGAATACAGGACATCTGTATGATTAAGCACGGACTGGCTGCTTTGATAGCCAACGAGAAAGTTACTCTTAAAATCGCCATCAAGAAAGACGACAAAGAGCAGATAGAGAGAAGTAACTCATATATCGACGAGGTAAATGCAGTTATCAGAAAACTAAACTCGTAGGAATCATGGAGAATCAGGCAGAGTTAGCAGACAAGCTTATATCGATAGCTTGTTCAGAAGACTATTGGAAAAGACTGCACGCAGGAGAAATGAAAATCCAGAAATGGTGGCAGGAGTATATGAAACGAAAAGCTAAAAAGCGCAGCTAAGGACTGCGCACAATAACCAAAACAAGAAGAATTATGAATGAAGACAGAATCCTAAGCATGTTCTTTGAAAAAGCCAGATGGCAGTACGCTATCGAGAAAGGCTTATTCAAGGACATGAACAAAGCAGTAATGTATCAGCTGACAGAGCCAAAGGCTCGTCTGGCTATGTATCAGAGGATCAAGAGCGGCAATTACAAGATAATGCCGCCTCATACAGCTAAAATTCCAAAAGACAACGGAGATTTCCGTACCGTCTATGTGAATGAGCCTGTAGACAGAATCCTTTTGAGTATAGCAAACGACCTCTTGTTCGAGCTGATGCCAGAGATGGTGCATCCACGCTGTATGTCATATCAGAAAGGTATCGGCTGCGGTCGTGTGGTGCAAGATGTGTCTCGGATAATATACTCGGCAGAGGGAAAAATCATCGGATGGAAAGGAGACTTTTCTAAATACTTTGACAGTGTACCTATTCGGTTCATCGACTGGGCATTTGACAAGGTAGAGGAGAAGTACGGAAAGTCTGCGCTGATAGATGTCATTCGTGACTACTATCATACAGATATCTATTTTGATGAGGACAACAACCTCTGCGAGAAGTATCAGTCCCTCAAGCAGGGATGTTCTGTTGCTGCATGGCTGGCTGATGTCATTCTCTATCATCTTGACGACAAGCTATCTAAGCTTAACGGATATTACGTCCGCTATTCTGATGATACGCTGTTTGTCGGTGAAGACTATGAGAAAGCCATGGATATCATGAAGAGCGAACTGGAGATGATGCAGATGACGCTCAACCCAAAGAAGGTTGAGTATCTTGACGCTAATCACTGGTTCAAGTTCTTGGGATATTCCATCAAGGGTCACAACATCTCTCTGTCGTCCACACGTATCAAGACCTTCCAGAAGGAGATTGAGAAAAGGACGATAAAGAAGCGTGATACTACGATGACGAAAGCCATCAATGCAGTAAACAGGTATCTCTACAAGGGGTACTGCGATTTCTCCTGGGCTACTCAGGTTCTTCCGGTCATAAACGTGAAAGAGGACATCAACAAGCTCAACACCTTCGTCATGGACTGCATCCGTGCGGTCAAGACGAATAAGAGAAAGGTTGGTGGTCTCGGATACGTGAAGACTCAGGCTGTCGGTTGTATAGACCGAGGCCGCGGAAGAAACGTGAAAGCAAACAGGGGTAAGACAGAGAGCGAAATCAAGGGGTATCTATCAATCGGCTGTGCTCAGAATGCCTTGCGAACGAGCAGGGCGGCGTACAACACATTGGTGAATACTCTGTAGATGTAGCTTCCAGCGCAGGAACTGTTGGAATGAAGATGTAGTTTAAACATCCGGTCTCGACGATCGTAGGACCTATCTCAGAATCCGAGATGGTCCTATGATCCTCTCCACCAGGATATTATCAAGCTAATATAGCTATGCGCAGTATCTTCTGACCGACAGACTCTGTGTATCCGAGCACACGGACGTGGGAGAAGGACGGATTATTTATGTCACGCCTATATGATCACCTCAGTCTGGGCCCTTTCGCCCAAGTGATACTTGAGTCCAAAGGGACCACACTGAAGATACACAAGGCGTGTCTAATCAAATGAGTACAGAAATGTGCCAGTCCGCATGACTTCCACCGGTGGCGCACACCACCAATCCCTGGCGGATGGCAATGTTTAATACCACAGGTTCTCTTAACCAGAGTTTAGGATCCTGGTAACCGCTCATAGATATGAGCAGATTACCTGGATCCTGAATTCTGGCGAATCCTGTGCTGAAATCAGAATCATAAAGTATTGTGCCGAGCCATCGGTCAGAGAATTACCCAAGCACGAGGGTAGTCTTCAAAGGAGAGTGAATTTATGAGTGACTGTTGTGCTCGCCGGCTAATGCTGGGAATCCCCAGCTTCATCCGGCGATTATAACAGCCCTCAAATCAAGCTGTTACAGCTACGTGCCACGCTCTCAGATGAAGACAACGTTATTGCCAAACGAGGTACACGAGGAGGCTGTAATTTACCAACCAGCTTGCAAATAACGCGGGTTAATCCTTAGGTTAAATATTAACCCGCGTAATCCATCTGGTTCGTATCAGTTGATTATAGGAAAGCAACAGGCCTATGAGTGTACCTACAAACAACCAAAGTGAATTGCATCACGACTTATCAAGAGTATGAGGTTTAATATCCCGTAAGTGGAATGATGCCGTCGATGTCTATCGGTATCGACGGCATCTTTCACTCACTGGACCGAATCGCAAGTATATATCCATGCAACAGAATACATGAGATAGGTCATTCGTATTGCAGCGATGTCTGGCAAGAGCTGGGTGTTTATGCTACATCCCTCAATTTGATATGACTAAGAGCTGGTACTAAAGTACCATAGAGCAGTCATCTCATTCTGAGTGATGTATCTAATCATAAACTTAAAGCAATGCAACGTATCAGCATGAGCCAGAATAGGTTATTGCGAGCCGAATGGTACGCAAGAAGGAAATATTTAGACAAACAGTCCGTATCTTCCTGAGTCTCCAGGAGAATCTCACTGGATACTCAGGATTCACTCGACTGTTTACATCGAGCGCATAAAGCAACACAACAAATCCCTTGAGCGTACTGCTATTAACCAAATATTTTAAGAATATGACATACGACGAGATTATCAATGCAGTTGAGAATGGTGCTAAGTTCACCATCAACTTCCAGAAGAGAACATGTAGGGTGAATGGCAAGATAGTGATGTCCGAGGAAGATAAGCCGAATGATACACCTTACCTGACACATGCAGTAGTCCTGTTCGCTATAGAACAGAGATATAAGGCATACAAGCATTCTGTGCCGTCTGAGCGTTCTGAATCCCATCGCCGCTACTACTTCAAGGCTTTGCCGGAGAAAGAGCTCTCAGACGAAGATATGATGTACGGTGAACGACGAGAGGTAGCTAGATGTAAGCTGGAGCTATACATACTGATTCAGCTACTCAGAGGCAACCTCGCATGGGAGAACAGATGGGGAACATGGTTCTGGCGTTCCAAGAACGACAAGGACCTGATTATCCTCAGATACTGGATTGAGCCAAACAAGGGTGAGGTGTAACCTCATCCACAAGAGTTAAATAAATTTTTACAAACCATTTAAAATTATTAGAATTATGAAGCAGATTGTAACAATCACTGGTGAGAATCTTAAGGTAGTAGCTAACAATGTAGAGAACGCAGCAGCTGAGAAGAAGACAAAGGCTCAGATGCGTATCGAGGCTCTAAAGTCAGCAGGTGTTGATGTAAGTAACTATTTCACTCTTGGCGATGAAAAGGTTGTCAAGATTGAGAATGGTGCAGCAGTTCCTGTTGATATGGACGATGCGACTATCGATGCTGTAGGCAAGAAGATTGTAGAGGGAGGTTACATCAACAACTGGAAGCTTTTCCGTCGTTGGGTAATGAGTCAGATGTTCCACATGCTCAGACAGATGGAGACTGGAAGAGATACTTTCAACGAAATCCTACAGCGCAAAGGCTATGAGTATCAGTGGAGCGTAATCGAGCGCGAGATGTATGCCCAGATGAAGATGATCAAGCACGGAGACGCAGAAAATGCAGGAAACAGAAACTTCTGGTTCAACGGCATGTTGCTCTGTGAAATCGCAGAGGACTACATCAAGAAGCTCAGATACTACATCGAGAACAACCTTATCTACAAGAACAACTATGACAGCAAAAAGACTTACAAGCATACCTGCAAGGGAATGCCGTACGTACGTCTTCAGAACAAGGATATCTTTGTGGCTGACTTGGAGAAGAAAGTATATGCTCCTCTCAAGGAACTTGCAGTAGAAATGTATGCAAAGGACACTTATGAGGACGTCTATAAGGCTGTCAAGAAGTTCAACAAGATTCGCAAGCATCTGGCTTGGGGGACCAAGCAGTCAGACTTGTTCATCAGCGCCTATAAGGGTTCTGGTGCTTACTACACAATGCGCAACCTTATCATGTTCCACGGAGCAAGATTCAAGAATGGCGGCAGAAAGATGTCTGAGGCCAAGTCCTTGGACAAGCTTGATAAACTTGCTCTTGAGTACAGCAACGAGGGTTGGAGAATGCTCGGTGTTCTCAAGCAGCTTATCAAGGACAATAATATCAGCATCCAGGGTAAGATTGACGAGTGGAAGAAGAAGTAATCACCTCTGAAAAACAAAGGTTCTCGCTACCTATTATTTCGGCGGCCCGGCAAACTTAACGATAGCTTCTGCAATGAAGGTGATCGCCTCCGGTTATTACCCGAGGAGATCACCTTCTTACGAAGCTCTTTAGATCAATCGAGTAAAGCAAAGCGCCAAGCTGGGGACTGGAATAGCCAAAAAGTCGGTTACTGATTCAGTAGCCGATTCTATGTCAAACCAATAAAATGAAGGATTATGAAAGAGATTAAAGAGAAGATTGATGCGAATTCGCTTGTTCCTGCACCTCTGGATAACAAGAATGTTATGCTTGACTGGTGGGAAGAGAACATGTTCGATGACGAGAACTATTCATTCAATGGGAATGTGTACCTCGGATTCATTGCCGGTGTACCTGTCATGGCAACCATCAAGGATAACATCGTCAAGATAAAATGTATCCCGCAGTCCTACAGAAGCACGGACAAACTTGATGATTTCGGAAATGCAGTCATAAAAAACTTGACCGAAGACGAATGTCACCTAACGACCTACATGGTTCCGGCGTGCAAGCTGTACATAGATGACGAGCACGAGGGAGGCACAAAACTACTAATATTGTTCTCCATCTACGAAGATGAAGCTACGATTTCATTCCACTGGAATGTGCCGAAAGATTAGCCAAATATGTCAGTCGTTAACAGCGGCTGACTACTCATATCATAACTAAATTTTGTTTAAATGGTTCAAGCCGGTCTGTCGTGAGACACGCCGGTTTTTTGTTCCCCAAGTTTAACCAAATTAAGTTTTTAGAATTATGAGCAGAAATTACTGGACATTAGGTAAGAAAGGTATGGAGAATCGTCTGACAAAGGTACAGGCAGCTTATGAGAATGCAGTGGAGAACGTTAGCGACTTGCATGTCAAAATCAGTGAGGGCAACAACAAGTTGGGAGCAATCCCATCTGTATCGCTTATCCCTGTAATGGATTGCGGTAACTGCGCAATCTGTGCGAAGAGCTGCTATGAGACCTCCGAAACGACCTCATCTATAAGGAGGTCATCAAGACGAGAGCCATCAACTCTGCAATCTACCATGAGGATCCAGAGCGATACTTCAAGGAGATTGACGGGTATCTCGACTACCGCTACCCTAGAGCATTCAGATTCCATATCGGCGGTGACATACAGGACAAGTGGTATCTTGGCAAAATGTGCGAGATTGCTCGCAAGCATAAGGATACCAAGTTCCTGGCGTTCACCAAGATGTTCGATGTATGTAACGAGTACATCGATGAGGGGAACGTCATTCCCGAGAACATGCACATCCTATTCAGCGGATGGCTTGGCCTCAAGATGGACAACCGTCACGGATTCCCGGAGGCACATCCTATCTTCGAGAGTGAGACATCAGCACCGGAAGGAACGTTGCTCTGTACAGGCAACTGTACAGAGTGCCTGAAGCAAGACAGACTATGCTGGTCCATCGGAAAGGGTCAGGCGGTAGGATTCCTTGCACACTAGTCAAAAGCCCTCTTCGGAGGGTACTATGTCTAACCATTTAAAATTTTGAATTATGACAACAGAAAGAAGAGGAACAAAAATGCTCAAAGCTTCTGACATCATGAAGAGAAAGGGCATTGTCCAGAAACAGATGGACATGAACAAGTTCAACGAGGTTGTAGAGAATTTCTTTATGACCCATGAGCCTAAGGATACGATTCTCCTTACGCCGAAGAGATTCATCGAGATGGATAACCCGCCAGAGGGTGACTTCATTGACTATCTCGATGTCAGCGTGTGGGAGAAGAAATGCGATGATCCGGATGACCAATTCGACTTCATCGACTATCAGTTCATGAAGAAGAACGGGATGCTCCGTCCTATCCTTATGGTGAACGAGCCATTCATCGGCAATGCTGCCGGGTGGCTGAGAGATTTTTGTGGATTCACTGTGAAGAGCAGAACACGAAAGAAGAAGAAGGAATACATCGTGTCTCTGCCGGTTTGACATACTCTCACCCCTGAAGGGATGAGATTCTTGGATGCAGGCGCACATGCGCCCTCCTTGCGAAAGGTGTCTTACTTGTGCTCTCCAATTCGGCAATGCCCTGCCGAAGAATATTCTGGGCAGCGAGAAGGTCACGGCTATGGACTGCGCCACACTCGGGGCAAGTCCATTGCCTATCCTTCAGCTGAAGCTGCTTGTTTACATATCCGCATGTACACGTCTTTGATGACGGGTAGAATCGGTCAATCTTATGGACGATGACACCATACTTGGAAGCCACGTACTCCAACTTGGTGACGAACTCACCGTGTGCAAGATCGCTCATCTTCCTGCCCCACAAGGCTGTCATGCCGGTGAGCTGGAGGTCTTCGATGAAGATACGGTCGTACTGCCGGCATAACTGATGGGCGAGCCGCCACTGGAAGGCGTTGCGCTGGTTGACAACCTTCTCGTGGTGTCTGTCGAGATCCTGACGTTTCCGTTCCCGGTTATGGGAACCTGGCACACACTTCAAGAGGTTCCGCGACTTACGCTGCAACTGGCGCAGTCCGCTCTTTAGAAACTGCGGGTTTTCAACCGTGGTTCCGTCGCTCATCGTCATGTAGGTCTTTAGGCCAAAGTCAATGCCTACGGATGCACCATTGTGTGTCTTTCCGAGGCTGACAGGGGCTTTATCAAGCACCATGATGATGAAATACTCTCCCAGTGGACTGCGCTTGACGGTGAGGGTCTTAACCTTGCCGTCGCAAGGTCTGCTCAGCGAGAATTTGAAACGCTTCTTTATTCTGTTTATCGTCAGCACGTTCCCGTTAATGGAATAACCTCCTTGTCGGAATACAAAAGAGGAGAAATCCTTCGCCCGTCTAAACTTTGGAGGTCGTGCTGCCAGATGCTTAAAGAAACGCAGATATGCGTCATCGAGACGGTCAAGAATCTCCTGCACCGTCTGCGAGTGCAATAGGTTTCGGTTGATGCGCTTTGCGAAATGCTTACGCATTCTGTTTATGCCGATATATTTGCCGTACATGCGGTAGTAGCGTTTCTGTAGCGCGAGTGCATGATTCCACACAAAAGCAGCCTCGCGGAGCATCTTATCCAGGTGCTTCGTCTTATCGGTGCGATAGAGTTTGTATTTGTATGAAATCATAAGCAAACGTTTTATGCTTACAAATATACAACTTTTTCTTCAACTTTGCAAATAAATTCAGAAAAATATGCACTTTCATACAACACCTGAAGGTAGTGGGTATTCCCGCGCTAAATATCGTAAAAACCAAACAAGGCGTGGAACATTATCGTTTCACGCTCCTATTATTAACTAATTAAATAGAATGATTATGGAAGAAAAAATCGAAAAATTCAAGGAATTGATGGAAGCAAAGCATAACTGCCAGTTTTGTCTTGACAATGCTACAGGGGATGCAGACATGCACGGATTAGTGTATTGGGCAGAGAGAGTCGAGAAATTAAGACAGGAGGTAGCAGATATGCTATAGCCAAACAAGCCTGCCGGAAACGGTGGGCATCAAGTTAAACAAAATATTAATATTATGGATAGAAAAGAATTGAAAGACAAGATTTACAGTATGCGCAGCTATGCGTTGATTGAGCTTGCGTGTACCATCCGTGAGATTATGAAGGAGCATGGCATCCTTAGAAAAGAACTCAAGCACCCTGTACTTGGTTACAGAGAAATCTACGAGGTAACAAAGATTGCGATAAGAGATACTTATACGGCTCTACCGGTTTTTGCTATCCGTTTAGTGGATGTAGACAAATCCGAGAGAAGAGTACTTGCTACGGACAACACATGGATGGACTTCGAAACGCTCGCAAGAATAGTATCAGAACTTAACGATGAGCTTGAAGGTTAAATTAGCGTTAAAAACGGCAAAGTGTATGGTTTATGCTTATAAAATGCGTAACTTTGCCACTAATAAACCAATTTTAGAATTATGGAAGAAATACATTTAAAGACAAGAGACTGGGAGAGGTTATTGAACTATACCCGGCAGCAGAAGTACAAGCTTGCTATCAAGCAGGGATGGTTTGCAGACTATCACGGCAACGCGTGGAGACACAACACCTTCTACGGAGCTTACATCTGGAAATATCCGAAGTTCATCAAGGTAGTGAGAATGTTCGAGGAGTTGTTGGGTCACAAGCCATTGTGGGAAGACGTCACTGACGACAACCTCCGTGATCTCTTTGAGAAAATCAAGGAGCACTATGCTCCCAACTCGGCAAAGACAGTATGCGCCACAATTAAGGCGGTAATACGTGAGAATGATGCTACAAGGGAGATCAACAGCCAGACGTTCGGAAAAATACTCAGAACGAAGGCTGTGCCTGTTCAGTCAGTCTATCTCTCGGATGAGGAAATAGACAGAATCATCAATTACAGTCCGAAGGGACAGACGAAAAGATATGTTCAGCGCATGTTTCTCATGGAATGCCTCTGTGGAGCACGCTATAGTGATTGCCAGAGGATAACTCCTGAAAACATTGATGACACCGGGCACTTCCTCGTGTATGTGGCACAGAAGACCAAGACAGAGGTAAGGGTTCCTCTTCACAAGAAGCTCCGTCCGTTCCTGGTAAGCGGCACTGGTCCAGAACCTCTCTCTGGAGAAATCAGCGAGATGACCTTCAACCGAACCATTCGTGATATCTGTCATGAATGCGGAATAGATACGAACACGAAGGTATTCAAGGCTGGAAAGGAAGAATCTGGAAAGAAGTTCAAGTTCGTATCTTCTCATACAGGAAGGCGTTCCTTTGCGACAAACCTGTCGAAGAAAGGTGTGCCATTGGAACAGATTGCGGTAATGATGGGGCATTTGTCAAACGGAAAACCGAACATACAGATGACCCAGAGATACATCGTAGGCAAGACGGAAATTGATAGCAACACACTTAAGCTCTTCGGAGTCTATGATAACGACGACGAGCCTGATGAGGATTAAGCTAAACTGGAGGTGGCTAATAATAACCATCTCCTGCTATTGTTCAACCAAAAAAAATAACGAATATGGTAGAAAATTATACAAAAGAGGAGTTTCATAGACTCGTCACTGAGTGCCGTAAGAAGTACGAAAAGCTTTCGAAAGAGACTGTAATGAAGGCTCTGACAGGCGAAATCGGAACAAATTCAGCAATGATAGAAGAACTGGAAGTACTCGATATCCATTATCATGACGAAATTAAAGAATTCGACATTTCAGCTCCAGGCTTGAATCGTCAGCTCATTGAGAATTTCAAACAGGCAGAAAAAGATGGCAAGAATGTCATTTTTGAAGCACAGGAATATCTCCAGATTCTCGGTATGACCGAGAAGATATTCGACCAGAAGCTGTGGGTAAACGAAGATGGCCATCCTTGCGACGAAAGCGGAAACAGACTTTCCGCAGACGGAAAACATAGCGTGTTTGAAGTTATTAAATGTGGAAAATGATTTTTTAACATAACTAAATTGTGTCCTCTCTTGCCCGTGAGGGTAGGGGAGGATTTTATACCAAAAACAGATATAATAATCTGACTATTATTAACCAACAGATTAGAAATTATGAAGAAAATGATGAATGAAGATGTACCTTACGAGCAGCAAATGAAACCAATCTTGGAGAAGTATGACAAGTTGGTGGAGGAGAACCTTGCTCTCAAAGAAAAAGCCAACGAGCTTGAGCGATACAAGGCCTACGCCAGAACGCCAGGCGAAGTGAAAGGCCTCGTTGGTCGCATTGAAAAGCAAAAGGAGGATATCGACTGGTCTATTGCTCAGATAAACGAGTATCTTAGGAATCTCGGAGTAGACGCAAGGTACAAAACGTTGAAATCAGCAGTCAATGCTATCACGAAGATCTAAGCCCCGATTAGCCAAACCAAGGAGCTTCGGCTCCTGTCAATTATTAACAAAGCCCTACGCATCACGGTTAAGCGAATGATATGAAAAGAAACGACATAGTAGTATTGGAGAATCTTCAGCAAGAAGACGATCAGCCAAGATACCTCGTTGTATTAGCCAAGGAAATCGAAAATCATGCAGCAGATGGCAGCAGCTACGATTATTCTTTGGATAACAATGAGAGTGAGTGCGAGTATGATATGATGAAGGCTATAGAGAAGAAGTTCGGAGTAAACACTGCCGAGCTGTCTCTATATGGAGAAGACAATGAACTCGAAGCTTGCATCGGTTCTGAAATCAGCGATGAGTTGCTTGTCAAGATAAACGACTTCTCAAAAACCTGGAGAAAGGAAAACGAATGGTTCGACAAACCTCTCTATTGGAACTATTTTGATGGCTCGAACTGGAGGGCAGAACTGCTTCACAGCGAGGTGGAAGGCGTGAACGATAATCGTCAGTACGATTTGCTCGACAGCAATGATGATACCGCAAAGGAGGTCATCGGCAGCATACGACAGAGCCGAGGATGTTCCAAGACAATGGGAAAACGGATATTCTACCTTCATCGATGAAGAAACCGGATATGAGATTAGATTCTCTCAATGGTGCGGACACGCAAGTATGGCAGACGTTTATTAAATTCATTATTATAAGCCCTCGCTATCACGGATAAAGCATTTCTATGAAGAAGATTTTATTCCTATTGATGTTTGTCATGGCAACAGCATCATCCATCGCACAGGAGAAGCATCCTTACTACTGCACAATAAGCGGTACGTACAACCTTGCGATGAAGATTAGACTACAGCTCGAATGGGGCGAGCAGAAGAAACTTGTAGCCCTTCGTGATGAAAACAATAAGAAGATTGAATTTAACAACCTCACTGACATTCTCAATTATATGTCAGCTAGAGGATGGCAATTCGTTACCGCATTATCCTATGATAAATGCATACATTACCTCCTAAAGAAGGATGTTTCCTCACCGGAAGAAGCAAAGCAAGGTCTTCGATTCAGTACGGATGAATAATAACCCAATAGCCGCTTATCCACTTGCAGATAGGCGGCTATTTTACAAAAACTCACCACGAAAAACATAAAAAAACTAACCTACTGTTAAAAACAGCTAATTGTAAATATTCTATACTTTAATGAATATTACGAAATGCCATTTTTTCTTCGTCCGAAACGATTCGTAAGGATGGTGCTTACGGAAGTTTTGTCACTACTTTTTACTTTAACGAGTGCAATTTTTGCACAAATCAGGCATTTGGAGGATAAGAATAATCGTAGTATCTTTGCGGTGCTTGTTAGAAGTCACGCGCTAGCAAATAAATAAGATTATCTATATAGTTGACTAGTTCAACTACAACGATATACCCCCTATCCAAAGTTTGGAGCGTGACCCAGACGGCGGATAGGGTTTTTCTTTACCCTATCTCAAAGTTCCAAGCAAAAAAAACATACGAGGTTCAATCCGTGCAGTCCTCTTCGGAGTTATCGACCGATATATAAAA
>ENA-ORPK01001866-ORPK01001866.1-human-gut-metagenome-genome-assembly--contig:-NODE-1866-length-15633-cov-2.855887_pt1 | contig 15633 bp, 8 predicted proteins | sample MGYA00242139_ERZ509068 | MGnify/ENA primary metagenome ERZ509068 (study PRJEB26280, sample SAMEA2338687) | human gut metagenome | biome: human gut; feature: human-associated habitat; material: faeces... | reverse complement strand
CTCCAGAGAAACATGATCCAGAGCAACAACGCCGGGGAAGTACTTGCAGACATCCTTGACGACCAAAATGTTATCGCGCTTTTCCAATTCTGCGGCTCCTCCTTGGATTTTACTGAGAATCAGCTTTGCCCCGGTCAGAGCCGGGGCAAAGCGATCGTTTTATGTATGCCGTCTAAAAGATGGCAGTCAAATTACCACTCGGGATAGGGGAAGTTGTCGATGGTCTCGGCATTGACGATGTCGGGCTCGGTCCAGACAACGTCGCTCTCCAGCGTCTCGCCGTTCATGAGCTTGCGCATGGAGCGCAGGAACAGGGGCACGAGGAAGATGCCTACCACGAACCACAGCACGAGGAAAAAGCCGATCTTCATGACCACACCAATCATCTCGCCGCCGTCGGGACTGCTGCCTTCGGCTATGGCGGACAGGACGACCATCATGACGATGGCGAGGATGTCTTCAAGGATGAGGACGCTCATGACCATGCCAGCAAACTTCTGCTGGCGCAGCCCCATGTCGTCGAGGGCTTTGTAGATGATCGTCGTGGAGCTCATGGCGAGCATGCCACCAAGGAAGATGCAGTCCATGCGTGCCCATGAGAAGGCGTGGCCCACCACGATGCCGAGCGTCATCATGAAGAAGATGATGGTGCAGGCAGCGATGATCGGCGACATGCCCATCTTCAGGATTTTCTTGAACGAGAAGTCGAGACCAAGGGAGAAGAGGAGGAACATGACGCCAATGTCGGCCCAGGTCTTGATGTCGCTGTTGTCGATGACCGACATGGTGTAAGGCATGTGGGGCGACACGAGAAAACCGGCGACCACATAGCCGAGTACCAATGGCTGCTTAAGCTTCTTGAACAGCAGGGTGACGATGCTTGCGACAATGAGGATGAGGGCAAGGTCGTTGATGAGTGTGGGAAGTTCTGACATGTTTGTGCTTGTCTTGTTTTTGTAGGTGTAGAAAAAAAATAAAAAAGCATCCCCGCCTTGCCTGATGACAGCAAGACGGGGACGATATGTGGGGTTATCACAATCGGCTTTCTCGCTAACTGTTTATTTCGTGCGGTTGTTGTGATAATAATAATCTACGATGAACGGCAGGTTGTCCTGGGCCAGCTTCTTGTTCTCCACGGCGTTGTCGCTGCCGCTGAACGTCGCTTCAGAGAGCATGCCGTCGTCGAGCATGTGGCAGATGATGTCGTAAGGAATGGCGTTGGCGCGTGCTATCACGGGCAACGTGTTCTTGGCTGCATCTTCCTTGCTGAAATAGGGGTTGTGCTCGGCGTTCAGACAGCTGAGGAAGCCAGGCTGAACCGTGAGGCCCGTCTTGGGCGATGCCATGAGCATGATGTTGCGGTCGGTCTTAAACTCGGGCAGCTTCACGCCTTGTGCAAAGTGGTAGCCCATCTTCTCGGTGAGGAACTCCTCGGTGGCCGCCTTGTCCTTGAAGAACATGACATACTTGTTGTCGGCTGCCTTGAGGAACGCCTTGTGTATGGCCTTCTGGTTCTTGTCGCTGCGGTTCTCCTTCTCCTGGGCAACATACTGCTCCACGTTCTCACCCATGTCGTTCACGGCGATGGTGCCCACGCGGTGCAGCTGCTTGTCAAACTTGACAAACTCGCAGATCACGGTGGTGGTGCCGGCAACGAAATCTTTGGTCGGGAAGTCGAGGTTCTCGACTTTCAGGGTTATGGTGTCGCCCTCGACAAGGTCGTTGAGGGTGAGCACGCCATCGGCAATGCTCTCCACGAGGTAGCAACTTGCCTTGCGCACCTTGACGTCTTTCCACAGCTTCAGAGCGTCGTTGCCATTGGCAAGACGTGACAGCCACTCGGGGGTGGTGAGGGCCAGGAGCGAGCGGTGACCTTTGAGCATCATCGTGACATACATGCCCCATGACACGGCCTCAAGTTGCTGAGGGTCGTCATGGGCGTTCTGCATGAACTCGCCGTTCACGGTCATGAACTCGTCAAAGTTTTCTATGTTGATGAAGCTCTTGTAGTGGAACCATGTCGCAACCTCCACATAATGGGCGCAGGCCACCTCTTTGTCTACTGAAGCGTAGATGAACTGGTGCAGACGCTCGTTCTCGGGAGCTGTCTCATACTCGTCCTCGAGCATGTGGTAGATAAACTCGGCTGCGAGCATGAGCACAGGGCTTGTGGGGTTGATGATGCGCTGTGTGCGGGTGACCGTTTGAAGGTTGTGCCACAAGAGAAACTGTATGTCTTCCTGGTTTATCTCGTCGGGATAATAGTTGTCGTCAAGGGGGTAGAACGGCAACTTCTTGCCATACATCTGCTCACACTCGTTGGTGAATGCTTGCCAGATGCCGTTCTGGGAGATGACGTCCTCAAACCATCCGGTGATGCTCATCACAGCTGTGCGCATGCTGTGGGGGGTGTTGAAGATTGCGTCGAGCTTTGTTTCTTTCAGTATGTCGTATATGCGGTTGGCGATGCCAGTGTAGTAGATGTCAACGCTGTCTACCGCCATGTAAGGCTTTGTCTTGACCCAGTCGGCTGGGTAGAGAAAATTTTTCTTTGCCATTTGAAACTTTAGTTAATCGTTAAATTGTGCTGTGATCTCACAGATCTTGGTCACAACCTGCATGGCCTTTTCCATGACCTGAATGCTCACAAACTCGTAGGGGCCGTGGAAGTTGACACCACCAGCGAAGATGTTGGGGCAGGGCAGACCCTTGAACGAGAGCTGTGCGCCGTCGGTGCCGCCACGGATAGGCTCCACCTTGGGAGGAACGCCACACTCTTGCATGGCTTTCAACACGATGTCGATGACGTGCATGTTGGGGTCTATCTTCTCCTTCATGTTGTAATATTGATCCTTAACGTCGGCTGTCACCGTGCCCTCGCCATATTTCCCGTTCATCTTTGCCACACACTCCTCGATGAAGTCTTTGCGGTCTTCGAAACGGTCGCGGTCGTGGTCGCGTATGATGTAAGAGAGTGTGGCGTTCTCGATGTTCGACTGTATGCCCAAGAGGTGATAGAAGCCTTCGTAGCCCTCGGTCTCCTCAGGGGTCTCGCTGGCGGGGAGCATGGCTGTGAACTCGGCAGCCAAGCGGTTGGCGTTGATCATCTTGCCCTTGGCATAGCCCGGATGCACGCTAACACCCTTGATGTGGATCTTTGCTGAGGCGGCGTTGAAATTTTCATACTCGAGGTCGCCAAGGTCGCCACCGTCCATGGTGTAGGCCCAGTCGCAACCAAACTTCTTCACGTCAAAGTGGTGGGCACCCATGCCTATCTCCTCGTCGGGGTTGAAGCCCACGCGGATGTCGCCGTGCTTAACCTCGTCGTGGTCGCGCAGCCAGCACATGGCCTGCACGATCTCGGCAATGCCTGCCTTGTCGTCGGCACCAAGCAGCGTGTGACCGTCGGTGACGATAAGGTCTTCGCCCACATGAGCCTTCAGCTCAGGAAACTTTGAGGGTGATGACACGATGCCCTCAGAGAGCACGATGTCGCCTCCGTCATAGTTTTTTACTATGCGCGGGTGGATGTTTGCTCCGCTACAGTCGGTAGACGTATCATAGTGTGAGATGAAACCTATTGTCGGGGTCTTTTTCTTGGTATTGGCTTTCAGAGTGGCGTAGATGTAACCGTTCTCGTCCATCTCCACGTCGCTCAAGCCTTCGTCTTCAAGTTCTTTCTTCAGGTATTCGGCGAATACCAGTTGTTTCGGTGTGCTTGGCACGCTCTGCGATTCTTCGCTCGACTGCGTGTCGAATTGTGTGTAGTTTAAAAACCGTTGGGTAATATCCATAATTTTAGTTATTTTTCTTGTTCCATTATCTGAATGGTATGCAAAGTTAATGTTTTTCTTTTAATGTGCAAATTGTTTTGGCAAAAAATAGGTGAAACCTATTGGCGGCCCCTTGATTGCCGTTTGTAAGCAATTTACTCGATCTCAATAAGAAAATCGGTCAGCGACTTGTCGGTGGGGATGCCTAACTTCTTGCGCAGACGGTAGCGTGCTCCCTCCACACCACGCACCGACAGGCGTGTGAACGATGCTATCTCCTTGGTGTTGAGGTTCAGACGTAACAGAGCGCACAACCGCAGGTCGTTGGATGTGAGGTCGGGATATTTCTCATGCAACGTGCGGAAGAACCTCTTGTGTATGAGGTCGAAATTGTTGCGGTATGTAGCCCAGAACATGTCGTTGTTGTCGGCTTTCATCTGTTGCAGGATCTTGTTCGCGTTTCTTGTCGATATGCTTCCGTTGCGCATGCCCTCGATGAGCGACTCGCGCGCGTTCTCCATGGAGCTTTTCATCGTGGCCATATCAAAAGCCAAAGATGCCATGTCTTTGCCCTTTACCGACAGCTCGTTTTCAAGGATTACCTTTTGCTGCTCCGCGATAATGCGCTCTTGCTCAAGCGTTTTCATCTTCTGTTGCATTAGCTCGCGTTCCGCCATTTTGCGGTTGCGTGCCACGATGCGGGTCGTGCGCCATTTGATGTAATAGTAGACCACGGCATAGAGAACGGCGGCGTAAAGCAGCCATGCCCATATAGAGATGTAAAACGGTGTGGGGTTGGTGAAGGCATAGCTGGTCTTGCCGAGAACCTTGCCACTGATGTCGGTCACGGTGACGGTGAGCGTGTGGCTGCCATACGCCATGTTGGAGTAAGAGATTTCTGGCACACATGACGTCTCTTCTAACGTCTTGCCGCTTCCTGTCAGCGAGTAATGGAACAGCAGTTTGTTGCCGTTGAAATTGGGGTAGGACACGCGCACCGTAATGTTGCCGTTCACCTTCACCTTCTCGTTGTCGGAGCAGGGCAGCAGATGAAAGTTGTTTCTTTGGTCCTTTGTCTTGACGCTCGCTATAAGAACGGGGAAGGTGGGCTGTTTGGGCAACTGTCGGCTCATGTCGTAGCGTCCTATGCCGTCGTTTAAGAAAAAATAGGTGTAGCCATCGTCGCAGAACATTGATTTTCCGTAGACGTTACATTCGTGTCCGAACATGGTGTTGGGAATGAATGTGCGCGGCGTGATCTTGCCGTTGGCCGTGTGCATGAGCCAATAGCCGTCGTTATTGAGCAGCCAAAACGTGTTCTTGTCAACGTAAGACGATGACACGATGCCGCCATTGTCGGCCACTTCGAAGCTGGTGTAAGGCACGATGCGCTTTCTTATGTCGTCATAGGTGTAGAGCTTGTTGTCGCATGAGAACACGACACGTCCCACAATGTTCATAACATGAAACAGCTCCTCCACTCCCTTTTTTATTGAGGGATAATAGGTGACGCTTGTAAACGTCTTCATGTCGTGTGACAGCTCAAGACGGTAGAGACCCTTGCTCATGTGCGATGCCCAGATGGTGCCGTGGCTGTCGATCTCAAACTCGCGCACGGGAGCGTTGAAGCCGCTAATCTCGCCGGCGTATATCAGGTTGCCGTTGCTCTCATGATACAGGCGAAAACGAGCGTAGGTCGCTTCTATCACAGCCTTTTGTCCGAACATCTCATACTCGCGTATGACGGTGCTTCCCATAATGGGCGTTGACAGTTGCGTTACCGCCCCGTTGTCGTTGATGGCTTGTGTTTTAAGGTTGTTGCCCACAACCACCTTGTTGTAGATGTTCTCTACATACCTGTTTTGTCCGTCGCACCCACCAATCTGTTTGGCGTTGTTGGTGAGCAGGTTATACTGCCACACGGCTTGGTTGGTGGCGATGTAGAGGTTGCTGCCCTTCTTCGTTATGCCATAGACCATGCCTATGCCGTCCATGCCTGCTTCAGACAGCGGTGTGCCGGCATGAATGAGCGCTATGCCGTTGTCAAGAGCCACCCACACGTTGCCTTGCAGGCTGGCATAGAGGGCGAGCACGGTGTTGTTGCCCAAACCGTTATGTTTGTCATAGTGCCACAGACAATGTCCGGTCGTTATGTCCACTGCAAACACGCCACCCTTGATCGTGCCCAAGACAAGCGTGTTGGTTGACAGCATTATTGTTCGGTTCACGATGTCGTGCTTTATTTGGGCATCGATGTCGGTGTGTAGCGGTAAGGGCTTTTCAGACATGTTTTTGTTGGTGCCCTTCTTTTTAGACATGTTTTTGACGAACAGTCCGTTTTTTGATGTTGCAATGAGGATGTTGCCTTGAGGCAGCAGATGCATGCCCACGGCGTCGTCGTTGGCAAGCTGTGAGCGCTCGGCAAACACCGTGAACCGTCCGTTGTCTATTTGACAGAGAGAACCGTTTATGATCTGTGTGAACATTTTTCCATCGACAGAAAAGGTCCATAGCGGTAGACGCTCCTTATTATAATAAGGTGTGACGGTCTTGCCGTCATATTTGAATATTGACGAGAACGATTGGAACCAGATGTTTCCTTTCCCGTCATTCACGATGTTCCATATCTCGTCGTTGCGCTTGTTGAATTGTTTCTTCCAAAGCGAGTGGAACAACATGCCACCTTTGCCATCGCGTTCAAAAAAGCCAAACTCGGTGTAGCCGCCAGCGTAGATTCTGTTGCCGTCGGCAAGGAGGGAACGCACGATGCCTTTACTTGGAAGCATCGATTTCTGCCAGTTGTAGCCGTCAAACTGTAAGATGCCGTTGGTGTTGCCGAAGAACATGGTGCCGTTGGCATCTTGTGTACACGCCCAGTTTTGCATGCCAAACTTATAGTCTAACGAGTTGTAAAAGGATATTATGGGCATGAAAGATGCTGTCACGGCATGAGCCGCAACGCAACAGATGATCAGCGGTAAAAGAATAATGAAGCTGCGTTTAGTCATATTTCTGATTGTTTGCAGGTTTGTTTCGTAATGCAAAAGTAATAAAATATGTTTTTTTGTGCAAGAAATAATGAATATTTTTTCACGTTTATATGTCGTTGATAATCAAACGTCTATAAATGCTTGTCGTAGTGAAAGCGTATTGGTGTATGGGCCTATAGTAGTTAATGAGTGGTCGTTATTTTGTCTGATTTTAATTATTTGAGTTACTTTGCAGCGCAAAACCAAAGTCTAAACACCTGTGATGTGTTCAAACATCTTAGTTATGCGAAAACCATAAAAAAAGAAACTAACATAATAAAAAGTTAACTTAAATAAAAACCAAATCAGATTAGAAATGAACAAAAAGTTATTCACATTTCTATGCTCAGCCCTTGTTGCTCAGATGGCTTTTGCCCAGACGGGTTCGATAAAGGGTAGCGTGCTTGACAGCAATGGGCAGCCCGTAATAGGTGCGACCATTCAAGTGGTTGGCTCAAAGCAAGCCACAGTGTCGGATATTGATGGAAATTTCACCATTCCTAATGTAGATGCCAAGTCGACGGTAAGTATCTCGTACCTCGGCATGCAGACCGTCACAGTGAAGGCTGCGGACAAGATGCAGGTGGTGCTGAAAGACGACTACCAGAATCTGGAGGACGTTGTTGTTATCGGTTACGGTTCAGCCAAGGCAAAAGACCTGACCTCACCCATCACCGTGGTAAAGGCATCAGACATTCAGGCGGTGCCTTCAGCATCGCCCATGACTGCGCTGCAGGGTAAGGTGGCTGGTGTGAACGTTATCAGCTCAGGCTCTCCGGGTAGCGCACCTACCGTACGCATTCGTGGTGCCGGCTCTTTCAAGAACTCTTCACCTCTTTATGTTGTTGACGGAATGTTCTATGACGACATCACGTTCCTTAACAACGACGACATTTAGGACTTCACCATCCTTAAGGACGCTTCGGCTGCTGCCATCTATGGTGTGCGTGCTGCTAACGGCGTGGTGCTCATAACCACAAAGAAGGGTGCCAAGAACCAGAAGGCACAGATCACATACGACGGATATGTAGGTTTCCAAAAAGCATCTAACGTGTTGGAGCTGTGTAACGCCAAGGAGTATGCGACCATGATGCTCGAGGGCAACTATGACTCGTATGTTTCTCACTTCAAGAAGAGCATCGACAATTATGGCGGCAGCTATGCTGACCCCGATTTCCACAACTGGACTTACAACACCGACAACGACTGGTATGACCTGATGCTTCGCACTGCACTCATCACCAATCACAGCGTGAGCATTGCGGGTGGTTCAGACAAATCAACTTACTCGCTGGGCGGTAGCTACCTCTACCAAGATGGTATCATGGATGTCGACAACAACTACAAGCGTCTTAACTTCCGTGCTGCTGTCGATTATAACGCTACCAACTGGTTGAAAGTTGGCTTCAACGGTGTGTTCAGTCAGTCGGAACAGCAGGTGCCTAACAACGCTGCTTGGCAGAAGGCTTTCAACTGTCCGCCTATCGTGGCTCTATATGATGACAACAACGACAAGGGCTTCCCAGACAAATATGGTTCGCCCGACGTGTTGGGGTACTCTTCAAACTTCTATAACCCGATTGCTTTTGCCAAGTATTTCGACTCAAAGAACGAGAGCTACCAGGCATTGACCAACTTCTACGCACAGGTAGACTTCATTCCTAACAAGTTGAACCTCCGCAGCAACTATTCTTACAGCGTCCTCTCAACACAGGGACGCGAGTTTACACCTGCTTACTATGTGAGCAGTTGGCAGCAGTCTACAACAACCAAGTTGAAGAAGAGCGAGGATAAATATTACAACCGCATCTGGGACAACACGTTGACTTACAACGACCAGTTTGGCAAACACAAGGTGGGTGCCATGGTCGGTATGTCTATGCGTGAGGAGCAGTGGCGTAACCTCAACGGCTCAACCAGCAATGTGCCTGACGGCGAGAAAGAATACTGGTACATAAAGAACGGTAACGCTTCAGGCGCAACAGTAGGCGACGACGGCTACTGCTATCGCGGTCTGTCTTATTTCACACGTCTCAACTACAACTATGCCGACAAGTACATGCTCGTATTCACCATGCGTGCTGACGGCTCTTCAAAATATCAGGAAAAGTGGGGCTACTTCCCTTCAGTAGGTGGTGCGTGGGTCATCTCACAAGAGAATTTCCTGAAAAACCAGAAATGGCTCGACATGTTGAAGCTACGCGCAAGTTGGGGTAAGCTCGGTAATGACCATATCGCTGCTTCTGACGGCTTCAACTCTGTGAGCAGTGGTAATAAGTTCTCTGGCGTATTCGGAAACACAACCATTCCTGGTTATGAGAATTCAAACTACTTTAGCTGGCTGAAATGGGAGGTCGTAGAGGAGTGGAACGCTGGTTTCAACCTCATTGCTCTCGACAACCGCTTGAATGTTGATGTCGACTATTTCCACCGCATGACCAACAACGCTGTGATCTCGCCGTTGCTGCCTTTCAGCACCCAAACACTGGCAGGCAACTATGGAAAGATTCTGAACCAAGGTTTCGATATCACACTCAACTGGAACGACAAGATCGGCAAGGACTTCAAATATCGTGTTGGTGTGAACATGTCAACCTTGCGCAACCGCGTGAAGGAACTAAACGGTCACAGCATCATCAGAGGCGGAAAGACCGTCAACATTGTTGGCAAGGAGATGAACTCGTTCTACGGATTCAAGATGATTGGCGTTTACCAGACACAAGCAGAGATTGATGCAGATCCCATAGGCAAGGCCAACGGATGCCAGCCTGGTGACCTTAAGTATGCAGACCTTAACAATGATGGCGTGCTCGATGGTAACGACCGCACCACATTGGGATCATACATACCCAACTTCACCTACGGCATGAACTTTGGATTTGAGTGGAAGAACTTCGATTTTGAGCTGACCACATACGGCCAGAGTGGCGCACAGATGTTTAACCGTAAGCGTGCTCTGCGTTATGCTTCGCAGAACTACAACTTCGACAAGGATCAGTATGACAAGCGTTGGACAGGCCCTGGCTCTACCAACTCGGCTCCATCTGCTGCTGCCCTGCTTCGCACATGGAACGTTAGCGACCAGAAGTATAGCTCTTACTTTGTTGAGAGTGCCGACTACTTCCGCATTCAGAACATCACCTTGGGTTACACCTTCAAGAACCTGAAGTTCGGAACATACACGCTGCCTGGCGTACGCATGAGCGTTACTGCCGACCGTCCGTTCACCACGTTCAAGGCTAACACCTTCTCGCCTGAGTTGACTGACGCTGAGGGATGGGATACTGAAGTGTATCCTCTGACTTCAACCTACACGTTCAACGTGAAAATCAATTTCTAAAATAAACCTCAATTTTAATTTGCTACATTATGAAATTTATAAAAAATACAATCATAATAGCGGCTGCTGCCCTCATGATAGGTGCTGTGTCGTCATGCAGCGACTATCTTGACAAGACGCCGGAAGGCAAGGTGCCTGACACACAGGTCGACTATGCCAACTTAGACAATATGTATCAGCCCGCCTCGGGCATGTATGCGCGTTTCCGTAAGAGCGCTTTGCACTGGGTAATATGGGAGATTACCACCATACGCGACCAGGACGTGTTCAGCGGTCAGTGGAACGGTAGCGACTATTACAATTTCTCAGAGTATAAGTATAACGATTCGTTCTGGGGCATCAACGAAATATGGATGCAGTATTACAACATGATCAAGAACGCCAACTCTGCCATTGAGGCTTTGGAGGGTTATGCACAGCACTGCACAACAGATGCTCAACAGAAGGCCAACCGTGCTTATATTGGTGAGGTTAAGTTTATGCGCGCTTATGCTTATTTCCGCCTCATTCAGGCGTTTGGCACTTGCACTATCCTGCGTGACAACAACCAGACCGATTTGACACGATCAACAGCCAATGCTGTTTACAAGTATGCGTTGGAAGACTTGCAGTATGGTATGGATAACATGCCTCGCATCCGTCCTAACCAGAGCGAGCACAAGGGTGCTGTTACAGCGTTCTCTGCCGCTCTTGCTGCCAAGATTTATCTCAATCAGGGCAACTACCAGAAGGTGGAGGAGCTGACCGATGACATCATCGCACATGGTAATTTCCATCTCTATCCCGACTACTATCAGTTGTGGAAGATTCCGGGAAAACTTTGTGACGAGTCAATCTTCGAGAGCCAGTGTACTGACTTCGGGAACGGCTCAGGCGAGCTTATTGACCCTGACCAGTGGTTTGGTTGTCAGGGTCCGAACAATTCGGGTAGCAACATCTCTGGATGGGGCGACTGCGGTATCTTGAAATCGTTTCGCGACTGGGCTTATGGCCGTGGCGAGACCATTCGTGCAACAACATCGTTCTTGATGGCTGATTCAACCACACCTGATGGCGACTACATCAAACCTCAGGATAACCCCAAGAAGACCGACTGCTGGAACGGCAAGGCTTATACACCGAGCACCCAGCTTACTCCTGGCCGCACAAAGTATGGCACAAACAACAACGTACGCGTGTTGCGCTATGCTGACGTGCTGCTCATGAACGCTGAGGCAAAGGTTAAGCTTGGTAAAAACGGTGATGCTCCCTTTAATGAGGTTCGTCGTCGTGCTCACATGCCTGAGCTTACAAACGTTACCTTCGACCAGATTATAGACGAGCGCCGTATGGAGCTCTGCTGCGAGTGGGGTGAGCGTTACAATGACCTTGTGCGCACAGGCAAGGCTGCAACAGAGCTGAAAGGTTGGTCTAAGGAGAAGGCTCTTCTTCCGTTGCCTTTCAACCAGAAAACAGCCACTCCTGATCTTCTTAAGGATCCCAAGGACGAGTAATGGCGTTTCTTAAATGTAGTGGTGGAAAAAAGTTAAAGCCCACCTAAGCTATTCTTTATATATAATGTGTAAAAGGAGGGCGTGTCGCTCTCGGCCCGCCCTCCTTTTTAAATTTAAATTTGAAAATATGAAAAAAAGAATTTTCAAGATGTTCAACAAGGTCGCATGTCTACGCTCTCTCGCTGTCATGGCGCTGCTTGCCGTGGTGAGTGTGGAAGCTTTCGCACAGATAAGCGTCATGACCTTCAACATACGCTTAGACGCTTCTGTCGATGGCCCTAACGTGTGGGCAAACCGCAAGGCGGCGGTGTGTGAGATGCTCCACTACTACAGTCCTGATCTCTTGGGCCTGCAGGAGGTGTGTCCCAACCAGATGGAGGACCTCAAGGCTGGGCTTCCCGACTATGAGGCGCTGGGTGTGGGACGCGACGATGGCAAGCACATGGGTGAGCACAGTCCTGTGTTCTTCAAAAAGTCGCGTTATAAGCTCATCAAGCACGGCGATTTCTCCCTTAGCGAGACCCCAGAGGTGTTCGGCACAAAGGGATGGGATGCTTCTTACAACCGCGTGTGCTCATGGGCTATCTTGAAAGACCTCAAGAGCGGAAAGAAAATAGCTTTCTTCAACACACATCTCGACAACGATGGACAGGTGGCACGCCGTGAAGGCATAAGGCTGATCTTGAATCGCATGAAAGAATATGCGCCTGGTCTGCCTGCCATCATCACAGCCGACTATAACTGTTCCGACGGTGAGGCACCGTTCACCGTGCTTCGCGAGAACGGCATGTCTAATGTGCGCGACATTGCGTCCATTGTCTATGGTCCTTCTTACTCATGGCACGACTATGGCCGCTTGCCCGTGAGCGAGTGTCCGTTGCTCGACCATGTGTTTGTGAGCCATCAGCTGAAGTCCGACCGCTACCGCGTCATTCAGGACAAGCCTGAGAACGTGTGGCTATCTGACCATTTCCCCGTGCTCGTGGATCTTAACCTTAAGTAAACATAAAGCTTAATTTTAGATTTTTTAATTCTTAATCGTAGGTAAAGTAATTCTTAACAACAAGTGAAGAAAAGATCTTTCTTAATTCTTGCGCAACTGTTATTGCTTTCTGCAACATCGTTGTGTGGTGCTGCTCAGGTGTCATCAGGCATGATAGACCGCGCCGAGAAGCAAGCATCTGTACGCCCCGACAGTTTCACTAATGACAGTGTGATGCTCGACTACATTCAGCAGGTACACCTTAATTATATGTGGGATGGGGCAGAGCCCAACTCTGGTCTTGCTCCAGAGCGCATACACCTCGATGGCGTATACCCAGAGAACGATGCACACATCGTGACCACGGGCGGCAGTGGCTTCGGTGTTGCTGGTTTGCTGGTGGGCATAGACCGTGGGTTCATTGACCGCAAGGAGGGTGTAAAGCGATTGCAGCAAGCCGTTAACTTCCTTACCAAGGCTGACCGCTTCCACGGCGTGTGGTCCCATTGGATTGATGGACGCACAGGCAAGACCAAGCCCTTTGGTCCGAAAGACGATGGTGGTGATCTGGTTGAGAGTTCGTTCCTTATGGCCAGTCTGCTGTGTGTGCGACAATATTTTGCTCATGGCAACAATGATGAGCAACGTCTTGCAGCCGACATAGACAAGCTTTGGAAAGAGATGGAGTTTGACTGGTATCGCAACGGCAACAAGGATGTGCTCTATTGGCATTGGTCACCCAACCATGGATGGGAGATGAACTTCCCGCTTGAGGGTTACAACGAGTGCTTGATAACCTATATCCTTGGCGCTTCATCGCCCACCCATGCCATCCCTGCCTCTTGTTACCACAAGGGCTGGGCACGCTCAGGTGGCATAAAAAGCGATGTAAAACCGTTCGGCCATGCTCTTGAACTTAAGCACAACGGTGCGGAGCAGATGGGAGGTCCGCTTTTCTGGGCGCAATATTCTTATATAGGTTTCTGCCCGAAAGGCATGAAAGACCAGTATGCCGACTATTGGAATGTTGTGCGCAACCACGCCCTCGCCAACCATGACTATTGTGTGCGTAACCCCAAGGGCTTTAAAGGCTATGGCACCGACTGTTGGGGTTTGACCGCCAGCTACTCTGTAGATGGCTATTCGGCTCATGCACCCAACAACGACCTTGGTGTCATCACGCCCACCGCCGCGCTATCATCGTTTCCTTACACCCCAGAGCAGTCGATGGCAGCTTTGAAACATTTCTATGGCATGGGCTCGTGGATATGGGGCAAGTATGGCTTCTATGATGCGTTCTCTGAGACGGCCCATTGGACCGTTCCGCGTTATCTTGCCATTGATCAGCTCACCATAGCCCCCATGATTGAGAATTATCGCACGGGTCTGCTTTGGCAGCTTTTCATGAGCTGTCCAGAGGTGAAAGAGGGATTGAACAAATTAGAAATTTTTCTCGATAACAACAATTAACCTTTGTTATGAACAAAAAAAGATTGATAGGAACCTTGTCGGCTCTCTGTCTTGCTGCCACAGCGATGTTTGCGCAGACCACTGCCGATGAGATACGCATGAAACAATATGTCGATGGTCTCATGGCCAAGATGACATTACAGGAAAAACTGGGACAGCTCAACCTACCTGTGACAGGTGAAATCGTGACAGGTGAGGCTAAGAGTAGCGATGTGGCTGCGAAGATAAAACGTGGCGAGGTCGGTGGACTGTTTAACCTGAAAGGAGTAGAAAAAATTAAGGAGGTGCAACGCATTGCCGTGGAGCAGAGTCGTCTGCACATCCCATTGCTCTTCGGCATGGATGTTATCCATGGCTACGAGACCGTGTTCCCCATTCCCTTTGCGCTCTCTTGCTCATGGGATATGGCTGCCATACAGCGTTCGGCAGAGATTGCCGCACAGGAGGCGTCGGCAGATGGTCTCAACTGGACCTTCTCGCCCATGCTTGACGTGTGTGTGGACCCTCGTTGGGGACGCATGGCAGAGGGCAACGGTGAGGACCCGTATCTCGGTTCAGAGATTGCGCGTGCCATGGTGAAAGGCTATCAGGGCGATGACCTCTCAAAGCCCAACACCGTGATGGCTTGCGTTAAACACTTCGCTCTCTATGGAGGTGCTGAGGCAGGACGCGACTATAACACCGTCGATATGAGTCGTTGGCGCATGTTCAACCGATACATGCCCCCTTACAAGGCTGCTGTTGAAGCTGGCGCACAGAGCGTCATGACCTCATTCAACGTGGTTGAGGGAGTGCCCGCCACAGGCAACCGTTGGTTGCTCACAGACGTGCTGCGCAACATGTGGGGCTTCAAGGGTATGGTGGTGACCGACTTTACCGCCATTTCTGAGATGACAGCCCACGGCATGGGTGACCTCAAGACCGTGTCGGCGCTTGCTCTCAACGCGGGTACCGACATGGACATGGTGGCTGATGGATTTCTTGGCACCTTGGCACAGTCGCTTGCCGACGGTAGCGTGAAGATGGAAGCCATCGACACAGCGTGCCGCCGCATTTTGGAGACCAAGTGGAAGCTCGGCCTTTTCGCTGATCCTTATCGTTATTGTAATGTGAAAAGAGCCAAGAAGGAGATCTTTACACCTGCCAACCGCGAGGAGGCACGCCGCGTGGCTGCCGAGACTTTTGTGTTGCTGAAGAACAATGACAACCTGTTGCCCCTGAAGAAGATTGGTCGCATAGCCCTTGTGGGTCCGCTCGCCAACACGGCAAGCAACATGTCGGGCACATGGAGCGTTGCTGCCCGTCTAAAAGAAAACAAGACCGTTGTTGAGGCCATGCGCGAGGCGCTTGCCGGCAAGGCAGAGGTCGTTTACGCTAAGGGCTCAAACCTCATGTATGATGCGCAGCGCGAGGCCGACGCAACCATGTTCGGACGCGACATGCGTGATCCACGCTCTGCCAAGGAGATGCTTGATGAGGCTGTGGCTGTGGCTAAGGATGCTGACGTTATCGTGGCTGCCGTGGGCGAGGCATCAGAGATGAGCGG
>ENA-ORPK01001865-ORPK01001865.1-human-gut-metagenome-genome-assembly--contig:-NODE-1865-length-15636-cov-7.063346_pt1 | contig 15636 bp, 10 predicted proteins | sample MGYA00242139_ERZ509068 | MGnify/ENA primary metagenome ERZ509068 (study PRJEB26280, sample SAMEA2338687) | human gut metagenome | biome: human gut; feature: human-associated habitat; material: faeces... | reverse complement strand
GATGAACGCCGGACTTGCAGTAGCCAATTCTGTTAGTTCTATATTGCAGAACTTTGCTAACAATGCACAAAAGCCCATCTCGCCGCAGATTGTGAAGAACTATGCAGCAGGCAATCTCGACCGTTGCACATCCCTTGTCTGTCTGGCTTCCAAAGCCACTTATCTCTCGATGTTATTCGTTTCCATTCCCTTTATACTTGCGCCTGAAGTGATCTTCGGCTTGTGGCTGAAGGAGGTGCCGCCGTATGCAATAACGTTCACCCATCTGCTCATTGTCGACATTCTGATATTCTCCATCAATGCAGGTGTCAACGACTTCGTGTTTGCCACAGGAAAGATAAAGCTATATCAGATTATTGTCAACACGTTGCTTGTCAGTTCGATTGTCGTAGGATACTTGGCGATGCGCCGGGGCATGCCGCCTGAATATCTTTTCTATGTATACATAGCATTCTCGTTCCTTGTATTCTTGGTGCGTCCGTTCATCATTGTCCGCATCACGAAGTTTGACGTATGGGCTCTTGTGCGCTATTCGTACGTCCCTGTGCTCCTGATAACGCTTCTCTTCCTCCCGACGCTGTATTTGAAACAGATAATGGGTCAGATGCTAAGCGTGGTTGTGGCTTATGCTTATTTCGTCATATTGCTTTACACAATCGGACTGCGCAAGAATGAGCGCCACTACGTGAACTCTCTTGTACGAAACAAATTGCTTCGTAAACATTGATGCAATATCAATAAAATAGTATTATTATAACGTCCGATACAATATTGTTCTGTATCGGGCGTTTATATTATATAATTCGCAATACTTAAAAGTCTATAATGGAACCGCTCAGAACATCTCTCTCCATAATAATGCCTGTGTTCAATCATCGTGACGAAGTACGTACGATGATCGACAGCATACTCGCCAACGACTTCAATGCGTGGGAACTTCTCACCGTAGACGATGGTTCGGGCGAAGACACGCTGCAGCTGCTCGAAAGCTACGCTGCAGTCGACAGCCGCATACGCGTAGTAAGGCGCAGCCGACAGCCGAAGGGTGCGCAGACCTGCCGCAACATGGGTTTGGAGATGGCGCGCGGAGAGTTCGTCATCGTCTTCGATTCCGATGACTATATAGCGCCCTACTGCCTGCGACAGCGTGTGGAGATGCTCAGCAAGCGTCCCGAGCTCGACTTCATGGTCTTCCCGTCTGGCGTTTATGTGGACGAGAAGTTCGTCACCGCGCCGCATCCTTACGACTTCGGATATCGTGTGGCGGAGGATGATGTCAAGATGTTTGCAAGTCGTAGGCTTCCGTTCATAGTCTGGAACAACATCTACCGCACCGAGTCGCTGCGCCGCCACAACCTCACGTGGGATGTCAACCTGCTGTCTTTGCAGGATGCCGACTTCAACATATCAGCCATAGCCGCCGGACTGCGCTACGACTATGCAGAGGCTCCGCAAGACTACGGCTACCGCATCATCACTACGTCTTCTATTTCAAAGAAGATAAACACACAGGCGCACGTAGACAGCCATGTGCGTGCCAACAGCCGCATGTACGACACGGTGCGCCGCATCGGAGGCAAGCGCTACGACCGCTCGCTCTACGACGGTATGCTGCGCATCTACAACTCGGGCATGACTGGCAAGGGCATCAACCGCTCGCTCGCCGATGCGCTCGCCGACAGCGTGCGCAGCCGCAACCGCTCGCACAGCCGTCTGCTGAAGTTGCAGATACGCCTTACGCTTATGCTTCAGAAAATGCTGTCGGCACGCCTCGCCCGCCAGTTGCCCGTAGCGGCATACCTGCTGCGAGAAGCACGTTGGCGCAAGAAGAAAACAGCCATAATAAGCACACTCATCGATGCGCAAAAACATTAACGAAACAATATGGAATTAGCAATACTACTCTCTACATACAACGGTATGAACTATCTGGAGGAGCAGGTCGGCTCTATCATCGCGCAGACCTACACCGACTGGAAACTATACATACGCGACGACGCTTCTACAGACGCGACGGCGGCTCTCATCAAGCGGCTCACCGACACCGACCCACGTATCATTGCCTTGCCCTCCAGCGGCAACCTCGGAGCGAAGGAGTCGTTCATGTGGATGCTGCGCAACGTGGAAGCCGACTACTACATGTTCTGCGACCACGACGACGTGTGGCTCCCTAAGAAGGTGGAACTGACGCTGAAGCGCATGCACGAAGCCGAGGCTGAGCACAGCGGCAGTCCGGTCATCGCCTGCACCAACCTGAAGCTGGTGGATGCCAAGCTCAACGTCTTCGCCGAGTCTTATTGGAAGTTCCGCCACTATCCCATGTCGGTCTTCAACGACAAGTACTATCATCTGTTCTACAACAATATGCCGGGCTGCACGATGATGCTCAACCGTGAGGCAAAGGCGGTCTGCTTCCCTTATTCTGAAAAGATAGTGATGCACGATGCATGGTTTGCCACCGCCGTTCTGTGGAACAAGGGCTTCGTCGTAGCCGAGCCCGAGCCGCTTATGCTCTACCGTCAGCACGAGCACAATGTGGTGGGAGCCAAGAAAACCCGCAGCCTGATGAAGCAGTTGAGCATGATAAGCGAACTGATGGCGAAGACCCGCGAGCAGCATCTCTCTACAGTCTCATTGACGCACATGTCATTCACACGCTTTGTGATAATGAAGACATATTATCTTTTGCGTGAACATCTATCAAATTTCTTCGAAAAGTAAACCTGTTAACCTAAAACAAGCGAATATGAGAAAGATAAGCATCATTGGCAATTTTGATATAAAGAACAACAGTTATAATGGTCAGACCATCAAGACGCGCATCGTTGCCGACGAACTGGAGTCGTTATACGGAGCGTCAGAGATAAAGCGCGTCGATACAGCCGGCGGCAAGAGCGTTGTACTGCGCCTTCTTTTCCAGCTGTTCGGCTGCGTCATGGGCAGCCGCAACGTTATTATCCTGCCCGCGCAGAACGGCATAAAGGTGATTCTGCCGCTTGTCGTGATATACAATCTTCTCTTCTCACGCCGTATCAATTATGTAGTGATAGGTGGATGGCTCGCCGAACTGCTGCAGCGCAACCGCTGGCTGCTGCCTTTCGCCAAGCGTCTGCACATGATATACCCCGAGACGCAGAACATGAAGACGGCGCTTGCCGCATTGGGCTTGCATCGCGTTAAGGTGATGCCCAACTGCAAGCCGCTCCATATTCTGTCTGCCGACGAACTCGCGGGCTACAATCTCCGTCCGATGCGCTTCTGCATCTTCTCGCGCATTACGCCGACGAAAGGTATAGAAGATGCCATAAAGGCTGTGAGCCTTGCTAACGAGAAGGCTGGCAGCACCATCGCTACGCTTGACCTCTATGGTAATGTGGAAGAAGTAGACCGCGCTTGGTTTGACAATCTTCAAACCAAGAAGCCCAACTTTGTGAAATATTGCGGCAAGGTAGCGTTCGACAAAAGTGTAGACACTCTGAAAGAATACACAGCGTTGCTCTTCCCAACGTACTATCCTGGCGAAGGACTCGCCGGCACTGTCATTGACGCTTTCGCAGCAGGTCTGCCCGTCATTGCGAGCGATTGGCACGATAACGCAAACATCATTACCGATGGAAAGAATGGTTTTGTCTTCCATACGCATGACGTTAATCGCCTTGCTGAGATAATCCTTGACATTTATAAATGCCAAGATAGCCTTGTTCCAATGAAACTCAACTGTATACATTCGGCGCAGGCTTATCTTCCCCCATTTGTCATCAAGATAATAACAACAGAATTGGCTTAGCCATATCTATTGTTATTGTTTTGTTACAAATGGTCCTCCATTTCAAATAAATATGTTAACTTTGTACGAATTTTTAAATATATAATGTAAATGGAAATAAAAATTGCTGTTATCGGACTTGGATATGTGGGCTTGCCGTTAGCTCGTCTTTTCTCAACAAAGTATCCGACTGTTGGTTTCGACATGAACCAGCATCGTGTGGACGAGCTTATGCAGGGTCATGATTCCACACTGGAAGTGTCTGATGAATTGCTTGGTGACGCTATACATAACCATAACTTCGTTTGCTCCACCAATCTTGACGATATACGCGACTGCAACTTCTATGTTGTAGCCGTGCCAACACCCGTTGACAATAACAATCATCCTGACCTCAAGCCGCTTTGGGGTGCCAGCGAGACAGTGGGCAAGGTTATCAAGAATGGCGACATCGTCGTGTACGAGTCGACCGTATATCCTGGTGTTACAGAGGAAGAGTGTCTGCCAGTAGTGGAGCGTGTGAGCGGACTGAAGTATAACGAGGACTTCTTTGCAGGCTACAGTCCCGAGCGTATCAATCCGGGCGACAAGCTTCACACCGTGGAGAAGATAAAGAAGGTGACCTCTGGTTCTACGCCCGAGGTGGCTGACATCGTGGACGGCGTCTACAACTCAGTGCTCATCAATGGTACGCATAAAGCACCGAGCATCCGCGTTGCTGAAGCTTCGAAGATAATCGAAAATTCGCAGCGCGATGTCAATATCGCCTTTATGAACGAGCTGGCAAAGATATTCAATGCTATGGGTATCGACACCAACGACGTCATTGAGGCTGCGGCTTCAAAATGGAACTTCATCAAGCTCAAGCCGGGTCTGGTGGGCGGACACTGTATCAGTGTCGACCCTTATTATCTCATTCAGAAAGCTCAAGTGTATGGCGTTCTTCCGCGTGTGATGTTTGCAGCACGTCGACTGAATGACGGCATGGGCGACTATGTTGCCAATCAGGTTATCAAGTGTATGAATAAGAAAGGCATCGTTGTAAAGGATGCCAAGATACTCATCCTTGGTATCACGTTCAAGGAGAATTGTCCGGATGTGCGCAACACTAAGGTGGTGGACATCTATCACACTCTTAGCGAATATACCAATAACATCGACGTATACGACCCGTGGGCTAACGCCGAAAGAGTTGAGCACGAATATGGTATCAGTATCAAGACGCAACTTCCTGATGAGAAGTATGACGCTTTAATCCTTGCCGTTGCTCATAATGAGTTTCGCGACATTGATTTCTCTGCTATCCGTGCTAATAATAGCGTGCTTTATGACGTTAAGGGCGTATTGTTGCGCGATATCATAGACGGCAGATTATAAAATAATTAATCATTATAAACAGTTTGATTAAAAGCATGAAACTGTCTGTTATCTGTCCTATATATAACGAAGAGAAATACATTGTCGCGTTTCTCGATTCGGTGTTGCAGCAAGACTTCAGTCGTGATGATATGGAGGTCTTGCTTGTCGACGGAATGAGTCGTGACAAGACGCGTCTGATAATTTCTCAATACATTGAAAAATATCCGTTTCTACGTCTGTTGGATAATCCCGAGCGTACTGCTCCGTGTGCCATGAATGTTGGCATACAGGAGGCTAATGGAGATGTTATTATAAGATTGGACGCACACGCTTTATATCCTTCCAACTATTTCTCGACGCTCGTTTTCAAGTTATACGAATTGAACGCCGACAATATTGGTTGTATCTTAAATACAGATGTGCTCAACAAAACTCCCAAGACTCTTGCTATACGTGAGGTGTTGAGCAACAGATTTGGTGTTGGTAATTCGTCGTTTAGAACAGGAGTGACTTCAGCGTGCGAGGTTGATACCGTGCCTTTCGGATGCTGGCGTCGTGAGGTGTTTCAGAAATATGGATTATACGACAAGCGTCTTGTGCGTAATCAAGATATCGAACTAAACAAGCGCATTAAGCGTGGTGGCGGACATATCTTCATAATCCCTGATATTTCGTGCACGTATTTAGCACGTGAGACCTTTAAGGCATTGGCAAAGAATAATTATGGCAATGGTAAATGGAATATACTGACAGTATATTATACCAAGTATTTCAGTTCTTTGTCTGTTCGACATTTTATTCCGTTAGCATTTGTACTATCGCTATTATTGCCAATAGTGCTGATGCTCCTTAATGTATGGTTTGGAGTGTTGTCGTTGATGGCTTTGGGTGCATACCTAATGACTTTGAGCTGTGTCAGCTTTACTATATGGAAGACCAAAAGGCTTAATGTATTCTATCTGCTCATGTCGTTCCTTACGCTGCATCTTTCGTATGGTTGGGGGTCGTTGATTGGGATATTCAAAGTTGTAGGATTGAAAATACAAGGTAAATAATGAAAAAAAAATATCTTTTCGATCGCATTATGGCGTTTGTCGGACTCGTTGTTTTGAGTCCAGTACTCTTTGTGGTATGGATACTTATCCGCATAAAAATGCCTGACGGACCGGCTGTTTTCACTCAGAAGCGTGTCGGTAAAGGTGGAAGACTATTTACTATGTATAAGTTTCGCTCCATGAGCGCACATCATAGTGGCTCCACTGTATCGGTGGCAGGCGAAAGCCGAATAACTCCGCTTGGTGCCAAACTCCGTAGATACAAGCTCGATGAACTTCCCGAGTTGTGGAATGTGCTTATTGGGGATATGAGCTTTGTTGGTCCGCGTCCTGACGTGCCTGGATATGCAGACAAACTTGAAGGCGACGACCGACGTGTGTTACAGTTGCGTCCAGGTATAACTGGTCCAGCGAGCTTGAAATATCGTGATGAGGAGGTTCTGCTTGCTGTTCAAGACGATCCACTGGAGTTTAATGATAAGGTCATCTATCCTGACAAGGTGCGTATAAACCTTTATTATCTTGATCATTACAGTTTCGTGGCTGATATCAAGATGATTATCGCAACAATTCTTGGAAAGCGGATAGAATACAATAATGAGATAATTTAGATTTTAATTGAGTATGGAAAGAAAACGAGTATATTTATGCCTTGCCCACATGAGTGGCAAGGAGATGGATTATATAAAAGAAGCTTTCGACACTAATTGGGTTGTGCCATTGGGACCGAATGTTAATGGTTTCGAGAAAGACCTTGAAGAGTTCGTAGGCGAAGGAAAGCGTGTTGTTGCTTTAAGTTCGGGAACGTCAGCGGTTCATCTGTCTTTGATAGCTTGCGGAGTAGGTGCAGGCGACGAGGTGATGGTACAGTCTTTTACGTTCTGTGCCTCAAGTAATCCGGTTAAGTATCTTGGTGCGATACCGGTCTTTGTGGACAGTGAACGTGATACTTGGAATATGGATCCGCAATTGTTGGATGAGGCTATCGCTGATCGTGTGGCTAAGACCGGACGTAAGCCCAAAGCCATTATTGTAGTGTATCTGTATGGTATGCCGGCAAAGATTTCCGAATTGCTTGCTGTAGCTGATAAGTGGAATATCCCCGTCATTGAGGATGCAGCAGAAGGTTTTGGATCGTCCTATAAGGGGCAAATCTGTGGCACATTCGGTAGATACGGCGTGCTTAGTTTCAATGGCAACAAAATGATAACAACGAGTGGTGGTGGTGCTCTAATCTGTCCTGACGACAAGGCGTGGAACGAAATAATGTTCCTTGCTACACAGGCTCGTGAGTCATATCCTTATTATCAGCACGAGCATATAGGCTACAACTATCGATTGAGCAATGTTTGTGCAGGTATCGGACGCGGACAGATGACTGTCGTAAGCGAGCATATTGCTCATCATCGCCATGTGCATGAGTTGTACAAGCAGTTGTTTGCCGATGTTGAGGGTATCACTGTGCATGATAATGCTACGTCTGACATCAATTCCAACTTCTGGCTTTGCACTATCCTACTTGACGAACATCTACATGTAGAGGGTGAAGAAGATGTTTATGCGGAAGTTGTGAGTGGTGCAGTAGGTGGTGCTGCAGGTGTAACACACGCGGCAAAGTCAGCCCATACAAAGCTTGAGCCTAACCGCAATGTGGAGGCTATGCGTATAGCTCTCGACAAGGCTAATGTAGAAGCACGTCCGTTATGGAAACCGATGCATAGACAGCCTGTATACAGCGATTGTCCGTGTTACGCGAATGGCGTAAGCGAGTCGCTCTTCAAGTGCGGACTATGTCTTCCGAGCGGTCCATGCGTTTCGGATGAGGATGTTACGTATATTGTAGACGTAATAAAACGTGCTATTCTGCGTTAGTTCATAGGTCTATTTATCAATCAAGATAGAGATGCAATTTTTTCATAAACTCATAAACTGGTACTTCAACAAGAAGTCGCTGCCTTACTGGTGCGTCTTCCTGTTCGATTGTGCCATTGTCTTCTTCTCGTTCCTGCTGGTCTATCAGCAGACTTATGGTGGAGCGAGAACACTTAGCGTATTGTGGCAGTTGTGCTCAATGTGTGCTATTTATGCCATATTCTACGCTGTAGGCTTCAAGATGTTCCATACATACGACGGCATTCTGCGCTACTCCTCGTTTGTCGATCTGCAGCGTGTGGGCTTTGCTTCGTTAATAGGTTGTGTGCTTTCATACTTGGGACATTTCTTTTTGTTGCAGTTGGACTATTTCCAGAAGGTATATATAGGCGGACGCGAGATAGCGTTGGCTTCGATTATCTGCGTGCTGCTCCTGTGGGCGGTGCGCGTGTTGGTGAAGACGGTTTACGACGTTTCTATCGATACGTTCAACGCCCGTCCCACAGTCATCCTCGGCATTGACGAGGGCGGCATCGGTCTTGCCAAGCTCGTGCGCAACGACAAGTCGCTGCGCATGCGTCTCTTCGGCTTCGTGTCCGACGGCAACAACGTGCGTCACAAGGTGCTCATGGGTCTGGATGTTTACCGGTACAGCGACGTGAGGCGACTCGTGAAGCAGGAGCACATCGAGTGTCTGCTCGTTTCGCAGGGCGCCATAGACGAGTTCCGCAAGGACAAGGCGCTACAGGATATGCTTATAGCTGAGGGCGTGCACATCTACATGCCGCGCGCCAACGAGGAGTGGAACCCGGCTATGCCCGACGCTACGCTGAAAGAGGTGAGCATCGAAGATCTGCTGCCGCGTGACGAGATAAGCATCGACCTTAAGAGCGTAGCCGACACGCTGCACGGCAAGTGTATCCTCGTGACGGGTTCGGCGGGCAGTATTGGTAGCGAGATTGTGAAGCAACTCTGCCAGTTCAATCCGCGCGAACTGGTACTCATCGACAGTGCCGAGACGCCGCAGCACGACATACGCCTGATGATGGCGAAGCGCTATCCACACATCAAGGCGGAAACCATCGTTACGTCTATCACCGGACAGCTGCGCATGGAGAACATCTTCCGCCGTTTCCGTCCCGACTACGTATTCCATGCCGCTGCATACAAGCATGTGCCGATGATGGAGAACAATCCGACGGAGAGCGTTGAGAACAACATCTACGGCACGAAGGTGCTTGCCGACATGGCTGTGAAGTACGGCGTGAAGAAGTTTGTGATGATTTCCACGGACAAGGCGGTGAACCCCACAAACGTCATGGGATGCTCGAAGCGCATCTGCGAGATGTACGTGCAGAGTCTTAACAACGCCGTGCGAAGCGGAAAGGTGGAAGGCTGCACCCAGTTCGTCACCACGCGCTTTGGCAATGTGCTCGGCTCCAACGGTTCGGTCATTCCGCTCTTCAAGCAGCAGATTAAGGCAGGCGGTCCGGTCACCGTGACTGACCCGAACATCATACGCTACTTCATGCTCATACCCGAGGCGTGCGAGCTGGTGCTCGAGGCTGGCGTAAAGGGCAACGGCGGCGAGATATTCGTCTTCGACATGGGCAACCCCGTGAAGATTGCCGACCTCGCGCAGCGCATGATAAATCTGAGCGGTGCGAAGAACGTCGAGATAAAGTACACGGGTCTGCGTGCCGGCGAGAAACTCTACGAGGAGGTGCTCAACGACAAGGAGTCGACCAAGCCGTCGTTCCACGAGAAGATTCGCATTGCTAACGTACGCGAGTACGACTACAGCGAGGTGGAGCGCGACATTGAGGAACTTATCGAGGTGAGCAAGCAGTACGACGACATGCTCACAGTGAAGAAGATGAAGGAGATTGTGCCCGAATTCAAGAGTAACAACTCTGTGTACGAGGCATTGGACGCATCGACTGACGCCGCAAAAGCTTAGCAAAAGTCATCGTTCTGCGAACGGAACCTGATCGGACGGCGAACGGAATCTGATCGGACGGCGGACGGAACCCGATCGGACGGCGGACGGAATCGGTGACGAAAAAAGGGTGTGTCAGAAGTCAAACAAGATGAATTGATTTCTGACACACCCTTCGTACTAAATATTTTACCAAGAGGTACGGTTTGGACAACTCCCTTAAAAGTTCTGGAAGTGATAATTCAAAAGAATGTTACATTCGGCTCTTCTGACTTTGTCCTGCGCCAGTTCCCTTATACTTGCTATTTGTGGCATTAAAGCGATAGCGGATGCCCAGCGTGATGCTACTGACGGAGTAAGCATCGTAAAACAATGTTCGTGCAGCGCCAGAATAGAACGTGCGGTACTGATTGCCGGTGGCGAATAGGTCGGATACGTCAAGGGTTAACGTCAGGCGATTTTTAAATAATGCCTTGTAAAGAGAGAGATCGGTGTTGAAATATCCCTTACGTATATTTTTGTTTCCCATGTTTCCTTCGGTCTGTGCGGTCATTACGAGCGAAGCCGTCAACCACTTGAAGTCGAACGTGTTGGTAAAAGAGAAGACAGCCACTGGATTATTGAGCTTATTGCCCACGTGCGTGTCCATCTTGAGCCATTGTTTGTAGAGCATCGCCTCTAATGTGGGATGCCAAATGCCGTAGGTTGGATTCAGCGTCAGTCCTGCCTGAAAGGAGTTATAGCCGTTGATATTTTCCGGACGGGCAAGCGACTTTATTGGGTCGTTCTGATACGACTGCGTCATCGTGCAAATCTCATCGGAGATATGCGAACAAATCAGTTGCAGATTAACCCACTTCCATGAGAAAGCGTAAGTAAGATTGCGCGTTATAGATGGTGTGAGGAACGGATTTCCCGATTCGTATGTGTACTGGTTGTCGTACTGCACACCACTTCTGAGTTCGTTGTAGCTGGGACGATAGATGTCGGCTGCGTATGTCAGTTGCATCTGGGTCTTGCCTACGGGTAGCGAGAGGGCAAGCGACGGAAACCAGTTGCTGTATGTCTTGCTCTGAAGGTCGATGCGAATCTCGTTTGTGTAATAATCAAAGTCGTTATACTCGTAGCGCAAACCTGCCTGCACAGAAAGCGCCCCGAAGGAGCGGGTGTAATCTACGAAAGCCGAAGTCATCGACTCTTTCACTTTCTCGTTCTCATTACTCGTAACTTCCGGCACGATGGTGTATAGCATTCGACGATTAAGAGAAGAGTATTCGCCACCTACCGACAGTTCGCCCTTGAACAGTGGAAAACCAAGAACAAGTTTAGAAGCAACCAGCGAGTTGCGGTTGTTGCGGTAAGAGTCGGCTTGAGAGTTTTTTATCTGGTTGTCTTCACCGGTGACGTTCTCTTTTATAGTCATTCTATTCTTGTCACCATACCAATAGTAATCGGTATTGAAGTCTATTTTGAGTGCCCCTATCTTGCCTACATAATAGGCATTGGCAAGATATTTCGAGGTATGACCAGGAGAGAAATAGTCTCCACGAGATGTCTCCACGAGTTGATCATTGCAGTATGATGTGGCTTGCTGTAGTCCCCTACCTTCTTTTCTTGCATAGCGGTCGTAACTGAAACTCGCACCTATGGAGTTCTCATCGTCAAACATATAGCTGGCATTCAAGCGTGCATACGGATTGAGATTTATATATTCTTGCGTTATCTTAGTGTCCTGTAACCATGTATTGCTGGTGTAGGTATACTGCTGTATTCTCTTGTTGTCTGGTTGATGAGTGTATGCCCCATACAAAAAACCGGTGATGTCGAAACCGCCTTTACGATAGTTGCCTTGGAACGACTCGTAATAACTCATGCGCTTGTCTTCATTGATGACAAAACTGGTGCTATTGTCAAAGCTGAAGCCCTCGCCTTGCGGTTTCTTGGTGGTGATGCGTATAACGCTCTTCACGCTGGCATCATAACGTGCACCAGGGTTGCTGATAACCTCAATGTTCTTGATGTCGCTGGGTTGCAAACGCTGCAACTCCATTTGGTCTTGCATCTTACGACCATTGATATAAATTACTGGTGTTCCTCTGCCGAACACTTCTATATCTCCGTCTTTAGCCGACACGCTGGGGATGCGTGAAAGCAGCTGCTCCATATTGGCAGTTTTCTCCAACACGCTACCTGATACCGTAGTCGTCATTCCTTCACCGCTCAACACCGTCTTGGGCAGTTGGCTTCTTACAACGATTTCGCCGAGCATCCAGGAATCTTCACTTAATCGGATGACACCCATGTCTTCTCCACGACAATCTCGGAAAACTGTCGTATAACCAATTGATGAAACCTTAATGATTCCGTCATTGCAAGGAGAATCGATAACAAAGCTACCATCCTCGCCACTCACAGCCCCCTTGACAAAGGACGAATCCCCACGAGTCAGAAGCACGACATTCACGAAAGCCAAAGGTTCTCCTTTAGTATTTTCAATCTTTCCCTTAATGTTCTGCGCCATTATCGGAGCAAAAGACATAAGCGATATAAGCGCCGATATCATTACCTTAATCATAATCGCTATTTTTTATTTTTAATACTAAACAGATCATTTGCTCTATAAAAAAAGGAAGAGAACATGAGTTTGGGTATATACAAATAGCATACAGCCAAGCTCTTGTTCTCTTATCGTTAGCATTGCTTGCGGCTGCGGAGGCTTTCACCTCCGCTACTTGATTATTACTTCAGATGCAAGGTGTGACCCATACGGTCGCGCTTTGTCTTGAGATAGCGCTCGTTGTACTCGTTGGGTATCACTTCGATTGGCACGTTCTCCACAATCTCGAGACCGTACGACTCTAAGCCAACACGCTTTGTAGGGTTGTTGGTGAGCAGGCGCATCTTGTGCACTCCAAGGTGGCGCAGCATCTGTGCTCCGCAACCATAGTCGCGCTCGTCGGGCTTGAAGCCGAGGTGTACGTTGGCGTCTACGGTGTCGTAGCCTTCCTCCTGCAGCTTGTATGCCTCTATCTTGTTCATGAGTCCGATGCCGCGGCCTTCCTGCTGCATGTAGACTACAACGCCCTTGCCTTCCTTCTCTATCATCTCCATCGCCTTGTGCAGCTGCTGTCCGCAGTCGCAGCGCTTAGAGCCGAGGATGTCGCCCGTAGCACATGACGAGTGTACACGCACGAGCACCGGCTCGTCTTCGCGCCACTCACCCTTCACGAGAGCCATGTGCTCGAGTCCGTTACTCTGCTGGCGGAACGGCACGAGGCGGAAGTGGCCCCACTCTGTAGGCATGTCTACCTCCTCGCCCACTTCGATTATCGATTCCTTCTTGAGGCGGTAAGCGATGAGGTCCTTGATGGTGATGATGCGCAAGCCCCACTCCTCTGCCTTCTTCTGCAGGTCGGGCATGCGTGCCATCGTTCCGTCCTCGTTCATTATCTCCATGAGTGCGCCGGCAGGATAGAGTCCGGCGAGACGACAGAGGTCGATTGTTGCCTCGGTATGTCCGCAGCGACGCAGCACGCCGTTGTCCTGGGCGTAGAGCGGATTGATATGTCCCGGGCGACCGAAGGTCTGCGGTGTAGACGCAGGGTCGGCGAGCGCCTTTATGGTAGCTGCACGGTCGTGGATAGACACGCCGGTGGTGCATCCTTCGAGTTTGTCTACTGTGACGGTGAACGGTGTGCCGAGCATCGACGTGTTGTCGCTCACCTGGTGCGGCAGGTCGAGTTCCTCGCAACGCGAGAGGGTGATAGGTACGCAAAGCACGCCGCGTGCGTTCTTCAGCATGAAGTTCACCTTTTCAGGAGTTATCTTCTCGGCTGCGATGATGAGGTCGCCCTCATTCTCGCGGTCTTCGTCGTCAACCACGATTACGAACTGTCCGGCTTTAAAATCTTCGAGAGCGTCTTCGATGCTGCTCAGTTTGAATTCTCCCATAGTATTTTAGGGTTTATGAGTCGGCAGGCTGCGGTGGCTGGAGTGTCTGCTCTTACCCACAAACATCTTGCCCAACTCTGGTTAGTTTTATATTTATTCTTAATTTTCTGATTGTTGTCTGTGTCTTTTTCTCGTGCGCTACTGCCGGCTGAGTATATCCTCGATGCGGCGTATTATCACTTTGTTCTCTGCCTGCACCACCTTCAGGTCGCGCTGCAGACGCAGGCGGTAGCGCCACATGCGCATGTAGAGCACAAAGCCGAGCGGTATGACGGCGGCAGCCACGATGTTGAGCCACTTGCGCTCGAACGGACGTGTGTGGGCGCGCTCCGATATCACGGGGTACTGGCTCAGATGGTTGATGATAGTGCGGTCGCGCGAGTTGCTCAGGTCTTCTATTATCTGCTCCAGCTGCGGCACGATGCGCTCCATCACGTTGTCGGGCTCGTACTTGAAGAACACTTTCACCCAGCTCGGCGCGTGCTTCAGACGGTGAGTGAGCGAGTATTCGGTCAGCTCGCGGTTCATCTGCTTCAGCTGCACGAGGTTCTCGGCGTAGTGCGGGTCGTTTATCACCACTTCCTTGCGGTATATCGGGCGCTTGATGCGCAGTCCGAAGAAGCGGCGGAAGGCGTTGGCATACATGTCGGCGTTGAACACAACGGAGTCGTTCGTCGCCTTGTAAGTGAAGAACACCGCCATCGGCACGAGCACGGCTGGCGCAAGACTCTTGCCGAACCAGATTGTCCACATGCCGCTTCGCGCCATTCGGTAGCCCGAGTTGTCGAGTATGTAGTAGAGAATGAACACGAGCACCGATATGAGCACCGGCAGACCCAAGCCGCCCTTGCGGATGATGGCTCCGAGCGGGGCGCCGATGAAGAAGAAGATGATGCACGACAAGGCGAGCGTGATCTTTGCCACCCACTCTATCTTGTGCTGACGGATGAGTCGGTCGCCGTCGTCGGTGATGAGCGACTTGAACTCGAGGTCGTACTTGCGCGACGCCACGCGGTTAAGCGCATAGCTCACAGCGGAGCGTTTCTGCTGCGGCGCGAGTCGGGCGTATACGGAGTCGACATTGTATGACGCGCCTTTGGCGAGCTGCAGGGCACGCAGCGAGTCGGCCTTCGACACCGTGCCGAGCGTGTAGAACAGACGCTGGTCGGCTGTGTAGTAAGAGTTGCCGATGCTGTCGTACACATGCTTCAGCGAGTCCATATCGTGAGTTATCTGAGTGAAACTCTTTCCGCGTGCGTCGTTGGAGAGCGACGATCCGTCTGTCACGTTGAAGTCGGTGTCGAAGTCGAGCACTATCTGTTTATGCACGAACGACTCACGACGGTAAGGCACCGAGGCGCTGCCTGCCATCTCCTGCGACTGCATGTTCTCGAACCACTCGCCACTCCACAGCGTGAGCAGCAGATGCTTCTTCTCGGCTGTCGACTGCAGCATACCCGAGTCGGCAAGTATTATCGCCTGGTCTTCGTAAGAGCCGGTCATGCGGTATATCATGATGCCGTAGAGTTTGCCGGTGTCCATGTTCTTCTTCGAGACGTAGATATTAGAGCTTGGTATGCCGTCGTAGAACACGCCTTCGGGTATCTCCAGTTCTGGACTTTTCTGCTTCATCGACATCAGCATCACGGCGAGCTTGCGGTGGGCTTCGGGTCCGATGGAGTTCTGGAAGTAGA
>ENA-ORPK01001858-ORPK01001858.1-human-gut-metagenome-genome-assembly--contig:-NODE-1858-length-15692-cov-20.093112_pt1 | contig 15692 bp, 9 predicted proteins | sample MGYA00242139_ERZ509068 | MGnify/ENA primary metagenome ERZ509068 (study PRJEB26280, sample SAMEA2338687) | human gut metagenome | biome: human gut; feature: human-associated habitat; material: faeces... | reverse complement strand
ATGTCTGATTTTCTTCCTTTGATAAAATTTCTTCAATCGTCATTGCATTCACCTTTCTATAAATTTCCTATTTTGCAAGCTTATATCTTTAGCTGATTCTATCTTTAGTCTAAGCAGAAAAGCCACTGTTTATCTACATTTTTTCTTCCATCTTGAGCTAAAATATAATTACTTGAACTCTTTTAGTCCAAAAGCTCTTTTCGATTATTATCATAACATATTTTTTAAATAATTTCTTTAACAATTCTTATATAAATATAAGGTTAACAAGATTCTGATAAATACAAAAAAGACATAGTTGAAATAATTATATTTTTATTTGCATCCAGTAAATCTTTATGATAATTTTCAGTATAATTATCACCGTCATATATTGCATTAGCTGTCTGTTTGTTAATTTGCAAACCACCTGAAATCTCATATCCAATGAATTAGTAATATCTTCATTGTAAAATAGCACTATCGTTATCCAAGCAATATGATGTAAAAAAACTGCATTTATGCCACGCGGAGACATGCTTCTGGTATAATGATCCTTATTCGAGAACTGGAATAAGGCTCACGCCCGGAGAAAATATGCGGATATCCTCAAAGCTGTGAACAATAAAGGCTCTATGCGGACAGCAGTCGGTAAAGCCTCCCATTGCAGAAACGTCAAAAGCAAATGGACTAAATACGTTTGAATATTTCCAGTATCTAATGGATCAGCTTAAGGAATAATGTAGCTGAAGATAAACTGGCAGAACTTATGCCCTGGTCAGAAACACTTCCCGATTGCTGTAAACAACTGAAGAGATAATCAAGACTCGCCGCCTCTATCAGGTGGCGATACTTTTTGGGGTAGGCGAGTTATTTGTTTTCTAATAGGTTGTAATTGTATACTAGGATAAAATAATTATCACTTTCTATTTCTTTTATTGGTTCTACATAGTTTTCACTATATTTATAGGTGACATATTCATCAGCATTCAATAATAAGAAATATTCCTTATAGGAATTGTCCTTATACCAGTTTATGTTGGTCTGGTATGCTCTAGGTGATACGCCTGACTCGTTTACATTGATACATCTGACCTTTACATCATTGTCGGATAATAATGTGATACTATTTGCATTCCAGAAGGTTCCATAGCCATATTGAAGATTATTTTTTTCTAATGTATCTATAACATTTTCTAATGCCTGATTACTTTCTGACCGGGTATTATTAATTTTTAATATACCAATTGTGGAAATAATCATTAATATTTCTATCGGAATTACTATAATTGCAAACATTCTATGATACTGCTTTTTATCATATATCCATTTTGCAAACATAATACATAAAATAACAGATGTCCCTACAATTGGAGATAATCGCCAACAGGCTGTATTTAAACTTCCAAATACCCAGCCTAATAAAATCAGTGCTGTCATAAATGAATGTGTTAATATCATAAGCTTATAGGCTATAGTTTCAAATTTGTTATACATTATTGTCATTATAATAGGAACAATCAAAACTACTAAGGAGCATATTATTTTTAACAGCTCTATAATACCCTCGCAAGAATATATTAACATTCCGCTTCCAGCCTCTACGCCGAATAATGTAAACCATTGCGGAACAAAGCTTAGAAAATTATCCAGCCACTGACTTTGCTTAGAAAATTCCGAATATCCTTCCTGATAGCCTGCTACTATGTTTCCATTTGCTATTTTTCCTAACAGCATACCTACAATAATAGCTAATATTAAAGCTAAAATTATTTTATATTTATTTTCATTTTTTTTGCTGTCAAAAGGTGTTTTTACATCAAAAAATATATTTGCCATAAATGCTGCCAATACCGGTAAGCCATATATAGTAAGGGCTTGTATACCGTTCATTGAGCATAGTACTGTCCAGATTAAAAGTAATATCATATATTTCTTTTTTGATTTTTCACAATTAAGCACTCTTAGTAAAAGACCTAATCCTACCATAACAAAAAGTAGTCCCAGACTATAATATATTATGTGGCACCAGAATATTTCTCTTAGCTTTTCGCTTATGGAAACTATTAAAAACAGTGCTGAAACTCCAAAAACACTCCATTTATAGCTAAAGTTCATAGACCTTAGCAAAAAGGCAAGTGCCAGGCCAAAGCATATTGCAAATAACACCATACCACATAGCTGTGCTGTCATACTGACACCAAATATTGCTACAAACGGAACCATTAAAAGCTGTCCTCCAAAAGGCAGCAGACAGGCGTAATAAAAGTCGCTGTTCATAAGAGCCTTTCCATCTAAAACAGCCTCTGCCCAGGTAATAGTATCTGTACAGTCGGCATGATAATAGCCCTTTGAAATAAAAATAATATAAAAAAATACAATTCCAATAGATACTGCTCCCATCAGGGATACTGCTACTTTTACTGCCATGTTATTTTTGCTCATGATATTCCCCCTCTGTATTTACATTCCATATGTTAGACTTGTCCTTTCTGTCCTTTATGATGTTGTCTACAGCCTCAAAAGAAGTAACCATTGAATGATCCATATTGTTATATCTATGCTGACCATTTCTGCCTACACAATACAAATTGTCATAGGTATTTAAATAATCTACTAATTCATCTATCTGGTCATAGGTATCAAAATATGCCGGATATGCTTTTTTAACCTTTTCCCTGTGTGCATCAAGGACAGCCTTTTCATCTGAAATAATACCCATTTTAACAAGCTCCTGACTTGCAAATCTTATACATTCTTCATCTGACATATTATAAAAATCGTCACCCTCATTGCAGAAATACTCTAAGCCTATCCATACCTTATGGTCTATGTCCTTTACAAGATATGGCGACCAGTTATTAAATATCTGGATTCTTCCAAGCTTTACATCAACGTCCTGTACATAAATCCAGCAATCTGGAACAATGTTGTTAATAGTTTTTATATTTGTCTGATTCTTAAGATTAAGCTTATCCACCAATAAGCCTACCGTAACAAAATCTCTGTATGGAAGTCCCTTTGCAATAGCAGCAATATTTTCCGGAACGCTATTCATCCCTGCTGTTAAATCCTTAAGTGGCATTGAGGAAATGAAAATATCCCCCTCAAGCTCTACCTGCTCTCCGGCCTTCTCATAAACCACACTCCGGATTTTTCCGTCTGAATTGTTTATTTTTACAACCTTTGCATTTTTAATAATGCTTCCACCCATATTTTCCACTTTGCCTGCTGCTACCTCCCAAAGCTGTCCCGGACCATACTTTGGATAATAAAATTCCTCAATAAGAGAGGTTTCCACCTTTTTATTTTGGGAATTTTTCTTAAATATTTTTGAAAATACATCCTTTATAATTGCGACTATTGAAAGTCCCTTAACTCTTTGAGACCCCCAGTCTGCTGATATTTCTCTAGGGTGGCGTCCCCACAGCTTTTCTGTGTAGCCCTCAAAAAACATAGAGTACAATTTTCTTCCAAATCTATTTATGTAGAAATTTTCTAATGAGGTTTCTTTTTTCTTAAACACACACGCCTTTAGATAGCTGAAGCCTGCACATATAGTTGTAAAGAAGCCCATATTTTTTATAGTTTCCCACTTTAAGCTAATAGGATAATCAAAGAATTTTTTCTTATAGTATATTCTGGACACCCTATTTCTAATAAGCATTACCTCATCGTCCTTTTCCGGGTCTGGTCCGTTTTCAGCTAATGCTTTTTTTCTGCCTAATATTTTGTCATCATAGGCATCTGCACCCTGAGTAGGCATAATTCCAGCCCACCACTTCGTAACATTATCATCCTTGGAGAAAAATCTGTGTCCTCCTATATCCATACGATTTCCATTGTGCCTTACAGTTCTTGAAATGCCTCCTATCTCATTACTTTCCTCTAATATAATAATTTCATATTCATCCTTAGTATTTTTCAAAAGCTGAAATGCCGCAGTAATACCTGCCGGGCCAGCTCCAATAATAACTACTTTTTTCATAATAATCTCCAATCTATTTTTTTCTATACAAAGTAATTTTTCTAGCTACAAAATTCCAAACTAAAACTATAATAGTCGCTATAACTTTTGAAACCATAAAATACAAGCCTGCAATCTCTGTAAGCACATACATTATTATTTCAGTAAATCCTAAGCCTATTACGCCTATAATTCCATAGACCAGAAATTCTATCTTTCCGTTTACGCTGCTGTTCTCAAAAACCAGCAGTTTGGATAGTCCATAATTAACGGCAAGACCTATAACAAAAGCAAATATTACGGATATTAAATAGTTTACACCAATAGATGTAATTAAGAAAAGACTCCCTCCGTCTGCCAAAAATGCAACTCCCCCAACAAATATGTATCTAAAAAATTGTATAAAGGTATTGTTGCTTTTTGTTATAAACAGACTTTTGAAGTCTAACTTAAATATATAATCAAATAGTTCTTTCATATGGTTCTCCTCATAGCTTCATAATTAAAATTATATATAATTATTCATACTCTTTCAAGCCAATTTTCACGATATTAAACTGTTGTTTACACCTGATACAGTCTATACATATGCACTAATTAATTTCGTCATTTAAAATTCTAACTGCCACTAAAAACTGCAAGCATTTTGCAAGCGCAGAAAACGGGAAGCATATCAAAATGCTGGCTTCCCGCTGTTTTAACATTATTCAAACTCGCCAAGTTCCGGCGAGTTAAACTCTATTTACCCACTTCTCTGGATCTTTATAAAATACTGCTTTATCTTTAAATAACTGTATTGCATCCTGCTTTAAATGTTTCTTATTGACATTATGAATTTATCGTACTAACCTAAACTCGTAGAATATATTTCAATAAATGTAATGTTTCGAAAACTTTTGGTTCCGATTATAATAGAGCGGCTTTTAGCATCTCTCATTGGAACCTGCCAGTGCAAATCTCTGCTTTGAGACGGTTCCCTTTATCACAATTACCAGGCCAATCTGTTTGGTACCATTCTTCATTATTCACAATTCTGTATAAATAAAGAACAACTCATGTGGGATTAGGGATATGCCTCACTCATTATTGGAATAAGAAAATAACTGCAAAGGAGATTTTTACTATGAAAGAAATAATTTTAGGAAATCACATACGAAAGGTTCCTTCAGTTGCAGTTGGATGCATGCGCCTTTCTGAAAAATCGAAGGATGAGATGAATCGTTTTATTCATGCAGCTCTGGAACAAGGTGCATATCTCTTTGATCACGCGGATATCTACGGTAATGGTATGAGCGAGAGCATATTCGGCGAAGCGTTCGCAGATGATTCATCCATAAAGCGTGAAGATATTTTTCTTCAGTCAAAATGTGGCATCCGCCAAGGCTTCTATGATCTCTCAAAGGAGCACATTCTGAAATCTGTCGATGGCATTTTACAAAGGCTCCATACAGATTATCTCGATCTTTTGCTTCTTCACCGTCCGGATGCACTCGTAGAACCGGAAGATGTTGCTGCTGCATTTGATGTTCTTTATGAAAGCGGAAAGGTTCGCCATTTTGGAGTTTCAAACCATAAGCCGATGCAGGTTGAACTGCTGCAGAAATATGTCCGCCAACCACTCGTTGTCAATCAGGTTCAGTTCAGCATCCCTGTTTCCAATCTTGTTGCAAATGGCATGGAAGTCAATATGGAAACTCCAGGTTCAATCGATCACGATGGAAGTCTGCTCGACTACTGCCGCCTCCACAATATCACTCTCCAGGCATGGTCTCCGTTTCAGATGCCGGCATGGAAAGGCTGCTTTCTCGGAAGCGACGAATACCCTGAACTGAATAAAAAACTTCATGTGATTGCCGAAAAATATAATGTCAGCGATACTACTATTGCGGCTGCGTGGATTTTACGTCATCCGGCAAATATGCAGATTGTTACCGGCACTGCAAGTGAAAGCCGCCTGAAAGAAATTATCGCGGCGTGCGATATTACTCTGACTCGTGAGGAATGGTATGAGCTGTACCTGGCGGCAGGTCATCTGCTTCCATAGGGATTATCGATTACCGGCATTATTTTCAAAATGCCGGTAATCCTTAGAATTAGCAAGTTGTACAAAAGAATCTTCTCTTTTACGAAGTCTGGTCTCATAAACGAGATAAAGGTTCTGGCAGAGGCAGAGCTTGTGTTGAGCAGAGCAGAGTACACGACCTCAGATACAGTCACGCCAGCTTACTTATTAACCAGGGCTGCGATGCCTTGATGTTAGCAGACAGGCTTGGACATGAAAAAGTATCCACAACACTTAACACATACCCCCATCTGTTCCCACATAAACAGCAGGAGCCTGTGAACAATCTGGAGCAACTGGCAGCTGCAGCAAGTGTTACACCAACACTAGAACCACCAGATGGAAATCCATTACTTGAAGCAGTCGAAATATCTTACAACCATACAGAAGTATCTGATACAGGTACTTCCTCAGCAAATGCTATAGCATCAAATCTTCCATATGGTTCAGCACCATTAACCAAAATAATACAGATGCCTCAAAGAAAGATAATTTAATACAAACCTATACTAATTTGCCACCGAAACGATGTGATACAGAGTAGTTGCTATTGGTAGTAAATTAGTAGCAGAGCAAAAGAAAAAGTCTCGGAATCCGCTTATTTGCGGGTTCCAAGACTTGTGTTTTCTATTCAAACTCTTGGGCGGAGAGATTTATCTGGCTGTTTCTTGGTACACATTTGTGCATGTTATTCTTCATATTCATCTTATTTCGCATTTTTGTGTACCTCATCTAAAATTTTTAGAGCCAAAATAGAGCCATCAAACAACCAAATCACTTTTGCCTTTTCTTAATTTCATCTTTTTTTACAAACATACAAATCGCCCTCTTGGGATCGTTTAACATTGTTACTGGAAATACATTCATCTTAGGCATATTAAATTCACGCACTACAGTATATACATTTTCTTTAGGAGCAAAACGAGGCCATATTTCTTTTACTTCATTTATAATCTGAGTTGCTTGTTTTGTTATTTGCCTTTCATAGGAAACCACACCTGAATTAATATGCTGTTCATTAAGAAAATCTTCAACTGCCTTTTTCCCTATTTCAGTTCCATAATATCCGTGTATCTCTATTGTGCAATTATTCTTTTTAATAACAGACTCCAATGGAACCTCATCACGTTGTTCTGGTGCAACATCTGAACCATTTTGTTTGATAAAATATTTCTGTCTATTTGCTCTTACCTGTTCTACTTTTCTCTTTTCACTTTCGTCCGTAACATCAAGATTCAGATAGGCCTTCAACATTCTTATAGTTGCTGAACCACATTCAAAATTATCGCAAAGAAATACAATATTATTAATCCGATTGTCATTGTAATAGAACCCATCTTCTTTCAACTCTAGCATATAATTATACATATCATTTGACTCTCGAACACTTTTGGCTTTCAAATATGTTTCGTATATACTTGTAAGCACACTATCACTTTCTCGCCCATCCTTAGGAACATATAATGTATTTACATCCTTTCGCATAAATTTTTCATCACGATTAATTTCTGAAAATTTCAACTTCTGATGATGCATAAATATTTTCAAATAACTCCCCATCTTTGCCTTATCAATTTCTGACCAAAGCAAATTATGTATTAATCGGTAATATACTTGTGAATCGAAATCACAAAAGTATCTTTTTCCCACTTCCTCCAAAGCAGCTCCTTGAAGTAGCATCATATCGGTAATTTCATCATACTGTGTCCAACTTATTTCAGAAGCAGTTTCCAATGTAAGATAATTCTTACTCTGAGTTTTTTCAAGTGCTGATAACATCTTTAACAGAGTCTGATTGCAAACAACGCCACTTTGTTTCTTATTGTTATATAACAAATAATACTCATCACCACTTCCCCAAATCTCTTCAATCAATCCTTCTGGATCATCAAGAAACTCTGTATCTATCAATAATTGTGTCATTTCTGTATCTTGGCTAAACTTTTTTCCTACAACATCGCTGACTAAATCTACAACCAAAATAAATTTTCCTTCACTATCCTCTTGAACTTTACCATGCAAAACATACCATCCTGTTGGATTTTTGCATCCTATAATAATCTGATACATCCAACTATTATCACTCTTTAAAGGATAAAAATCCAATGGTTCTATTTCATGCTCTTCAATATTTTTCTCTTTTGAATTTTTATTTTTCTTATAAGTGATAACACAATATTCATTTTCTCTTTGCCATTGACCTGCTACAAATGTCAAGGCTTCTATAGAATCAGAGCAATGTTCCACCCAATTTTTCAACACTTGACTTTGATACCATTCACTTGAATTTAATTCATCCACCCCAAGTCCATTCACTCCTACATTCTCATTTTGAAGAAGCATAATAGCTAAACCAAATGTCACTCTATTCATCACGCACTCTTTGCAAACTTTAAGCGCCGAACTCCTAACTCCATTTTTCTGATAATTAAGTAAATCCATCGTATCTATTATATACCCAGAAGCGTTAAGGTACTTAATAAATCTTAAATTGCACTGGTCAATTAGTGTCTGAAGAATTTTTTGTTTATCTTCACAATTAATAAATAACCTAACTGCAAGTTGAAGAATATGTATCTGATATATTCCCAACGGATTATTAATATCTACAAATTCTGGTCTTTCAACAACTTTTGCTATCATGTTATGAATAGGAAAAACATATTGTTCGTCTTCTTTAATATCAAAAACAAAATAAATATTATCTAATTCCTGTATAAGAATCTGTATAGATTTTTGAAGCAACTCATCCTCTATTTTCCAAACATCTCCAACCTTACCATGTGTTTTTAATTCATGTAAAAACCATACAGTAGTCAAATTACTATCATATCGTTCCTTTTCAGTTGCTTCTACACCAATCTGTTCAATACTCTCAAATGTCTGTAATAATTCTTCTACTATATCTTGTGGAACATTTCCTTTATACATAGATTGACAATACTGAAGCAATTGGCAATACAATGCTGCAACAAGTAATCTATACTCCGATAATTCTTGTGGTGTACATGATTTTAATTCTTCAATTGTTTTCAATATTATTCTTCTTTCGTGCTGTCCTGCTTGCAACGCCTGTAAATATATCTCAAGCTTTTTCATTTGACACCTCCGCAGTAATTATTCTCAATGCATTTATGATTATTTCGTCATCCTTCTTCATTTTTGTATCAAACAGTTTTTCTATATATTCATGCTTAATCCTTTCGAAAATAGAGGGGGCAATCACGTGATCTTGCACAGCATAATACAACGAATGTACAAAATTGCTAAAATTTAATGAATCGAGTGATATAAGAGCTAACTCCTCGTTATCTAAAATGAGCTTCATATATCGTTCATTGCGAAATAAAAATTCATAAAATTTTCTAAAATTACTTCCTCTACCATTGCAACTTTTCAAAATATCTTTACGATAGTATTCTAAGCACCAGTTTTGTGCCTCTGAAAATGTATTTGTGCCAAATATATATCCCAAAGATCCTACATCAAAAGGATTTTTCATTAAATAATTCTTTAATTTTTTTCGTCTTTCTTCTTCAACAAGAATTCCTGTATACTCATTTTCCTTTAATTCATAATTAAAACTATTTTGATGAAGAAGTTCTATTCTATCCCCATCATTTATCAGACTAATTTTCCCAAAATATTTGGTTTTATCATAATTTACAGGGAGTCCTGCTGATGGAAGCGCACCGATTAAATAATCATACATTGCCTTTCCGTCAAAATTTGGTTCACAAAAAAAGACAATATCATCAACGTAACGATACATATAAAATCCGTTATTGTTAAATCGTTGACAAACAGACTCCAATAATCGATCCAAAAACATCTCAGCAATAATCCTTGCATAGGCTGGTCCCTGTGGAACACCAATCCGTCTTCCGTTCTGTAGCTTCTTCATCAACATATCATTAAATTCTGTTAAAAAAACAAAAATATTTTTTGTTTCTTCATCCAATAAATCTTCAAAAGACCTAAATACTGACACAAAATCAATATGATCATAAAAACCTTTTAAGTCTATATAAAACGCTTCATAATTATCCATAAAAGGAATTTCTGTAAATACTCTGATGTGATCTATGAATTTCCCCCATGATGAATACCAATAATAAAAAATTCTTTCTTGTGATGTGTAAGATATATGATAACTAAATGATTTCCAATTTATTTTCATTTTGCTACACAATCGCAATGCTAGATTGGTTGTAATAACGCGATCTTTAGCAGAAAGTGATACCAATGTTCTTACCTTTTCTGATGATTCTACTCTCTCATAAGCTTTGTATTCAGTCGGTACATATTCAGTTTTTTCTCCCCTTACTATCTTTTCAATTATGTCATCATAGTGTTTTAAATCATACTGCTTTAAATCACATAACTTATTCCATATAGAAACATCCGGTACCTCATCATTATCTTTTAAATAAGCCTTTTCCTTTTTTACTGTAAGCTCAATATCAGAAACAGCCTTTTTCTCATTCAGTTCCTCATATTGTATCAAAAGATTCTGTTCCAAACCACATTTACGTAGTAAGTAATGTAAACTTGTCTCCTGTCTATCAAGACTGCTTTCTATCTTCATTCCATAAATGTGATAAAGATATTCAAAAGTAGCCGGGAAATATCTATCACCTAATTTTTCAATATTACTATATGTCTTATACTCATCATAATTAGGGAATTTCCTAAATACATCTTTTACAAGCTGTGCATTTGAATCACACAAATACAATGTTCCAAGTAAAACAGTCCAATCTTGTGGCATTGCTAATCCTTGTTTCATTCTAAGAAAAATTTTTTTGAACACTTCCGTCTCTGATAAAATATCTATCACTTGATCCACCGTTATTTCTATTTTACCAGCTAAACGATATTTTCTATATTTTAATTTTACTTCATCACTATGTGATATATCTATGCCCAGTCTACTGGTAATAACTTCTATGTCATTTGGCTTATAATCCTCAAGTATCGTTAGCTGTTCTTGGAAGAACTTTTTTGACTCAGTATCCTCTTTTTTCTGAAAACTTCTAGTAAAAAAAAACGATCTATCCCCTGACATATGGCATGAAAGAGGAAATTTTACTTGTTTCCCAACTATATTATTACGACTGCTGTCTGTAGCTGGAAATCTATCAAGCCCCCACTCCTCACTTTCCATAATTCCATACAATGCCGGACAACACTGCTCCAACTTACACACAATTCGATACCCAAGTTCCTTAGTTATCAACTTATCGAACGTTATCCAAACATGAATCCCCCTTCTTCCAGAGAACTCAAGCATGTAATTAATTTCAAATTCATCTAACATCTGTGTAAATGGAACAATGCTCTGATTGTACAAAGAAAGTACGTTTGGCTCGACTTTATCCTTACAATCAAAGTCGAAACATATCCATTTAATTCTATTTGTCTTATATCCCTGCTGATAACATCCCATAGACCCTTGTCTTTTAAGCATTTGTTCAATCACAAATGGTGACATAGGAAAATATTTTGTAATATATCGTCCATCATCTTGTTGAATTCCAGCCGCATAACTATTTACTACAAACAAACTATATTCCAACTGCGCAATCTTCCTAATAATCTGATCTATTGTCACGATATTTACCTCACTAAAAATTAATATACCCAAACATTTTATCTGTTTAATTATTGGGTGCACTTGATCATAAACATATTTATTTTTTAATAACTAATCTCCTCTCGTATAATATATCATATATTTTTACTCCAAACAATTACTTAAAATGTTGACCTACCGAATAATGATTTATTCATTATTTTTTCAGCTCTCATACCTAAAAAACTCCCTGGCCATCATCTCCGCCGCAGCCTGGTTATCCCCCTTTTTCAGATACCCCTGCACAATCGACCCAAACATTCCCTTAACCATCTCATCCTCAATATTGCAATATGCCTGCATCTCCCCGGCCATAGCCATCGCCACATATTCTATTGGCTTGTTATCCAACAACCTATGCAGCTTGCAACTATTTCAATTACAATGCTCCGATTGGAATTGCCGTGAAGTATAACCTTGTAAATGAATTTATGCAGGAATGGCATCTCAGATATACGGAATTTGAAAAGGAAGAAATCACAAAAGAGCAGTATATGAACTGGAAATTAAACTGGCCGAGGTCTTGTGATGATAACAATGGAAATAAGAACTATGTGGATTGGATGAAAATATGAAAGGAGAATACTAAATTATGTCTGAAAATGACAAAAGAGATTATAACACCTATATATCAAAACTGATATTCAACGACAACGAAGAACTAAATGTAAATCAAAACGATATTGTTGTTTTTGTAGGCCCAAATAATGCTGGAAAAAGCCAATCACTTAAAGATATATATGAACTATGCGACTCTAAGAAGCCTTCAACAGTTATTTCTGATATTGAAATATATAAACCAACCGACTCATTAATTGATTATGTTACCTCTATTTCTAATGTTCAAGACCACGGAAATTATAAAACATATCAAGGATTAAACTATTCATTCAACAGTGTAAATGACAGAGACAACCGCTTTGGAAATGCTCAGAATATTTTTGTTTCATATCTAAATACAGAAACTCGATTGTCAATTTGCAAGCCACCGCAAAACATTAATCGAAATGCGCCAAAAACGCACCCTATTCACAATGTAGCCTTTAATCAACATTACAGAATGAAAATTAGCGATTATTTTAATAAAGCTTTTGCAACCAATATAATACCAAATACTCAGTATGGCGCAACAATTCCTTTATGTATGGGAGAATCTATTTCCATAAATAAAGAAAATGAATCTGATTTTTTAGTTCAAATGGAAAACTATGCTGACATTTTAGAACAATACCCACAAATCCACAACCAAGGTGATGGAATTAGAAGTTTTACAGGAATACTGTTGAATCTTATTATTGAACATCATAAAATTTTTTTAATTGATGAACCAGAATCTTTTTTGCACCCACCTCAAGCTAGAATTATGGGGCACACCATAGGTTCTTTACTCTCAGATAAACAACAAGCTTTTATATCTACACACAGCCCAGAAATACTGAAAGGTCTTTTAGAAACATGTCCTAATCGAATAAAAATTGTTAGAATAACTCGTAACGATAATACTAATCATTTTTCAATATTAAATAATGACGAATTCAATCTTTTGTGGAAAGATCCGCTACTTCGTCATTCCGAAATAATGTCAAGTATTTTTCACAAAAATGTTGTTCTATGTGAAAGTGATTCCGATTGTCGATTATATTCAATAATTGACTCTTATATAAAAGAAACAAAAAACTCTTTTTCTGAAACACTATTTATTCATTGTGGTGGAAAACATAGAATGGGCAAAGTTGTTTCTGCACTTAAGTCACTAAACATTCCTGTATGGATTATTCCAGATATAGATATCTTGAATGATCCATCAGTTTTAAAAGGATTAATTGAGTCTGCAGGCGGTGATTGGAATAATTTTGAAAGTAAAACAAAACTTCTTTCAGCCAATCTAACAACACCTAATAGTACAATTAATCGCCAGAAATATAAACAATGCGTTTTAGATATACTTAATCAATCTTCCGATGGTAAACTCACTCCTGCCGAGATAAAACAATTAAAAGATCTATTAAAAATAGAAACCAAATGGTCAATCGTAAAACATGGAGGGAAAAATAGTATTCCACCAGGAGATGCATATAATGCATTCGAATGTCTAGATAAAGAGTTAAAAAAGCTCAAAATATTTATTGTTCCTGTCGGCGAACTAGAATGCTTTATAAAAAATGTTGCGGGTGCTCATGGTCCAGAATGGATAAACAAAGTATTAGAACAGTATCCGGACTTCTCAGATGCTGTATATAAAGATATAATTGATTTTGTGAAATCTTGGAATATATAAAATGCAAGCATTTTGCAAGCACAAAAACCGAGAGTCCACTTATTTAGCGGTCTCCCGGTCATTTCACATCATTCAAACTCTTCCCAAAGGAAGTATCATCAAATCGAAAATGCTGATTTTATGCGGCATTCCACCACATATGTTTCATCTAATGTTACTCTTTTCATATCGTTTCCAAAAACTTTAGTAGCAAATTAGTTGCAATAATTCCATGTTGCATCTACGAAATCTATGGCAGATATAATCTACTTTTACTACTAAAAACGAATAATCAAATGTGGCTTGCGGGTGCTTAACTGTGCCTGCTGCCACACCAACTATGAAAGGAGCTTTTCTATGAGCAATCAACACAAACATCCAACTATAAGTTTTAGAATCAGTGATTCGGAACGCAAGCAAATCGAAGCTCGTATCCTTGCCAGTGGCATGATGAAGAAAGATTACTTTGTCCGTTCTTGCATCTATAACCGCATCTGCGTTGTCGGCAAGAAAGAAACTATATATCCTCTTGTGCAGACTGTTAATGCACTATATCTGCAATTACTTGAAATGCAGAAAGCATTTACCACACCAAACTGCACTCCCGATACTCTTCCTACGTCAGAAGCCATTAAGGACTTACATATCGAATACACTAATATGCCTACAGCTATTATCGACCTGCTGGATGGTGCAAAATATCTGTGGGAAGGAGACTGTCATGAACAATAGTCTTAATTTTCTATTCGGTATGTACGAACCCGCCACAGACTCCATTATCGCCAACGTCGATGAGAACACAATTCTTGTTATCCGTTGCAAGGAATGTAATTCCTCTGCTTTATTCCAAATTCGCATTGAAAGAAAACGGATTGCAGAATTATGTGGATGCTATGAATTGGTTCAATTATTAGTTCCGATCTGCTTATATTAAGATAAACTTCTTTAACCTTAGCCCAAATGATTATTGAAGTTTATCTTATTCCATTTTCTGCTAATATTCTGCCAATTTCATATAACGCACCAATTTCAAATCTCGCTACCTTATATAATTTTTCATCATTCATTTTATTTCTAAAATAAATACCATCAAAATACATATAATCATATGTTGGTACAAGATCATATGTCTGATTTGCTTGTATCGTTCCTTCTCCCTTTAAAATGCCCGACAAAGTGGAATGATTTCCATTATAAACAATTGTTAAACCTATAGGATAAATATATGTGGCCATATGATTTATTTTGTCATATTCAAATAAATTACCTACATTTTGCCCTATATTTAATAATGCATTAACAAATCGTTCTTTATTCCACGCACATACCAATATTGCATCTTTTGATAAATCTATATTAATATTGCTCTCTCCTAATTCAAAACTCTTGCTATTGTTAAGTTTATCGCTATTAATTAAATACTCTCCTATATCTTTGTATATACTTTGAACATCTGTAACTTCTTCATCCTCATACAATTCACGTACTATATCATATAAATGATAATTCGACATTGCTCTTATAAGTGAATAAACAGGATTTTTTCTCACATCCTTAATATCATTTTTTTTGATGAGATTATGTGTTGTCTTCAACACACTATTTAGTCTCTCTTTTTTCTTTTTATCCTCATTACAAAATAAGAACATCATTTTCCTCCTAAAGTTTCTTCTCCACCTTCTCCAATTCATCTAACAATGCTGGTCTCCTTGGATATGTCTGCTTCAACTCCTTAATTACCAACTTTGCTGTATCTTTGCCATTCCATTTTATAAGCTGAGCAATTTTCTTC